>JAABUN010008340.1_pt1 | contig 10642 bp, 11 predicted proteins | sample 5559311 | NCBI WGS metagenome assembly JAABUN01 (sample SAMN10711877, study PRJNA513370) | rock metagenome | isolation source: Antarctica rocks | place: Antarctica: Victoria Land, Siegfried Peak sud
CTTGCATCGGGTGTGATGCAGTATGATGTGTCCATGCGCACGACTGTGGATCTGCCGCCAGCTGTGCACCGGCGCGCTGCGGAGATGGCCGAGGAGCAGCACCGTTCACTGTCCTCCGTCGTTGCCGATCTGACGGTGCGAGGTCTCGCTCAGCTGGGCGCTCCCGTCGCCCTCTCGACGGACGAGCGCTCGGGACTGCCCGTGCTGTCCATCGGCCGCACCATCACCTCCGAGGATGTGGCCGTCGCTCTGGACGACGAGTGAGCACGTTCCTGCTCGATGCAAACGTGCTCATCGCATTGACGGTAGATGAGCACCAGCACCACGACCGGTCGAGTGACTGGATCGCCGACATCGACGGATTCGCCGTCTGCCCCATCGTCGAGGGAGCCCTCGTCCGCTTCCTGCTGGGCATGGGCGAGTCAGCAGACACGGCCAAGGCCGTCCTGTCAGGCGTCCGAGCGCATCCACGGTGCGAGTTCTGGCCCGACTCGATCTCCTACATCGACGCAGACCTGACCACGGTCCACGGCCACCGCCACGTCACAGACTCCTACCTCGTCAGCCTCGCGCGAAGTCGAGGTGGCCTCCTCGCCACTCTCGACAACCCGCTCACACACCGTCACCCGGAGCACACGCTGCTCCTGCCGCCCGGAGTGTGAGAGCTCGACCCGCTTGCGCCGGCTGCGGTTCGTCGGCAAGGTCGGAGGCTATGAGCGACATGTGGATAGATCCCACCGACGACCCACGGACCTTCGGCAACCCCGAGGGCGAGAAGGCAACTCTGCGGGAGTACCTCGGCAACTACCGGCTGACCCTGGAGCTGAAGTGCAGCGGCCTGGACGCCGAGCAGCTCGCCCGTCGCTCCGTTCCACCGAGCACCCTGAGCCTGCTCGGGCTGATCCGGCACCTGGCCCAGGTGGAGCATTCCTGGTTCCAGAGAGTGCTGCAGGGCCGGACCGACCAGCCCCGCCTGTTCCAACGTGCGGACGACCGGGACGCGGACTTCAACGGTGCGGTCGCCGACCCCGCCGTCGTCGAGGAGGCCTTCGCGGCGTGGAAGGCGGAGATCGTCGCGGCCGATGAGTGGCTCGACGCGCTCGACGAGGACGACCTCGGGCGGCACGTGCCGCGGGCCGATGACACCGTGATCGTCCGCGACGTCCTCGTCCACGTGGTCGAGGAGTACGCCCGCCACGCCGGCCACGCCGACCTCTTGCGCGAGTGCATCGACGGGCGCACCGGTCAGTGAACATGTGCCGGTGCACCTGACCGCGAACCACTCGCTCAGATCGGGTCGACCACCCTGCTCAGGATCCATGCGTGCTTGCCAACCTGGCGGCCACGGGTGAACCCGTACTCCTCGAAGAGCTCGGCTGTCGCGCTGAACAGGAAACGGCCGGGCGCCTCCCGGCCCGTCGTGACCTCGGCGATGGCTTCGACGAGACCGCCGCCGGAGTGGGCGATCTCGTCGAGCCCGCCCTCCAACGCCATTCGCGCGATACCTCGACCGCGATGCTTCTTGTCGACGTAGATGCAGGTGATCCGCCAGTCCGGCTGCGGCGGCGCGTCCTTCTCATACTCGCGCTTGTGCTTGATGCCAGGCAGTTCCTCGGGGCTTCCGTACTGGCACCACCCCTGCGCGTCGCCGTCCTCGTCGAGGACGAGCGCGGCGTGAGCGCGACCTGTGCGCACCCGGTCCTCTTTGACGGCGCGATGGCTGATCCCCTGCTGGCCGCACTCCGGGTGATAACCGATGCACCAGCACCCGCCGAAGATCCCGTTGTTGCGCTCGACCAGCTCTGCGAAGGCCTCCCACGTGGAGCCGTCGAGTGATCGGACCGTGCACGGCATCCTCGAGTCCTTTCTGGCTGCGGCGCCAGGTCAGGCGTCGGCCGCTGCAGCCAGGATGCGGGCGAGTTCGGTCGGCTTGCTGACCATGGGCCAGTGGCCCGAGTCGATGTCGACGAGGTCAAGGTGCCTGGCCTTGGCGAGCTCGGGCACGTCGCCGGAGTCGATCCACTCGTGAGCCTGGGCGGGGGCGAACTCGGGGCACACGAGCACGACCGGGACGTCGTACCGTCGCTGGTCCCTCAGATGTACCACGCCCTTGGTCACCCCTTCGGGGACGGGGATCGCCGCAGCCGCGATGCTGCGCCTGGCCTCCTCGTCCAGGTCGGCAGAGTCTGGCCCCTCGAACGGGCCCCAGCCGGGGAAGGGCACGCCGCCGTCCTTTGCCTCGAAGAAGTCGGCATAGAGCTCGCCGTCGGCGGACGGGAAGCCGCCGATCAGAACGACCGTGGACACCTTCTCGGGTCGAGCGTCGGCGGCCAGCCACGCCAGGGTGCAGGCGGCGGAATGCCCCACCACCATGGGCCTTTCGGATGCTGAGTCCACGGCGGCGACCACCGCTGCCACCTGATCGTCGAGGGTGGCGGATACCGAACCGTCACCCTGGCCTGGGAGGGTGAGTGGCACCGGGCGGTGACCCAGCGCCCCGAGCTCGGGTACGACGGCGTCCCACGCGGATCCGTCGAGCCACAGGCCGGCGATGAGCAGGATGTCCACGATCAGTCCACTTTCTCCAGTGCGGTCTCACAGAACTCGGCCATGGACACCACGGTAGGACCAGTCCCGGACGATCTACCTCCGGTTCATCCCACGACCACCCATTCCGCACCTGCTCCTGACAGGAACGGGGGTACGACCGACCACAGCTCAGGTGGTGGTCTCGTCGATGACCCGGCCCCCGAGCATCTGTTCGACCACCGGGCGGCCGACCATCGTCGAGTCCGGGTCGTCCACGTCCTCACTCGTGGGTACGTCGTCAGCCGGGCTGATCTGTTCGACGGGCACCGATGGGGTGACGTCGGCGCGCTCAGCGGCGTCACGGCGCGGTGCGGGTGGCGGCGGGGTAGGTGGCGGCGATGGGGTGCCCACCGGGACCGGTGCTGCATCCGCGTGGACGCCGTCGACCTGGGCGTCGACACCCAGGACGTCGATCAGCGCCTGCCGCACGTACTCGCCGTGCGCGCCACTGCTGAACGTGCCGGTGAGCCCTACCGTCGAGAGCCCCAGGGTGAGCCGACGCCCGTCGTACGCGAGTACCTGGGCGTGGTCGCGCACTAGCGACCAGGTCATCTTCTTGACGCTGGAGAGCCGGGTCACCACGTCGGGCCAGGCCCGCCGGATCGCCTCGACGTCGACCTGGCCGGCCGAAGCAGCCGGGTCGGCTGCGGGCGCCTGGTGCGAGTGCGGCAGCGGCGTGGTCGGGGCGCGCTCACCGGTCGGGGGTGGCGGGTCGTCGTCACCGGGACCACCGGGCGGAACCGGGCGCGCCCTGCCCGGCTGACCCGGCGTGGACGTCTCGGGCCACGGGTCGCTGGCGGGCGGCGGGGCCGACCCGGCTGCCGGCCCAGCGGCGGGAGGTGGGCCGGCCACCGGTGCCGACGAGACCGCAGCTGCCCCCAGCCGCCGCTCGATCCGGTCGAGCCGGGCGCCGTACCCGCTCTCGCCCTCGGCGCCGGGTAGCAGCACCCGGGCGCACAGCAGCTCGAGCTGCAACCGCGGTGAGGTGGCGCCGGTCAGCTCGGTCAGGCCGGTGTTGACGATGTCGGCGGCCCGGCTGAGCGCGGCGGAACCGAAGTGGGCCGACTGCTGGCGCATCCGCTCGAGCTGGTCTTCGGGCAGCCCCCGAAGCACCGCGTGGGCACCGTCGGGCACGGCCGCCACCACGACCAGGTCGCGCAGGCGCTCGAGCAGGTCCTCGACGAAGCGCCGCGGCTCGTGGCCGGTGTCGACGACCTTGTCGACCACCCGGAAGACGGTGGCCGCGTCGCCCACCGCGAAGGCCTCGATGACGTCGTCCAACAAGGTGGCGTCGGTGTAGCCGAGCAGGCCCACGGCGCGGTCGTAGTCGATGCCCTCGGGCCCCGACCCGGCGATCAGCTGGTCGAGTACGGACAGCGAGTCCCGCACCGACCCGGCGCCCGCGCGCACGACCAGGGGCAGCACACCCTTGTCGACGGTGACCTGCTCGGCCTCGCACAGCATGGCCAGGTAGTCCTGCAGCACCGCGGGCGGCACCAACCGGAACGGGTAGTGGTGGGTGCGTGAGCGGATCGTCCCGATGACCTTCTCGGGCTCGGTGGTGGCGAAGATGAACATGACGTGGGGTGGCGGCTCCTCGACCACCTTGAGCAGGGCGTTGAAACCCTGCGATGACACCATGTGCGCCTCGTCGATGATGTAGATCTTGTAGCGACTGGCGGCCGGCGCGAAGGTCGCCTTCTCGCGCAGGTCGCGGGCGTCGTCCACGCCCCCGTGGCTGGCGGCGTCGATCTCGATCACGTCGATCGTGCCGGGCCCACCGCGGGCGAGCGCGACGCACGATCCGCACACCCCGCACGGCGTCGGGGTGGGGCCTTGCTCGCAGTTCAGGCAGCGGGCCAGGATGCGGGCGCTGGTGGTCTTGCCGCAGCCGCGTGGGCCGCTGAACAGGTACGCGTGGTTGACCCGGTCGGTGCGCACCGCCTGCATCAGCGGCTCGGTGACGTGCTGCTGCCCGATGACGTCGGCGAACGTCTCGGGGCGGTACCGGCGGTACAGGGCGGTGGACACCCGACGACACTAACCCCCATGAGCGACAGCGATCAGGGCCGTCCACTCGTCGTCGTGATGGGGATCTCTGGCTCGGGCAAGACGACGGTCGGCCAGGCCCTGGCCGGCCGGCTCGGCGTCCCGTACGCCGACGCCGACACGTTCCACAGCGCCGCCCACGTGGCCAAGATGGCCGCCGGGCACCCGCTGGACGATGCCGACCGGGCGCCGTGGCTCGCCGCGATCGCGCAGTGGCTGAGTGCGCACCAGCTGACCGGCGCCGTGGTGAGCTGCTCAGCCCTGCGGCGCCGCTATCGCGACGTGCTGCGCTCCGGGGCCAGTGGCGTCACGTTCCTGCACCTGGACGGCAACCCCGACGTGGTCACCGAGCGGGTGAGCAGGCGTCCCGGACACTTCATGCCCGCCTCGCTAGTCGGCTCGCAGCTGGACACCCTCGAGCGCCTAGCGCCGGACGAGGTCGGCGTCGTCGTCCCGCTCGACCTGCCCGTCGAGCGGATCGTGGACACGTTCCTCGACGCGGCTCACAGCACCCCTCACAACACCGCGAGCATCCCGCCGTCCACGTAGACGATCTGGCCGTTGACGAAGTCCGAGGCCCGGCTGCTCAGGAAGATCACCGCACCCGCCAGGTCGTCGACCGTGCCCCAGCGGCCGGCAGGCGTACGGGTGTGCACCCAGGCGCTGAACTCAGGGTCCTCGACCAGGGGCCTGGTCAGCTCGGTCTCGAGGTAACCCGGGCCGATGCCGTTGACCTGGATGCCGCTGGGCGCCAAGTCGGCGCACATGCCCCTGGTGAGCATCTTGAGCGCGCCCTTGGTGGCGGCGTACGGCGCGATGCCGGGGCGGGCCACCTCGCTCTGCAGCGAGCAGATGTTGACGATCTTGCCCCGACCTCGCGGCACCATCCGGCGGGCGACCTCCCGGCCGACCAGGAAGGCACTGGTCAGGTTCGTCTCGAGCAGCCGGTGCCAGTCGTCGTCGGTGAACTCGGTCAGCATCGCGCGGTGCTGGGTTCCGGTGTTGTTGACCAGGACGTCGATCGGCCCCACGTCCCGCTCGATCCCGGCGACCCCCTGGGCGACCGCGACTGAGTCGGTGACGTCGAAGACGGCGACGTGAACCCGGTCGCTGAGCCGCTCGAGCTCGACGCGGGCGCCCTCGAGCCTGTCCCGGTCCCTGCCGTTGAGGACGACCGTGCCGCCGGCGGTGAGCAGCGCGGCGGCGAGCGCGCGCCCGATTCCCCGACTCGAGCCGGTCACCAGCGCGGTGCGCCCGGTCAGGTCGAACAGCGGGTGCGACACGGACGGCGCTCCTTCGTGCTCGGGTGCGCGAGCGACCCCTCGCGCACCCGCCAGAGCCCGCCTGCCCTTGCTGCCTTCCGGCCCTGGGGGAGTTCAGCGAGGTGACGCCGCACGAGGGGTCGGCGACCACTGTACAAGCCGCGCCGACCTGGTCGTGGTGACCGGGCGGCACCGCCCTCGGGTAGCCTCGTCGGCGGAGGATTCGCATAGTGGCCTAGTGCGCACGATTGGAAATCGTGTTGGGTTAATCACCCTCGCGGGTTCAAATCCCGCATCCTCCGCCACACTTCACCCGTCGATGCCGACGGCATCGCGCCCCGGCGATCGGCTGCCTTGCGCGGTGGCACCTGGTCGTCCACCCGGGCCAGCAGGCCCACGCCCGCCAGGACGGCGAGCAGACCGACCACCTCGCTCACGACCATCACCGGCTGGCCCCCCGGCCGCTCGGCGAAGACCACGATGCCGAACAGCACCGCGACGAGCGGGTTGACCACGTTGATGACGGGCAGCACGCTGGTCAGCGGGGTGACCGAGTAGGCGTGCTGGTTGACTAAGAACCCGGACACCCCGAGGACGAGGACGCCGTACGCCGGCCAGGTGGTGAGCACCTGCGTCCCCTCGCCGATGGATCCGCTGGCCATCTTCAGCACCCCGGCGAGCAGGCCGAAGAGCACGCCACCGGTGACTCCCAGCAGCAGACCGGCGCGAGCGGGCCGCCGTCCTCGGGAGAGCCGACCGGCGGCCAGGGCGACCACGACGCCGGTCGCGACGTAGGTGACGGCCAGCGCCTGCGAGGGCGTCCCCGACGTGCGGGTCGAGCTCGCCGAGAGAAGGAACACCGCCAGCCCGACCGCGGTCAGGCCCGCCCAGCCCACGACCTCCCGAGAGGGAGGGCGACGGTCCAGGATGGCCCGGAACACGAACGCGAAGACCAACGCCGTCACCACGAGCGGCTGCACCACCGCCAGCGACCCCAGCCGCAGGGCCACAGCGTGCAGCGCCAGCCCCACCAGGCTCGCCACCATCCCCAGCTGCCACCTCCGCTGGCCCGCCAGGTGGCGCAGGAGGGCCCCGAAACCGGTGCCGTCCCGCGGGGCCCGGGAGGCGCTGTGATGCATCAGCGCGATCGACCATCCCGCGGCGACCGCTGAGCCCAGGGCCGCCACCACCGCGGCAGCGTTCAAGGACGGTCGGGGGCCGTCGCGTGGACGTCGACCGGTCGGCCCAGGTCACGCAACCGCCGCCAGTGGCTGCGGGTGGCCGCGACCAGCGTGGGGTACTCGACCAGGGGGAGGTCGACGGCCGCGACGACGTCCTGGACCAGCGTGCGGTGCAGGACGGGCAGCTCCCAGCGTGGGGCGACCGGCCGCAGGTGGTGCGCCAGGTGGTGGGTCATCCCACCGGTCAGCCACCTGACCGCGCGGCGCTCGGTGCTGAACGACGCCGTGGTGCGCACCAGGTGCGCCGTCCACTCGCGCGGTGAGGGGGTCACGGTGGACGGGGCCAGGCCGACGTTGATGTGTCCCACCACCAGCACCACGGCGGCGACGACGCTGCCGACCGTCATCGCGGCGACGACGTACAGGGCCAGCGGGCCCACGCCGAGCAGCAGGGCGTACGGGAGCAGGACCACGGCGCACAGGGCCTTCTCGCCGACGAACGACCCGGTCCGCGCCGCGATCCCGGGAGTCGCGATGCCGGCGATGCGCCCCGTCCGCAAGAAGGTCAGCTGGCTGCGGAGCTCACCGGCCCACGCCAGGCCGTACAGCGGCCAGGCGTAAATGTGCTGGAAGCGGTGCACCGGCCGCAGCGGCGCGGCTGGGTGCAGCCGCAGCAACCACGAGGACCGGGTCGACTCGTCCAGCGGGTAGACCTGCGAGGCCCGGTGGTGCACCCGGTGCTTGAGGGTCCAGTGGCCCACCCACAGACCCAGCGGCACCGCCGTCTGGACAGCGAGCACGTTGGGCAGCTCGCGGCGGGACAGCCGCCGGTGCCCCGCGTCGTGCAGGACGGTGAGCGTCCCGATGGCCAGGGTGGCCCCCAGCGGGACGGCGGCCAGCAGCAGCCACGGCCAGGACGGGTGGATCAGCGACACGACGAGCAGTTGCACGTGGTTCAGCGCGCCGATCGCCGCCCAGTCGCGCCACGGCTCACCTCGCCCGGCGGGGCGACGATCGACCCGGTCCGGCGTCGACGTGACGCGTGGTCGGGGCACGCGACGACCAGGTCGCAGCGGCGTGATGGTCATGAGTGACGCATGGCTCGAAGCCACCTCCCCTACCGCGGCCCGCCCGCTCGTGCCCACAGTACGCGTCGCCGACGCGCCGGAACGAGGGGGCGACGACGAACGTCAGCGACGACGGCGAGCGGTGCCGAACAGGCTGCGGGTGATCTCACGGCCGATCACAGTGGCCGCCGAGCGCGCCATCGACCGGAACACCGACGAGGTCACGACCTGCTCGGCCATCGACTCCGGCGCGTGCTCCGACTTCGGCTCGGGCCTGCGCTCGGGTTCCGAGGGAGACGCTGGGGGTGCCGCGACCACTCTGGCGCCGAGCTTCTCGTAGGCCGACTCGCGGTCGACCTGCTCGCCGTACCTGGGCGCAAGCGGGCTCGACGAGGTCACCGCGGCGACGACGTCCGGGGACGAGGGCGCCATCAGGGACTGCGGCGCGCGCAGCCGCGTCCACGCCACCGGGGTCGGCGCACCGCGTTCGCTGAGCACCGTGACGACGGCCTCCCCGGTGCCCAGCTGGGTCAACAGCTCTTCCAGGTCGTAGGCGCTCGTGGGGAACGTCGACACCGTTGCCTTGAGCGCCTTCGCGTCGTCGGGGGTGTAGGCGCGCAGGGCGTGCTGCACTCGGTTGCCGAGCTGGGCGAGCACCCCGGACGGGACGTCCTTCGGAGTCTGGGTCACGAAGAACACGCCGACGCCCTTGCTGCGGATCAGCCGCACCGTCTGCTCGATCGAGGCGACGAAGTCCTTGCTGGCACCGGTGAACAGCAGGTGGGCCTCGTCGAAGAAGAACACCAGCTTCGGCTGGTCGAGGTCGCCGACCTCGGGCAGGTCGTGGAACAGGTCGGCCAGCAGCCACATCAGGAACGTCGAGAACAGCGCCGGCTGGGCCTGCACGTCCGGCAGCTCGAGGCAGGTGACCATCCCCCGGCCGTCTTCGCCACGTCGCAGCAGGTCCGCGGTGTCGAACTCCGGCTCACCGAAGAACACGTCGGCTCCGGCGTCCGCGAACGCGATCAGCTCGCGCAGGATCACCCCGGCGGTGGCCGAGGACAGGCCGCCGAGCGCCTTCAGCTCGTCCTTGCCGGCGTCAGAGGTGAGGTGCTGGACCACGGCGCGCAGGTCGGCGAGGTCGAGCAGCAACAGGCCCTGTGAGTCGGCGAAGTGGAAGACCAGCCCGAGCGAGGACTCCTGCACCTCGTTCAGACCCAGCACCTTGGCCAGCAGGGTAGGCCCGAACGAGGTGATGGTCGCCCGCACCGGGACGCCGGCACCGCGCCCACCCAGGGACAGGAACTCGGTGGGGCAGGGCGCCGGAGCCCATTGCTGGCCCACCTCCGCTGCCCGGGCGCTCACCCGGTCGTTAGCGACACCCGGGCTCGCCACGCCCGACAGGTCACCCTTGATGTCGGCAAGGAACACGGGGACACCGTGCGCCGAGAGCTGTTCGGCCATCACCTGCAGCGTCTTGGTCTTGCCGGTGCCCGTGGCGCCAGCGACCAGGCCGTGCCGGTTCATCGCCGACAGCGGAATGCGCACCGGCACGTCCGGGTGGGCGGTGCCCGCGTCGACGGCTGCCCCCAGATCGAGCGAAGCACCCTGCACCACGTAACCGGACCGGATCGCGTCGAGCTGCGCCGACGCACCTTGCTCTGCCATGTCGGGCAGCGTATCGGCCGATTCCTCATAGGATCAGGGTGTGATTTTCAAGGCGGTGGGCGATTCACGCCCTTATCCGGACCACGGGCGCACCACGCCGCGCCAGTGGTCCCAGGTGCCGCCGCGCCAGGTGCGGCTCGACGAGCTGGTCACCACCAAGCGCGTTCTGGACCTGGACGCGCTCCTGTCCGAGGACTCCACCTTCTACGGCGACCTGTTCGCCCACGTCGTCGAGTGGCGCGGAGACCTCTACCTCGAGGACGGCCTGCACCGTGCGCTGAGGGCCGCCCTGCAGCAACGGCCCGTCCTGCACGCCCGCGTGCTGGTCATCGACTGAGGGACGTGGGGTAGATCAGCGAGTCGCCCAGCTGGCAGCGTCACCGCGGCCGCCGCCAGGCCGCGATCATGGCGTTCGTCGTCGTCGCCGTTGTGGCAGCGGGCCTGACCGCCGCCGGCCTCTACCTCCAGATCAGCGGCCGCCCCTCCAGCGCCGAGGTCGTCACCGCGCCCACGCCCTGCAGCACCGGCGCGCCTGCACCGCTGGACCCCAGACGGGTCAAGGTGAACGTCTACAACGCCACCGGCCGGGCCGGGTTGGCGGCGAGCACCGCCAACGGCCTGCGCGCGCGCCGGTTCGTGGTCGGCGCCGTGGCCAACGACCCGGCCAAGGCCAAGGTCACCGGGACCGCGCTGGTTCGCTACGGCGGCAAGGGATCCAGGGCTGCGACCTTGGTCGGCTCGCAGGTCCGGGGCGCCCGGCTCGCCAAGGACAAGCGCGCCGGCGCGGCCGTCGACCTGGTGCTGGGCGCCGGCTTCACGACGTTGG
>JAABUN010008341.1_pt1 | contig 10642 bp, 10 predicted proteins | sample 5559311 | NCBI WGS metagenome assembly JAABUN01 (sample SAMN10711877, study PRJNA513370) | rock metagenome | isolation source: Antarctica rocks | place: Antarctica: Victoria Land, Siegfried Peak sud
ACCTGCGGTCGATCCTGGCGCAGGCGGCGCAGGCTTTCGCCGAGGACGTCCGGACCGGCTCCTACCCGGCACCCGAGCACAACTACTCGTAGGCCCGGTTGGTCTGCCCGTTCGCAGCTTCTCCACCCGAACGGATGACGTGCCCTCCACCCGAACGGACTAGGTTCGCCGGCATCCCACAGGCCGCATCGGACCTGGTCACGGGCGACGAGCAAGGGGGCACAGTGAGAGTAGGCAAGATGCTGGCGGGGGTGGTCGGCGCCGCCACCGCGGTCGCCGTCGCCGTCGCGCCATCCGGGGCGACGGCCGCGGCGCCGGCCACCGACTCCGGACTTCGACCGACGGTCACGAACGACATGACCTATCTGGGCACGACGAACGTCAGCAGCCTGGCGGCTGCCGCCCGCTCCCGTCCGGCGGCGACCGCCGGCACCGACCGGCGGCTCGACCGGCCCGATCTACAGCTCCCGCGCAGCGGCGGCACAGCTACGACCTCGGAGATCAGAGTCGGCGACCCGGCCGGCACGCCGGTCGTGCGCGGCGTACCGCGCGACGTGGGGGTCTTCGACGGCCTGAGCCACGCCGACCAGCGCAATGCCGGCGGCGGCAATCAGTTCAGCAAGGAGCCCCCGGACGGGGCGATCTGCCAGGGCAAGAACGTCGCCGTGGAGCTGGTTAACTCCGCGCTGCAGTTCTTCAGCAACAGCGGGATCCAGTACACCCCGCCACTGACGCTGAACGAGTTCTTCGGCCTGCCGCCAGAGTTCGACCGGTCCAACAACACCTTCCCGGGTCCGTCACTGTTCGACATCCGCTGCCTGTACGACGCCGGCAGCGGCCGCATGTTCCTGCTCGCCCTCGGCCTGGCCCAGGACCCCAAGACCGGCGACCTGACCGGAAGGAACACCGACTACCTCGCGGTCAGCGCCACCGACGACCCGCTTGGTGAGTACTACCGCTACGGGGTCAGCGTCAGCGGCCAGCGGCAGCGCGGCTGCCCCTGCATCGCGGACTTCCCGATGATCGGTGCCGACAAGAATGTCTTCACGATCAGCTTCAACGAGTTCCCGTTTGCCGGCGGCTACAACGGCGCCAAGCTCGCCGTCTTGGACAAGACCAAGCTCGAGTCCGGCCGCACCGGTCCGGTCGCCCGCTTCAAGCTGCCCAACCTCGGCGGACAGCCGTCGTTCACCGTGCAGCCGTCCAGCATCCCGCCGATGGGCCAGTACGCGAACGAGGCGGGCGGCACGCAGTACTTCCTGTCCAGCATTCCGTCCGACAACGGCGACAACCGGGCCGGCCTGCAGGCACTGGTCAACACCAGCGCCATCAACGGCAACCCCGGAGCGATCCGCTTCAAGGACACCATCGTCAATGGCGTCCTGCCGTACGCGCCGCCGCCGAAGGCCACCCAGAAGGCCGGTCGCCGACCCCTCGGCAACAACCTCCAGGAGCTCTTCGGCGTGCCGGACGAGCCGCTGCGCAAGCTCGACACCGGCTTCACCAAGGCCAGCACCGTCGAGTACGCCGACGGCAAGCTGTGGACCGTCATCCAGACCAGGGTCGGCAACGGCCCCGGTGCGCGGGCCGGCCTCCTCTACCTGGCCGTCAACCCGCGGATGAGCTCCTCGGGTGACCTTGCCGGCAGTGTGGCCTACCAGGGCTACGTGGCGGTCAACAACGCCCACGTCCACCGCGGCGACATCGCGGCGACCGCGGACGGACGCAGCGTGGCCATCGTGGCCTCGCTCAGTGGCAAGGACTACTTCCCGTCCGCCGTCTACGGCCGGGTCGACCCGACGAAGGGCTCCAACGGCGTGGACGCCCTGCACATCTACGGCGAGGGAGCCGGTCCGGAGGACGGGTTCACCTGCTACAAGGCCTTCGTCGGCTCCGGTGTCACCCGTGGCTGCCGCTGGGGCGACTACTCGGAGATCAACGTCGGCACCGACGGCAACTTCTACATGGAGGCCGAGTACATCACCCCACGGCTGCGGACGATCTTCGCCGACTGGGGTACGGCGATCGCTCGGGTGCCGGCCTGACCGGTAGCTCGCGGTAGAGCCCAAGGAGGGCCGGGTCCTACGGGACCCGCCCCGCCGGCGTAGGGCTGTCACTGGCGAGCTCAGCCGGCGGCATCTCGGCGGCGGCGAGCTGGCTCTCGAGGAGCTGCCGGGCCTCGGCCAGCGAAGGTCCGTACCAGGTCAGGTGCCGGCCGGAGACGCAGGCGACCGGCACCTCCCAGCCCGCGAAGGCCTCCGGGCCGTCGTGGGCCGAGAAGGCGTACGGCTCGTCCGGCAGGACGACCAGGTCCACGCCGAGCACCAGGACGGCGTCGAGCTCAACCTTCGGGTAGCGGCTCTCGTCGTCCGCGTAGACGTTGTCGACGCCGAGGCGGGCCAGCACGTCGCCCGCGAAGGTGTCCCGACCGAGGGCCATCCACGGTCGCCGCCAGATCGGCACCAGCGCCCGACGTCGCGGTCCGGCGTACGGCGACGCCCAGGCCGATCGAGCGGCGGCCAGCCAGGGCGGCCGGCCCAGGCCGAGCACGGACAGCATCCGGGCGAGCGAGGCGAGCCCCTCGTCCAGCGTGCGCGGCGCGGTCACCCAGACGGCGATCCCGGCGGCGCGGATGGCGGCGATGTCGGCGTCCCGGTTCTCCTCCTCGTTGGCGAGCACGAGATCCGGCCGGAGTGCCAGCACCCGCTGCACGTCCGGGTTCTTCGTGCCGCGCACCCGCTCGACGTCGAGGTCGGCCGGGTGCGTGCACCAGTCGGTCGCCCCGACGAGCAGCTGCGGCGCCGTCTCCGCGACCGACTCGGTCAGCGACGGAACCAACGACACCACCCGGCGTACGCCGGTCGCCGGCAGCGGGACCGGCGTACCGAGGTCGTCTTCAGACGTCGGTGACACGCAGGCCCGCGTGCGCCTTGTACCGCCGGTTGATGGAGATGAGGTTCGCCGTCATCGCCTCGACCTGGCCGGTGTTGCGCAGCCGGCCGGCGTACACACCCCGCATACCGGGAATTCGGCCGGCCAGCTCGATCACGAGATCGGTCGCTGCCCGGTCGTCGCCGAGAACGAGCACGTCGGTCTCGATAACAGCGACCGTGGGGTCGAGCAGCAGCGCGGCCGACACATGGTGGAAGGCGCCGACGACCCGACTCCCGGGCAGGAGTGCGGCCGCCTGCTGCGCAGCGCTGCCCTCGTCCACCGCCAGCGGGTACGGCCCGTGCGCGTCGAAGCCGATCGGGTTGACACAGTCGACGACCACCTTGCCGGCGAGCGCCGGCGCCAGCGCCTCGAGCAGCGCCCGGTGCCCCTCCCAGGGCACCGCCACGATCACGACGTCGGCGGCCGCCGCGGCCGCGGCGTTACCGGTGCCGGAGAGCCTCCCGCTGCCGTCGGCGAGCCCGGCAGCGGCCTGTCTGGCCCGGCCGGCATCCCGCGAGCCGATCAGCACCCGTACGCCGGCGGCGGCCAGCCGGCGTGACAGCCCCCGGCCCTGATCACCGGTGCCCCCGAGGACGGCGACGACGAGATCGGTCGGCTGCTCGGGGACGGTCACCCGCCCATCCTCGCAACGAAACCCGGTGGACGGCCGGCGGGGCGAGCTGCCACGGTGGCGACCCGTGGGCGAAGGACCGCACGGGGCCGGCTCGCGGGCGAGTGCGGACCCGGTAGCCGCCGTCACCGGCGAGGCGTCCGCCAATCCGCCGCCAGCCGCCGTACCGGGCCCGCGCTGGCGGCGGATTTTGCGCGCAGCCACCGTCGACCTGACGCCGATGCGGACGTCTCGGGACTTCCGGCTGCTGTTCTTCGGACAGGCCGTCTCCTTCACCGGCAGCATGATCACCTACGTGGCGGTGCCGTTCCAGGTGTACAGGCTGACGGGGTCCTCGCTGGCGGTGGGGCTGCTCTCGCTGGTCGAGCTGGCGCCGTTGCTGGTGGCGGCACTGGTGGGTGGCGCACTCGCCGACGCCCACGACCGGCGGCGGCTGGTGCTGCTGTCCGAGCTGGGCCTGGCCGGAATCTCCGGGGTGTTGTTCGCCAACGCGCTACTCCCCCGGCCGCAGCTGTGGGTGCTGTTCGTGGCCGGCGGCGTCGCGGCCAGCCTGGATGGCATCCAGCGGCCGTCCCTCGACTCGCTGGTCCCTCGGATCGTGCGCCGGGAGGAGATTCCGGCCGCGTCGGCGCTGAACTGGCTTCGAAGCACCTTCGGCATGGTGCTCGGGCCACCGCTCGGCGGCCTGCTGATCGCCCTGGCCGGCCTGCCGGCGACCTACGCGGTCGACGTGGTGAGCTTCGCCGCCTCGCTGGCTGCCCTGATGCTGATGCGGGCGGTGCCACCACCGCCGGAGGCCGAGCGGCCCAGCCTGCGCCGCATCGCCGAAGGGCTGCGTTACGCCCGCAGCCGACCGGAGCTGATGGGGACCTACCTCGTCGACATCAACGCGATGCTGTTCGGCATGCCGATCGCGCTGTTCCCCGCGCTGGCCACCCGGTACGGCGGCCCCGGCGTACTCGGGCTGCTCTATGCCGCACCCTCGGTCGGGTCGATGCTTGCCACCCTGACCAGCGGCTGGACCGGCTCGGTGCACCGGCACGGGCGGGCGGTCCTGCTGGCGGCCACCGCCTGGGGGTTCGCCATTCTCGGCTTCGGGCTCGCCGGCCCGCTGTGGCTGGCGCTGGTCATGCTGGCGCTGGCCGGAGGGGCGGACATGATCAGCGGCATCTTCCGCTCCACCATCTGGAACCAGACCATCCCGGACTCCCTGCGGGGACGGCTCGCCGGCATCGAGCAGATCAGCTACTCCACCGGGCCGCTGCTGGGAAACGTCGAGGCCGGCGCGGTGGCCAGCCTGACCAGCGTGCGCACCTCGGTCGTCTCCGGCGGGGTGCTGTGCGTCGCGGGCTGCGCCGTGCTGGCCGTCGCCTTGCCCGCCTTCAACGCCTACGACGCCCGGCGACGCCCGGTGGGTGGCGCGGCTGACACCACCGCGCGGTCAGCCGTCGACGCCGGCTGACTCGCGCTCTGGCCGGGCCTCCAGCCCGGCCCGCTCCCCGGCGGTTGCCCGCCGCCGGCGTACGAGCAGGACCACCAGGCCGGCGACGACCACGACTCCGAGCATCGAAAGGCCGACGACCGAGAACGCGTGGTTGAGCTGGCGCCAGCTCGCCCCGGCGAGGTATCCAAGGAGCACGCTGCCACCGGCCCAGACCAGCCCCCCTGCGACATTGAAGATCGCGAACGTTCGGTAGCGCATCCCGGCCATGCCGCACATGCCGGGCACCAGCACCCGCAGCGCCGCCGTGAATCGGCCGACGAACACCGCCTTCCCCCCGAGCCGGCTGATGACCGCCTTCGACCGGGCGATGTGGTGAGGCTTCAGCAACCGGCTCGGCACCCGGTTGAGCAGCCGTTCGCCGTAACGGCGGCCAACGGCGTAGCCGACGCTGTCGCCTATCACCGCTCCGAGGACGGCCGCGGCCATCGCGGCAACCAGCGACACCCGACCCTGGAAGGCCAGCACGCCGCCCAGGATGCAGGCGATCTCGCCGGGGAAGAGGAAGCCGATGAAGGCCGATGCCTCCAACGCAACCAGGGTGAACACCAGCAGCAGCGCGAGTACGCCGTGCAGGTTGAGGATGTGCTCGGCCAGCCCGCTCACGGGTCCATAGTGACGGACCTGGCCGGACGCACCGCCGAAGACGGCCGGCGGACGGCGAGGCAGCTAGGCGACGCTGCGGTCGCGGGCGACCTGCGGGGTCTCGTGCCGGTCGGCCAGCCGATGCATCCCGTGCAGGACCGGCCCGAGTCCGAAGGCCGCGAGCACGCTGAGCAGGCACCACCCGCCCACGATCTCCAGTACGACGACCACGACGAACTCCCTGGGCTGCAGCATGCCGACATCAGATATGTCGGCTGCTCGCCCCCCGCCACTTGAGCAGCGGCGCCGGGTTTCTTCCGGCCCGATCGGCCCGAGGGCCGAGTGGATACGCCTAGTTCGCGCCGGCAGACGTGACGACCTGTTGCCCGTTGGCGGCGGTCGGTCCGGGTGGGGCGGCGCGGTACAGCGGCAGCCGGACCGTAAAGCGGGCCCCAGCCCCCGGGGCGGTGTCGAGGTCGACCGTCCCGCCGTGCGCGGCCACGAGGGCGGCGACGATCGACAGCCCGAGTCCGGTTCCGCCATGGGCACGGGTGCGTGCGGCGTCGGCCCGGTAGAACCGCTCGAAGGCGCGCGCCGCATCTTCCTGGCCGAGTCCGGGGCCGGTGTCGAGGACCGACAGGACGGCGTCCTCACCCGCCGTAGCCACCGCAACGGTGATGGCGGTGCCCGGCGGGGTGTGTCGAACGGCGTTGGACACGAGGTTGGCGACCACCTGGCGCAGCCGGGCATCGTCGCCGAGCACGACCGGTGGCACGTCTTCGGTGGCGACCTCGAGGCTGGCGGGATGGTCCGGCGAGATCGCACGGGCGTCCTGGACGGCGTCGGCGGCGAGCCCGAGCAGATCGACCGGCGCTCGCTCGAGCGGGCGCCGCTGGTCCAGGCGCGCGAGCAGGAGCAGGTCCTCGACGAGGAGTCCCATTCTCGTGGCCTCGCTCTCGATGCGCCTCATCACCCGGCTCATGGCGGTCGGCTCGGGCACCGCTCCCTGTCGGTACAGCTCGGCAAAGCCGCGGATAGACGTGAGCGGCGTACGGAGCTCGTGGCTGGCGTCGGCGACGAAGCGGCGCATCCGCTCTTCGGAGGCTCGGGCACGGGACTCGGAGGCTCGCTGCGCCGAGAAGGCGGACTCGATCCGGGCCAGCATGGCGTTCAGGGCGGTAGCGAGCCGACCGACCTCTGTCCGCTCGCCCGCGTTGGGAACTCGGCGGCTGAGGTCACCGGCGGCGATGGCCCCCGCCGTGGCCTCAACCTCGACCAACTGGCGCAGGCTGCGGCGTACGACGGCGTAGCCCAGGAGTCCCAGCGCCGCGAGCACCAGCAGGCTCACGACGAGGTTGATGCGCTGGAGCCGGCCCACCGTGCTGTCGACGTCGTCCAGGCTGGTGGCCACCGTGACCGCGCCCGGGTCGCGCGGCAGCGCGGCGACGAGCACGCGCCAGCGGTGGCCGGCCCCCGAAGCGGGTGCCGTGAACGGCCTTCCGTCGAGACCGGCGACCCGGGCCGGGGTCAGGGTGGGGAGGCGGGGTGGGGTCTGACGGCTGCCGGCCCGCGGAACGGCGAGGGACGGGGAGAACACAAGCTGTCCAGCACCGTCGGTGACCTGTAGGTAGTACGACGTGGACAAGGCCGGGCCCCCACGCGATCCGGGCGGGGGGCCGCCCCGACCGCGTTCCACGATGTCGTGGGCGGTCGCTGCCAGGTTGCCGTCCACCCGGTCGAGCAGGTACGTGCGCAGTGCCGTCGTACCGACGATGCCGGCGATGGTCAGGGCCAGGGCCACCAGCGCAAGCAGCGCCGTGACCAGCTTCACCCGCAGCGGCGTGTTCGCCGGTGCGCTGCGCACGGCCCGGCCGAGGCGCCCGAACGCGTTGCTCACGGCCGGGGCAGCCGCAACACGTAGCCGACGCCGCGCAGCGTGTGGATCAGTCGTGGCTCGGTGGTGTCGACCTTCTTTCGCAGGTAGGAGACGTAGGACTCGACGACGTTAGCCTCACCGCCGAAGTCGTAGTTCCAGACGTGATCCAGGATCTGGGCCTTGGACAGCACCCGGCCGGGGTTCTGCATGAAGTACCGCAACAGCTTGAACTCGGTAGGAGACAGCCCGACCGCCGAGCCGGCCTTCCACGCTTCGTGCGTGTCGTCGTCCAGCTCGATGTCGGCGAAGGTCAGCTTGGCGCTCGCGCCGCGGTCCGATCCGGCGCCGGGCAGTCGGCGCAGTACGGCACGGATGCGGGCAAGGACCTCCTCCAGGCTGAACGGCTTGGTCACGTAGTCGTCGCCGCCGAGCGTCAGGCCGGTGATCTTGTCCTCGGTAGCGTCCCGGGCGGTGAGGAACAGCACCGGTACCCGCGCCCCCTCTCCCCGCAGTCGCCGTACGACGTTGAAGCCGTCGACATCGGGGAGCATGACGTCGAGCAGCACCAGGTCCGGCCGGAATCTGCGCGCCTCGGCCAGCGCCTCGCGACCGTTGGTGGCGGTTGCTACCTCGAAGCCGGCGTAGCGCAGGCTCATCGACAGCAGCTCGACGATGTTGGGCTCGTCGTCGACGACGAGCAGGCGCGCTTCGGACGCCGTCGCGTTGGCCGGCTGGGCCATGGTCTCCCTCCAGGTCCGGATGGCGGTGGCTGTCATCGAAGCCTTGGTCCACCACCTCCAGCATCCCTGAACGTGGGCTGTGAGGATGCTGTGAATGCGGTTCTCCGCTCCACCGGATTCTCAGCACATCCACAGGTCGACGCGAGGGTGCCCACAGGTGCGGCCGGCACGGTCATTGGCGACAACCGCCCGGACCAGATCAGGAGACCTCATGAAGACGATCGCCAAGGCTTCGACCGCCATCGGCGCGATAGCGGCGATCGGCCTGCTGGCCGTCGGCGTACCAGCCATCGCCGATGCGGCCAGCCCGTCGCCCAGCCCGCAGAGCTCCGCAACGCCGACCCGACCCGGCGGCACCGACTGTGCCCGCCACTTCGGCGCCGAGAAGGAGCTGACCGGGAGTACGGCGGACAAGGTCAAGGCCGCGGTGCTGGCCAAGCTGCCGGGTGCGACCGTCCACCGGATGTCGACCGAGGACAGCCGCGAAGGGACCGGGGCGGCGTACGAGGCGCACGTCACCAAGGCCGACGGCACCGACGTCGAGGTTCTCCTCGACCAGAGCTTCAAGGTCACGGCCGTGAACACCGGCCACGGTCGCGGCGGGTTCGGTCACCATGGACTGCCGCCCGGGACGCCCGGCTCCGACAGTCCGGCCGCCAACAGCACCGTTTCGCTCTGACCGGTCCCGATCTGGGCCGGCCCGCATACTGCGGTCCGGCCCAGTTTCGGCTGCGCGGCCGCGCTTCTGCCGAGCCGTCATTCGCAGCGAATTGCCAGCAAACGTCGAGTCGGAAGCCAGCCGCGAACTCAACCATGAGGGTATGGACATCAACTCACCCCAGCCCCAGCCAGCCGACGCGCAGCCCGACCCGACCGACTGGTCGGATCGGACCGACATTCCAGCCGTCGCGCCGCCAGCCACTCCGGCTCCCGATCCCGACAGTGCGCGGCCACACCTGGCGCGCTCCGGGTGGGGCCGGCGATCGCTCGCGGGCGGCGTCCTGGCCGCCGTGGCGATCGGCAGTGGCACCACCGGCGCGGCATTGGCCGGCCGTTTCTCCGATGCCGGGGGTGCCGGTGTCGTAACGACGAGCGCGCCCCTTCGGCTCACCGCGGCCGCGAATGCCGCGACCGAGCAGCTAGCCAAGGTGGCTGCTGCGGTGCAACCAAGCGTGGTGTCGATCATGGTCACGGCAGCGGGCGGGTCCGACGAGGGTTCCGGCGTGATCCTGCGCTCCGACGGAACGGTCCTCACCAACAACCACGTCGTCTCGGCCGCCGCCAACGGTGGGTCGATCCGGGTCAGATTCGCGACCGGCAAGACCGCAGCGGCGACGATCGTCGGTCGCGACCCGAGCACCGACCTTGCCGTCATCAGGGCCTCCGGTGTCGCCGGTCTCACGCCGGCCACGCTCGGATCGAGCGCGAACCTGAACGTCGGCGACACCGTGCTGGCCATCGGCAGCCCGCTGGGGCTCGACGGGTCGGTAACCGCGGGGATCGTGTCGGCGCTGCACCGCACGGTTGACCTGGGCAGCAGGGACCAGCAAAACCCGGGCACCCCGTTCGGCCAGCAGCAGTCCCCATCGGGTTCTGCGTCGGTGGGCGATGCGATCCAGACCGACGCCGCCATCAACCCGGGCAACTCCGGCGGCCCCCTCGTCGACGCCAATGGGGCGGTCATCGGGATCAACACCGCCATCGCCAGCCTCGGCGGCACGTCCGCGGGCAACATCGGCGTGGGCTTCGCCATCCCCGTGGACGAGGTCAAGTCGGTGGCCGACCAGCTGATCAGCGGTAAGACGCCGCAGCACGCCCTGCTCGGCGTACAGATCAGTGACGATCCCGCCGGCGGCGCCGCGGTCACCTCGGTCACCTCAAACAGCAGTGCGGCCAAGGCCGGGCTGCGCGTTGGCGACGTCGTCACGAAGCTGGGCGCGACCCCGATTTCGGACGGCAGCAGCCTGGCCGCGGCCGTGCGCTCACGTCACCCGGGCGAGCAGGTCACCCTGACTTACCGGCGCAACGGCGAGCAGCGGACCGCCACCGTGACCTTCGGGTCCGCGGTGCAGTAGCTGCTCAGCCGGCCGGCGATCCCGTCCTCGGCAGCCCACCGCCGCCGGCACGGACCAGCGAGGCCAACACGATGATGTTGTCCAGATAGTGGCCGCTGCCGCGGTCGAACGGCCCGCCGCAGGTGATGAGCCGTAGCGCGGCGCGGTTCGTGTCGCCATAGACGAGCTGCGAGGGAAATCTGCTCTTGGGATAGCGGCGTACGACGTCCACGGCGAAGACCGCCACCGAGCCGTCGGCACGCGTGATCAGCACAGTGTCGCGCGGGCGCAGGCTGCCGAGCCGGAAGAACACCGAGGGCC
>JAABUN010008342.1_pt1 | contig 10641 bp, 10 predicted proteins | sample 5559311 | NCBI WGS metagenome assembly JAABUN01 (sample SAMN10711877, study PRJNA513370) | rock metagenome | isolation source: Antarctica rocks | place: Antarctica: Victoria Land, Siegfried Peak sud
CACCAACGCGAAGTTAATAGGGTCGGCGGTTGGCGTGATGATGGCGGCCAGAATACAGCCGACCACAATTGCGTAGCGGCGATACTGCCGCAGCATCGCCGCCTGAATGATACCGAGGCGAGCCAGCAGAAAGCTGACAATGGGCATCTCGAAAATAATGCCGAATACAGCCATATAGAGGAGTACTTTAGAAATGTAGTCGCCGATGCGAGGCAGAAGCTGTATTTGCCCCGCTAAAAACCCAACGATGATAGGTAACGCCAACGGCAAAACAACATAATAAGCGAACAAGATACCGCCGATGAAGGCTAAAACCGTCAGCAACACAAAAGGCACTGCCCAGCGCCGCTCTTCCGGATACAAACCCGGCGCGATAAAGCCCCAAATTTGTCCGATAATAAGAGGAGACGCGAGCGCCAAGCCGAAAAACGCCGTAATCTGCATGGTGACGTTGAAGGGCTCGAGAATCCCCGTCGCTATCAGCTTAATGCCTTCTGGCAGCGGTGCCTGAAGCCAATCGAGCAGCGCAAAACGGAAATAAAAAGCCGCAACCGCGCCCACAACCCACGCCCCTACGGCGATAAAGAGACGCGTCCGCAGCTCGGCAAAGTGGTCGATCAGGGTCAAGCTACGTTCCTTTTACTAGAGAGCGTTCGCGCCACCTTAAGCGGATTTAACTTCTTCTTTGTGCTCGGTGCTCGTTTCGATAGGTGAAACGTGAACCGAGGGTTGCGTTGTATCGACGGGTGAAACGTGAACCGAAGGTTGCGTTGTAGTCTCAACAACCGTAGCCTTTTTGGGCTCGTCGTCTTTAGCGATGTCGTCTTTCATGTCGCGGATGCCCTTGCGGAACTCGCGTACCGACTGGCCGATGCCTTTTGCCATTTCCGGCAGGCGGCGCGGCCCAAAGATCAGCAAAATGATAACCAGAATAATCAGAATTTCCCAGATTCCCAGCGGACCGAATTTCATCATGGCCTCCTTATCCGTAATTTAGCACCTTCAGGTTGAGGCGCACGTTGTAAAGCCTTAAGAAAAGTGTGGTGTGAGGTATTCGCTACCCCACACCTTGAGTGCAGCTTAGAGCGCCAGAAGCTTGCCGAGGTCTTCTGCCAAGGCTTCTGGAAAGGTGAGACCATCAGGAAAGAAGCCGCCTTTAGTAGCGTCTGGTGCCAAGAAGACGATGTTGGCTACTTCACGCGGGGTACGGGCGAAAGCAATGCTAAATTCGTCGGTTGGATTGATGTTGGCCGAGCCGTCTTCATTAACGATACCTTCGTCTTTACCACCACCGACAGATGCGCGCAAGGCGGAGATGCCCGCGACAACATCGGCAACCGGAACGCCAAAGGGGGTCTCGGTCTCACGCCGGTTATAGAGGAGCGTGCGAATCTGACCGGCGTGGTACGCCTCTACCGCGAGGATGCCAGCGGCGGGGGCGAGCACGCCCGCGTCGGTGATGGCGGGAGCAGCGCCCGAATAGGCAGTGACGCCCACATCTTCAAAGATAAACGCGCCGTGGAGGAAAAGCAGCTCGCTGGCGAATGGATTGAAAGCGGCGGCGGTCTCTGCGTCTAGCTCAAACGCAGCCGCAGCAGCAGCGGCAAACGCAGGGCCGAGGTCGAGTATCGGACGGTCGGCAGCTGAGTCGCCGAGCGCGCCGCGCAAGAAGTTCACGTGATTGAGTTCGTCGGTAGCAATCTCGTCGGCGTAAGCGGCGACTTCCGCGTTGTCGAACTCAATAGAGGTTGAACCGTCGAAACCTTCGGGCAAGATGATCTCAGCGCCGCCGCCGACGGTGTTGATCTCGTCGATGCGGCCCACGGCGGCTAGGTAAAAAGCGGCCTCGAGGTACTCCAAATTAAGTGCAAAGTTGAGGATAGCGGGGTCTAGGTTGGTCCCTGCTGGCGGCTCGACCGGCGGGGTGACGGGCGGCGTTGGGGTGGCTCCGGCTCCACAAGCGGTGATGACAGCGCCAGCGCCCATCAACCCTAGGTTGCCGAGCAGACGGCGGCGGTCGAGTTTGCTTCCGAACAGCTTTTGGTAATCCATTTTTGTTCCTCTCCTTCCTCGGTTCACGCTCTCAGGCGCGACCCACGCCGAGGCGTTCGTCAAGCGTTTGTGTGGGCTTCCAGCTACTTATACCCCTTTTTGGCAAATTTAGATGAGGGTTGACTCGAGATTGTGGGAAAAACTAACGTTCCTGCTAAGGTGCGTCTTTGTCAAGGTCACAATCCAGGAGGTATGCTGCCGTCCTCTGGATTCCAGGAATCTGCGCGGTTTGGGGGGGCCGGAGTTGCAGAGGTACCGGACAGCTACGTATATTGCCTTGGAAGGACAAAATTTCGGAGGTTGACGGATGAAGCGTTGTGATTTTTTCAAACGGGTGGCTCGCGGAACCGCTGCCGCCGGGGTGCTCGGCGCGCCGGTTTCGGTCCAAGACGAGCTGCTCGAGTTTGCAAGCGCCATATTTAAATCTCGTCCGCAGCCTACAGAGAAATGTCGGCAAAGGATTCTAGGTTGTAGCTGACCTGAGTTCGGCGTTTTATAAGTTCTAAAATCTCGTTCCTAACGCAACCGGCATCGTAACGCTAAAGTATGTTCGGCCTTAGAAGGGCGGAAGCTCCTGAAAAACGGCGAAATGACGACGTTTCTGAAACACCCGCTGGTTCAAAGTGACGTGTTTGCGACCCTGACGCTAAAATAACGCCGAACCCAGGTCAATTGACAAAACCCGTTGTTAGGGGCGACTGGGCGTCAGGTGTGAGACAGGGCGCTGCGCCGCTGACGCCGGGTTATCCAATACGTCGTCTGCACCTTTGTCAGCTGATTTACCGGCTGATTCAGGCACTGCCTCGTCAGCTGCTTCCACAACCGCTTCGTCGGTTGTAGCGAGTTCGGGGGTGCGGGGGTCCGCCGCGTCTGGTTTAAGCGTACCCTGAAAGTGCCCGTCACCGACAAGCCTCCGCGCGTCGCGCTCGAGCTGCTCAAATACATCTTGATAGCTTCTGGTCAAGGCGTCAACCGCCTTGGCAGTACCCAGAAAGTGCTCCTGCACATCGCTCTTGTAGGCGGCCAGCTCGTCGGTTTTGGCGGTCAGTCTGGCGCGCAGACGTTTGACCTCGGCATCCTCACGGCCCCACAACCGGGTGTAGCCGTACATCAGCAGCGCGCCCACGGCGCACGCAGCCACCAGCTGTAGCAAGATCATCTAGCCTCCACGCGCCCGCGTCAGGCTCCGGGCACGCCCAGTTTACCCTGGCCCGCCGCGCTTGTGAGGGCAAAGCGGGTTCGCCACGTTTCCACCTGCTCGAGGGTGATATTGCCGCCGCAGATGACGCTGACCACCCGGCGTCCGGCGAGGTCGGGGATAAGACCGTCCGCGAGCGCGGCCAAGGTGCAGGTGGCGGCGGGTTCGGCGAGAAGTTTTTCGCGGTTGAGGGTGTAGAGAAGCTCTTCGACGGCGCGGGCGTCGGGTACGGTAACCACGCGTTCGACGCCCGCGCGGATGATCGCAAAGGGGCGTGCGCTGCTGCGCCGCGTACCGAGGCTTTCGGCGACCGAAGTAAAGTGCGGCAGCGTGATGAGTTCGCCCTGCGCGAGCGACTGCGATACACAATCCGCGCCCAGCGTCTCGACGCCGACCACGCGCACCGCCGGGCGCAGCTGTTTAAGCGCCGAGGCGACGCCCGAGATCAAGCCGCCGCCACCGACCGAGCAGACGACGACCTCGGTATCGGGGGCCTGCTCGAGAATTTCCAGAGCGATGGTGCCCTGTCCGGCCATCACCTGTGGGTCGTCGAAGGGGCTCAGGTAGGTGTAGCCGTGCGAGGCGACCATTTCCAGCGCGCGGTCGTTGGCCGCGTTCCAGTCGTCGCCGTGGACGATAACCTCGCCCCCCAGACTGCGGATGGTGTCGGCGCGAATAGCTGGCGTCGTGATCGGCAGGGTGACGAGCGCGCGCACCCCGAGCTGCCGGGCAGCGTAGGCCAGACCTAAGCCGTGGTTGCCGCCGGACGCTGTGACGACGCCGACGCGGCGCGCCGCGTCGCTCATGGTCAGCAGCGCGTTGAGCGCGCCGCGCACCTTGAAGGCGTGGGTGGGCAGCAGCAGCTCGAGCTTGAAGCTCAGGTCGCACCCCAAACGCGTGCTGTAGGCGTCGGCGCGGACGAGCGGGGACGGTTTCAGGTAGCGCCTGAGCCGAGTCTGCGCCGCCTGTATCTGCTCGAGCGGAACCAGAGGATCAGGAGTCGAGGGGCTGGGCTGAGCTGTATGCACGGTATACACGTTTTAACACCCCCCGCCGCAAAGGCGTGTGCTCGGCGTGGCGTGTGGCGGTATAACGAGCAGTGGCCGACCCGTTTACCCGCAAAACCTACCTTCACGCTGCTACAGACGACGTTTTGCCGGTACGGTTTTCGCTCTTCAAGCGGACGCGGGCGCTTCAGGTACAGAGTTTCCTTAAAACGTTGGCGGCAGGGGCTGACGAAGCGGCTCCTGAGAGGCCGCTCGAGCTCCTCGTCTTGACGCCCGCTGACTGGAAGCGTCTGCTCTCGGCTCCGTATGGCTGGGGACTTGCGCGCCGGGACGTTAGGAGCGTCTCGCTGCTGGTTCCGGCAGCCTATCCGCCGCGCCTGTTCGCCCGCTGGGACGCGGTGAGGCTGCGGGCGGCGCAGGTGGGCGTAACCGCGCCGGGTGGGGTGCAAGCGTGGTGTGACACGCAGTTGGGGCTCGAGTGGGCGCACGCCCTACTCTTGAGCTGGTGGGGGCCGGGGCGCGTACCCAAAGCGTGGGCGCGTGAGGTGAGCGCGGCGTACCTGTATCAGCGGACGTTGCGGGCGCTCCGGGATGAGCAGCGGCTGGCGTATCTGGAGGTGTGGGCGCGTGTGCAGCAGGCGGGCGCGCGGCCCAGAGTCGAACTGGAAGCGTTCGTCTATCCACGGGCCAAAATGCCTCTGGACAACCTTCTCTGGACGCAGAGCGGCTGCTGGTTACAGGCGACCGAACTCGGTGACGCGCGCGGCTGGACGCTCTCCGCGGCGGCGGTGCGGGGGGTGCTCGAGGCTCAATCTCAACCGGCGCTTACTCACCCAGAGCCGCTGTAGAGGGGACGGTGAGGGTGTCCGCGCCCCCTTCGCGGCGGTGGTATGCGAGCAGCTCGGTCAGGTTTTCAGAGTGGGGCTCGAGCCAGCGTGCGATCCGCCGGTGCAGGCTCGGGCGTTCGCTGAGCGGCACCATTAGCAGCGCGGCGCGGCGCAGGAGTTCGCTGCGAAACCGCAGTTCGGTTTCGCCGGGTAGGCTGGGGGGGTCCTCGCGCACCAGAAAATCTTCGCTGACGAGGGCGTCGATGTCGCCCCCGCTCGCCTCGCTCAAGTGAGTTGCCAGCCCCGCCCACGACCGCTCACCGACGAGTGCCAGCTGCGCGAGCAGGTAACGCTGCGCCTGGGGCAGCATGTCGAGCCGTGCCTGCAAAAGAGACGTCAGCGAACCTGAGAACGCGCCGGTGCGGGCGTTGCTGAGTGTCCGTCCGAGTTCGATGGTATAGGCCGGATTGCCGCCCGTCTCGCCTACGAGCGAGGTGGTGACGAGGTGCAGCGCCGGATCGACGAGTTGGCTCAAGATGTGCAGGCAGGCCGCGGTTCCGAGCGGCGGCAAGATGAGCGTGCTCGCCGCTCCGGGCGGCGCTCTGCGGCTCAGGCGCACGATCAGAAGCTCTACGGGAGCCCCTTTGAGCGCGCCCATAAGGGGCTCCAAGGCGCGGCTCCGCGGCCCCTGTTCAGCGATCAAAACGAGCGGCTGGCTAGCGCCGCTCAGTTCGTCTAACAGCTCGCGCGGTTCGCCCAAGCCCGCCGTGAGGGTGGTTGCGCCTAGACCTGATACGACCTGAAGCCGACCCGCACCGGGGCCGTCGTAAGCGGGCTCGAGCCACAGGGGCCGCGCCGCGCCCTGCGCCGCGACCGCCTCGCTGAACTCGCGTACCAGCCGGGTTTTGCCGCTGCCCGCTTCACCCACCACCCAGAGTTCTTGCGGCGCGGCGCGCGTCCGAACAGCCTCGAGCGCGCTCCACAACGCCGCAAGCTCCGCCTCGCGGCCCACGAAACTGAGGTGCGCGTAGGGGTCGCGCTGGCGGGCCTCTTGGACAAACCGCTGCGCCTGCGTGATGTCCGGAAACCCGGCGAGTGTAAGCACCGGACTCGGCAGATAGCGCAGACTGTGCCGCGTGGCGCGGTAGGTCTCCGGCCCCACCCAGACTTCACCGGGGGTGGCGGCGGCCTCGAGCCGAGCGGCCAGGTTAACGGCGCTGCCCATGACCGTGTAATCCTTGATCTTGCCTGCGCCCAGGTTTCCGGCGATCACCAGCCCCGTATTGACACCTGCCCGCCCCTTGAGCGGATACCCTTTGCTGCGCCCGATAGCCTCGACCGCCCGCAGGCCCTCGGCGGCGGCCAGTACTGCCCGCTCCGGGTCGTTGGGGTGCGCGTTCGGCGCGCCGAAAAGGGCGATGAGGCCGTCTCCCTGAAAGGCGTCGATATAGCCGTCGTACTCCTCGATAATGCCCGCGACGACGGTCAGGATGTCGTCGGCAAGGTCGCGCAGCTTTTCCGGATCGAAGTCGCGGGTCAGCGTACTGAAGCCCGCCAGGTCGATAAATACGGTTGTCACCCGCCGCCGTTCGCGCCGCGCCGGGGTGAGAGCTAGCACCGCGCCGCACATCCCGCAAAAGCGCGTCGACGCCGGATTGTCGGCGGCGCAGTTCGGACAGCGTAGGCTCATAACGCTTATTATACGTGGCTTGTGTCATGTGAGGGTGTGGCTCATCTGAGGCTTTGAAGTCGGGATTTGCCTGAGACTCAACCGGGTTATGAGCGTTCCTTTGTGCTGTACAAGAAAAGCCGACTTCCAGAGTGCAGAATTTGGTGGCTTCTAAAGATGACGGTTTTAGGCCATTCGATACGAAGTTTGAAGGGTGTTCTGTTCAGGCTCGACACGAGCTAAGGTTCCAAAAATCTGACCCGCTTGCGCTGACGCCGCGCGTAGGCGAGTTCGTGCGTAGTGCTCGAGCCTATATAACCCCCGACGTTGAGGATTAAAACCTCGTCGGCGAGGTCGATCTTGTGGAGGTGTAACGCGTCCAGCATCTTTAGAGTGCGGACTTTTTCGGCGTTGGGAAGCCCCGCGAATACCGCCGCGTCGCCCCCTAGAACGGCGGCGATGGACAGGACGATGTGTCCGGCCAGGGTCTCCCTTAGGTAACTTCGCTTAAACTGCTGCCAAAATCGTGCCGACCCACTAGAGACATATTAAGGGTGGGGCAGACAATAACAGGGCGCACCGGTGTCAGCCTCAGCGCAATCCCAGCAGCACCGCCGGGTCCTGATAGATGATCTCCAACCCCTGCGGACGGCCCATACGGAGCTGCAAAATAGCGGCGTCGACGATGCCACCGCCCAGATAGCCGAGAATTTGCCCACGCTGCACGCGGTCGCCGATAGTGACTTCAGGGGGTTGCAGGTTGGTGTATGCCGAGATAAGGTCGGAGCCGTGCTGAACGGCGACGGTATAGCCGCTGTTGGCGGTAATGCGCGAGGCGCGCGTGACCACACCCGTGCGGACGGCCCTTACGGCGGTTCCGGGTTGTGGAGCGCGCAGCCACAGGTCGGTTGCGCCTCCTTCGCCATAAGGTCGCACCACCACGCCGTCCGGGAAGGGGGCAACAAAGTCCCTTTCCGCCGCTGGGGTCGGTTCGCCCAAGCCCCGGATAAGCCGCTCGAGCCGCGCCGCTTCAGCCGCGAAAGGGGTGTCAGCAGGGATGTCGGCAGCGTCTTCAGGGGTGCCCTCAGAGGTGTCCTCGGCAGCGGCGTCCGCCTCCCTCCGGGCCGCCTCAGCGAGCGCCGCTTGCCGCGCGGCTTCGCGGAGGCGCTCGAGTTCAGCTGCGAGTGCTCCCCGCGAGGCGGACAGCTCGCCCTCGACGCTGTTCTGCTCTTGTAGCAGAGCCTCTCTCTGCGCGAGCTGTCCGGTGCGTGTCTCACTCAGGATGTCGATGACGCCCGCCAAGTTTGCCTGAGCCGTCGCCAGCGCCCGCTGATTGACCACCAGTTCGTTCGCTCGAGCGCCCAGAGCCCGCACCCGCCGCGCTCGCTCCGACCGGGCGCGGCCCAATTCGGCGGTGGTGCGGTTGAACGTTTCGAGCAGCGTGACGTCCTGCTCGGCCAGACGTGCCAGGTAGTGGTTGCGGACGCGCAACTCGAACAGCGATTCGGACTGCGCGAGCGCCCCCGCGTAGCGTCCGCTGCGGCGTTTGTAAAGGCTGATGATCAGGTCCTGAAGCTGTCCCTCGAGCCCCGCCGCCCGCGCCTCCAGACGCACGATCCGCCCCGCCGAAGCGCGCTGCTGCTGCCGGAGCGTTTGTATCTGCGCCCGGACGCCCTCCTGTTCGTCACTCAGCGCCACGACGCGCTGGGCCAGCCGGTCGCGTTCGGCGAGTTCGGCGTCAAGTTCGGTGTTGGTCGCCGAGAGTTCGGCGGTGAGCGCGTCCAGCTCGGCCTGCCTGACGTTTAGCAGCTCTTCGTAAGCGGCGATCTGTTCCTCGAGCAGGTCGCGGGGTTGTGCCCACACCACCCCGAGCTGGAGCAATATCAGTACGGGGAATAAAACCAGGAACAGGAGAAGCGCGCGCCGTATCACGCGCCTTACCCTGTGCATCTACGCGTCCTCTTGCAGATACTGCGAGACCGACAGCGCGCTGCCGATGAGCCCGACGAGCAGCGCCAGCGCCAGCAGCAGCACCGAAAGCTGTACCAGCACCAGTGGGTCGCGTTCCAGCGGCAAAAAGCGCAACGTTTGGGAGAGCCGAAGCGCGATAAAGCTGTAACCGGGAATGACCAAAAGGAGCGTTAGCAGGGCGCTGAGCAGACCCAGCAGCACGCCTTCGATCAGAAACGGTGAGCGGATAAAGCTTCGCGTCGCGCCTACCAAACGCATCACCTCGATCTCGTCGCGGCGCGCGGTAATAGCCGCCCGAATCGAGTTGACGATGGCGAAGAGCGCGCTCGAGAGCAGCACGATAATCAGCACCGAGCCTATCAGCCGCAGGGCGTCGTTGATCGCCAAAAACGTCTCGACCGCCTCGCCCCCATCGTCGACCTCGGCAATCCCCGGCAGACCGCGCAGGTCGCTCGCGACCTGCGCGGTCTGCGCCGGGTCGGACAGCCGCAAAAACAGGGTATAGGGAAGCGGATTGTTAACCTCGCGGCTGGCGCTGGCTATATAGGGCAGTTCGGTTACAAGATTTCCCAGCGCGTCTTCGGGCGAGACGAGTTCGGCGCTCACCACCCCGTTCCAGCCTCCCACGGTGTTCAGCACCGCCTGCGGGTCGGCCCCGCCGGACAAGTAGGCGGCCAGCTCGAGTTCATTTTGGAGCACGCCCAAAATCACGTTGACGTTCAGGCTCAGCAGGCTAAACCCGGTCAGAATCGTTAGGGATAACGTCATGGTCGTCAGGGTTGAAATGCTGGCGATCCAGTTTTTGCGGATGGCGCGCAAGGCTTGGCGTAGGGCGTACATCAGTCAGGCTCCTCCGGCATCGGTCGTCACTGCGTTATACCAAAACCACCCTGTCAGCCTGTGAGACGCGCGGCAATGTGGTGCTGTCCTCAGCATTCAGCCAACCGCCGTCCGGCTGGGCAACGGCGGTTTTATCCGGCGTAGCCGGGGTTAAAACGGCTTGTAACGCCTCTAAGGCGCGTCAGGTTAGACTTCAGGTATGCACGCCAAACGCACCTTGGGTCTGGTAGTGAAGCGGTTTTTCGTCACCGCCGTGCGGCTGCGTTGTCCGGTCTGTGCAGAGGGCCGTATCGCTAGAGGCTGGTTCGGCATCCGCGACAGCTGCGAAGGTTGCGGTGCCCGCTTTGAACGCGGCGACTATGGCAACTGGCTGGTAGCGGCGACCCTCAACTATTTTTTCAACGCGCTGATCTGCGTCTCTTTGACCGTCATCTTGGTACGGCGTTACGGATTTTTCGACGGTCTGGCGTTCGTGATTGTCGGGGCAGCGCTCCTTAGTGCCGCGCTGCTCTACCGTCCGATGAAGGCGCTCGGCCTCTGGATTTTGTGGCTTTTCGGTTTTATAGACTAGCCTGTGGTTTCCGCCAGAAGTCGGCGTTGAAAACGCTAAACACGACCTCGAGCCGCCCTTGTTCCGGCACCAGATCGGTATCGTCACCTTTGCGAATAGGCCTCCACAAGGGCTATTTGACGGGGTTCTCGCAGCGCGTGTTGCTCAGTTCGCTTGGCTTGAGGTAGCTCCCCTCGTCCTGCAACCGCTCGGCGACCCTAAAGCTACGCTGCCGATAACCACGACGTTCGGGTGGTGTTGCGGCGTGGCAGAAGCACACAGACTGTCGGCGCAAACGGCGTGTTTACGCGAGTCATTTGCGCGAGTTCTGGGCGTTCCATACGGAGGTTGACACAAGCTGAAAAACCGGAGTAGATGTCTACTCCGGTTTTGCTGAAGGGTTGCGCGGTAATGCTCCAAGAATCACTTCCGAACGAGACCCAACCTATGCGAGGGTTGAGGAACCTGGAGGAAGATCATGGGCAAGCAACGAAAGACGTGGAGCGCCGAGGTCAAGGAACAGATTG
>JAABUN010008296.1_pt1 | contig 10640 bp, 10 predicted proteins | sample 5559311 | NCBI WGS metagenome assembly JAABUN01 (sample SAMN10711877, study PRJNA513370) | rock metagenome | isolation source: Antarctica rocks | place: Antarctica: Victoria Land, Siegfried Peak sud
GGCGCCGGGCTGGCCCTGCACCGGCTGCGGGCCGCCGCTGTCCCGGCGGCCGTCCTGACGTCCGGCACCGCCGTGCTGCTGCCGCTCGGCCTGGACCTGCCGCACGCCGTCGGCCTCGGCCTGCTGCTCGTACTCGGCGCGGCAGCGCTGCTCACCCCCCGCCCACGCGAGCTCGACCTGCCGCTTGCCGGCGCAGGCACAGCCCTCGTCCTGCTCACCGCGATCTGGTCCTTGGCCGACCGTACGACGACCCCGGTCGTACTCCCGATCGCCGCCGCGGTCCTGGCCGCCGTGGTGGTCCGAACAGCGCAGCCGGTGGTCGGCGGTGCCGGTGCCGCTCTGGCCGGACTGCTGGCCGCGGGCGAGCTGGCCGCGGTCGGAGCGGCCTCAGAGCTGGCCGCCGACCAGGTCGGCGCGCTGCTGCTGGTGGCCGTCGCGGCGCTGGCCGCGCTCGCCGACCCGCGACTCGGCGCCGCACGCCGCACGGGGGTGGAGATCGCCGCCGGCACCACCGCCCTGGCCGCGCTCGCCCTCACAAGCTCCGACTCCGGCTGGCTGTCCTGGACGCTCGCCGGCCTCGCGCTGATCGCCCTCGCCACCGCGCTGCGCCCGGACCGGCGCCGGGTGGCGCTGGGAGGCGGGTTGCTGCTGTCCGCCTCCTCCTGGGTGCGGCTGGCCGACGCCGGGGTCAGCGATCCCGAGCCCTACGTCCTTCCCCTCGCAGCGGCCGCGCTCGCCCTCGGCCACCTGCGCCGCCGCGCCGTTCCGACCACCGGCTCGTTCGCCGCCTACGGCGCCGGACTGTCCGCGCTGCTGCTTCCGAGCCTGCTCGCGTCGTACGCCGGGAGCCCGCTGTGGCGACCGCTGTCCCTCGGCGCGGTGGCGCTGGTCGTCGTACTGCTGGGCGCGCGTGAGCGGCTGCAGGCGCCGCTGGTCATCGGCGGTGCGGTGCTGGCGGCCGACGCCATGCTCCTGCTCGCGCCGTACGCCGCAGCGATGCCACGCTGGCTGGCACTCGGCGCCGCCGGCACCCTGCTGCTCGCGGTCGGCGCGACGTACGAGCAGCGGCTGCGCGACCTCACCCGGCTGCGCGACCGCTACGACGCGCTCGCCTGAAACACCCTTGCCGCCGAGGCCTAACCTGCGGAAGTGACCACGACCGCGGCCTCCGAGAAGGTCACCGCCCTCGGGCTGTCGATCCGCGGCGTCGTCAAGACCTTCGGGAGCCTGCGGGCGGTGGACGGCCTGGACCTCGACGTCCGCGCCGGGACCTGCCTCGGGCTGCTCGGCCCGAACGGCGCCGGCAAGTCCACGACGATGCGGCTGCTCACCGCCCAGGCGATCGCGGACGAGGGCGAGATCGAGGTGCTCGGCCTGCCGGTGCCGGCGCAGTCCAAACAGGCACGGGCGCAGATGGGAGTCGTTCCGCAGCAGGACAACCTCGACATCGAGCTGACGGTTCGGCAGAACCTGGAGGTCTTCTCGCGGTTCTACCGGATCCCGCGCGCCGAGCGGGCCGCTGCCGTGGACCGTGCACTGGAGGTCGCCCAGCTGACCGGCCGAGCGGACACCAAGGTCGACGACCTGTCCGGCGGCATGCGCCGGCGGCTGCTCATCGCCCGCGCGCTGGTGCACCGTCCGCGGCTGGTGCTGCTCGACGAGCCGACGGTGGGTCTGGATCCGCAGGTGCGCCAGGAGCTCTGGGCGCTCATCGCCGCGCTGCGCAGCGAAGGCGTGACGATCCTGATGTCCACCCACTACATCGAGGAGGCCGAGCGGCTGGCCGACGAGGTCGCGGTCATGCACGGCGGCCGGGTCATCGCCCGCGGCACGCCGGCCGCTCTGGTCGCCGAGCACGCGGGCCGCCGAGTGCTCGAGGTCTGGGGCGCGCCGCCTCGGCTGCTCGAGGTCGAGCAGGTCGCCCGGTCCGCCGGCCTGCCCACCCGCCGCACCGGCCCGGCCGTCGCGGTCTTGCGCGCGGAGAACGCCGAGGCCGTCGCCGCGCAGCTGTCAGACGCCGTCGCCCGGCCGGCCAACCTCGAGGACGTCTTCGTCCTGCTCACAGGGGAGAAGGTCGAATGAGCGCGCCGACGCTGCGCCGCGTGGAGCCGACGGCCGTCGGCGCCGTCGTCTTCCGCGAGCTGACGATGTACAAGCGCTACTGGCGCTCGACGACCTTCTCCTCCGTCGTCGAGCCGACGATCTACCTGCTTGCGTTCGGGTTCGGCTTCGGCTCCCTGGTCGCGAAGGTGGCCGGGATCGACTACATCGACTTCGTCGGCACCGGCATCGTCGCGACCGCCGTGCTGTTCTCGTCCGCCTTCCCCGGCATGTTCTCCACGTTCGTCAAGCGCACGTTCCAGAAGACGTACGACGCGGTGCTGGCGGCCCCGGTCGACACCGAGGAGCTGGTCACGGCCGAGGCGCTGTGGATTGCGCTGCGCTCCGGTATCTATGGCGCGGTGCCGATGCTGGTCGCTGTCGCGTTCGGGCTGGAGCCCTCCTTCGGGATGCTCCTCGTCCCGCTGATCGGGATCCTGACCGGCTTCGGCTTCGCCTGCTTCGGCATCTGGATCTCGGGGATCGTCCCGTCGATCGACTCCTTCGGGTACGTCATCTCCGCGGTGCTGACCCCGCTGTTCCTGGTGGCCGGCACCTTCTTCCCGATCACCGGGCTGCCCGAGTGGGCGCAGACGGCGGCGCTGGCGAACCCGCTGTATCACTGCGTCGAGCTGGTGCGCGGCGCCGTATTCGGGCTGTCGGTCGGGGACCTCGGGCACGTGCTCGCGCTCGTCGTGTTCGCCGTGGCGATGTGGTTGGTGGCGGTGCGGCGACTGCGGTCGCGGCTGGTGCTGTGACTCGCGCCTGAGCCGGATCAGCCGCCGCGCAGCTCCCGCAAGGCGATGTCCTTCTCCCGCGCGGTGTCGGCGAGCCGGCCCTGGAAGCGGCGCATCTGCTCCAGCAGGTCGGGGTCGCAGGCAGCCAGCACCCGCACCGCCAGCAGCCCGGCGTTGCGCGCGCCGCCGATCGACACCGTCGCGACCGGCACGCCGGCGGGCATCTGCACGATCGACAGCAGCGAGTCCATGCCGTCCAGGTTCGTGAGCGGCACGGGGACGCCGATGACCGGCAGCGGCGTCATCGAGGCGACCATGCCGGGCAGGTGCGCGGCGCCCCCGGCTCCGGCGATGACGACCCGCAGGCCGCGGGAGTCGGCGGCGGCCGACCAGTCGAGCATGTCCCGCGGGGTGCGGTGCGCGGACAGCACGCGCACCTCATGCGGGATGGAGAACTCATCCAGCGCCTCAGCGGCGCCCGACATGACGGGCCAGTCCGAGTCGCTGCCCATCACGATGCCGACCAAGCTGTCTACGACTACAGCCACGTGCCCGTCCTGAGGTAGTGGGCGCCGACCTGCGCGCGCCGCCGTACGAGCTCGAGGTCGTCCCCGAGCGCGGTCACGTGCCCCACCTTGCGGCCGGGCTTCACCTGCTTGCCGTACAGGTGGACCTTCAGCGCGGGGTCGCGCCCGAAGAGCATGTGCAGCCGCCGGTCCAGGTCGCCACTCTCGGTGTCACTAGCGCCATCGTCGCCGCCGAGCAGGTTCGCCATCACGACCCAGGGCGCGGTCGGCGTGGTCGCGCCGAGCGGGTAGTCGAGCACCGCCCGCAGGTGCTGCTCGAACTGCGAGGTCCGCGCGCCCTCGATGGTCCAGTGCGCGCTGTTGTGCGGGCGCATGGCCAGCTCGTTCACCAGCAGCCCGTCGGGGGTCTCGAACAACTCCACGGCCAGGACGCCGACCACGTCCAGCTCGTCGGCCAGGCGCAGCGCGAGCGTCTGCGCCTCGAGCGCGCGCTCCTCGGACAGCCCGGGTGCCGGCGCGACGACCTCCACGCAGATGCCGTCCGACTGCACGGTCTCCACGACCGGCCACGCCGCACCCTGCCCGTACGGCGATCGCGCCACCACAGCCGCCAGCTCGCGCTGCAGCGGCACCAGCTGCTCGGCGACCAGGCGCACGCCGAAGGAGACGACCTCCGCCGCCTGCTCGGCGTCGCGCACGACCCACACGCCCTTGCCGTCGTAGCCGCCGGTCGCCGACTTCAGCACCAGGGGCCACCCGACGTGCCTGGCGAAGCCCTCGACGTCGCGCAAGGTGGCCACCGGGGTGAACGGCGGTACGGGGATCCCGAGCGCAGCCAGGCGCTCCCGCATCACGATCTTGTCCTGGGCGTGCCGGAGCGCGGCCGAGCTCGGCGCGATCCGCAGGCCCTCCTCCTCGAGCGCCTCGAGCAGCCCGCCCGGCACGTGCTCGTGGTCGAAGGTGACCACCTCGCAGCCGGCGGCGAAGGCGCGCAGGTCCTCCAGCGAGGTGTGCTCGCCGACGGTGACGCCGTTGGCGACCAGCGCCGCGCTGTCGTGCGTGGCGTCGGCGAGCACCTTCAGCGACAGCCCCAGCGCGATCGAGGCCTGGTGGGTCATCCGGGACAGCTGTCCGCCGCCGACCATGCCGACGACGGGCAGCCCCATCGGTCCGCGGATCGCCGCCCGGTCCGTCACAGCAGGCAGGCTAGCGGGCAGCGGCAGGCACCGGTCGGGCCGGCACGGCCCGGCCGAGCTGCATGCCGAGGCCGACGAGGACGGCCGCGACGAGCAGCCGCCCCGTCAGCGGCTCGCCGAGCAGCAGCACCGCCCCGACCGTGGTGAGCACCGGGATCACCAGCTGCACCAGCCCGGCCTGCGAGGCCGTCAGCGTGCGCTGGCAGGCGTACCAGGCGACGTAGGCGAAGGCGGTGGTGCCGGCGCCCATGACGACGCCCCAAGCCAGCCCCTCCCCCGAGGTGGGCACGCCGGCAGCCGCCAGGCCGGCGGTCGGGAGCAGCAGGACCAGCGCCAGCACGACGAACGCACCGGTGGTCGCCACCCGCGGGTCGCCGGCTCCCCGGCCGGCAGCCGTGTAGAGCCCCCACGCGATGCCGGTGGCGGCGAGCAGCAGCACGCCCAGCAGCGACACCTCACCGGCGGAGGACGAGGCGAGCACGGCGATGCCGGCCAGCGCGACGGCGCCGCCGGCGAGCCGACGGGCCGGCACCGGTCCGGTGCGGACCCGGTCGTACGCCACCAGCGTCAGCAGCACCGAGGCGTAGAAGACGAACGTGCCTGCCGCGGCACCGATGTAGCCGTAGCCGTAGGAGATGCAGACGGCGTAGAGCCCGAGCCACAGCGCGGGCAGGACGTGCCGGCGCCCGGCGACCACCCGCTCGCGCCGCAGGACAGCGAGGGCGACGAGGACGACGGCTCCGCTGAGGAACCGCACGCCGGTCAGCAGGCCGGCGTCCAGCAGCTCCTGGTCGACGACGTGCCGTGTGATCAGAGAGTTGGCGGCGAAGGACAGCAGGACGAAGGGCAGGAGCAGCGCGAGCGGCCCGCTGGTCACCGGGCCAGCGCAGAGGTGCCGACCAGCCGCACGCCGAGGCGCGCGACGGCCTCCTCTTCCACGCCCACCGACATCGCCAGGCCGTGCGGCCCGCCGTAGTCCCGGTCGACGGCGTCGAGGAAGGCCTCCATCGAGGAGGCGACCGGCGTGATGTCAGCCACCGAGACCGTGGCCAGCGAGGGGCCGTAGGCCGCCGTGCTCTTGAGGCGCTCCAGGATCCGGTCGGCGCGCTCGGCGCTGCGTACGTAGTCCGCGACGACGAGGTCGCGCCGGACGCCGACCAACGACAGGGCCAGCGCGATGACGACACCGGTGCGGTCCTTGCCCGCAGCGCAGTGCACCAGCGTCGTGCCGCTCGCCGGGTCGGCCAGCACGCGCAGCGCCTTCCCGACGTTGGGGCCGGCCCCGCGGACGTAGCCGAGGTAGTGCTCGCCGAGGTCGGTGGGATCGGTCTGCCGCGGGCGCGCCGGCAGCGCAGGAAGGGCCTGAGCCGCCGCCACGTCCTCGAGCGCACGGTCCACCTCGGCCGAGTCGGGCTCGCCGTCCCACTCCGGGATGAGCGAGAGGTGGTGATGCGCCAGACCCGCTCCCTTCAACGGCCCGGGTCCGGCCAGGTGCACCTCGCCGCTGCTGCGCAGGTCGAGGACCGTCTGCAGGCGCAGGTCGTCCACCAGGCGCGTCACGTCCGCCTCGGTGAGGTCCTGCAGGTTGTCGGCCCGCAGCAGCACGCCGGGCTTGGTGACACGGCCGTCGATGGTCGGCAGGCCCCCGACGTCGCGGACGTTGACCGCACCCTGCAGGTCGATCCAGCTCACCGGCTACAGCCCCAGCTCGCGGGCGATGAGCATCAGCTGGACCTCGCTGGTCCCCTCGCCGATCTCCAAGATCTTGCTGTCGCGGTACTGCCGGGCCACCGGGTACTCGTTCATGAAGCCGTAGCCGCCGTGCACCTGCGTGGCATCGCGGGCGTTGTCCATCGCGGCCTCGCTGCTGATCAGCTTGGCCACGGCCGCCTCCTTCTTGAACGGCAGACCGGCCAGCATCTTGGCCGCGGCGTCGTAGTAGGCGGTGCGGGCGACGTGCGCCCGCGCCTCCATCCGGGCGATCTTGAACGCGATCGCCTGGTTCTGCCCGATCGGGCGGCCGAACGCCTCGCGCTCCTTCGCGTACTTCACGCTTTCATCGACGCAACCCTGCGCCGCGCCGACCGCCAGCGCGGAGATGGCGATGCGACCCTCGTCCAGGATGTGCAGGAAACCCGCGTAGCCCCGACCACGCTGGCCGAGCAGGTTCTCCTGCGGCACGCGGACGTCTGCGAAGGTCAGCGGGTGGGTGTCGGAGGCGTTCCAGCCGACCTTGTTGTACGCCGGCTCGGCGGTGAACCCCTCAGTCGGCACCGGCACAAGGATGCTCGAGATCTCCTTCTTGCCAGCCGATGTCGTGCCGGTGACGGCCGTCACCGTGACCAGCGTGGTGATGTCGGTGCCGGAGTTGGTGATGAACGCCTTGCTGCCGTTGATCACCCACTGTCCGTCCTCGAGCCGCGCGGTCGTCCGCGTGCCGCCGGCATCACTGCCCGCCCCCGGCTCGGTCAGCCCGAAGGCGCCAAGAGCCCTGCCCGAGCAGAGCGAGGGCAGCCACTGCTGCTTCTGCTCCTCGGTGCCGAAGCGGAAAATCGGCATCGCCCCCAGCGAGACCCCTGCCTCCAGGGTGATCGCCACGCTCTGGTCGACCCGGCCGAGCTCCTCCAGCGCCAGGCACAGCGCGAAGTAGTCACCGCCCATGCCGCCGTACTCCTCCGGGAACGGCAGCCCGAACAGGCCCATGTCGGCCATGCCGCGCACCACGTCGTACGGGAAGGTCTTGGTCGCGTCGTGATGCGCTGCCACCGGCGCCACCACCTCGCGGGCGAACGCCTCAACGGTCTTGCGCAGCGACTGCTGCTCCTCGGTGAGCCGGGTGTCGAGCACAGGACCTCCAGAACGTGAACGGGACCCGGGCATCGTCCCACGCCCCGCTAGGCTGGCCGGATGACCCGACCGGCTGCCGCATGAGCCTGCTGCGCGCGCTCCTCGACCGGTTCCGCGCGCTGTTCAGCGAGCTGACCAAGTTCGGCACCGTCGGGTTCATCAGCCTCGGCGTCGACCTGCTGGTGTTCAACCTCGTGCTGTCGATCCTGCCCGACAAGCCGCTGACCGCCAAGGTCTGCTCCACGGTGGTCTCGGCCACCAACGCCTTTGTGCTCAACCGCCTCTGGTCGTTCAAGCACCGCGCCCGCACCAACCTGCGCCGCGAGTACAGCCTGTTCGCCGTGCTCAACGCCGTCGGACTGGGGATCTCGCTGCTGTGCCTGTCGATCTCGCACTACGTCCTGGGCTTTGAGTCCCGATTGGCCGACAATATCGCGGCCAACGGCGTCGGCTTGGTGCTCGGCACGGCGTTCCGCTTCTGGTCCTACCGCAGGTTCGTGTGGGCAGCACCCACCGAGGTCGAGGCGGCTGCCGTCGAGGGTGATGCCGCCGCCGTCGCGGTGCTCGAGGACGTCCGTGACGGGACGCTGCACCGCTGACCACCGCCGGCGTCCCGGACGCCGCGGCTCTCGCCGAGCCGCCGCGCACCCGCTGGGCAGCGCACCTGAGCGGGCTCCCCCGCCCGTTCTGGTTCCTGTGGTCCGGCACGCTGGTCAACCGGATCGGCAGCTTCATCACGCCCTTCCTCGCGCTCTACCTGACCGGCGAACGCGATGTCAGCGTCGCGCAGGCCGGTCTGGTGCTGTCCCTACTCGGACTCGGCTCGGCGATCGGTCAGCCGGTCGGCGGGGTGCTGGCCGACCGCATCGGCCGCCGCCGCACCATGGTGATCGGCCTGCTGTCCTCAGCCAGCACGCTGCTGGTGCTCGGGGCGGCGACCGGGTTCGTCGCCGTCGCTGCCGCCGCTTTCGCGTACGGCCTGTGCCTGGACCTGTTCCGGCCGGCGGTCCAGGCGGCGGTCGCGGACCTGGTGCCGGACGCCGACCGTCCGCGGGCCTTCGCGCTGCAGTTCTGGGCGGTGAACCTCGGCTTCTCGGTGGCCACGCCGCTGGGGGGCTTCCTGGCCAGTCGTGGCTACTGGCTGCTGTTCGTGCTCGACGCCGCCGCCAGTGTCGGCTTCGCGCTGCTCATCCTGCGCGGTGTGCCGGAGACCCGGCCGGTCGTGCAGTGTGCCGCCGGGCGGCTGCGCGACGTGCTGTCCGACCGGCTGCTGCTCGCCCTGGTCGCCAGCGTCGTGGCGGTGTCGGTCGTCTACCTGCAGGCGTTCGTGACGCTGCCGCTGGTCTTCGGCGACGACGGGCTCGGACCAGGGTCGTACGGCGCCGCGATCGGCCTGAACGGCGTGCTGATCGTGCTGCTGCAGCCACTGCTGCTCGGCGTACTCGGCAGACGCCGGCGGGGGCCGCTGCTGCTCGTCGCGGTGGTCCTGCAGGGGATCGGCTTCGGCCTGACCGCCTTCGCGGACGGCATCCCGATGCACCTGGTGGCCATCACTGTCTGGACCCTCGGCGAGATCCTGCAGGCCGGGCAGCTCGGGGCGCTCGTGGCGACGTTGGCACCGGTGCACCTGCGCGGGCGGTACATGGGGATCTTCGGCTTCTCCTTCGGCGCCGCAGCGTTTCTCGCGCCGGTGCTGGGCACGCAGATCCTGTCCCGCGCCGGTGAGCGCGCACTCTGGGGCGGGTCGCTCCTGCTCTGCGTTGCTGCCGGTGTCGGGCTGCTGCTGGTGGCGCAGGCCGCCGAACGTCGCCCTTGATCTCCGGCCACGGTCACGACGTCCAGGAGTCCAAGGGACGGTCTACTGCCCGTCCCGGAGCCCGTCGACAGCCGCGGCGATCGCCGGGTCGGCCGGCTCGACCAGCGGTCGGAAGCGCGCGACGACCTCGCCGGCCGGTGACAGCAGCCACTTCTCGAAGTTCCACTGCACGTCGCCCGCCGTGCCCTCGGCATCCGGCACCGCGGTCAGCGCCTCGAACAGCGGCGCGCGGTGCGCACCGTTGACGTCGGTCTTGGCCAGCAACGGGAAGCTCACGCCGTAGGTCGCGGAACAGAACTCGGCGATTTCTGCTGCGCTGCCGGGCTCTTGGCCCATGAACTGGTTGCACGGCACGCCGATGACGACCAGATCCTCGCGCTCGGCGTGCAGCTGCTCCAGCCCGGTGTACTGCGGCGTGAGGCCGCACTTGCTGGCGACATTCACCACCAGCGCAGCCCTACCGCCGGCGAGAGCGCCGAGGGTGGTGCGCTCGCCGGACAGGGTCTCGAGCTCGAGGTCGTACAGGGACAAGGGGTTCTCCTCTAGACGGGGGTGCGTGTGGTGCGGGGGCCGGCGCGCAGGATCTGAGACGGGAGGGTGCGGCCGACCAGCCGCTCGGCCTCACGAGCCGCACCGAGCAGGGCATCCAGGTCGATGCCGGTGGCAACGCCCATGTCCTCGACCATGTGCACGAGGTCCTCCGTGCAGACGTTGCCTGTTGCGCCCGGTGCGTAGGGACAGCCGCCCATACCGCCCACAGAGGCGTCGAAGTCTGTGACGCCGAGCTGCAGAGCGGCCAGCACGTTGGCCAGGCCGGTGCCTCGGGTGTTGTGGAAGTGCAGGTTCAGATCCGCATCAGGCAAGCGCATCCGGGTCTCGCCCACGAGCGCGGTGACCCGCCCGGGCGTTGCCATCCCGGTCGTGTCGCCGTACGACAGGCTGTCCGCCCCGTCGGCCAGCGCGCGACCGGCCACCGCCAGGACGCGCTCGACCGGGACCTCCCCCTCGTACGGGCAGCCGAAGGCGGTCGAGACGATGACCTGGCAGGTGGCGCCCGCGGCGTGCGCGGCGGCGAGCAGCTCCGAGATGTCGTCGAGCGACTCCTCGGTGGTGCGGTTGACGTTCTTCCTGTTGTGCGTGTCGCTGGCCGAGACGACGACCTCAATCTCCGAGAAGCCGGCGTCCAGGGCCCGCTGAGCGCCGCGCAGATTCGGCACCAGGGCGCTGTAGCGCACCTCCGCAGACTTCTGGACCGCGGCCCACACCTCGGCCGCGTCGGCCATCGACGGGATCGCCTTGGGATGCACGAACGACACCGCCTCGATGCGGCCGACGCCGGTGCGAGAAAGCGCGTCGATGAGCGCGACCTTGCTGGTGGTCGGCACGGGGGCTTCGTTCTGGAGCCCGTCGCGCGGTC
>JAABUN010008343.1_pt1 | contig 10640 bp, 7 predicted proteins | sample 5559311 | NCBI WGS metagenome assembly JAABUN01 (sample SAMN10711877, study PRJNA513370) | rock metagenome | isolation source: Antarctica rocks | place: Antarctica: Victoria Land, Siegfried Peak sud
CTTTGGGTGCCCGGCGGCGGGCGCAGTCCCGGCACCGGCGCCCGGGCCACACCATCGCCACCCCCGAGGCAGCCTTGGCGCCGGTGGAGAAGACCGTCCAGACCGCCGGGGCCACCGCGGCGGTCACCCTGAGCGTGGTGGACGATGTGCTCCGCCGCCTCGGCGCCACCTGCCATGACCAGCCCACCCCGGTGCCGGCCCTGAGCACCGTCCACCTCGGGTCCGACGGCGGCCTGACCCTGCACCTATCCGCCCCGGCCGACCTGTGCCCACCGTGGGCACCCAGCGAAGACAAGCTGTGCTGGACGCTGCCGCCGGGAACCCCAGCAGACACGGTTGGCCCGGCCGGGCAAGATCCGCCGGCCCCGTACCCGCTGCTGGTCACCATCGGCGCCGGCGGCGACGGGTCCACCTGGCTGCTCAACCTGGAACACCACGTCGTGTCCCTGACCGGAGACCAGGACTACGTCCACGACCTGGCCCGGTACGTCGCCGCCGAGATCGCGGTCAACCCGTGGTCGGCCGGGGTACGCCTGGACTGTGCCGGCATCGCCGAAGAGGTCGCACCGATGAACCCGACCCGGGTCCGGGTGAGTGACCACACCTGCACCGCCGGAGCCGTCGCGCACGTCGTGGACGTCCTGGACCGGCTCGACCCCGACACCGACGTCACCACCGCCCGGGTCGCCCAGGCCGGCGAGGACACGTGGCCGGCCCGAATGATCCTGCTAGACGCGGCCAACGCAGGGGATATTGCCACCCACCAGCTCCACGACCTGATCACCGACCACCCCGGCCGGACCAGTACCGCCCTGGTCGTGCACGGCGACCAGACCAGACCGAGGGCCCTCACCGCCAAGGTCACCGGGACCGGCAGGGTGCTGCTGCCCGAATGGGGTTTGGACTTAGTCGCGGTCGGCCTGACCAGTGACGAGACCCGGGGGATCGCGGCCCTGCTGGCCCAGGGTGAACAGCTCGACGACACTCCCATGCCCACCCCCGACGACAACGACGGGTACCAGGACAGTGAGCAGGGGTGGCGGGTGTGGGCCGACCAGGCCGGCGGCCTGCGGACCGAGCACACTCTGCCCCGCCCTACCAGCGACGATACGGACGAGCACCTCACCGACGGAACGTGGGTGACCGGGAGCCTGCTGGCCGAACCCGACCAGGCGTACCTGGACGCCGCGGCCACCACCAAGGAAGACCTGAACGCACTAGCGCCCCGGGTGCCCGAGCACGTGAGGACCGGCGTGGCTGAGGCCGACCCGGGCCTGGACGACGATGTCGCGGCGTGGTGGGACCAGGACAGTCGTCTGCCGAGACTGACCCTGCTGGGGCCGGTAGCGGCACGGACCCGCGGCACCCCGCTGGTGGACCGCAAACCGTACTTCACCGAAATGTTGGCCTACCTGGCGTTGCGCCCGCACGGGGCCACGTCGGAGGAGACCGGTGAGGCGTTCGGGATCAGCCCGGCCAAGTGCCGCGACTATGCCGCCAAATGCCGGGACTGGCTCGGGGTGAACCCGCGCACCGGTGCCCCGCACCTGCCGCACGCGCAGAAAGCCCCGGCTGCCCAGGCCAGGGGCGGCAGTGTGTACCAGGTGGTGGACGTGCTGGTCGACGCTGACTTGTTCCGCCGGTTACGCCTGCGCGGGCAGGCCCGCGGAGGGGTTGAAGGGATCGCTGACCTGCGGGCGGCGCTGCGCCTGGTCCAAGGGCGCCCGTTCACCCAGCTGCGCCCCGGCGGGTGGGCCTGGCTCTTCGAAGGGGACCGGCTCGACCAACACCTGGTCTGTGGGATCGTCGACGTCGCCCACATCCTGGTCACCCACGACCTGCAAATCGGGGACACGACCGCGGCTCGGCTGGCCGCGGAAACCGCGGCCCTGGCCGCACCACACGAGGAGATACCCACCCTGGACCTGGCCGCCGTCGCCGCAGCTGAAGGACACCCCGACCAGGCCGCACGCCTACTCACCGACGGTGTCTGTAACCGCACCGACGACCCAGACTCCGTACCCGAGGAGCTGCCGCCGCGGACCCAGAACATCCTCGAGCGCCACCCCTGGATGAATAAGCGGCAAGCCAGCTAAGGCGAGGTTCCCCGCCTATGCAGCACACACGAAGTTGCCCGTCATCGATGGCGGGGACGTCAAGGTGGAAGTCCTGCGAATCGGCGGCAGGGAGGGACGCGGTGATACCGCCGGGTGCTGGCCCGTTTAGCTGACTCTGCCGCGGACCGCTGGGTCGACGCCGCTGTACGGCGGCGTCGACCGAACGGGAGGAGGATGTCACAGTGGCAGTGGCCCGAGGGCTGACCAATGCCGAGATCGCGGAGGGCCTGCACCTCACCCGCACGGTGAAGTTCCACCTGAGCAGGCTGCTGACGAAGGGTGGGGTTGCCACCGGGGCCAAGTCGTCATCTGGGCGTACGAGAGCGGGCGGGTGCAGCCTGGCGTCGGTTAGCAACGCGTCGCAGTCAGGCGCCGGGGCGGACGGCCAACCCGGTGCCGTTGGCGGCGTCGATCGTCACCCGGTCGTCGGCCACGTGCAGGGTGAGCCGGCGCCCCGCGGTACGCCCCGTGGCTACCAAGCCGCCGACCCAGGCCGCAGCCGCCGGGACGCTGAGCAGCGGGCGGTGCAGCGCGCCGGCGGAGCCTCCGGCGAGGATGGACGTGAGCCCCGTACCACCGGGGCTGGCGGCAAGGTCGCAGGCCCACGCCGGTCCGGGGCCCTCGCGCAGCACGGCCACGAGGGTCCCGCGCAGACGGACACCGGGGGAGGTGACCGCAGCGAGCGCGGAGTCAGCGGCGTCGGGAAGCGCCCAGGCCAGCACCCGGGGCCCGGCGCCGGCAGCCAGCGCGTCGTCGAGCGACCTATGGGCGAGGTCGACCGCGACGTCGGCCAACCAGGCTGAGGCGACCCGCTCGGGCCTTGACCCCAGCAGCAGGACCAGCTCGGTTGCCGGGAAGTGCGTTAGCAGGGGAGGAGCGACCCCGGTGGGGGCAGGCTCGGACAGCTCGAGATGCGCCCCAGACGCGATTATCTCGTCCCACACCGTCGTTAGTGTCGGGGCTACCCTGACCCGGCCAGTGGGTCGGAGCACGCTGAAGCCGGAGGCGACGGCGCGCACCGTCATCCGGGTGGGCGCGACCAGGTCGGACACTGTGAGTGCGGCCACCTCCCGGCTGGCCCGGGTGGGCACGGCCGGGCTCAGCCAGTCCGGGCTGCCCTCGCGTGAGCAACCACCACACATGTCGTCTCCTGCAGTCGGTTCGGACCGGTCGGACCCGGTCATGGTCGGAGTGCCGAGGCAGTTCCGGGGAGTAAAACTGCCCGGGACCGACGGGCACGTACCGTCCGGTTAGGCGTCCTCGCGGAGGTGCTCCACCTCGGAGCCGGCACTGACCTGGCGCAGGCCACCGGCACCGTCGTATTCCCACTCCAGCGATGCGCTGGTGCCGAGGAATCGGTCGCTGTTCCCGTCCTCGACCTCGGCCTGCGGGTAGGCCGGCATGATCCAGACCTTCATCAGCAGCCAATAGACGGCAAAGCCGACCGGGAGGCCCACCAGGTAGGCGTACTGGAGCTGCCACAGGGCGAGTGCGCCGGCGACCACCCAGGCGATTAGCCCGGCGGGGTTGAAGCCGCCCATGTAGTGGAACTGGCCGTGGCTGCGGTAAAGCTCGGGCACGTTGATCCGGCGACGACGGATGACGTAGTAGTCGCAAATCATGATGCCGCCGACCGCGGAGAGCAGGGCGCCGTAGTAGCCGAGGAAGGTGAACAGGTTGTTCAGGATCAGCCACGGGAAGGCGAGGGTGCCCACGACGCCGGCCAGTGCCACGCCCCACTTGTAGGACAGGTACGGCGCACCGGCGTTGACGAACGTCAGCGAGGCCGGGATCAGGTTGGCGGCATTGTTTGTCGACCATTGGGCGAGGATGACTAGCGCCAGCAGCACCACCAGGGTGAGGCCCTCGCTCTGGCCCTGGATCACCGTGATCGGGTTCCAGTCGCCGGCGGCGATGAACGAGGCGGCGCCGATCAGCGCCACGAACGTCTGGGTCACCGGCAGCGCGACGAACTGCGCAACGAAGACGTTCTTGTTGCGGCGCGCGAACCCGCGGGAACCGGGCTCGGTCTTCAGGTAGCGGGTGATGTTGGGGATATCGACGGCCAGGGCGGACCAGAAGGCCATGTTGGCGACGAACAGCGTGAACGGCGCGATCGAGCCGTCACCGGCGAAGCTCCAGATGTTCGTGCCGGCGGTGTCGGCGACGCCCTCAAGGGTGAAGTACATCCAGATCGAGACAGCGATGATCGCGGGCGCCGCGATCGAGGCGAGCCGCTCGACGGCCCGGATGCCCATGGCGGTATTTGCCACCTGCACGACGCCGAAGACGACGTACCAGAGGAACCAGGCGCTGTATCCAGTGAAGTATTCCACGATGCCGTTGATCGCCAGTGCGCCGAGGTAGGTCTGGATGCCGAACCAGATCGCGGCAACGATGCCGCGCGAGAGAGCCGGCAGGTGGGTGCCGCGTACGCCGAACGGCGCCCGCAGGTAGACGGCGAAGGACAGGCCGTGCTCGGTGCCGATGTCGGCCGTCAGCGTCATCACCACGGCCAGCGCGGCGTTGGCGAGCAGGATCGTCGCCAGCACCTGCCACAACGGCAGGCCGGCGACGCCGTTCGCGCCGAGCTGGAAGGTGGCGATGATGACGGCCATGCCGATCCAGATCCAGACGAAGCCCAGCGCGCTGATGCTCCGTTCCTTGTTCCGGACCGGAAGGATTGACTCCTCGATCAGGTGGTTTCGACGGGCGCTTGAGGGCGGGGGAGAAGTGGCAGCGGACACGGTGAACTCCTAAAGGTTGGTGCGCTGACGGGCGATCAGGCGCGGGAGTTGCGGGCGATATAGTCGTCGGCGATCTCGTTGAAGGTGGCCCACTGGACGCCCTCGTGGCCGTTGATGTGCTCTATGAGCCGCTCGAGCATGAGCAGGTTCTGCGGACGCCCCGACACGTCGGGGTGGATGGTCATAGTGAACGCCGCGTAGTCCATCTCGCGGTAAACCCAGTCGAACTGGTCCTGCCACATCTCGCCGAGGTGGCGCGGGCTGACGAACCCGTGGCTGTTGGGGGAGCTCTTGATGAACATCATCGGCGGCAGGTCGTCCAGGTACCAGTTGGCCGGGATCTCGACGAGGTCGGTCTCCTCGCCCCTCACCAGCGGCTTCATCCACTCCTTGGCTGGCTTGGAGTAGTCGATTTTGGTCCACGAGTCGCCGACCCTGACGCGGTACGGCGTGAAGTCGTCGTGCATCAGCGAGTGGTCGTACTTGATGCCGCGCTCGAGCAGCAGCTCGTTGGTGACCCGCGAGAACTCCCACCACGGGGCCACGTAGCCGGTGGGACGGCGACCTGACACCGTCTCGACGAGGTCGATGCACCGGTCGAGCACGGAGGTCTCCTGCTCGCGGCTCATCGCAATCGGGTTCTCATGGGTGTAACCGTGCACGCCGATCTCGTGGCCCGCGTCCACCACCATCTGGGTTTGCTCCGGGAAGGTCTCGATCGAGTGACCGGGGATGAACCATGTGGTCCTCAGGTCGTGGCGCTCGAAGAGCCGGAGCAGCCGCGGGGTGCCGACCTCGCCGGCGAACATGCCGCGCGAGATGTCGTCGGGGGAGTCCTCGCCGCCGTACGACCCGAGCCAGCCGGCCACCGCGTCCACGTCCACACCGAACGCGACCTTGATTTGCTTCGCCATTACGTGTTCCTTCCTGTCGTGCGCGCCGGGAGGGCGCGTCTTCGTGGTCAGATCTCGATGAATCTGGGGAGCTCGGCCCGGACCCGGGCCGGGTCGTGCAGGGTGCCGAGCAGGACGGTGAGCAGCACCCGGGCCTGGGGTGCGCGCAGGATGCCGAGCGGGACAGCCCCCGCCCGGACGAGGTCGACGCCACCGCCTCCGCCGTAGATGGCCGCGACTGGTCCGGCGTCCACGCGGGTGGTGAGACCCACGACCACGCCCTCTCGGCAGAGGTCGGCGACCGCGTCGACCGTTGCAGGATTCGCGTTCCCCGCGCCGCTGGCCTGGAGGACCAGCCCGGTGGCCCCCGCCGCCGCGAACGCCCGCAGCGCGGTGTCGTCGGCGCCGGGGTAGAACGTCGCGATGTCCACCCGGACGCCGGACAGGTCAAGCTGGGCGAGGTCCAGCGGCTTGGATCGCACCGGCGTGGACTGCAGCACCAGGCGGCCCTCGGCCAGGTGGCCCACCGGGCCGGAGTCGGGCGTGCTGAACGCGGCCGGGCGTAGGGTCGCGGTCTTGCGTGTGCCACGGGCGGCGTGCACCACGCCATCGAAGAGGACCAGCGCTCCAAGCGCGCAGGCACGGGGGTCGGCAGCCACGGTGATGGCGTCGGAGAGGTTTCGGACGCCGTCAAAGTCCGGGGCGTCTGACGAGCGCTGGGCGCCGGTGAGCACCACGGGGCGGTCGTCATCGTGGACCAGGTCGAGCAGGTACGCCGACTCCTCCATCGTGTCGGTGCCGTGCGTAACGACGACCCCGGCGACCGAGGAATCCTCCAGCGCCGAGTGGACGGCCCGGCACAGGTCCACCATCCGGTCGGGGCCGACCAGGAAGCTGTTCAGTACGAACACGTCCCGGGTGCGGACTTCGACGCCGGCGTGTTGCGCCACTCGGGAGACCAGTGCCGCACCGTCGTCGACGGCTCGGCTCGAACCGTCGGCGTCGCGACGGGTCGCGATCGTGCCGCCGGTGCTGATGACCACCACGGTGCGCACGGCGGGCTCCTCTCGTCGTCGAATCAGGCTTCTGGTTACCAATCGATTGGGTGACTTTCCGCCACCCAATCGTTTGGGCCAATCGATTGGGTAAAGTGAACAACGTCACACGATGAATGTCAAGGCCTCACCTCCACCGATCCGCCCCCGACCCACAGGAGACTCGGCGCATGGTGCTTCCCCCGGATTCCGCTCCGTCCCCCATGGCGGCCGCCGCCCACCGGGCTACGCTGCGCACCATCGCCGAGCGCGCCGGCGTGCACGTCTCGACGGTGTCCCGGGTGCTGAACGCCTCGGAGAGCGAGGGCTCCCGGGCGGCCGGAGCCGCCACGATCGCGCGGATCCGGGAGATCGCCGCAGAGCTTGCCTACGTGCCGGACCCCACGGCCACGAGCCTGCGGACCCAGCGCACCCACCTGCTCGGGGTGCTGGTGCCGCGGCTCTCTGACATCGTCCTCGCGACGATTTACGAGGGCGTGGAGGAGACCGCCGCGGCGTACCGCTACTACACGGTAGTGGCCAACACCCGTGACGACCCCACAGCGCAACGCGAGCGCACTGAGATCTTGCTCAGCCGGCGCGTCGACGGGCTGATCTTCGGCGACGCCCGGTTCGACGCGGAGTACGTCGACGAGCTCGCCGGGCGCGGCATCCCGTTCGTCTTGGTGAGCCGTCGCGCGGGGCGGCACCCGTCTGTCACTTGCGACGACTACCTCGGTGGCCGGATGGTCGCTGAGCACCTGCTCTCCCTGGGACACGAGCGAGTCGGGGTCGTCGCCGGGGAGCCCTACGCCAGCACCGGGATCGACCGGACTGCCGGTTTCCTCGACGCCTACCGCGGGGCGGGCGTGCAGGTGCCGCAGGGTATGGTCCTGAGCAGCCGGTTCGACACCGCCGGCGGACACACGGCGGCTGCGGAGCTGCTCGGGGCGCGGTCCCGCCCGACGGCGCTGTTCGCCGTCAACGACTTCGCCGCTATCGGTGCCATGGGCGCGGTGCGCGAGTGGGGGCTCGAGGTGGGCCCGGACGTGTCCGTAGTCGGATTCAACGACGTGTCGCTGGCCCGAGAGCTGCCCGTGCCGCTGACCACCGTGAGTTCGCCGATGCACGAAATGGGGCAGCGAGCCGTCGAGCTATTGATCCGGGTGCTCGCGGGCGAACGGGTCGAGGCCGAACGAATGCAGCCGACCCTCCAGGTCCGGGCCTCGACACAGCCGGCGCGGTCCTGACCCGCACGATCCTGACCCGGCGGCTGCCGGTCCGGGAAGGTGCCAGCTCAGCCGGCCCACGGACTCCACGACGATCGCCACCAGCTCGCGTATCCGGTCGGGACGGGTCCGGCGGGAAAGCACCCATGCGCGCAGCCAGCTGCGCCCACGGATCGGGCGCCAGCAGACAGCAGCACCCTCCCGGAGGCATTCACCCGCTGCAGCAGCGCCTCATCAAAGTCGTCGCTGCCGCGCCCCAAGAGGAACCACTACCGGTGGCGCCAGGACGGGCCTGAGCCGATCGTGACGCTCGTTCCGGAGGGGACTGGCTGGCGGCCAGCCGGCGGCCGCACGGCGTATCATCAGCCTCAACTCGCGATCCAGGTCAACCGGCTGACCGGGCGGCCGCCTCGATCTGCCCGCGCCGCTCCTTCCAGAAGTCTGGGTCGTGACTCTTCACGGCCATGCCCTCCGCGTCAGTGCCCACCGCTCCGTCGAGCTCTTCACGCAGGATGTCGGCGTGGCCAGCGTGCCGACTGGTCTCGGCAAGCAGGTGGACGAGGATGTTGAACAGGGGCACCTCGGCGTCCTGCCACCAGGCCACCCGGCCGGTGGCATCGAGGGCGAGGGCGGCCACGGTCGCGTCGCTGTGGTGCCACACGCGTCGGTAACGGTCAACGACGTCGCTGCGGGACTCGTGCTCGGTCGCCCACATGTCGGCGAGTCGCTCGGCTTCGATGTCCCACGGAGGCAGAGGTTCGGGAAAGGGACGGCCGAAGACCTCGCCGAGGTACCTGGCCTCCCAGGTCGCCAGGTGCTTGACCAGACCCAGCAGGTTGGTCCCAGTGACGGTCAGCGGGCGACGTACGTCGTACTCGGCGAGTCCGTCCAGCTTGGAGAGCACCGCCTCGCGCTCATGCTTCAGGTAGTCGTACAGGTTGGCCTTCGCGGCGTCCTCATTCATGGGACACCACCCTGCCACTAGTGCCACCGGGTGCAGCAGGTCGCGAGTCAGAGATTTGTTGAGGGCTATGGCTTTCCGCAGCAACACTGTACGAGAACGCAGCAGGTCACAGACCACGCCGCTCGGGAGATGTCCCGTAAGGGCGAGTCCCGTGGAGTGGTGAAGATTCCCGCAGGGGGGCCTCAACCGGGGGAGTCCACCATGAGCCGCGTATGCCTTGATCCATAACTCTGTGTTCGAGGGAGATCAGGACGTCTAACCAGTTGCTCGGTGACGATCGTTTTCGGAGATGTTCACGCAGCGGGCGCCAGCGCGCGGTGCGAGTGTCAGGAATGCTGCCCAGTGGGTCGCCTGTCCGAAACCTACAGCTACGTCTCCTTTTGATGGCGTGGGTGGGCGACCGCGGGCACTCTCTCACCGTCGGTGCGGTGGACCGGCTCCGACGGCTGACCTGAGGAAGCTCGGCCTCCCCGGCTTGTGGCGATTTCGTCGCATTACTTCGTGGTCTTGCCGAGCCAAGTGGAGCAGGGGCATCACTGTGGTGCTGGCTGCAGCCTCCACGGATTGCAGGGGCGGACTGTCCGCGACGCCGTGAACGATTCTTTGAGGGTGAGTTCAGGGGCGTTGTGTTTGCGCAGGTCAGGGGCCGCCCCTGGTAGCGCCCCTGGGGTAGGGGCGGAGTGTTCGGTGCTCCGGTAGGGGCGCTTCCGGGGGCGCTTATCCGATTCCTTTCGTCGTGTCCGCACGAGGGAAGGAATAGGGGTATGAGCGTGGCTGCCCAGCTTGGACTGCACGACACCGACGGCGACTTGCTCGACACGGCCGGGGCGCGTTGGCCCGACTGGCAGGAAGGTCACCCGTGCCTGGCGGTGTGCCCGGACCTGTTGGACTTGCCGGGGTGGATCCGGGAAGCGGACCCGGCCCGGGCCGACGAGGTGCTGTTGTGCTTGGCCCGCCTGTCCGCGACCGACGGTGGGGATGACCCGGTCGCGACCGTCGCCTTGTGCTGGCTGTTGCTGCCCGGCGCGTGCCGGTTGGCGGCAACCTTGACGGGGGTGACGTCCCGGGTCGATGAGGCGGTCGCGGCGCAGTTGTGGATTCAGGCCCGTACGTATCGGTGGCGCACGGGGCACAGGGTGGCCGCGAACATCCTGGCGAACACTCGCAAGGCGATCCTGCGGGACCTGGGTCTGGCCGGCCCGGAACATTCCTGGTCCCGGACTGTCCCCGCGGACCATCTCGAACGTCTCGTCGCCCGGGCCACGATCGCCCCCGCAGGGGACGAAGCCGCGGTGTACCGGGCGCACGGCTTGTTGGACCACGCGCAGGCATTGGGGGTACTCAAGCAGGGCGACCGGGCGTTTGTGCTGGACCTGGCCGCGGCGGCCTCCGGGAACGACTCGACGCGGGACCGCCGCGGCTACGCGGGCCTTCTGGGGGAAGGCGCTTGTGCGACCGTCGCGGCCCGGTGGGGGGTGTCCCGGTCCACGGTGGTGCGCCGGGCTAAGCGCACCGTTGGCGCACTGCGCGACCAGCAATCCGAGGCCAGGTTGTCGGCGTGACAGTCAGGAGAGTCCCGGCGGGCTTACGGGGTTGTGATGACACCGGTGAGCGATCCCGACGACCTGCAGGCGTTGGTCGAGTTGTCCGGCGCGG
>JAABUN010008344.1_pt1 | contig 10639 bp, 11 predicted proteins | sample 5559311 | NCBI WGS metagenome assembly JAABUN01 (sample SAMN10711877, study PRJNA513370) | rock metagenome | isolation source: Antarctica rocks | place: Antarctica: Victoria Land, Siegfried Peak sud
AGGGCGGCTGCGGCACGGTGCACGCCAACTCCGCCGCCGACGTACCGGCACGGTTGGAAGCGCTGGGTCTGCTCGGGGGTCTACCCAGGGCGGCATTGCACGCCCAGGTGGCGTCTGCGCTCCACGCTGTCGTGCACATCAGCCGCGACGACCGCGGCGCGCGCCGGGTCAGCGAGATCGCGGTCTTCGTCCGGGATCCGAGCTCCGGGGTGACCCGAACCGAGCGGGCGGTGGCGTTCGGTCCCGACGGCCGGACACGGCGTGGCCCCGGCAGTGCCCAGCTGGAAAGCCTGCTCAGCCGGTGATTGCCGTCGCTCTGGGCTGTGCCGTGCTGGCCGTCCTGCTGGGGGTGGCAGCGCCGGCTTCGCGAGGCCTGCACGACCGGTTGGCCGGGGCCGGGCCGCCCACCAGGCGCCCGGGTCGTCGGTGGTGGTTGACCGTGCTCACCTCGCTGCTCGTGCTCTTCGTCCTGGGCGTCGGCATGCTGCTCGGCGAAGCGCGCGGGAGCGTCCTGGCCCTGGCCGGGGTGATCGTGGCCGGGGTGGTGGTCTGGCTGGTGTGGCAGCGTGGGCGGAGCAGGGCTGCGTTGATGGCCCAGGTCGAGGTGGCCCACGCGTGCCAGGTGCTGTCATCGCACCTGCGGGTCGGTCAGGTGCCGACCGAGGCTCTGGCCGTCGCGTCGGCCGACTGTCCGGTTCTGCTGCGGGCGCTCCAGGTGCACGCCGTCGGAGGAGACGTGACCGCGGTGTGGCGGAGCCAGGGTCGAGCCCGCGGTCACGGTGGCCTGCTCGAGCTCGCCCGGGCATGGCAGGTCTCGGTCCAGACCGGGGCGCCACTGTCGGCCACCCTCGAGCAGGTGGCGGCCAGCCTGTCCGCCGAAGAGTCCCTGCGTGCCGTTGTCGCCGGGGAACTGGCCTCGCCGCGGGCCACGAGCAAGGTGATGGCGGCGTTGCCGGCGTGCGGGATCGGAATGGGTTACCTGCTCGGCGGGGACCCCATCCAGTGGTTGCTGGGTGGACCGGCCGGTTGGGCATGCCTGATCGGCGGGCTCCTGCTCGCCGGGGCGGGTGTGGTCTGGATCGAGCTGCTGGCCGACCGGGCCTCAGCCCAGCGATGAGCCGCCTGATGCTCGTCCTGACCCCGGCCGCCTGGGCCAGCGCCGGCTTCGCGGGCCTCGCGGTCCTGTTGCTCCTGCGCCATCCCAGCCGGCCGTTGCGCCGGGTGACGGCGGCGGAAGGCGCCGACGTACGGGGGCTTCGATTCGCCCGGATGCTGGCGGGTCGGTCCGACGCGGCTCCCCTGGTCCGTCGTGCCCTGTTGAGCTCCGTGGCGGCCCTGGCGGTGGGGCTGGGGTTGTCGCGGCTGGGCGGGGGGCCGGGCCCCCTGGGCTGGCTCGCTCTCCTGCTGCTGTCCACCGGCGCCACGGTGGGCCTGGGCTGGCTCGAGCCGTTGGCTGCCCGACGAAGACGCCAGGAGCTGATCCTCCAGGTCCCGCAGGCTCTGGAGCTGCTCGGAGCGGGCCTGGCCGCCGGGATGCCGGTGAGGACGGCCTGCGCGGCGGTTGCTGACGCCTTCGAGGACCCGGTGAGGGCCGACCTGGGGCGGGTGCTGGCGGGGACGGCGCTGGGGGTTTCGGACGCTGATGCGTGGCGGGCCTTGCAGGACCATCCCCAGCTCGGCCCGGCCGCGGTGGACCTGGCGCGTTCAGTCGAGTCGGGGACGATGATGGTGGAGGGCCTACGACACCACGCCGAGGTGGCCCGGGAACGACGGCGGGCGGCGCTGCAGATCCGGGCGCGCGGTGTCGGCGTGCGCAGCGTGCTGCCGCTGATGGTCTGCTTCATCCCTTCGTTCATGCTGCTCGGGGTCGTGCCCACCGTGGTGTCGGCTATTGCCCAGGCGTTCTCCCGTTGACCCTCGACCCGCGACCCTCGCGTCGAGTTGCGAGTCGGGCCGCTCCGTTGTCCACAGCCCGGAACTGGACTCGAAGCGTCGTCAACAGATCTGCCGACGGCTGCACGATCAGGCGTCGCCGTCCACAAACTCCTGTCGTATCCGAGGGGATGCCGCGCCGGGGTCGGTGCGAAACAAGGAGGAGCAAGACATGTCGTCAGACAACAACCAGGCAACGGTCGATCTCGTGACCACCGCTGCCCCTGCCGAGCTGGTTCAGGTCTCAGGCGGTCCTGACAGCACCATCGCACGACGTACCCAGCGCGGCATGGTGAGCGCGGAGTGGACGGTGGGCATCATCGCGGCGATCGCCATCGCCGGCGTTCTGCTGGCGGTGGTCACGGCCGGGCCGGTGGAGAAGCTGCTGCTGGACGTGATCCTGACCATCATCAGGACCTTCACCAGGGGTCTGTAGCCGGCCGCCGCAGATCGAAGCTGACCAATGAGCCCGCGAGCCAGGTCAGCGGCTGACGGGCGGGGGATGGTGACGGCCGAGCTGGCCGTCACCATCCTCGCCGCCCTGGCGCTGTTGACCATGATGTGCTGGGGGATCTACTTGATCGTGATGCAGCTGCGCTGCGGGGACACGGCAGCGGCCGTCGCCCGGCAGGCGGCCAGAGGTGATGCGGCCGCGGTGAGCAAGGTGAGGGCCGCAGCGCCGGAGGGTGCGACGGTCGTCGTGGACCGCAGCCGAGACCTGATCACGGTCACGGTCCGGTTGTCGGCCAAGCCGTTGGCGGACTGGCTGGTCGCGGTGCCGTTGTCCGCCCGGGCGCAGGTCGTCCCTGAGCCGGACGGTGTCTGGTGAACACGCAGGGGTGGCGGTTGAGGAAGGGCCGGCACCTCGTGCGGGCGGGCCGACAGCGCCTGGATCAGCGCGGTTCAGCGACCATGATCATGGTGGGGTTGATGAGTGTAGTTGTCCTGCTTGCAGGGTCAGCGATGCTGATCGCCGGGTTCCTGGTGGCCCAGCACCGGGCCCGGGCGGCGGCGGACCTGTCCGCCCTGAGCGCGGCCGCTGCCTTCCAGCAGGGTGCCGACGGGTGCGGTCAGGCGCGGCGTACGGCGCGGGGCAACGGTGCCCGGTTGACCGACTGCGACCGGGTTGGCGACGAGGTGGACTTCGTCGTCTCGGTCCGGGTCGTGGTCGAGGTCCGGACCCGGGTGCCTGGTCTGCCGAGATCCCTGGCCGCCGCGGCTCACGCCGAGCCGCTGCGGTGAGGTCAGGACCGAGGGTCCGGCCGGTCAGGGCCGGTCGCGTCGACCGGCTCGGAGGTGTCGACCGCCGCGGGTTCTCGGGCCGACTCGTCGGGACCGGGATCGGGCACGGCGGGGGGAACCGCTCGGGCCGGGATCCGGATCTTGGCGATGCCGGCGTCCAGATCGATGCCGAGTGGGGCGCCCCCGCCGTGGGTGGGTTTCGAGACCAACATCTTGTACCTGTCCTTTTCTCTGCGGAGATATTCGAGTCCGGGCTGGAAGACCTCGAAGAAACTCATCGGGGCGCTCCGTCACGCGTGAGCTGGTCCGACTCGGCCAGCAGGGCGGCGCGGTGGGCCGGAGTCAGCAGCGACACGGCCACGACCAGCAGGACGATCATGGCCCTCATTATTGCTCGACGATCCGAGACACACAGGTCCCGGCGGCGCAGGTGGGTCAGCAAACCAGTAGTACATGTGGTTAGACTTCGCCGGTCCAACGGTCACAACAGCGCGCACAGGGTTCGTACAGGTGACGTGGCGCTGAGCAATGAAGCATCAGGAGGCCCCCATGTCCGTCCTTCCAACCCCCATGGAAGTCACCACGCTGTCAGGGTCCAACCTGACGCTGGTTGCCGTGGTCGGGGTCATCGCCGTGGTCGCGGTGGTGATGGCGATGGTGTTTCGCCGTGAGGTGCTGGCTGCCGCCGACGGCACCCCCAAGATGCAGGAGATCGCTCTCGGGGTTCAAGAGGGAGCCAGCGCCTATCTCACCCGGCAGTTCCGGACCCTCGCCCCGTTCGCCGTCGTCGCCTTCTTCCTGCTGCTGCTGCTGCCGGCGCGCGGGGACGGCACGTTCGCTGAGCTGACCCTCAAGATCGGACGCTCCGTCGCGTTCATCGCGGGGGCCTTCCTCTCCGCCCTGATCGGCTTTCTCGGGATGTGGCTGGCCGTCCGGGCCAACCTCCGGGTGGCCTCGGCTGCGCGCAGCGAGGGCCGCAACCCCGCCATCAAGATCGCCTTCCGCACCGGCGCCCACGTCGGCATGGCCACGGTGGGCTTCGGTCTGCTGGGCGCCGCCATCGTGGTCTTCGTCTTCCAGGGCGATGCCCCGACCATTCTCGAGGGCTTCGGCTTCGGTGCCGCCATGCTCGCCATGTTCATGCGGGTCGGCGGCGGCATCTTCACCAAGGCGGCCGACGTCGGTGCCGACCTGGTCGGCAAGGTCGAGCAGAACATCCCCGAGGACGACCCCCGCAACGCCGCCACCATCGCCGACAACGTCGGGGACAACGTCGGTGACTGCGCCGGCATGGCCGCCGACCTCTTCGAGTCGTACGCCGTGACCCTGGTGGCCTCCCTGATCCTCGGCAAGGCGGCCTTCGGTGAGTACGGTCTGGTCTTTCCGTTGATCGTCCCGGCGATCGGCGTCATCACCGCGATGATCGGCATCTTCTTGATGAAGCCGCGCGAGGGCGAGAACGGGCTCAAGACGATCAACCGGTCCTTCTATCTCAGCGCGGGCATCTCGGCCGTGCTCTGTGCCATCGCTGCGTTCGCCTACCTGCCCTCGAGCTTCGCCGAGCTCGGGGTCGACGGCGTGCCGTTCACCGGTCCGGTCGACGACCCACGGGTCGTCGCGCTGGCCTCAGTCATCATCGGCATCGTGCTCGCCGCCGTGATCCTGGCGCTGACCGGCTACTACACCGGCACCGAGGACCGTCCGGTCCGCGACGTCGGCAAGACCTCTCTCACCGGAGCCGCAACCGTCGTGCTGGCCGGTATCTCGCTGGGCATGGAGTCTGCGGTCTACACCGCGATCGTGATCGCCGCCGCGGTCTACGGCGCGTTCCTGGTGGGTGGCGCCGGCATCATCGGCCTGTTCGCCATCGCGCTCGCCGGCTGCGGCCTGCTCACCACAGTCGGTGTGATCGTGGCCATGGACACCTTCGGCCCGGTCTCGGACAACGCCCAGGGCATCGCGGAGATGTCCGGCGACGTCGACGGCGAGGGCGCCAAGATCCTGACCGAGCTCGACGCGGTCGGCAACACCACCAAGGCCATCACCAAAGGCATCGCCATCGCGACCGCCGTTCTCGCGGCCACGGCGCTCTTCGGCTCCTACACCGACGCCATCCGCGCCGTGCTGGCCGAGCGCTACGCCGAGTTCTCCGACCAGGCCGTGGTCTTCGCGCCGCAGACCCTCGTGGGTCTGATCCTCGGGGCGGCGGTGGTCTTCCTCTTCTCGGGACTGGCCATCAGCGCCGTCGGACGCGCGGCCGGTGCGGTGGTCTACGAGGTGCGCCGCCAGTTCCGTGAGATCCCCGGGATCATGGAGGGGACGGGCAAGCCCGAGTACGGCAAGGTCGTGGACATCTGCACCAAGGACTCACTCCGTGAGCTGGCCACCCCGGGTCTGCTGGCTCTGATGGCACCGATCGCGGTGGGCTTCGGTCTGGGCGCTCCGGCACTGGCCGGCTACCTGGCCGGGGCGATCGCCTGCGGGACGCTGATGGCGGTCTTCCTGGCCAACTCCGGTGGGGCCTGGGACAACGCGAAGAAGCTGGTCGAGGACGGTCATCACGGCGGCAAGGGTTCACTGGCGCACGAGGCCACCATCATCGGTGACACCGTCGGTGACCCGTTCAAGGACACCGCCGGTCCGGCCATCAACCCGTTGATCAAGGTGATGAACCTGGTCGCGGTCCTGATCGCCCCAGCCGTGGTCGCCATGTCGCCGCTGAGCGACACCCCGAACGGCATGCGCTTCGTCATCGCCCTGGTCGCCCTCGCGGTGATCGTGGTGGCGGTGACGATCAGCAGCCGCCGTCAGGTTTCGATCGCCGCCGATGGGCCGGACGAGGCCACCCCGGTCGGGACGGTGGTGGAGGACACCGTCCAGATCCCGCTGGACCAACCGCAGCGCGAGACCAACCCGAGGAACTGACCCGTACGGCCGGGTTCCACGACACGAAGCAAGCGAGACCGCCGTGCCGTTCACCGTCAGCCACGTGGCCGCGGTGCTGCCGCTGGCCACCGGCCGGCCCGGGCGGGAGCTCTGGCCGGCCGCGCTGGTGATCGCGTCCATGGTCCCCGACCTGCCCTACTTCGTGCCCCCGCACCGGGGATCGAACTGGTCGCACGCCGCCAGCGGTCCGGTCACCATCGACCTCGCCCTGGGCCTGCTGGTCTTCGCCCTGTGGCAGCTGGTGCTGCGCCGTCCCCTGGTCGACCTCGCCCCGCGCTGGCTGGCCGACCGGTTGCCACCGCCTCGCTCCCTCAGCGCCGTCGGCTGGGTCCAGGCGGGCGTCAGCGTGGTGATCGGAGCCCTGACCCACGTGGTGTGGGACTCCTTCACCCACCCGCGTCGGTGGGGGACCGACCATCTGGCCACCCTGAATCGTGCAGTCGGTCCGCTGCCGGCGTACCAGTGGTTGCAGTACGGCAGCGGGGTGCTCGGACTACTTGCCCTCACCGTCTGGACGGTGGTCTGGCTGCGAGGTCGGCAGCCGCGATCGATCTCCCACCGGTGGGCCGTCGAGGCGCGGACCCGGGCCTGGGTGAGCGTGACGGCAGCCTTCGTCGGCGCCGGGGCTGGCTACTGGGGACCGGCCGTCATGGCCGGCCGGGCGTTCGACGAGTCGGTGGTCGTTCGCGCGGTCACCGGAACCATCTCGGTCACCGGGGCGGCGGTGCTCGCCGTCTGCCTGCTGTGGCAGGCCGGGCGGGTGCTCTCAGACGACCGGGTCATCCGAGAGCGCCCAACGGATCGTGGCCAGGGCTGACCGGGCCAGCGGTCGGGCAATGATCCGATCCGAGGCGGGCAGGGTGGGCAGCAGCAGCTCGGCCCGCGCCCAGGCGGGAAGGATCGAGATCGCTCCGGTGGCCAGCACCTGATAGCCCAACCGCGCCGGGCCGCCGAGGGGCGGGGTCCTGAGCAGCAGATCGGCGGTCTCCTTGGCCGGTCCGGACAGCGTGAGCTCGGGCCGGTAGCCGTCGAGGCACCGGTTGAGCTCGGCTACGGTCTGCGGTGGGTCGAGGACCCCCAGCTTCGCGGCGGCCAGACCGGTCTGGCGCACGTAGTCGTCAGCGCGGGCGTTGGAAAGTCGCCGCCGGCCGAACATCTGGTGGCTCGAGAGGAAGCTGTCGATCTCGGTGACGTGCACCCACATCAGCAGGTGCGGGTCGTCAGCTCGGTAGGGACGGCCGTCGGCCGCCGTGCCCTTGACCCGGGTGTGGATGGCCCGGACGATCCGAATGCTGCGCTCGGCGTCGGGGATCGTGCCGAAGGTGGTCGTGGCCAGGTAGTGACTGGTGCGTTGCAGCCGACCCCAGGGGTCCTGCCGGAAGTCGGAGTGCTCGCTGACCCCGAGCATGGCCATCGGGTGCAGGGACTGCAGCAGCAGCGCACGGATGCCGCCGACGAACATGGCGGTGTCGGCGTGCACCTCCCAGATGGCGTCGGCCTCGGTGAACCAACGGGGCCCGGGTGCATCCCAGATCTGCTGGCGGACCTCTTCGGCCTCGGGCCCGGCGACGCGGTCGCGCACGGCTCGGGCCAGGCCCTTGCGCGATCTGTCCAGGAGTGTGTCCGACACGTGCCGGATCGTACGCTGAGGTAAGAAACGCACCGCCGACTCGACGAGGAGCAGATCGTGGGCGCCTACCGCGCAGAGTACGAGCGGAGCCTGGCCGACCCCGAGGGCTTCTGGGGCGAGCAGGCCCGCCGGGTCGACTGGTTCGCCCGGCCGACAACGGTGCTGGACACCACCACCGCGCCCCTCGGCCGGTGGTTCACCGGGGGGGTGCTGAACACGTGTTACAACGCCCTGGACCGGCACGTGATCCACGGTCGGGGCGAGGACCCGGCGCTGATCTTCCACTCCGCGATCACGGGTGCCCGGCGCACCTACAGCTATGCCGAGCTGCTCGAGCGGGTGGCGCAGCTCGCGGGCGGGCTGCGCGAGCTCGGTGTGACCGCCGGCGACCGGGTGATCATCTATCTGCCGATGGTGCCGGAGGCGGCGATCGCCATGCTCGCCTGTGCCCGGATCGGTGCGGTCCACTCGGTCGTGTTCGGCGGCTTCGCCCCCGGTGAGCTGGCGGCGCGGATCGACGACGCCCAGCCCAAGGTGATCATCTCGGCCTCCTGCGGGCTCGAGGCCAACCGGGTGATCGCGTACAAACCACTGCTGGACGCCGCGCTGGAGAGGGCCGCCCACCAGCCGGACTACTGCGTGATCCACCAGCGTGAGCAGCTCCGGGCCGAGCTGGTCGAACCGCGTGACATCGACCTGGCGCTGCTGATGAGGCCGGGATCCTTCCAGCCGGCGGTCTGCGCGGAGGTGGCCGCGACCGACCCGCTCTACATCCTCTACACCTCCGGCACCACGGGGCTCCCCAAGGGCGTGGTCCGCGACAACGGTGGCCACGCCGTCGCCCTGACCTACTCGATGGACAGCATCTACGACGTCGGCCCCGGCGACGTGATGTTCACCGCCAGTGACGTCGGTTGGGTGGTGGGGCACTCCTACATCGTCTACGGGCCCCTGCTCGCCGGTGCCACGACCGTGCTCTACGAGGGCAAGCCGGTCGGCACACCGGATGCCGGCGCCTTCTGGCGGGTCGTCGCCGAGCATCGGGTCAAGGCGATGTTCACCGCCCCGACGGCGCTGCGGGCCATCCGCAAGGTCGACCCGGACGGCACGCTGATCCGCGAGCACGACCTCAGCTCGCTGCGGACGCTGTTCCTGGCCGGGGAGCGGCTGGACCCGGACACGTACGCCTGGGCCACCGAGCACCTGGGGATACCGGTCGTCGACCACTGGTGGCAGACCGAGACCGGCTGGGCGATCGCGGCCAACCTGCGCGGGCTGGAGCCCATGGCCTTGAAGCCTGGCTCGCCCAGCATTCCCGTGCCCGGTTTCGATGTCCGGGTGCTCGACGGCCTCGGTCACCAGGTGCCGGCCGGCGAGCAGGGCAGCATCGCGATCCGGCTGCCGTTGCCCCCGGGCGCGCTGACCACGATCTGGGGGGCCGACGACCGGTTGGTCAGTGGCTATCTGTCCACCTTCCCGGGCTACTACGTGTCCGGAGACGGCGGCTATGCCGACAAGGACGGCTATCTCTACGTGATGGGTCGGACCGACGACGTGATCAACGTCGCCGGGCACCGGCTGTCGACCGGGGAGATCGAGGCCGTGCTGGCATCCGACCCCGCCGTGGCCGAGTGCGCGGTGATCGGGGTGGTCGACGAGATCAAGGGGCAGGTGCCCCGCGGGTTGGTCGTGCTGCGGGAGGGCTACCGGGGCGACCTCGCCGCGCTGGCGGCCGAGCTGGTGGCCCTGGTCCGGTCCGAGATCGGCCCGGTCGTGGCGCTGCGCCGGGTCGACGTGGTCGCGGCCCTGCCCAAGACTCGGTCGGGCAAGATCCTGCGGCGCTCCATGCGGGAGATCGCGGACGGGAGACCCGGACCAGTTCCCTCCACCATCGAGGACCCGGCGGTGCTGGAAACGCTGCGCCCGTTGCTGCAGGGTTGACGGAAAGCATTCTGGTTCTGACTCACCCGTGGCCTCGACACGCCGCTGAGCCGGCGTTTCGGATGGACCAGCGAGTCGGAATCAGAATGTCCGCCCGATCACCCTGGGGCAGGATGGCCCGGTGCTGAGCGACATCGAGTGCCGAGACCTCGCGGCAGCCTTCAACGGCCACCACTACACCGTGGACGCCGTCATCGCACTGATCGGGGAGCCGGCGCAACGCGCCCTGGGCCGCAACAGCACGGTTGCCGCCGTCGGCGCGATCGGCGACCGGCTCGATCCGCTGGCCGTGCTGACCCTGCTCTGGCCCCTGCAGCGCACCGTACCGCGACCGGCCGTCGAGTCGGCGCTGCCCGGTCTGATCGAGCCCCTGGTCGGCGCAGGCATCCTGGTCGACCGCGGCGGGAAGGTCGCCGCCCGGGTCGACATCCGCCCGTACGCCAGCGACGACGGCGCCGCCGGGTGGATCGTGGCCGACCTGTCTCCCAACCTGGACACCGCCAGCGCGCCGATGCGATCTGACTGGGTGCTCGGGGTCTCCCCGGCCTCCACCACCCTGGCCCAGCTGACCGTACGGCGCCCGGTCCGGCGAGCCCTGGATCTGGGCACCGGGTGCGGGGTGCAGGCGCTGCACCTCGCCCGGCACGCCGCTTCGGTGACCGCCACCGACCTCAACCCGCGCGCTATCGAGCTGGCCCGGCTGACCACGAGCATCAACGCCGTCGAGGTCGACCTGCGCCTGGGCAGCCTCTACCAGCCGGTGACCGGCGAGCGATTCGACCTGATCACCTCCAACCCGCCGTACGTGATGTCCCCGCCCGGCAGGGACGCCGACCGGCTCACCTACCGCGAAGGCGACCTGGTCGGGGACGGGCTGGTGGAGCACGTCGTACGCCGCGGCGTCGACCACCTGGCCGAGTCGGGGGTGCTGCAGGTGCTGGGCAACTG
>JAABUN010008345.1_pt1 | contig 10634 bp, 13 predicted proteins | sample 5559311 | NCBI WGS metagenome assembly JAABUN01 (sample SAMN10711877, study PRJNA513370) | rock metagenome | isolation source: Antarctica rocks | place: Antarctica: Victoria Land, Siegfried Peak sud
TCATAATGTACTCCAGATAATCGTTTAAATTCTTCAGCTTTTAGGTTTTTTACTTGTTTATAAGTCATTCAAATATCTATCTCATCTCTTTCTTCCAATTGTAGCACCGACTTTTGCAAGAGGTCTATTGAAGTGGGCCCTAGTAGTAGCTTAACGGCTTTTGTCGATACCCTGACAAAGCGCGAACATTTAGCTTTAGCCAGCAATACCCAACGCCGGACGGGTTTAGAACAACTACAACACCTACTCGCACGGCTCTTTACCAGTAATATAGCTACTGATACTAAAGCTTTATATCAAAGCCGAAAACTCACCGCAATTAGTCTAGAAGCGGCTACTTACACCGATAATCAGCCAAAAATAGCGCCGATACTCGATATGACTATGCCTGTAATGGAACTGTCGCCAATTACGGTTAAATCTATTCAAGATAAGCTTAATTCTAGCGGGTTTTGGGGAAGAAATGCGATCGCTCTTAGCGCTGCACCCGGCGCAATCGCACCTCCTCCAGAAATTACCCCTACTATACTGCCTTTACCTAGCGCACCTCCTCCAGAAATTACCACAACGGTTTTAGAAAATACAGATTTTTCTGAACAAATGGATACTCGATTTGCGGCTTTGAGTACGCATTTTGATTTAATGCAAAAATTTTTAGCAAGTCAAAATCGAATAACTACAGCTTTATTTTCTCCAGCAACAAAGCTTAACTATCAGCAATATTTTCCTTTTATCGAACAAGTATTCGAGCAAAATGAGCAGTATTTATACTGCCAAAGAATCTTTACTTTAGCCTCCGATAGTTTTCTTTACGATCATACTTTAGGTGGTAAGATTTCACATTTGCATCCAGAAATAATCGCACTTCCAGTGATTCCTTTTGCTATTAGCATGGAAATTTTGGCGGAGGCGGCGGTTTATTTAGGTGGTGGAAATAAATGCGTAACTGGTATTTACAATATTCGTAGTTATTCTTGGTTAGCCTTAGAAGCAGAACAGCTAATAATAGACATTGTTGCTCAAACTCAATCTGTTACAGATGTTGACGTGCAGTTATTTCAGGTGAATCAAGATTTAGGCGATCGCAATTTAGTTTTTACTGGTACAGTCAAGCTATCTTCGCAATTTTTGCCTGCGCCAACACTAACAGATTTTTATTTTGAAAACCCTAGAATGTATGCTTGGAGCGATGAAGAACTATACAAAACTGGGATGTTTCACGGTACTCGGTTTCAAGGAGTTAAGCATATTCGTCAAGTTAGCAATAATGGCATTGAAGCCGATTTAGAAATCTTAGGGATTGATACCTTTTTTAGCCATATTCAAGAGCCAATCTTTCAGATAGATGTAATTTTAATAGACGCGGCGGCTCAATTAATTGCTTATTGGATAGCGGCATCGGTAGGCGTTGATTTTCATACCTTCCCAGTGCAAATTACCGCTTTTAAGCAATACCAACTCCTCCCCCCAGGAAGTCCGGTTGTTGGTAGAGGAAAAATGAGCTTTACAAGTGATAGACAAATAGAAGCCAGCGTAATTTTTTTTGATGCTGTTGGTAATATAATCGCTCAAATTGAATGCTTGCAAGAAGTATTTATGTTTGTTCCTACCAAATATCATAAATGTTTTACGTCGCCCATCAATGCCTATTTATCTGATAGCTACCTCCAAAACAAAACTAATCTAGTATGCCGTTGCTTAGAAGAATTTTCTCTAGATTTTTTAAAGGAAATGGGAGGAATTATTGCGGTGACAATTGCTTATTTAGTATTGAATAAGCAAGAGCGAGAATTTTGGTATAGTTTACCATAAAAAAGCTTGCGGCGTAACGAATGGTTGCTAGGCAGAATTGTTGCTAAAGATGCTGTTCGCCAGTGGGCGAAACAACATTTTGCTCTCGAACTTGCACCCGTAGATATTCAAATTTTATCGACAAGTTTAGGTAAACCTGTAGTACAAGTTCCAGAATTAGCAAACCTAACTCCATTACCCGATATTTCAATTAGCCACAGTCAAAACTTTTACGTGGCGGTGGTTTCTAGTGTAGGATTGCAAGTTGGGATAGACATTCAAAAGTTAAATGCTGTTCGCAGCGATGATTGGCTAGATGTAGCTTTTAGTTCTCTAGAGCTTGCTACGCTAACACAATTATTACCAAAAAACCCCAACTTGTTAATGGGCGCTTGGTGTGCTAAAGAAGCTGCTGCAAAAGCCGCAGGAATAGGATTACAAGGAAATCCGCATCAATGGCAAATAACAAGTTATAACTTGTTAAGTCAAGAAATTACGATTTCCTATGCTCAAGAATATTTTATAAGTAAAATGTATTTTGGCAAAGAAGAAATTGTTGCTATTTGTCAGAAATAACCTAATTTAATCAAGAGGAAATAAAATGTCTGTATTAAACACTGAATCTATCCAAGCAAAAGTAATTGCGGTACTTCAAGATATGATTTCTGATTGGGAATTGGATGATATTAATGAAATTGATGCAGAAACTAAGTTGATGGAAGATTTGGCTTTTGAGTCTTTAGACGTAGTGCAGTTTGTAGTATCTTTAGAAAAAGAATTTGAACGAAGAAACTTACCGTTTCAAAAATTATTTATACACGATGGTGATTATGTAGATGAAATCAACGTTAAAGAAGTTGTAGAGTTTTTGAATAAAAATATTTCAATCTAAAGAGAAGTAGTTTTAATTTGCTAGCTGATACAAGCTTTAGCTGATAATAATTAAAAACTCCTATGGTTTTTATTTTCCAAAAGGCAACTATTCGCGTTAATTTAAAACAACTAGTCAAAGAAGTGGAGATTTTTAGCGCTATTGCAGGTATGGGTGAATTAAAAAAATATTAGACGATGAACGATAGTGAACTAGACATTTTCTTAGAATACCTTAAGCAAAACCAACGTTGCGACTTGACGGTTTACAAGCACTCAACCTTGCAGCGTCGCTTAGGGGTAAGGATGGGTCAAATTGGCATTGGTAATTACAGCACCTATTTAGACCATCTTAAACATCACCCTGACGAGCTTGCTATCTTACTTGACACTGTTTTTATCAATTTTACGGGCTTTTTTCGTGATGCTGATGCTTGGGAGTATCTAGCTAAGGAAGTTATCCCCAAAATTCTCAACCGAAAAAAAGCTCACGAACCCATCCGCATCTGGAGCGCTAGTTGTGCATCGGGAGAAGAAGCCTATACTTTGGCGCTGCTATTGGTAGAAGCCTTGGGAATAGAGCAATACTTGCTGCAAGTTCAAATTTACGCCACCGATGTAGATGAAGCGGCTTTACGTCAAGCACGACAGCATCGTTATACTAATGCTCAAGTAGCAAGTGTCCCCCCAGCGCTTTTAAATAAGTATTTTGAGCTAACGTCCCAAGGTTATGTTTTCAATCCTACCCTGCGCCGCCGAGTAATTTTTGCTCGTCACAACTTGCTTGAGGACGCACCTATTTCTAAGCTTGACTTACTGGTGTGTCGCAATACACTGATGTATTTTAACCAAGAAGCTCAAGTAAAAATTCTGGTTCGCTTTCATTTTGCCTTGAAAAACCTTGGCTTTATCTTTTTAGGGAAGGCGGAAACTTTAGTTAGTCGCTCGTTTCTTTTTACCCCTGTGAGCGTCAAACACCGAATTTTTAGTAAAGGAGCTAACTTAGAATCTAATGATGTACTGCTGTTAAGTAATAAAAATCTTAAAAGAAACATCGACCCGTTTACAGACTCTAAAGGCTTTTGGCAATTGACTTTTGAAACAAGCCCTATTGCTCAACTAATTGTCGCGCCAAACAGCAGACTTATCGGCGCAAATAAAAGTGCTAGAACTTTGCTAAATATGTCTGTTAAAGATTTAGGCTATTCGTTGCAAAAATTGCCACTTTTTATTCAGTTAGGAGAATTAAACTCCCAAGTGGAGCAGACTTTGCAAAATCGCTCTCCAGTTACGCTCAAAAATGCCCAATGGTCAACCGATGGGATAGTCTACGAGTTAAATATAGATATAGTTCCAATTTCTGATTATCAGGGAAGATTTTTAGGCGCAAGTATAACATTGAGTAATGTTACACCTTCTAAGCAATAAAAAGTGCGATCGCAGCTTTGTTTATATTAACTAAACTTATTTCTCTCTATTCTAATCCACAATCTCCTCATAAACTATTTTTATTTCTAAGTTATGATTGCAATCTCCTAACTTTAAAAAATTATGAAAAAAGTTTTAATGATTGGTTTAGATGGAGCAACCTTTTCTCTTTTAAAACCACTAATGGATGATGGTATTATGCCATTTTTAAAGGAGTTTATTAGCCAAGGAGTACAGGGCGATTTGATGTCTACATCTAATCCATTAACGCCCCCAGCTTGGACTTCTACAATTACAGGTAGAAGCCCGGATGTACATGGCATATATGATTTTTTACATCCCGCACCATCGGGGGACAATGTTTATTTAAAATTTAATGATTCCCGTAATATTCGCTGCGAAACATTGTGGAGTATAGCTAACCGTCAAGGTAAGTGCGTAACATCTTTAAACTTTTATGGAATGTCCCCACCAATACCTGTCGATGGTTATTTGATTTCGGGTTTTGTTCCCTGGAAACATCTCCGCAGGGCGACCCATCCGCCTAGTTTATTTGACACCTTAAAAGCTCTACCTAACTTTAACTATAAACATTTAGGTATGGATGTTAGCGAAGAAAAAAAATGTATTCAAGGCTTAGAATCAAACGAGTACGAAAACTGGATACATACGTAGTCAATAAGAACTAAAGCTTGGGCAGATATACTCTGTCATTTGATGGAAACTGACCCTACCGAGCTAACTGCAATTGTGTTTGATAGCCCGGATAAATTACAACATTTATGTTGGCGTTTTTTAGATCCGCAATTATATAAAAAATACACCAGTCCCCAAGATATCCACATCCGTGAATTATGTATAACTCACTACCGAGAACTAGATAGTATTATCGAGCGAATTGTTAGTTTAGCTGGAGAAAATACGAATATAGTTATGACTTCCGCTCATGGATTTGGAGCGACTACGGAAGTAATTTATATTAATGAATGGCTGGAAAGAAATGGTTATTTGCAGTGGTCAGACACCACCCAAATAAACGGCGATGGTAAGCTAACACCCGACCGAATGAAAGAGCATTTGATGATGATAGATTGGAAAAAAACTGTAGCTTATTGTCCGACACCAAGTAGCAATGCTATCTATATTAAAAGCAGCAATGGCGCTAATAATGGTGTAAAAAATGAAGATTATGCAGAATTTTGTCATCTACTAAAGCAGCAGTTATTAGCTTATCGCAACCCTACCGATGACGAACAAATTTTTGTCAATGTAGAGTTGAATCAAGCCAAAATTAATCAACAACCTTGTATTGAATACTCGCCCGATATGATAGTTAAGTTGCGTGATGGCGGGTTTGTTTCAATTTTGAAGTCAGAAAATGTAGTTATACCGCGAAAAGATCCTGAAGGGACTCATCGCCCTAATGGTATTTTTATCGCTAGAGGTGAAGATATTAATCCTCAAAAACAAGTTGAGGCTTTATCTATTTTGGATGTTACCCCGATTTTGCTCCATTTATTAGGATTAGCTGTACCTAAAGATTTAGAAGGTAAAGTACCACCAGAAATTATTGCCGAAAGTTCCTTAAAGAGTTTTCCAATTAAGTATCAAGGCAAAACTAAAGCCTTAGATGCAAGTAACAATAAAAAAGAAGTTTCTGCGGAGGAAAAAGACGCTTTAATGGATCAACTAAAATTATTAGGATATATGGATTAAGTTAATCTCCTATATCTTATGAACTTTAAAAGAGCAGGGGTTAAAGCCTGCTTTACAACTTTTTAATACGATGCCAAAAGTTATTATCGATCCTACTAAGGACATTTTTTTAAACTACCAATGTTTGGGATCGGGTGAGGATTTAGTTCTTATTCACGGTTTAGGTGCTAACTTGGCGTTTTGGTATCCTGGAATTGCTGGGATACTATCTAGGCATTACCGAGTAATTATTTATGATTTAAGGGGACACGGTAATAGTAGTGTGCCTAGTTTTGGCTATACTGTAGCAGCTATGACGGTAGACTTGCAGGTATTATTAGACCAGCTTGGAGTAGTAAGCGCTCACATTGTCGGACATAGTTTTGGGGCTAGAATTGCTTGCCAATATGCGATCGCATATCCTCAGCAAGTTAATTCTCTAACTATAGCCGATACTCAGTTTTACTGCTTGCAACCAAAAATGCAACTACGCGACTGGTTTTATTGGCATATTTGGAAAGAAAAACTTGTTGAGCAGGGGGCAGACTTACCCTCAGAAGATGAATTTATTAGCTTTCATTTGCTCACAAAATTAAATCAATTTAATAGTAAATCAATTTAATAGTAAATCAATTGACAATAAATCGGTTCGCAAACCTTCTCTAAAAAATCGAGTATTAGGGCGCAGAAGTCAACAAAAGTGGCAGAGCTTAATGGACAATACTATGGCTATCAAAGAGCTTGATGAAGATGTAATCATTGCCACAGATTTTAGCTCAATTTCTAATCCTACTTTAATAATTTATGGTGAATACTCTCCCTGTTTGCCTACTTACTGGAAATTAGAAGAACTATTACCCAATTGTCAATCTAAAATATTGCCTAAAGTAGGGCATTTTCATCCGGCGGTGCAACCAAAGAGATTTGTTTATAATTTATGGAAATTTTTACGAAAAGATGCAAAAGTAGAAGAATTATTTGCTTTCTCATCCACCGAGGAACTATAGCAAATGATTCAAAAAAAAGTAGCAATAGTTACGGGGGGTAGTAGTGGAATTGGTCGAGCGACTTGTATTGCCTTAGCAAAAGCAAATTACTGTATTGTAGTTGTAGGTACTAATTTACAGCGAATTAATGACACCTTAAATTTGCTACCAACTTCGGGGCATTTAGGCTTATCGCTAGATGTAACCAAAGAACAAGCAATGACAAAAATGGCGACTAAAACTATAGATTATTTTGGCAGAATAGATTTATTAGTTGCTAGTGCAGGCTTGGGAAAATCTACTTCTGAGCGGCTTGTTCCTTATGCTACTGCATCACTTCCTTACGATGAATGGAAAGCAATTTTAAATGTTAATCTTACCGGAATATTTCTCAGCAATCGGGCAGTTTTGCCAACAATGATCGAGCAAAAGTTAGGACATATTATTAATATTTGCTCGTCTTCTACTCTTCATGGTTTAAAAGGAGAACCCTATGCTCCGGCTTACTGTGCTTCTAAGTTTGGTGTAGTTGGTTTGACAGAATCTTTAGCACAAGAAGTTAGTTCTTATGGTATTCGCGTCCAAGCAATTTTTCCGGGTTTAGTTCAAATTCCAATGATTGCTCAAACAGCATTAGTGAGTCGCTACGGTGGAGTAATGAACGTTGATGATGTTGCCGAAACTATTCTTTATTTAACAACTCAAAAGATAGATGCAACAATTGTTCATCCGCATTTAATACCATTTATTCAATATTAAAGGAAGCGTTAATTTTGACCAATAATTTAACAGATAAAGTAACTATTATTACTGGGGCAAGTAGCGGTATTGGTAAAGCTTGCGCTAATTTACTAGCAAGTCAAGATGGCAAAGTAGTTTTAGTAGATATTAATCAAGAAAAGCTCGATAATACTGTAACAGAAATCAAAAAAAACGTAGATAATTCAGCGAATATTTTTGGGCTAAAACTCAATGTTTGCGATGAAGCGGCTATGAAAGAAATGGCTGCCCAAACTTTAGCAAAGTTTGGGCGAATTGATTGCTTAATTGCCAGTGCGGGGATACTACGCATTGGCAACAATTTAAGAACAGTAATAGATACTCCACTTTCGGAATGGGAAACAATATTGCCAACTAATCTTACCGGAACTTTTTTAAGTAATCAGGCAGTGTTACCTGCAATGACTGCCCAAAAACAAGGAGATATTGTCAACATTTCTTCGGTATCTGGTCGTCAAGGACGGGCTTTTGATGCGGCTTATTGCGCCTCTAAATTTGGCATTATTGGGTTTTCGGAATCTTTAGCGGAGGAAGTTGCAGCTTACGGGATTCGGGTACAAACAATTTTACCGGATGCTGTAGATACGCCGTTGTGGGATCAAAATGGCTCCCAGTCTATGAGAGCGGCTTTAGCTTTACCGCCGGAAAGAGTCGCCCAGTTGATTTTGCATCTGATTACTCTCCCCCGCGATGCTTTTATGTTGAATACAGTAATTGCGCCTTTTAAGGGGCGAAAAAAACGTACTAAAGATAAAAATACTTGACGGCGCAGAAGTCAAGAGTAAACTAATTTTGCTGCCATGACCCGATAAAATTTAACTATCCTCCTCATCAATTGCTATGCAACTTACTCACACTCCAGCTATTAATAACAGTCACAGGCGGCAACTTGCACCCCTAGAAATGCCTGTACGTTTGCTGCTCGGCCCTGGCCCCTCTAATGCTCACCCTGATGTTCTCCAGGCTATGAATACACCCCCGGTGGGGCATTTAGATCCGGCATTTTTGATGCTTATGGATGAAATTCAATCTTTGCTACGTTATGTTTGGCAAACTGAAAACCCCCTAACTATTGCGATTAGTGGCACGGGAAGCGCGGCAATGGAAGGGGCGATCGCAAACTCTATTGCACCGGGCGATACAATCCTTATTGGTGTAGCTGGTTATTTTGGCAATCGTTTAGTAGATATGGCGGGGCGCTATGGTGCAGAAGTACGCACTATAACTAAGCCTTGGGGGCAAGTTTTTAATCTCCAAGAACTCCGTAGCGCCCTAGAAGCCCATCGTCCGGCGATTTTGGCGCTAGTTCATGCTGAAACCTCTACCGGGGCGCGTCAGCCGCTTACGGGGGTGGGGGAATTGTGCCGAGAATTTGACTGTTTGCTATTAGTAGATTCGGTGACAAGTTTAGGTGGTGTGCCGTTATTTTTGGATGAGTGGGGAGTAGATTTAGCCTATAGCTGTAGTCAAAAAGGTTTAGGTTGTTCCCCTGGTGCTTCGCCGTTAACAATGAGTCCCCGCGCCGCAAGAAAGTTGCAACAGCGCCAGACAAAAGTTAGTAACTGGTACTTGGATATGGAGTTATTAAGCAAGTATTGGGGCAAAGAGCGCACCTATCACCATACTGCCCCGATTAACTTATACTACGGCTTGCGAGAGGCTTTGCGGTTGCTATCACAAGAAGGAATAGAAAATTCTTGGCAGCGCCACGGGCAAACGGCAGAGTATTTGTGGCAAGAGTTAGAAAATATAGGTTTAAAGCTGCACGTAGAGCAAGAATTTAGGTTGCCAACACTAACTACTGTCTGCATTCCTGAAGGTGTAGACGGTAAAGAAATATCTCGCCAGTTACTTAATGACTACAATATTGAAATTGGCGGCGGTTTGGGCGAATTAGCTCAAAAAGTTTGGCGAGTTGGCTTGATGGGTTACAACAGTCGCAAAGAAAATGTAGACACACTAATTGCCGCTCTAAAACAAGTATTGCCCTAGCATCGTCACCTTTGCCAGGTAACATGAGTTAAAAACCTAATTTAGTTACCTGCTTTTATGTCTGCAAATAATTTAACCCTCAATTTGGTTGAAGGTTCAGTATCTTTTAGCTTCTCTGCTGAATCAGCCAGAGAAATGCAAAATGCGATCGCGCAATTAATGACTAATATTAAAGCGGCGGGGGTAAAAACTCCTGGCACTAAATCTAAACCTCAACCACCGCTAGAGTACCGCTTTACAGGGAATGTATTTCTTGAGATTTTCTGTAATCCTAATATCTGGGCTACCCCTTTTGCGGCTAAAGTCTTAATTACTTTGCGAGATGATCATATTCGCTTAACTACTGAAGCTGAACTAACTCGCGTAATTGAAGACCTTAACCAGTATTTAGAACAGGCTCATTGACTCAAGAGCAGCTGAAGACTCGTTTTTTGATAAAGTTTATCAGTTAAGAGCTTGGAGCGGTTTGTTTTTAAACGTTTACCAAACTCTAACTGTTAGGGTTAGCCGATTTTTGGATTAATCTTTGCAATGTGGGATCTCCTCTCTCTACCAATCTCCGTTAACTGATGGGCAGTTAACAATCTTTATTACTATTTAAAACTCAAAACTTAGCCAACCTTTAGTCGTTAGCCCAATGTTCGCGCCCGATTAAGTCCCCAATGCGATCGCGCAACAAAAAGTCGCATTCTTCCAACTCACATTCTATACAAAGCCATTCCCGTGCTGGAATGTACTCGCACAATGTGTAAATTGGCTGCTGCCGACTGATTACGCCTCTTTCTACCAATTGACGCGCTTCGTCTTTAATCACGTTTAAAGAATATCGAATTGATGGCAAAGTATTCCTGCTCATGGTTTTATCCTAATTACTCATTTTGTTTTGTCACTCTGAATACTCACCAGGCTAACAAACATTATTAAAATCAGCCTCAGTAGCCACAGTTTTGTAATTCTTTATACTGAATTGTGGGTAGTGCGTCAGATTATTGTGGGATAGGTCACGATATCATTCCAAGTCCATGGTCGAGAGGTTAATCCTGCTCGTTGTGCGGCAGTGGACTTGAACCGACTATGCTGCCAAATCCAATT
>JAABUN010008346.1_pt1 | contig 10634 bp, 11 predicted proteins | sample 5559311 | NCBI WGS metagenome assembly JAABUN01 (sample SAMN10711877, study PRJNA513370) | rock metagenome | isolation source: Antarctica rocks | place: Antarctica: Victoria Land, Siegfried Peak sud
GTCGGTGACGAGCAGCACCGCCTCGACAACAGCCGACAGCGGTGGGCGCTCCCCCGGCCGGGTCACGGCTGACCGGTCCAGCGCACGTGCAGGTCGCCCAGCGCCTCGACCTGCTCGAAGCTGACCACTCCCTCACGGTAGAGCTCGAGGACCCCCAGGAACCGGGCGACGATCTCGAGCGTGCCCTGGCAGTCGGCGGTGAGGGACCGGAACGAACCACCGCCCGTACGACGAAGCCGGTCACGCAGCAGCGCTGTCTGCTCGGCCACGCTCACACTGCCGCCGTGGGCGTGCTCGACCGGGACGACCGGCCGTGATCGCGGGGCGAGGGCCCGGGCGGCCAGCTCGGCGAACTGCTGCGCGCCGAGCCCGAGCAGGACCTCCGGCACCAGCCCGGCGAAGCGTGGCTCGAGGCTGACCGAACGCGGACAGCGCAGCGACTCGCCGGCCAGCAGGGCGGCCAACTGGCCCGCGGCCTGCTTGTAGGCGCGGTACTGCAGTAGCCGCGCGAACAGCAGGTCGCGTGCTTCCAGCAGCGCGAGGTCCTCCTCGTCGTCCGGCCGGGCCGAGGGCAACAACCGCGCCGCTTTGAGCTCGAGCAGCGTCGCCGCCACGACGAGGAAGTCGGTCGTCTGGTCCAGGTCCCAACTTGGTCCGAGGACGCGTACGTGCGCCAGGAACTCATCGGTCACCTGGGACAGTGCGACGGTCGTGACGTCGAGCTGCCGCTTGGAGATCAGCCCCAGCAGGACGTCGAAGGGACCGTCGAACACGTCCAGGTGGACCGAGAACACCTCGCGCGGCGCCGCCCGCTCCAGCTGCGCGCTAGGCACCGGCCACCAGCTGGACCAGCGGTCCCACCAGGATGTCGAGCAGCGTCGGCAGCAGGGCCTGGGGCCCGCCGAGCGGGATGAGCAGCAGTGCGAGTAGGACGGCGACGCCGATGTTGCGCTCGACCAGTTGATGCTCGGCCTTGCGCCACCCCTCGGACTGCGGCGCCAGCCCGAACAGCAGTCGCCCGCCGTCCAGAGGTGGCAGCGGTACGAGGCTGAGCACCCCTACGAACAGGTTGGACAGCCCGAACAGCGCCAGCGCCCGCAGGAGCAGTTCGCCCTCGACGCCCCGCTGCAGGAGCAGGGTCGACCCGCCGACCAGTCCGCCTCCGACCAGCCGGAAGACGAGGAGGGTGAGCAGACCGAGCGCGATGTTGGCGATCGCGCCGCTGAGCAGGGTGGCGACCATCGGCCCGCGACGTCGCCGGTCCGGCGGCTCGACCGGCTTGGCCCAGCCGACGCCCGCGATAGCGGCGGCCACGGCGCCGAACGGGTCGACGTGCTTGCGCGGGTCGGGTGTGGCCCGCCCCTCCGCCGCCGCGCGGTGGTCGCCGCTGCGGACCGCGACGAGCACCTGGACGTAGCCGTGGACGGTGACCGCCACCACGAAGCTGACAAGCAGCAGGAGCAGGGACAGCGGATCGCCGAGGGCGTAGAGCACCTCAGCGGGGTCGCGGTCGAAGTGCGCCGGGTCTGCGCCCGGCGCTCGACCCGCTGGTGCACCGGCTCATCGGGCCAGCACCTCGAGCGCGAGCTCGCGGTAGGCGGTCGCGCCGTGGGACGTCGGCGCGTACGTCGTGATCGGCTCTCCGGCGACCGTCGTCTCCGGGAAGCGGATGGTGCGGTTGATGACCGTGTGGAACACCTTCTCGCCGAAGGCCTCCACCACGCGGGCTAGGACCTCCCGGCCGTGCAGGGTGCGTGCGTCGTACATCGTGGCGAGGATGCCCTCGAGCTCGAGCTCGGGGTTGAGCCGTTCCCGGACCTTCTCGATCGTCTGGATGAGCAACGCGACCCCGCGCAGCGCGAAGAACTCGCACTCGAGCGGGATGATCACCCCGTGCGCCGCGGTGAGTGCGTTGACTGTCAGCAGTCCCAGCGAGGGCTGGCAGTCGACGAGCACCACGTCGTAGTCGTCCAGCACCGGCGCGAGCACGCGTCGCAGCGTCTGCTCGCGCGCGACCTCGTTGACGAGCTGCACCTCGGCTGCCGACAGGTCGATGTTGCTCGGCAGCAGGTCCAGTCCGGCCACGTCGGTCTTGAGCATGACGTCCTGCACCGCGATGCCGGGCTCCATCAGCAGGTTGTAGACGGTCTGGTCGAGCTGGAGCGGGTTGACCCCGAGTCCGACCGACAGCGCCCCCTGCGGGTCGAAGTCGACGAGCAGGACGGTGCGACCGGCCTCCGCGAGCGCCGCCCCCAGGTTGATCGTGCTGGTGGTCTTGCCGACGCCGCCCTTCTGATTGCACATCGCCAGGATGCGCGCCGGACCGTGGCGGTCCAGGGCGGGTGGAGCGGGAAACGTCCGCCGGGGCCGGCCGGTCGGTCCGACGCCGTCGGCCTCGCCGAGAGCTAGGGAAGCCGGGATGGCGCCCGGCTCGCGTGCGGGGCGCATCTTGGCGGCGGGAGCGGTGCGAGCGGCCGCCTCGAGAGGTGCGGCCTTCGGTGCGGTGGCCTTCGGTGCGGTGGCCTTCGGTGCGGTGGCCTTCGGTGCGGTGGCCTTCGGTGCGGTGGCCTTCGGTGCGGTGGCCTTCGGTGCGGTGGCCTTCGGTGCGGTGGCCTTCGGTGCCTTGGCCCGCGGAGCTGGCGCCTTGGCAGCGGCCGACCTGGGCGTGGTGGCCGCAGGCGCTGCCGCCTTCACCCGGACAACCCGCTTCCCGGCGGCTCGCTTGGCGTCGCTCGGAGCCGGGGCGGTCCGCGGGGCGGCACCGGAGTCCGCCACGGCTGGCTTGCCCGATGTCGACTTTGCCATGTGGTTGATCTCTTTCCGCCGACCTCACGCTGAAACGACAACTGTCCAGCAGACGCGTGACTCTAGAGGGACCGGGGCCCCACCACAACGAAGGCACCGGCGCTGGGTCAGCTCCGCGCGCGGGGATGGGCGGTCGCATAGACCTCACGCAGCCGGTCGACGGTGACCAGCGTATAGACCTGCGTCGTGGTCACGGACGCGTGGCCCAGCAGCTCCTGCACGACGCGCACGTCGGCTCCCCCGTCCAGCAGGTGTGTGGCGTAGCTGTGCCGCAACGTGTGCGGAGACACCTCGACCGCGAGCGCCGCCCGGGTCGCGGCCGCGCGCAGCACCGTCCAGGCGCTCTGCCGGGACAGCCGGCCGCCCCGCGCGTTGAGCAGCAGTGCCGACGTGCCAGAGCCGGCGCCGAGCAGAACCGGCCGGCTGCGCACCAGGTAGGCCTCGACCGCCCGGCCCGCATAGCTGCCGACGGGCACCACCCGCTGCTTGCCCCCTTTGCCGTCGAGGCGCACCACTCCCGAGCCACGGTCGAGGTCGTCGACGGCGAGGCCGACCGCCTCGGAGATGCGCGCGCCTGTCCCGTACAGCAGCTCGAGCAGTGCCCGGTCCCGCAAGCCGAGCGGGGTCGCCGGGTCCGGCGCCTCGAGCAGGGCCGCCACCTGCGCCACGGTGATGGCCCGGGGCAGCCGCCGCGCCGGCACCGGCGGCTTGATCTCGCGCGCCGGGTCGAGCGTGGTCCAGCCCTCGCGGAGGGCGAAGCGGTGCAGTCCGCGTACGGCGATCACCGCCCGGCCGGCGGACGCGGCGGACAGCGGCCCGTGCCGGTCGTCGCCGCCGCGCAGGGCTGACAGGAAAGCTGCGACATCGGCCTCGGCGACGTCGCGGAGGCTGACCCGGCCAGCGGCGTCCAGATGGACGGCGTAGCGGCGGAGGTCGCGCCGGTAGGACGACATGGTGTTGGCCGCGAGCCCGCGCTCGACGGCGAGGTGGTCGAGGTAGGCCTCCACCGCCTGAGTCGGTGCCGGCTCACGCCGGCGCCCGCCGGTCAGACCAGGACCTCGCGAAGGTCGGCGACGGGCAGGCTGTGCGCCTCGGCCACGGGCGCATAGACCAGCTGTCCACGGGCGGTGTTGACACCTCGGGCGAGCGAGGAGTCGGCATCCACCGCCGCGCCCAGCCCGTGGTCGGCGATGGCAACCGCGTACGGCAGTGTCACGTTGGTCAGCGCGTAGGTCGAGGTGTGCGGCACCGCACCGGGCATGTTGGCGACGCAGTAGAACAGGCACCCGTTGACCTCGAAGGTCGGCTCGGAGTGGGTCGTCGGCCGGGTCGACTCGAAGCAGCCGCCCTGGTCGACCGAGATGTCGACGAGCACCGCGCCGGGCTTCATCCGACCGACCAGGTCGTCGCTGACCAGCATCGGCGCCCGTGCGCCCGGGACGAGGACCGCGCCGATGACCAGGTCGGCGTCGAGGACCGCCCGCTCCACCTCGTAGACATTGGACGCCACGGTCTGCAGATGGCCCTGGTAGATGCGGTCGGCATCCCGGAGCTTGGCGAGATTCTTGTCGAGCAGGAGCACCTCTGCCTGCATGCCGAGCGAGATGGCCGCGGCGTTCATGCCCGAGACGCCGGCGCCGAGCACGACGACCTTCGCGGCGTAGACGCCCGAGACGCCACCCATCAGCACTCCGCGCCCACCGGCCTCCCGCTCCAGGCAGTGCGCCCCGACCTGGGGAGCCATCCGGCCGGCGACCTCCGACATCGGCGCCAGCAGCGGCAGGGAGCCATCCGGCAGCTGCACCGTCTCGTACGCCACGGCGGTGATCCCGGAGCTCAGCAGCGCGTCGGTGCAGGCGCGCGACGCGGCCAGGTGGAGGTAGGTGAACAGCACCTGGTCGGCGCGCATCCGGGCGTACTCGCTCGGGACCGGCTCCTTGACCTTGAGCACCAGCTCCGCCTCGGCCCACAGGTCGTCGGGCGAGGCGACGATGTCGGCGCCCGCAACGACGTACTCCTCGTCCAGGATCGATGAGCCGGCTCCGGCGTCCCGCTCGATGCTGACGGTGTGGCCGTGCGCGACCAGCTCCTTGACGCCGGCTGGCGTGATGGCGACGCGGTACTCGTGGTCCTTGACCTCGCGCGGCACGCCGATCCGGGTCATCGTTCTCCTCACGCCTTGCCTACCGTCAGCACACGGTCACGAGCGCCGAACACTACTCAGCTGCCTCCCGCATTCCAGCCTCGGCGAAGCGGTCCCTCAGGACGCCGCTGGAGCGGACCGAGGTCCCGGTTGGGTGGTGCGTCCAGGACTTGTCGGTCAGCATCTTTGTCCGTACATTAGTCGGATGACCTCCGCACCGCAAGGGCCCGCCGCCCTTCGCCTGGACCGCTCCGCCCCGGTCTCGCTGTGGCAGCAGCTGCTCACCGACTTGCGCACCCGGCTGTCGGCCGGTCAGTTCACCAACGAGTTCCCCGGTGAGCTGGCGCTCGTCGAGCAGTACGCCGTCAGCCGTCACACGGTCCGCGAGGCACTGCGCCACTTGCGCGCCGAGGGTGTCGTCACCGCGGCCCGCGGCAGGCGGCCACGACTGGCGCCCGTCGAGGTCGAGCAGCCGCTGGGGGTGTTGGCGAGCCTGTACGCGGCGGTCGAGTCCCGCGGTCTGCAGCAGCGCAGCGTCGTACGCGCCTTGGATGTCCGGGCCGACGGCGTCATCGCCACGCGCCTCGGACTGGAGGAGTCGACCCCGCTGGTCTACCTCGAACGGCTGCGCCTGGCAGGCCCCGAACCCCTTGCGCTGGACCGGGTGTGGATGCCCGCCGAGGTTGCCCGCCCGCTGCTGGGCGCCGACTTCACCCACACCGCCCTGTACGACGAGCTGTCGGCGCACTGCGGTGTCCGGCTGACCGGCGGTCGCGAACGGGTCCAGGCGATCCTGGCCAGCCGCGGCGAACGAGCGCTGCTGCACCTACCGGTGACCGCCGCGCTGCTGCTGGTCGAACGGACCGGCTGCCTGCACGGCCGGCCGCTGGAGTTCCGGCACACCCTGGTCCGGGGCGACCGCTACGCCGTCACCGCAGACTTCGACACCCGCAGCTACCAACTCACCGCACCCTCCGTACCGACCACCGTCCTCCCGCCACGGGTTTCCTCGGGACTGCCCGTGGTCGGCCCGCACGGGAAGCCGGGTCAGGCCACCTGATGGTGCTGGCCGCCCTGGGGCTCGGCCTGCTCGTCGGCGTGATCATCGGCGCGCTGGGCGGCGGCGGGTCCATCCTGACCGTTCCGCTGCTGGTGTTCGCGCTCGGCCTGAGCGCGCAGGAGGCCACCAGCGCAAGCCTGGTCATCGTCGGGATCACCGCCGTCGTCGCCAGCGTCAGCCACGCCCGCAGCGGCCACACCCGGTGGAAGACCGGCCTGCTGCTCGCCGCCGCCGGCGTACCGGCCTCGATCCTCGGCACCCGGCTGAACCGGCTCGTCGAGGAGAACGTCCTGCTGCTCACGTTCGCAGCTGTCATGCTCGTCACGGCCACCGGCATGCTGCTGCGTTCCGGGCACCAGCACGACGATGAGACCCACGACAACCGGTCACCGGACGCACCGCCCAACCCGATCGACCGCGGCGGCACCGCGACCACTGCCCGTCCCGTCGAGACGGCTTCTGCGACCGGCTGGCGGGTCGCGCTGCGGCTGATCGCCGCCGGGCTGCTGATCGGCTTCCTCACCGGCTTCCTCGGTGTGGGAGGCGGATTCGTCGCCGTTCCGGTCCTGGTGATCGCGCTCAGCCTGCCGATGCCCGCAGCGGTCGGCACTTCGCTGCTGGTCATCGCGCTGAACTCCGGCGTCGCCCTGGCGGCGCGCGCCGGCCAGGACACCTTCGCCTGGGACGTGATTGTCCCGTTCACGTTGACGGCCGTCGCGGGATCCCTGCTCGGCAAGAGAGTCGCCGACCGCGTGAACGCCACCGCACTGACCCGTGGGTTCGCCGCCCTGCTCGTGCTCGTGGCGCTCTACGTCGCCGCTCGCGCCGGCCTCGCGCTGACCTGACCCGCCCGGTCGCCTCGCACGATCAACGGCCCTCCCGGATGACAGCCGCCAGCAGATCGAGCCAGGCCTGCCGCTCGCGCTCCGGTGCGACGAGGTGCCGACGGGCAGCGACGTGTCGGGTCAACTCGGCGAGCAAACCCTTGTCGTTCGCCGCCCGCTCGAGTATCCGGGCGAGACCGGCGGCGTCGCCCACCTCGACGTAGCCGGGGTAGTCGGCGCCGAGCAGCCCGATCGAGCCGTCCACGCGGGTGGACACGACGGGGACGCCGGCTGCGATCGCCTCCGAGACGGCGTTGGCACCCCCCTCGAGCCGTGAGGTCAGCACGAGCAGGTCGCTGTCGGCCAGCCGTTGCAACGCCTCAGGGCGCGGCACATCGCCCAGCCAGCGGTAGCGGCGGTCGGCGGTGGCAGCAGCGACCGCCCGTTCCGCACTTCCGGGGTCGATCGGGGCGCCGAGGTGGGTGACCCGGATGCGGGAGGACGCCGGCAACAGGCGCAGTGCTTCGACCACCAGAAGGGGGTCTTTCACCGCACGCAGGTGCGCGAGGAGCAGCACCTCGAGGTGCGCACCGGGGAGGGCACGGCGCGCGGGGGTGACCACCGACTGGTGGATGACGTGGACCCGCTCGTGCAGCGGCGGCCGCAGAGCCTCCCGCGCCTTGTCCTGCAGGACCACCAACGCGGTCGCAGCCCGCACCGTCTGCTGCGCCTCCACCGAGTCAGCGAGGTCGGCGTAGAGGTCGGTTCCGGTCAACGCGACGACGACCGGGCGCTCGGGGTGCGCCGCACGGAAATCCCGCACCGCCTGCGCGCTGCGCCGCGCGTGCAGCGCCACGAGCACATCGGCGGGCTGCATCGACCAGGTGGTGGTGAGCGCGACCGAGTGGCCGAGGCCGCGCAGCAGTGCGACCCAGCGCTCTGCCGTGACCCGGTTGCCGTGGTGCGAGCCCGGCGGCGCAGGCGTGACGACCTCGACGTGCATGCTGCGTCAGCGGGCGCAGGTCCGGAAACCGGCGAGCACGTCGCGGCGTCCGGGCTGGAAGTAGTTGCGGTAGGGCACCCGGACGTAGCGCGCGCGGGTCGCCCACGAGCCTCCGCGCAGCACCTTGCGGCCCTCGCCGAACCACGGGACCGAGTTGTCGCCGTACGCGTCGGCCTCGAAGTTGGGGTAGGCCGAGAAGGTCGACGCCGTCCACTCCCACACGTTGCCGAACAGGCCTCGTACGCCGAAGGCGCTGTCGCCCTCGGGGTGCGCCGCCACGTCGACCGGGCCATCGGCGCGCCACTCGAGGTTGGCATGTGCCGGAGCCGTGGGCTGCCCGCCCCAGGGTCGCTCGCGCCGCACGTCGGCGAACGTGCCACCCACCGGCTCGCCGCCGGCGGCGACCTCCCACTCCGCCTCGGTCGGCAGCCGGCGTCCGGCCCAGCGGCAGTACGCGTCGGCTTCCCACCAGCAGACGTGACTCACCGGCCGGTGCGGCTCCAGGTCGACGTACTGATCAAAGTGCTTTCGCTGCCAGCCGTTATCACGGCCTCGCCAGTAGATCGGCGCCCACGCCCCCGACTCCTGCAGCCACCCGAGGCCGGCGCCCCACAGCTCCGGACGGGTGTAGCCGCCGTCGTCGACGAAGGCGGCGAACTCCGCCTGCGTCACCGGTGCGCGGGCCATCGAGAACGGCGCGACCGGCACCGGGTGGGCCCACTTCTCGTTGTCGTAGACGAACGGGTCCACCCGTAGCGCACCCAGCAGGTGCGTGCCGCCTGCGATGTCCACGTCGCCGGGCAGCGGCCCCGCGTCGACGTCCGCGGCCGTCGTACCGCTCAGACCCGGTAGATGCGGTGCCGGGTAGCCGAGGGCCTGCCGGGTGTAGGTGATCGCCTCGGTGTGGACGTCCTCGTGCAGGACGGCGTAGAGCGCGAGGTGACGCACCACGTCGGTGCAGCGAGGATCCAGCAGCCGTGCGACGGTGCGGTCCCGGACCTCGGCCATGTAGGCGAGCGTCTGCTCGCGCGAGGGCAACTGGAGCCGCCACCGGGTGTCGTGCGGGATGGCGCCGGAGTCGTAGATCGCATCGGCGTACGGCAGAATCGGCGGCTCCTGCATCGCCCCGCGCAGGACGAACCGCTCGGAGAACCACGACAGGTGCCCGATCTCCCAGATCAGCGGGTTCACGGTCGGCAGCATGGGGCCGACGAGCTGCTCGTCGGTGAGATCGACGACGAGGTCCATCGTGCGCTGGCGGGCGTCGCACACCCACTCGGACAGCTGCTCGGCGGTCAACGGGTCGGTGGCGGACAGGTCGGGGCGCACCGGACTCCTCGGCGGTAAGGGGGGCCGCGCGCCCCACCGTAGGCTAGGGCGGACCCACGAAGGAGCTTCATGGCCGACCCCACCCACCGCCGCCTCACCGAGTTCAGCCACGGCGCCGGTTGAGCCTGCAAGCTCGCGCCCGGCGAGCTGGCGCAGGTCCTGCGCCGCCTGACACCTGTCGTTCACCCCGACCTGCTCGTCGGCTCGGATACCGGTGACGACGCCGCCGTCTGGCGGCTCTCGGCGGACCGCGCCCTGGTGCTGACGACCGACTTCATCACCCCGGTCGTCGACGACGCCCGCACCTGGGGCCGGATCGCTGCGGCCAACGCCGCCAGCGACGTCTACGCCATGGGCGGCACGCCGTTCCTCGCGCTCAACCTGGTCGGCTGGAACACCGAGGAGCTCTCGTCCGACCTGCTCGCCGACGTCCTGCTGGGGGCGCAGGATGCCGGCGCCGAAGGTGGCTGGCTCACAGTCGGCGGCCACACCGTCGACGACCCGGAGCCCAAGTTCGGCCTGGTCGTCCTGGGCGACGTGCACCCGGACCGCATGCTCACCAACGCGGGTCTGCGTCCGGGACAGGAACTGGTGCTCACCAAGCCGCTCGGCATCGGGGTCATCAGCACCGCCCTCAAGCGGGGCGCGGCCAACGACGCGACCGTCTCGGCGGCCGTGGACTCGATGATCCGGCTCAACGCTGAAGCCTCGCGGGTGGCGCTGGCCGCCGGCGCGACCGGTGCGACCGACATCACCGGCTTCGGGCTGCTCGGACACCTGGGCCGGATGGCGTCGGAGTCCGGCGTCGACGTCGTGCTCCGGGTCGGGGACGTCCCGCTGCTTCCCGGCGCTCGGGATCTCGCCGAGCAGGGCTTCGTGCCAGGGGGCTCGGGCCGTAACCTCGACTGGGCACGCCCGCAGCTCGACGCCGACTCGGTCGACGACGTCCTGGTACGGCTGCTCGCGGACGCGCAGACCTCGGGCGGGCTGCTGTTCGGCGCCGACCCCGAGGCCGCCGAGCAGGCGGTCGCCGACCTGCGCGACTCGGGGCACGAGGCGGCTGTCGTCGGCACGGTCAGCGAAGGCACCGGGCTGCTCCGGCTGCGCTGACGACGCGCAGAGCCGCTCGGTGCCGCGTCCCGGGCGTCATGCCTGGGCAGACCCAGTGCCATGACCTGGTACGCCGAGACCGGCCCCCTTCGCACCCGCCAGCTCCTGCTCGACCTCGCGGCCGCCCTGTGGGTGCTGCTCTGGCTGCGCCTGGGAGCGACGGTCCACGACACCGTCGGCCGGCTGGCCGCACCGGGGCGCGAGCTCGAGCAGGCGGGCGCCGGGCTCGCGATTGGGCTGACGGGCGCTGCGGACCGCGCCGACGGCGTCCCGCTGGTGGGAGACGGCCTGCGAGCTCCGCTCGACCTGGCGGCGGGCGCCGGCGAGGCGCTGGCCCGAGCCGGCGCCGGACAGCAGGAC
>JAABUN010008347.1_pt1 | contig 10634 bp, 17 predicted proteins | sample 5559311 | NCBI WGS metagenome assembly JAABUN01 (sample SAMN10711877, study PRJNA513370) | rock metagenome | isolation source: Antarctica rocks | place: Antarctica: Victoria Land, Siegfried Peak sud
CACAAGGTTCCATCGGTGCGCCGGGAGACCAGGTCATCGGTGCCATTACCGTTGAAATCCCCGGCATTGACCGCCATCACCGACACCTCCACCACCGCCGGAGCCACAGGCGCCGCCGGCGCAGGAGCAGCAGGAGGGGTCACCGTCACCGATGCGCTGGTTGTCGAGACGGCGTCGATTTTGACACGCGTCCCGGCGTGGGTGACGAAGGTTTGACCGGCCTGCCAGGTGAGTGGGCGATGGTTGTAGCCGGAGATCGTGCTGTCAGGGGTCAGGACTTCGGACGCGTTGCCACTCCACCCGAGGATGTCCTTCTTGGTGATCTTGACGCCCTTGTTACCGTACTGCGCCGTTGCTGTGTCGTAGCCGACGGGAAGACGGAGCTCCAGGTAGTACACCTCGCCGCTGATGGGGTCCGTGAAGCGTACCGCGCGGTTCGAGTCAGTGCCGCCCCATGGCCGCAGGGTGTATCGCGCGGGGCTGGTCACGGTTCCCACATTCCGGATCTCGTCTCCGCGACCGAATCCTCCGTACTCCCACATGAATGCGTTGATGACGGGCGACGAGACCTGCGCGTACCCCATGAGGTCCGTCATATCGCTGTATTCGGAGGACCAGCATGATGAATCCGTCCAGGAGGTCCCGGACCCGGACCGCGGCACATCAACGCGGCCGTTGCCGCAGGCCAGGGAGTTCGCATGGTGCAGGCCGAGCACGTGACCGAATTCATGGGTCACCACATTGTTGGTCAGGGCCGAAGGGTAGGGCATGATCACCCGACCGCTGGTCGCGCTGTCTGTGAAACCGCCGCCGAGGACACCCCATGTCCCGTTGTAATGCATATCCTTGTGCGGAACGAAGACGACCAGCGATTCGTACGAGCGGTACTGCCAATTCAGTTCCCTGGTCACGGTCGCCATGATCGAACTGTAGGAATCGGTGATTTTCGCTGCGGACTTATGTCGGAACTCCTTCACCTGCGTCATCGACAATCTGTTGTTGGACGACGACTTCCAGTAGTTGCTCGAAGCGACGATCGAGTTCCGCGCAGCGGTCATATTGATGGCGTCGGTATCGGCCACCGTTTTGTCGGCGAGCTGCACGGTCACCAGCGTGACCTTGAAATCGCCAGTACGGGGCCCGTAGGCCGCAGTACCCTCGCTGCCGTCCGCATTCAGTGGTGACGCTGACTTTGTCGGCGTTATCGGCTTGAGGAAATGCTCGCCGTGTCGGGCATTCGAATTGGGGTCGTCGAGCGGGTTCCACGACAGGTCAGGGACGAACGACGTGATCTCATCCTGTGCGGGTTCGTCCGTGGTCGTCTCCTCATCAGGAGCGACGTCGGCCGGAGCACCGGTCGGCTGCTCGTCGGCTGGCGCCGGGGGTGAGTTTGGCGCCGTCGTTTCCGCCGGTGCGGCGGGCTCGACAGGGTGGGAATGGTCGGTGTGCGGCTCTGCCGCAGGGTCCGGCGTCGTGCTCTGCTCGGTCGAGGGCTCCTGGGGTACGGGAGCGCTTGTGGAAGGGGACGGCGCAGGTACGGCGTCGTTTGCTACTGCGGGAACCGCGCTGCCAATGAGACCAAAGGACAGTAGAGCGGCGCACAGAAGACGGGCGGGGGAGGGCAAGGTCACGGGTTTCTCCAGCAGAATCCGGGCGTTAGCCAGCTGAGTGAATCCCGTGAAGACTACATTTGTGTTACGGAAGGGACGAACGTTTCGGAAGTGAATGAGGAATCTTAGGTAAAACCTGCGTCTGCGCCGGTATTTCCCCCGGCGTGTCGTCCTAATCGGATTTTTTGAGCCTCGCGAGGAAGCAGGTGCGAAAACTTGTACACATAGCCCGCACCATCTAGTCCCTTCCACCGACCTTCAGTAGGGTAAGGGGCGGCAGGCGTTGCGCCGGACCTGTCGCTGCGTGTGGCGGGCGCGGGCAGACGGGTGAGCCGATGGACGCAGTGCAGCTGGTCGAGGGCGAGGTGCGGGAACTGATCCGCCGACGCGGCCTCGACCCGGCCCGGCAGATCTCCGAGGTGCAGGTGCTCGTGAACGACGCAGTTGCGGACTATGAGGAGCGCGCGGTGTTCGGAGTCCTGCCGCCGCTGGGCAGGCTCGACCTGGCCCGCAAACAGGTCTACGACGCCGTCGCCGGATTCGGCGCCCTCCAGCCCTACCTTGATGATTCGACCATCGAGGAGATCTGGATCAACTCTTGCTGGAGGGTAAAAGCCCTAGTCAGAGGCTAGTGAGCCGTCCCTAGTCCGCAGGGAGTCCGCGGGAGAGCCCAGAGACTCGCGCATCATGTCCGCAGCGGCACCCCTGGTTCGGTCCTCAGCGGTCGGCCAGAGGTGGCTGTACGTGTTCAGTGTCGTGCTCGCCGTTGCGTGGCCCATAGCCCTCTGCACGGTGACGACGTCGCACCCGGCCGCGATGAGCCCGGACGCGTAGAAGTGCCTGAGGTCATGCAGTCGGAGCCCTACTAGGTCCTCGGCCCGCATGATCCTCCTCCACCACTCGCTGATCGTATTTGCGTGGGCTGGCAAGTTGTCCGCTCTGGGGAAGATCCACTGGCTGTCGCCTCCGACGCCGTACTCTTCGACGTGTCGGGCCAGCATGTTCACGAGAGCCTCGGGAAGGTGCACCAGGCGCTCCGAACCGTACTTGGGTGCACGGATCTCAGCCGGTAGCCCGATAGGCCTTTGGACCTGCCGTGACACCTGCAGGGTTCTCCGCAGGAAGTCGACGTCGCCTAGCTGCACGGCTGATGCTTCCCCGAGGCGCAATCCACCGAACGCGCACATGCCGATGAGTGGGCGGAACCAAGGGTCCGCGGACTCCATGATCCGTCCGACCTCTCCGGGTGTGGGTATGCGCATGGCGTGCTCGGCTTTGCGCGCTCGAGGGAGTCGCACGTTCAGGCCAGGATCGGAGCTGATGAGTCTGTCTCTGACGGCGCCCCGGAACACCGACCGCACATTGTTGAACCGTGTTCGGATGGTGTTTGCTGCCAGACCGTCGCTGTCGAGTTTCTTCACCCACCCCTCTATATGGGATGGCTTGATCTTGCCGAGTTCGACGTCAGCGAATGTCGTGCCCTTCACCGAGAGGACCATCGCCCGCGTCGTCCCGCTCGTCCATATCTGACGGGTGGACCACTCATCGAAGAATGATTGGAAGGTGACCTTGCCCGCCCGAGGGTCGACGTAGGATCCGGTGACGACGGCGGCTGTAACCCCGTCGAGCCACTTCTGGGCGTCGATTTTCCGGGCGAAGTGTCGGGCGTGTTCCTTACCCGCGTCGTCGCGGTAGCGTGCCCTCCACTGCCCGTCAGGCCTCTTCTGGATGCTCGCCACGACGCGCCCCCCTAAGCATTTGCATGAAGGGACCGTCACTAGCCCCATCTAGAAGCTTGATTAGCTTCGATGCATCTGGGCTATCGCTATCCTGCAACTCAGAGCGGCAGGAAAGTTCCATTCGCCGGCTCCGTTCACCTACCTCTCTCACGAGAGACGCAGCCGTTTTACACACGATGTAGTCGATGTCCCGATCATCCGCTTCGCCGGGAATGAGACCAGACTGATCGGCCAAATCGGCAAGCTCTGTCTGGACCTCCTCATACGTAAGAACTGCCTCCTCGAGCGTACGATTGACCGCCATCATTCGGGCTTCAAGTTCAGCTAGCGCGTTCACCTTCAGGTCGTTCAGCAGGATATTCACGTCGACGCCAAGGGCACGTGCGATCGCCACAGCTTCATTGAGGCGAACCTGCCGTTCACCTCGCTCGATCTTGTAGACGGTTTGAGCGTGGAACAGGAACCCCTCATCTACAAGGCGCTTGGCCAACTCGGCTTGCGTCATATCGGCCTGCTCACGGTAGTGGCGGACGTTGGTGCGAAAGTTCTGCTCACTCTGCTCAGCAAATGATTGGTGCATGATGCCAACTCTAACCGCCAGCGGTGACTTGCGGTAACTGATTGGGTGTGTAAGAGTGGAATCACTGATTCGGTTACTAAAGCTAACCGGCATAGTGAGGGGAAACAACGTGGGACAAGTAGTAACGAAACTGCTGACGTTGGATGAGGTGGCAGAGATGCTGCGGAAATCGCCGGCACAGATGCGATGGATGCGACACAACGGGACCGGCCCGCATGCCGCCCGCCTGGGTGGACGAGTCATGTACCGCGAGCAGGACGTCATCGACTGGGTGAACGCCGCGTTCGACGCCGAGGTGTCGGCATGAGCTTCGCCGACTACGACACGCTCGTCGCCGCCGAGACTGCGGCCGAGCGGAGGCGGAAGTGAGCGGCGTCGCAACCATCCCGAAAATGCAGATGATCACGCCGGAACTGGTCCGCGCTTCGATCAACCGGGCTCGCCGCAGTCTGGAGGCCGCGGCTTCGGAGATTGTGTGGCAGATCGAGATGGAGGCGTGGCGGACTCTCGGCTACGCGTCGTGGTCAGCGATGCGGGAAGCCGAGTATGGCGGTGCGGCGTTCATGGTCCCGTCGAAGAATCGGCCCGAGCTGGTCGCACGCATCCGTGCCGCTGGTTTGACGCAGCAGGAAATCGCGGACACAGCAGGCGTCAGTGAGCCGACCGTACGTCGCGACCTTTCCCAATCGTCATTTGACGATTCGCCTACCACGATCATCAACTCTCGCGGCGAGCATCGCCCTGCCACCTACGCACGCGCCGAGGCCGCCGACGACGTGATCGACGCGGATGTCATCGAAGACGGCCACGTTAACAACGGGACCGGCACCAGCCGATCCCACCACCAAAGCCACATGCCCAACGTGTGGCGGTACGGGAAAGGTTATGCCATGAAGACGAAGATCTACACCGCGGCCGATATCGCAGAAGCGTGGAGTTCCGGCTACTGGAACGGGACCGGACACGCCGGACCGCTGAACGACGCCGCAGTGCGTGCGAAGAACCCGCACCTGGCAGAGGCTAACGATGAGTAGGCCGGCGGTCGCGGTCATCGCGGAACTGCAGGCCTACGCCGCCTCGGTGGGGATGACGCTCACCACCAGGTGCATCCGGTGCAAAGCCCCGTTGTGGAACCCCGTCAGCCTCCACCACCACCTCGGCCCGGTCTGCAGGGCCAAAACCACAAAGAAAAACGACGATCCCGGAACTCTCGCCAAAGAATCCGCCGGAACCGTCGTCGTCAGCAACCCAACCCTTTAGAAGAGATCGGATTACCGTCATGAAATCTACTACAAGCCTACCTGCTGCACCTGACGTTCGGCAGAAGAAAGCCACAGGAACGAGCACACCCGGGGACGACAACTTCAGTCAGACCGTGAACCACTACGTGCCGAAGCGGCAGATCACCGAGTCCATCGTCATGGGCACCAAAGTAACCGCACTCTGCGGTGTCCGGTATGTGATCAAGGCCCAGGGCGGTGGATCCGCGGCAGCTACCAGCGCGATCGTCTGCCCGTTGTGTGCCGATGTTTACTACGGCATGCCGGCAGGACGCGGGGCATGAGCATCCCGGACATCATCCCGATTGTCCCTCCCGGCCTGGTCTACGAGCCGGAATCTCGGCACTGGTGGGGCCTAGAGCATTACACGGCTGACATGATGCTCGGCGGCTGGTTTCGGTGGCGTCCCGGGCTCGGCTTGACGGTCGTCTTCGATATCTGCGCGAAGTCTGAGTACACGCTCGATGAGGCGCGCAGCTTCCACAAGATCCTCGGCGAGCTCCTGGACCAGGTGTCGGGAGACGCCGGCGGTGATAACGCCTGATGGTCGCGATCGAGGGGCCATTCGGTGACTGCCTGTACGACGGCATCCCGGACCTCCACCAGCACATCAGGGCCACGATCCGTTCAGCCATCGAAGGCATCGACATACGGGCTCACCGGGCCGCGACGAAGGCCACGCGACTCAACAACTACCGCGGCGGTCCCGTCCACTGGGAACCCCGGCACATGGCGGAGGCAGCATGACAACAGATAAGCCGAACGGGTGGCCGGTACCACTGCCCGAGGATTGGGACCGCGATTACCCCGACTACCAGCACGGGGCGACAGTGACCGCGCTCGAACCGAGGAAGAAAGGCCTGGCGCTCCGCCGCACTACCGACCTGCGACTCCCACCGCCAACACAGTGGCTCGGCAAGGGGTGGCTTCCGCGCAGGGAGATAACGGTCCTGGTCGGGGCAGAAGGTATCGGCAAGAGCCTGCTGTGGGTTCTCATGGCAACACTCGTCACCACGGGGCGGGCCTACCCGGTGTTCAACTGGGCGAAACGCAAGCCTGCCGACGTCGTCGTGATCGTCACTGAAGACTCAGCCGCCGAAGTCGAGGCGAGATTGAAGACAGCGGGCGCGGACCTTGCCAAGGTGCATTTCTTCTGCGCGGAAGACGACGGATCTGGGACACCGATCTTCACGGGAGGGGACGGCGGCGACATGGCGTTGCTGCACGGGCTCCTCGAGGAACCAACCGTGAATCCTGCGCTCCTCGTCGTGGACGCCTGGCTGGACACTGTTGCCGGGAATCTGAACATCAGGGACACCCAGCAAGCCCGGGCAGCATTGCACCCCTGGAAGTATCTGGCCACACGTCATAACCTCTCCGTCCTCTTGGTCACTCACACGAACCGCGCGGACACCACGAACACCCGCGACCTGATGGGCGGCACCGCGGCGCTACGCCAGAAGGCCCGCATGGTGCTCTTCGCGGCCCGCCCCCAGCTCACCGACACCGAAGCCCAGCACTTGTGGGTAGGGCCGGACAAAGCGAATACGACGGGGATCGTGGATGCCGTGAAATTCAACGTCACCGTGGAACAGGTCAGAGCCCAGACTGACGACGATCCAGGCACCACGGCCCTCCTGACGGCCCCGCAGGATGCCTTGATGCCGATAGCCCAACTACTGGCCGAGTGGAAGCGAGACGAGGTGAACGCTGATCGGAAGCCGTCCAAATCCGAGCAGGCCGAGGAAGTGATCCGGGAGTACCTGACAGAGCAACTGGGCGACGTCCTCAGTGCTGACGTGAAGGACCACCTGCGGAAAGCCGGATTCGGGAAGACCGCCAGCGAAGAGGCCATGCGCCATATCGGCACCTCAGCGTCACGGGAAGGGCAGGGGAAATGGTTCTACACCCTCAATTCCTAACTTCCTACCCTGCCCCTACATATCAGGGACCTAGGAACTTTAGGAAGTTTAGGAACACCACCTATTCCTATGTTCCTAGTCTCCCTAAACTTCCTACCTTCCTAGAGACACCCTCACCGTTAGGAACATTGAAATGACCACCTCAATGATTGGCTGCGCCTACTGCAACGCCGACGTGACACTCAGGCCGGACCCGGACCACTCGATGACCACCATTCCGTCCCTCTCCGTCGCCAGCATGAAGCTCTCAAAGGATCAGTACATCGAGATGGCTGACCGGTTCCGCGATAAGGCCCAGAACGCCCACCACGAGGCCCGTAAATGGATGACCCGGGCACTCGTCGCTGAAGCCCGCCTGAAACTCTACGACGCACGAGAGAAGGCCAATAAGTGATCCGCCCAACACAGTGCCAGCAATGCGTCCCCACCGTGCAGGAAACCACGGCCGGCGGGATGGGCCGCTGTACCTACGAATACGCCCACCAGACCGAATGCCCAAACCGGACGGAGTCCACCAATGCCTGAATGGTCAGTAAGTCGCGGCGACCACTGGTCAACCATCACCATACCGATGCCACCCGACGACGGATTCACGGCGGAGCAAAAATCGGCGCTCGGGGAACTCGCCCGGATCCTCATCGGGCGGTACGGCTGGCCACCCACCCAGCGTGCCTCTGGCCGGCATATCTCAGCACCGAACCCCCTCTTCCCCGCCGTTGAAGAAGTCGTTGCCAGCATCGCCGGATCACACTACGAGGCCCTAGCCGCGTTCCGAGACGGAACGGCCACCCAATGAGCCGCCCCTACATCAGAGCCCGCCCCTGGACGTGGAAAGACCGCTCCGGCAACGAAACCCCCGGTATCGGGCTCATGCACGGCGGCAGCGTCAAAGCCCACCTCACCCACGCAGAAGCCCGCACACTCGCCGACCTGCTCCACGACCTCGTGGACGCCGCCGGAAACCCAGAACCCGAACTACCAGCCACCGAAGCAGAACAGGAGCAACTCATGAGTAAGCAGAAACACGACATCGGAGTGCAGAAACGAGCCAAGTCGGAGGCCGAACGCAACCGCCGCTGGGAAGGCCTCGCCGCGAAATCCCACTGGGGTGTCCCGAGAGGGAAGAACTCGACCAAGCAGAAAGAGGCCATCTGATGCCGGTAACCATCAACCTTGCCGACGCCGCGACCATCGTCAGGCTACAAAAGGAATCCCCGGATGACGCCGCGGACATCCTCGATGAACTAACCCACGACGAGCTTGGACTACTCGCCCGGAACCTCATCGAACTGGTCGGCATTGCCCGCACCTACCGGGGCATCCCGGCAGACCAGCCCGCACTCGACCTCACCGACTGGTGCACCGCCGTCATCGAACGGCAGCAAACACTCAACACCGGCACACCACAACAGGAACCAGAACGCCCACGCCGGAGAACCCGAGGCAGGTCCAACCGTATACACCTCCGAGAAGCCTTCAACGCCGGACCGCACGGCACCTCAGACCCCTTCGGCGCAGGCCTAGAAAACGAAGACGACGATGACAAATAACCCCACCACCAGAAAGAACACCACCATGCCAACCACCAAAGAAATCACCAACGCACTCCACTCCGTCACCCAGGGCGTGGGAATGAACTACCGCGACCCCGCATCGAAGTTCTACAGCTTCATCCAAGCCGAAGGGCTAACAGTCCCCAGCAGTTTCATGGAGACTGCCACAAAGGCAACCGAAATTGTCGCGAACATCAACGCGGCCACGAACCAGCCAACCGCCAACCTCCTCGACGTCGCCTCCGACCCCAAGAAGCTCGACGCCTTCATCACGGCGACAGCCAAGGCCAACTCGATGACCCGTGTCATGCGGCAACAGATCCTCGCAGAGGTCCAGGCAATGCTCGCACGGGCAACGCAGGAAGCAGCCATCGAAGCCCTCCAGCAGTTCATCAAGGACAACGCCGACAGCGGCGCCTACACCTCCACCCCCGGCACACCAGGGCAGCAGCTCGTCGCCCAGGAAGCACGCGACCGACTCAACCGCATCCACACCACACTCCTCACCGCAGCCGCCCCCGGAGAACACGGCGACGACTACGCATGGGTGTGCTTCCGGTGGGAGTACACCGCGGACCAGTGGGCCGAGATGAACAGCATCTACCACTGGGACTACACCCAGTTTCAGTGGAACAACTTCTACCGTGACAACCCAGGCTGGGAAGGACCAGCCGTGGACGAAGCAGCAATCCGAGTCGCCGCCACACACAGGTTCGCTGCGTCCCGTGCAGAAGCACTCGACAACGCCGATGACTGCATAGACGAGATCGCGAGGAGAGCGAAGGACGCCCAGCGGGAAGCACAGGGACTCTGGGTAGACCCGCAGCCAACCCGGAGTAGCACGGTTCGAGTGGACTAGCCCCTAAATCAGCGGTGCGGGAGGGACTCGACCCCTCTCCCGCCCGCCGCCCCGACCCGCTTCTTAGCTTTGTACCACCCATTGCACTGGTACAAAGCAGGGTACATAAACTCTGGCGGGGGTACCCCCCAACTCGGATCCGCGCTGCCGCCTCCGCGCATCGGTTGGCGTTTTTTCCTGCGAAGGATTCTGGAACTGACACCATTTGCGCACCAGACACCAATTACGCCACTTCCGCGTCATTCCGGGGCTTCCGAGCCCTGTGAATGGTGTCAGCATCGCACCAGTTCGGATCGCACCAATTCAACCCGGGCGCCAGACGTGACCGCCCCAGTCGAGAGGAACAGATGACCGCAGTAGGAGACCGAATGACCATCTCAGAGGCTGACGGGTACGGAGTGGTGTCGGCTGACTCCCAATTAGACGGCTTCGGTCTCTTCGACTTCGTCATCCTGGCCAAGATCTCGCTGGAAATTGATGTCGCCCTGCGAGTACATCGGCATCAGTAGAGGGCTTCCCCATACTCTTGAAGTCATGTCCGCAACACCTTGCCGAAGGTAGGGGATGAGCGCAAACGCTCCCACCTTATTCGCGAATTCAAGGAAGACCGCTTCGGACAATGTAGGCACATCAATGTCCGCCACTGAGTACTCGGCCCCCGAGTCTGCCACCACCGTTCCCGGCTCGGCGTCGATCTCAACTCTCAACCGCACGCGAATCTTGTTATTCTCTGGATCACGAGCAAGTTGAAGGCTAAGCTCGGGCGAAACCTCGTACTCCTCGATGCTCGAGATGTCGTTGAAGCCAACTTTGTCGTTGGCCCGGCTGCAGCTCAGTTCGAAGAAGGAGATGGACTCGAGCGTTGAAGCATCGAGCAAATCACGCACATCAACTGCGGGAGTCAATAGTTTCCTTCATGCGTAGTGCACCCCATCGGGCGCGGGATGTTGGCTGGGTCTTCAACTGCAGATTCTCGACAATGCTTTCGAACTGCATCGCATGTTCCTGACAGTCATCGATGACACTGTTTTGAATACGAGCGCCTACGGCAAGCGCGTACCGGCGGATAGACGCCAAAGTGGGGTTGCTGT
>JAABUN010008348.1_pt1 | contig 10634 bp, 11 predicted proteins | sample 5559311 | NCBI WGS metagenome assembly JAABUN01 (sample SAMN10711877, study PRJNA513370) | rock metagenome | isolation source: Antarctica rocks | place: Antarctica: Victoria Land, Siegfried Peak sud
CGGGTGATGAGTCGGAGCGCAGGCATCCTGCCTGCATCGAATCTCCGCGAGATTCGCTTTCGAGAATCGCTTTCCTTTGGAAATCGAGATGCAGGCAGGATGCCTGCGCTCCGACTCATCACCCGCAAAACACCACGACCGAAAATAGAAAATAGAAAATTGAACGTTGAACGTTGAACGTTGAACATTTATGTTGTCTATTGTTTAGTGTTTGGAAAATCGCCGTTTCCAACTCCATTCGGCGCGGCCTAAAAGTCCTTGCGGGCGCAGCAGCATCATCACGATCAAAATCAGCGAATAAATCACGGTGCGAAGCGCGCCGATGTATTTTTGCAGCCAATCGTGGCCGACGGTCAGCAAAATTGCCACGCCCACTGCACTGACTGACGGCCAAAAAAGCCACTGCGCGACCCAAAATTTCGATTTTTTGCTGCGAGACTGGTATTTTGGCAGCGATAACCCCGCCGCCAGCGCAATCAGGCCGAAGGAAACATAGGTCGCGCCCGACACATCGCGCAAAATCTGGCTCAAAAACGTGAGTCCAATCGCGGCGCACACGCTTCCGGTCAGGCTGCCCAATCCGCCCAGCACCACCATCACCACGATTTCGATGCTTTTGACGAAAGTGAAATCGCTGGGATGAGCGATTTGATGGAGATGCGCCTGCAAAACGCCCGCGACGCCCGCCCACAGCGCCGAAAACACGAAAGCGATGACTTTGACACGCGTGGTGTTGATGCCCGCCGCTTCCGCCGCGATTTCATCGTCGCGGACGGCGCGCATTTCGCGTCCCAACTGGCTTTTCATTAGATTCCGCAAGCTGAGAACGCACAAAAATGCCAGCGAGCCGACCCAGGCGCCGCTCGTCCATTTCGGAATGGCGATATAGCCCGTCGCGCCGCCGATAACCGGCATATTTTGCGCGAGCGAAACGATGATTTGCCCGAAACCCAGCGTCGCAATCGCCAGATAATCGCCGCGCAATCGCAAACAGGGCAAACCGACGAGAAACCCCGCGATGGCCGCTGCGAGCGCGCCGATACAAATTGCCATGCCGAAAACAATCGGGTCTTGAAAGGTGGTCTGCGGCCCGACGACTTTGGAAAAATAGGCCGAAGAATAAGCGCCGACCGCCATAAAACCGGCGTGTCCGAGCGAAAACTGGCCGGTGACACCGTTGATGAGATTCAAACTCGCCGCCAGAATCGCCGCGATGCCCGCCATTAAAATCCATTCTTCGTAATAAAACCCGACGATGCGCGCGCTGAGAAACTGATCGAGTTGAATCAAAACGGCGACCAACAAAACGCCTGTGCCGAGGCGCAAAAGCCAGGTGAGCGGCGTGACGATGTGGGTGGGCTGCGGGACGGGCAGGGAAGAAGTCATAGCGGCAAAAGCGCGTTTCAATTTAACATGGCCTCGTTTTTCCGCGCTTTGCGCGGCCCTCACCCTAAGCCGCCCAGAGGGCACCCGGCCCGATTACAGGAGAGGGAACCGGTCAGTCTCGGCGCTGCCTAAAACTTGCACGGAGTGCGAAGGTTGATCGGTTCCCTCTCCTGTAATCGGGCCGGGTGCCCTCTGGGCGGCTTAGGGTGAGGGCCGCGCAAAGCGCGGAAACGCCATCAAGTCACACTCTCCCCATTCCATGACCATCCTCTTTTCCACCTTCGGCTCGCTCGGCGATTTGCACCCTTACCTCGCCATCGCGCTCGAAGCCAAAGCGCGCGGCCATCGCCCAATCATCGCAACCGCGCCGAAATATCAAATCAAAATCGAAGCGCTCGGCCTCGAATTTCGCGCCGTGCGCCCCGATTTGCCGCCTGACAGCGAATTTGAAAGCCTCGCCAAACGCGTGATGAACCTCAAAGATGGCCCGCGCTATCTGTTTCAAGAAATCATCAATCCGAATTTGCGCGATTCCTCCGCCGATTTATTGACCGCGAGCGAAGACGCGGATGTGATAATCACCCATCCCGCCGTGATTTCCGGCCCTTTGGTCGCGCAGAAACTCGGCAAAAAATGGCTGTCCAGCGCGCTGGCCCCGATTTCCCTGTGGTCGAAACTCGATGCGCCCACGCCGCCGACGGTGCCACAACTCGATTTTTTGCGCGTTCTCGGCCCGATATGGCCGACGATTATGTTCACGCTCGGCAAAATCGGCACGAAAACCTGGGTGTCCGAAGTGGAAAAACTGCGCGCGGAAATCGGGGTTTCGTCGCTCGGCCATCCGATGTTCGAGGGCCAATTTTCGCCTTTTGGAATGCTGGCGCTGTTTTCGCCGCTTTTCGCGCCGCCGCAACGCGATTGGCCCACCAAAACGACTGCAACCGGCTTTTGCTTCTACGACGCGGGCGGAATGGGCAAAAAAAGCGAAGTCGATTGGCGCGCTTGGATCGAGAAAGGCGAAGCGCCGCTGGTTTTCACGCTCGGCAGTTCGGCGGTTCACGACGCGGGCGATTTTTGGCGAGAAAGCGCGCGCGTCGTCAAAAATCTCGGCACGCGGGCGATTTTTCTCACCGCCGGAACGTGGCAGAGCGACAGCGAAGCGATTTTAGCGCTCGATTATGCGCCGCATTCGGAGATTTTTCCGCTCGCGCGTTTAGTTGTGCATCAAGGCGGCGCTGGCACGACGGCGCAGGCTTTGAGAGCGGGAATCCCGCAAATCGTGACGCCCTATGCCCACGACCAACCCGACAACGCGCGGCGTTTGCGAAAACTCGGCGTCGCGCTGTCGATTTTGCAGGGCCAATTTCAGGGCAAAGCAGCGGATGCGATGGTGTCGCGCGCTTTGAAGTTGGATGCCGCGCGGGCGCGGGAAATCGGCGAAAAAATCAGGAGGGAAAACGGGCCACACGCCGCGTGCGAGGTGATAGAACAATTGGGCACTACAAGTTAGGGTTTGGGCAGCGCGACGGGAAACGCTTTGAACTTCAATTTCTGCCCGACTTTAACGCTCCTGAAATCGAACGGCTCGATTTGAAAACCAAGCGGCCAGCGATTATCGGCGCTGGCGCGGCCTGAGACGTTCATTTTGACGAGAGGAAAATCGTTGAAGACTTTCCAACTTCTGATCCGTGTGCGCGGCGTCTCCTTGGTTACGGGCCTGAAAGGATTGATTGAGGGGCCAGCACTCCAACTCATGCCATAAAAGCCCTGATTGGCGGGCACAAAATGATGTTCGTGGACATCGAAATCAAACGGGGTTTTTTCACCCATCGCGCCGCTCTGCAAATCGAAAACGATTTCGGCTTCGACCGAGTAGGGAACTCCAGCCTTCGTGTTGCCAGGTGACACCTGAGTCACCGTCACCGAACGCACTTTAACCAAAGGTTTGCGTGGCAACGCTGAGAGGTTGGGCGCTTTGATTTGGGTGTGGTCGATTTTCCAACTTCCCGACACCGGGCGAGGTAATGTGACGGGTAGCGGCGTCATCGCCGGCGGGTTTTGAGGCGGGAGCGCGACAGCGCGGAAATCAAAGCGCAGTTTTCCAGGCGGGACATTGTGCAGTTTCAGCAAGATGCGATGGTCATCCCTGTGGGCGAAGCTCGTCCCCCAAACTTTTATCCAAAAACCTGAGAAGCCCCGATCCATATGGGAGACTGCGAGGCCATACGGCGTTTGCAGTTGCAGAGTTGGCTCGACTTTATCCATTTGTCGTGCTTGGCCAACCCGGTTTCTGGCCTGAAGCACAAAAGCCGTGTCGTAGCCCTGAAACGCTTCCTGAGTCGTCGGCTTTTGGGTGTAAAAATACAGAAACACTTTACCGTCGTCCCTGACTGGCGCAGGCCGCGTCGAAGCCCACAGCGCGAGCGCGCTAACTGCCGCAACTGGCGCCATCAAAAGCCCGAACTCGCGCCATGAAAACCGTTTTTGCATAAATCCTCGAAAAATCGCCCGTTATACTGAGCCAACTCAAATTATTATGCAACGCACCCATCATTGCGGACTTCTCCGCGCTTCTGACATCGGACAAATCGTGACGCTGTGCGGCTGGGCGGGCATCGTGCGCGACCAATCGCACCAGATGTTCATCGACCTGCGCGACCGCTCCGGCCTCGTGCAAATCGTCGCCGATTCCGACGTGAATGCCGATGTTCACGCGTCTTTATTGGGCGTCAAAAGCGAATATTGTCTGCAAATCACCGGCGAAGTCGTGGCGCGCGTCGCGGGCAAAGAAAACCCCAAACTGGCGAGCGGCGCGGTCGAAGTGCGCGTGGACAAAGCCGAAATTCTCAACACCAGCAAGCCGCTACCCTTTGAACTGGGCGGCGAAACCCGCGCGAGCGAAGATGTCCGCTTGCAATATCGCTATCTCGATATGCGCCGCGAAAAAGTGCGCGATATTTTGGAAATGCGCTACAAATTGTCACGCGAAACCCGCAAATTTCTCGATTCCGAGGGTTTTTGGGAAGTCGAAACGCCGCTTTTGTGGAAATCGACGCCCGAAGGCGCGCGCGAATACGTCGTTCCGGTGCGAAGTCATCCCGGAAAAGGCTTCGTTTTGCCGCAGTCGCCGCAGATCTGCAAACAGCTTTTGATGGTTGGCGGCGTCGAAAAATACTTTCAAATTGCCAGATGTTTCCGCGATGAATCGGCGCGCGCCGACCGCCAGCCGGAATTCACCCAGATCGACATCGAAATGAGCTTCGTCGGCCAGGACGACGTTTTGGAACTGACCGAAAAGCTCTTCGCGCATTTGATGCTTTCGGTGAAGGGCATCGAGATTCCGCTGCCGTTTCCGCGCTTGACCTTCGCCGAATCGATGCGCCGTTTTGGAAGCGACAAGCCCGACACACGTTTCGGCCTCGAACTCTGCGATTTGACGGATTTGGTGGCCGATTCGGGTTTCAAAGTCTTCACCAACGCGATTGCGACCGGCGGCCAGGTCAAGGCGATTTGTGCGCCCGGCGTGGCGGCTTACAGTCGCAAAGAAGTCGATGAATTGACCGAACTCGTCAAGCGCTTCGGCGCGCGCGGATTGGCGACATTTGCGCTCGGCGAATCGGAAATCAAGTCGAACGTCGCCAAATTCTTTTCGGAAGAGCAAATGCGCGCGATTTTCGAGCGCGTCGGTGCAAGTCCCGGCGATTTGGTGTTGGTGGTCGCCGATAAAGCGTCGGTCGTCGCGCAAAGTCTCGACTTTTTGCGCCGCGAAATGGCGAAACGGCTCGGTCTGATCGAGGCCGAGAAATTCAACTTCCTGTGGGTCATCGACACGCCGATGTTCGAATACGACGCCGAAAAAGGCGGTTTCGACGCGACGCATCACCCGTTTTGTCTGCCCAACCCCGAAGATATGCCGCTTCTGGAAGCCGGATTCGAGTCGAATCTGAGCAAAGGCGACGCGATGCATCCGCACGCGCTGATTCGCGCCTGGCTTTACGACCTGGTGTTGAACGGTTTCGAACTCGCAAGCGGCTCGATACGGTGCCATCGCCGCGAAATCCAGCACCGCATTTTCGACGTGATTGGCCTCGACAAAACGGTCGCGCAGGAGCGTTTCGGCTTCATGCTCGACGCTTTCGAATACGGCGCTCCGCCGCACGGCGGCATCGCGCCCGGCTTCGACCGCGTGGTGACGCTTTTGGCGGGCATTCAAGACGGCAACATCCGCGAGGTGATTCCATTTCCCAAGACTTCGGGCGGACTCGATCCGCTTTCGGGCGCGCCGACCGCCATTCCGAGCGAGCGGTGGGCGGAAATGGGGCTGATGGAAGCGCCGCGTGAGGCGGTGGAGTAGGAGGAATAATTATGACTTTAACGCTGGAAATTACGCCCGAAATCGAGCGGGCGGCGGCCCAATCGCAAACCGATGTCTCAACTTTTATTCTCGCAGCGGCCAGAGAAAAAGCGGCGCGAGTTTTCGATGAACCCAACTTTGAAATTCTGCTGGGCAACGACCCGTTGGCAGCGCTCGATTATCTTTTGGAAATCAGTCCACCTTTGACATCGGGTGCAAAACCTCTGGCTGATGACGCTGTGGCGCGTTCTTATGAAGAGTATCACGAGGGGAAGGCGGCATGAGCGTTTACGTCGCCGACGCCAACTTTCTGCTCCGGTTGGTAGACAAACCGCATGTCCATCATCGCGTCGCGCGAGCGGCGCTGGGAGTGCTGCGGGGACGCGGCGATGAAATCGTCCTCGTGGCACAGTCGCTTTTCGAGTTCTATGTGGTGGCGACGCGGCCCGGCACGGCGCGTGGCGGTTTGGGTTTGTCACCCATAGATGCGCTGAGATGGATGCGAGTTTTTCGAAGCCTCTTTCGCTTGCTTCCCGAAAATCCGCTTTTCGCCGAATGGGAGCGCTTGATTTCGACTTATGGCACAATGGGTTTGCCGGCTCACGATGCGCGTTACCTCGCTGCGATAGCAGGACAGAAAATCGACTTCATCTTGACTTTCAACAGTGCGGACTTCAACCGCTATGCACCCGAAGGCATCACGCCTATTGACCCACAAAATGTGTGATTTTCATCGTCCTGCGTGGTGACACTTTTAGCGGGCATTCAAGACGGCAACATCCGCGAGGTGATTCCATTTCCCAAAACTTCCGGCGGTCTGGATCCGCTTTCCGGCGCGCCGACGCAGATTCCGAGCGAACGTTGGGCCGAAATGGGGCTGATGGAAGCGCCGCGCGAAGGCGACGAGTGAGGTTTGAAATGAAACGGCGCCTCCGCTGGAGGGGCCGTTTCAGTGTGTTTACGCCACCGACAGTCTTTTGGTTTTGTTTTTACGGCGCGAGGTTTGGGGAACGGTAGCGGCAATCGCCTGGCCGATTTCGCTCGCGGTCGCGCCGCCCGCCACGGTCGCTCGGATCAAGAGTTCCAGCGAGACTTTCGCGTCGCCCGCCTCGGCTTTGGCAACGCGCGACTGGCTGGATCCGATGCGCTGTGCGAGCGCGGTCTGCGTCAGTCCGCTCCTAACGCGGGTTTCTTTGAGTTTGCGGTGCAAGGCGAGGCGAATCGCTATGATCGCTTCATCTTCCGGCGTTAATTCCAGAAAATCGGCCTGCGTCGTTTCGCTCCCCAAATCTTCGATGTTCATGGTTTCCCCTTGCGATGAGTCACCGCGCGCGCCGCGTCGTAAGCTGATAGACGCTCTTTGATCAGGTTTTTGTCCTGGTCACTCAGCGTGCGTGTCGTCTTATTGACCTGGTGAACCAGCAAAATCCGGTCGGCATCGGCGCGATAGAAAATCCGCCAGTTTTTGCCCGCCTCACGAATCCGCAATTCGTAAAGGTGGGGAGCAACATCGAAAAGAGGCCGCGCTTGAGGCATTCCCAACACTTCACCACTCTGCAACAAACCGAAGAGAAACCCCGCTTCCCGCCTCGCCTCTGCCCCCATCGGCGGCGTGCCAATCTCAACACCGTTGAAACGGAAAAGTGGTTTCTCCTGCGGATTCACAACGCTTTATTATGTCATATCGGGCATAAAATTAAAAGGATGATTGCGTCTAAAGCGCTGTTTGCCTGAATAATGTAGTCGGCGGGCATCCCCGACGGCAATATCCGCGAGGTGATTCCGTTTCCCAAGACTTCCGGCGGTCTGGATCCGCTGTCGGGCGCGCCGACCGCGATTCCAAGCGAGAGATGGAGTGAAATGGGGCTGATGGAAATGCCGCGCGAGGAAGGGTAAAAAGAATAGGTAGTGGCCCAAGTGGGATACTTGGGGTCACGCAATGTGTTCAGTGTCGCAGCGAGGATGTGATCAAGCGGGGCAAAACAAGCAATGGCAAGCAGCGGTTCGGCTGCAAGGCATGCGGCGTCACTTTCCGGATCGCCATCCAACTCTTCATTCACCACTATAATACTTCCAAAGGCTCGCTCTGAGCCACTACCCAAAAAATTAAATCATGGTAATAATATGGTGCTACCATTTTCAATTCTGAGATTGGCAGACAAAACGAGCAATGGAGAATCACTATGATTTCGATGAACCGCAAGCGCACCAATCCGACCAGCGTGAAAAACCGACAATTGTCATCAGCTTTCTGCCTTTTGGTATCCCTTCTCACCGTTTTTTCGCAACCAGCATTTTCTCAGATTTCCTCAGATTGGACCGTTGAAATAAGTGGCCAGGGTGTGAACGATTTAAGGAATACAGATGTCAATGGCACTACTCAGCCCACCGCTTACTATTACAACCAATATACAGGTGATTTCAATTGGCAAAATTGGCAAATGAATGAATATGTTAATTATGGATCAGATGGATGGTTGCCCAACGCCGTTTTTAACCACGCCTCAGATCAAATTAGTTTGTCTGGGAGAGATATCAACGACACCGCCACTTTAGGTCATATTGCAGGCAGTGCAACAGTCACTATGGAGTGGACCAACACATCCATTTCTCCTCCTTCTTCGATTAATATATCGCTTTTTTCCAGAGTTGCCTCTCGATTCAGTTATTCGCTCACATCATTGGGGATTCCTTATGCCAATCAGACAAGCTACTTGAACTATATTTCTAAAGTCAACACACCTGGGGCATACTGCTATTTGGATAATGGATTCGGTGATCCTTTGACTATTGTAGAAAACGAGAATACGTATCTAATCAAAGAAGGAACACACAGCATTCCTTTGACTAGTTATACCACTAATGCGTCCGGGCGCCGCGTTTTTACTTACACGATTCCGAGCATTGAGGGCCATTCCGCCTTAAGCTGGTCCAATGACAATCAGGGGGTTGAAGCCATCAGCCATCAAGTAGATTGCATTGTTCAAGTAAATTCCATATCATAAGTTGTTAAAACAGTTAATCAGCAATCTGGAAAAGGACGCCTCGTTTCGAGGCGTCCTTTTCCTCTTTTGGTAGTGGCCCAAGTGGGATACTTGGGGTCATGCAATGTGTTCAGTGTGGCAGTGAGGATGTGATCAAGCGGGGCAAAACAAGCAATGGCAAGCAGCGGTTCGGCTGCAAGGCATGCGGCGTCACTTTCTGGGAGAACCCGCAAAGCAACGCTTACGATGAGGCGCGCAAAGAAGTGATTCTACGCGCTTATCACGAGCGCCCCAGCTTGCGCGGATTGACGCGCATCTTCGGCGTGTCGCGTCAAACAGTGACAACATGGCTCAGAAAAAGCCTCTGAGTTGCCGCCGTTGGAAGAAACTCTTCTGCCTTTTGAAGTCGGAGATGAACTGGAGTTAGATGAAGTGTGAACATGGGTGTTTGGGTGTAAGAACAAGCGATGGTTGTGGCTGGCTTTGTGTCGGCGCACACGGCAGATCGTGGCTTTCGCTTTGGGCTGTCGAGGCGTAACTACCTGCCGGGTGCTGTGGAAAAGGCGTCGCGCAATTTCAAAAAGAGGCCGCGCCTGAGGCATTCCCAACACCTCCCCGCTTTGAATCAAACCGAGCAAAAAGCCCGCCTCTCGTCTCGCTTGAACTCCCATTGGCGGAGTTCCGATTTCAACGCCATTGAAGCGAAAAAGCGGTTTTTCATCAGGGTTCACACCTCTATTATGTCACATTTAGCATTCCCGACGGCAACATCCGCGAGGTGATTCCGTTTCCCAAAACTTCGGGCGGTTTGGATCCGCTTTCGGGCGCGCCAACCGCGATTCCGCGTGAGCGCTGGGCGGAAATGGGGCTGATGGAAGCGCCGCGCGAGGACGAGTGAGTAGAGATAGACAATAAAAAGCGGCCCGTCATTTGACGGGCCGCTTTCTGTTTCAGTAGAACGGATGTTTCTGCTTTTACTTCGGCTTGTCAGGGTCATTCACAATACCGTTTGACAAAGGGGGATGGGACTGAACTACACCTGGTGCTGAGGCAGGTGCTGTCTTCATGGCCGGGACAATTTTTGCATTTGACGAGTCAGGTTCGCTTTTGGAACACCCACAAAGCAACATTGAGGCAACGAGCATCAGTGAAACAGCAACTATTTGTAACAGATAAGGTCGGGGCAACTTTTTCTCCTCACACGAAAGGTTATACAATTCCACATTATGGCGTGCAGTTCACGCCATTTGCTTTGGCTCTTGCAGTTGCTGCATCCCTCTCGGCAGCGTTTCTGGCCCAATAAGTTGCCTGAGCGCACTGAGCAAGCCCCAGCGCCCCACCGGAAGCTGGTTTAGGTGGAGCAGGATGAGGATAGACAACGCTCGCCTTCATCCATTTTGCATGACCGTCAGCAAATAGGTAATTGGCTCCCTCCATGTGGCGGAATGGAGCATCACGCGTGTAGTATTTACCACCGGTGTAGGCAGCAGATGAGGTTACATACCTTTCTGTATATCCTTGCCAATCTGCATTGGGACGGCCTAACCTTCCACCTGACCCGCCATCACCAAGATAAATTGTCTGAGCAGGTTTGTCCATTTCTGCAAGGTTTGGGAAGACATAATAAAGTGGCCCAAAACCATTATCGTAGGTCATCGACATGCTGATGGCATAGCTACGTGCGCGCTCTCCTAAAGTCGGGTTTCCTTGTTCCGCGCTTGGGCATTGCCAGACACCACCGTTTGTAGGGACGCTTGTCGTTGGCGGGGTGCCACTTTTCACATAAGAGTCTGTCTTCATAAGGATTTGTGTTTTCTGTAGCGGAAGGGCGGTTCATTGGTGGGAGCGGGTTTGAGTTTACGCAACCATCTGTGGATGTTTGCGCCTTGAAGCGTGGCGCGAGCGATGTG
>JAABUN010008349.1_pt1 | contig 10634 bp, 12 predicted proteins | sample 5559311 | NCBI WGS metagenome assembly JAABUN01 (sample SAMN10711877, study PRJNA513370) | rock metagenome | isolation source: Antarctica rocks | place: Antarctica: Victoria Land, Siegfried Peak sud
AAGCGACCTTGAGCGCCCCGGCAGCCAATGCCCAGCCAGAGGCGCGCAGCGCCCGACTCCGGAGGCCCCGGTGGGTGTCGCCCGATTCAGCAGTGGCGCTCATACGGCGGTGCTCATCCGATCGGATCTGCCAACGGCACTGGCCGGAGCCGCCTCGATGGCCCCTTGGCCGCTCGAACTGTATGGCATGCGCATCTTAAATTCGCAAACACGGAACACTTGTATCAAGCTCGCATTCCTGCCTAGCATCCGAGGTCGGCGGAAGATCGACCTCGGAGGGACTGCCCTTGCTCCATCCCGCGTCACCGCTGCCCCCCGCACAACGCACCTGGCGCGGCGCCCCGGCACTCGCGCTCAGCCTCGCGGCTGTGCTCGGCACCGGCGCCGCCGCTCCCGCAGCCCCGGAAAGCCGCCGCTATGGCGGACGCGGAGGCAGGCCAAAAGCGCGACAGCGGCGGCTGGTGCGCGGGCTACCTGTTCGGGGTGGCCGATGCCCTCGCCGCCTTCGGCGCGGGCGGCCACCCGGCTGGGCTCTGCGACGCTCGCTACGATGCGCAGACCCTCGTCGGGACCTTCGTTCGCTGGGCCCGGGCGTCCCGACAGCAGGAGTTTTCGGACCTGCCCATGCTCGCCGGCGCGCAGGCCGCACCGCGCGCGCGCTGGCCTTGCGGCTGAGAGGAACCCACCCGTGCCCCATGCCGTGACGCCGCTGACCTTCAAGCCCTCGCGGCTCCAGGGCCTCTCCGAGCGCCTGCTGGCCAGCCATTACGAGAACAACTACGGCGGGGCGCTCCAGCGACTGAACGCGATCGAGCGGCGCCTGGGCGAGTTCGACTGGGCTGCCGTTCCGGTCTTCGACATCAACGGCCTCAAGCGCGAGGAACTGATCGCCGCAGGCTCGGTGATCCTGCACGAGGTCTACTTCGACGGCCTCGGAGGCGAGGGCGGCGACCCTGACGGCGGCCTCGCCTCCGCCCTCGAGCGCGACTTCGGCTCGGTGGCGCGCTGGCGGGCGGAGTTCGCCGCCATGGGCAAGGCGCTCGCCGGCGGCTCGGGCTGGGTGGTGCTGGCCTGGTCGCCGCGCTTCGGCCGCCTGGTGAACCACTGGGCGGCGGACCACGGGCACGGCCTGGCCGGCGGGGTCCCCGTGCTCGCGCTCGACATGTACGAGCACTCCTACCACCTCGACTTCGGCGCCCGGGCCGCCGACTACGTGGACGTGGCGTTGCGCAACCTGCACTGGGAGCGCGTGGGGGCACGCCACGGCGCGGCGCTGGGCGCCGCTCCTCCGGTTAAACCCAGCGCCGGTGGCGCCGAGGCCGTCGCGCCGGAGCGCCTGCGCGACATGCTGGCGCGGGGCGAGCCGGTGGCGGTGCTCGATGTGCGCAAGCCGGAGGACCTGGCCCGTGCGGCGGACCGCATCGCAGGCTCCGCTTGGCGCGCCCCCGAGGCTGTCGCCGACTGGGCCGGCGGCCTGCCCCGTGACCGCCCGGTCGTCGCCTACTGCGTCTACGGCTTCCAGGTCAGCGGCGACACCATCTCCGAGCTGCGGCGTCGCGGCCTGGACGCCCGCATCCTGTCGGGCGGCATCGCCGCCTGGCACGCCATGGGCGGCCCGGCCGTTCCGCCCACCCCGCAACCCGACCGAGGAGACGCGTCATGACGAAGTGGGTCATGCGCGAGCGCCCGAAGATCGACCGCATCGCCTGCCCCTGGCTGATCCGGCGCTTCGTCGAGCCGGGCGCCGAGTTCATCTACGTGCCGGCGGACCGCGTCTTCGCGGTGGCGGAGGAAACCGGCGCGATCCCCTACGACATCCCCGGCGCCGAGCCCTTCGCCCACGACGGCGAGCTGTGCTCCTTCGACGCCCTGATCAAGCACTACAAGCTGGACGACCCGGCCCTTCACAAGCTGGCCCTCATCGTGCGTGGCGCCGACACGGCGCGGCACGACCTCGCCCCGCAGGCTTCCGGACTGCACGCCATCTCGATGGGGCTGTCAGCGAACATCCCGGACGACCACGCCATGCTGGAGCACGGCATGGTCGTCTACGACGCCCTCTACGCCTGGTGCCGCGACCTCCAGGACGAGGTCCACAATTGGACGCCGCCAAAGGAAGCACGCGTTCCCGCGCCGGAGGGCACACCTTGAGCGGTGCGACGGCGGAGGCCGTGCCCACCCCGGCTGGCGCCGCAGCAACCGAAGCGGCCGCGCGGCTCCCCTCCTTCGGCGAGGCCTTCCGGGTCTGGCTCAAGGTCGGGCTGCTCTCCTTCGGCGGCCCGGTCGGGCAGATCGCGCTGCTGCACCGCGAGGTGGTGGACGACCGCCGCTGGATCGGCGAGCGGCGTTTCCTGCAGGCGCTCAACTTCTGCACCTTGCTGCCGGGGCCGGAGGCGCAGCAGCTCGCCATCTACCTCGGCTGGATCATGCACGGCGTGCGCGGCGGGCTCGCCGCGGGCATCCTCTTCGTCCTGCCCGGCGCCGCGGTGATGCTGGCGCTCTCCCTCATTTACGCGACGCTCGACGGCGTGCCGCTCATCGACGCCCTGTTCTTCGGGCTGAAGTGCGCGGTGCTGGTCATCGTGGTCGAGGCGCTGCTGCGCATCGCCCGCCGGGCGCTCAAGGGCCAAGCGGCCTGGGCGCTCGCCGTCGCGGCCTTCGTCGCGCTGTTCTTCCTCGACCTGCCCTTCCCGCTGGTGGTGCTGACGGCCGGTGTCTCGCCCCCGGCGCCTTCGCCCATGGCGGACACGGGGAGGCGAAGGGCGACGCCCCGGCGCTGATCGACGCGGTGCTGGCGACCGATCCCGGACGGCCGGCGCGGCTCGCGGCCGGCGCGCGGCGGGCCGGCTACGCCGCGCTCGCGCTGTGGCTGCTCCCGGTGGCGCTGCTCATGGCCACGGTGGGCGGCACCTACGCCGATGTCGCCTGGTTCTTCTCCAAGATGGCCGTGGTCACGGTGGGCGGCGCCTACGCCGTCCTGGCCTACGTCGCCCAGGACGCGGTCCAGTCCTACCACTGGCTCTCCGCGCCGGAGATGCTGGCGGGACTGGGCCTGGCCGAGACCACGCCCGGGCCGCTGATCCTGGTGCTGCAGTTCGTCGGATTCCTGGCGGGCCACCGCGCACCGGAAGCGCTGACCGGCGTGCCGGGCGGCATCGCCGCCTCGGCGCTGGTGCTGTGGGTCACCTTCGCGCCCTGCTTCATGTTCGTTTTCCTCGGCGCGCCGCTGATCGAGCGGCTGCAGCAGAACCGGGCGCTCGCCGGCGCGCTGGCCGCGATCACGGCGGCGGTGGTGGGCGTCGTCGCCAACCTCGCGGCTTGGTTCGCGCTGCGGGTGCTGTTCCGCGACCACCGGGCGGCGCAAGCCGGGCCCGTCACCCTGGACATACCAATCCTCGGCAGCCTCGACCTGGCCGCCCTCGTGCTCGCGTCCCTGGCGGCGGTGTGCCTGTTCGGCTTCAAGCTCGGCGTGCTGCGCACGCTCGGCATCACCGCCGCGGCCGGCCTGGTGCTGCGGTTGGGGGTGGGGCTGTGAAGGCCGCGGCGGCTCGCGCCGTCCGACGGGCAGTTCGTGCGGCGGCGCCTTGGGCCGCCCTGGCCGTGTCCCTGGGGGGTGTCGCCCTTCCCTGGGCCCCAGCGGAGGCCGCGGAGTTCCGCCGGCTGCGCGCGGAGCAGATCCGGGCCCGGGTGGTCGGCCGCGACATCACCGACGACTTCCACTGGACCGAATACCCCCGGCGCGATGGCGTGCTCGTGTCGAGCGACATGGGCCGACGCCGGAACAGGCGATGGAAGCATGAGCGCGACATGCTCTGCCAAGCCCGCGAGCCAAGCGCCAGCTTCGATTGCTTCCTGCGGGCCTACGAGGCGGACCAGCCCCACGTCGCTTTCGTCCGCAGGCACGAAGGGCCCTGAGGCCGGGCCGATCGAACAACAAGGAGGAAACCATGTCTCGCCGAATCAGCTTCCACGCAGCCGTGCTGGGTCTCGCCATCGCGCTGCCCACGGCCGTCTCCGCCCAGCCGGGCGGCGCCCCGGCGCGGCAAGAGGGCCTCGCGCCCAACGCCGACTGGCACCGCACCGTCGACGACGCGCTCGGCAAGCCGGGCACCGAACAGCCCGGCGGCGTGTGGCGCGTGTCGCTCCCGCGCAGCGACCTGAAGGTGGCGCTGGACGGCGTTCCGATCCGGCCGGGATTTGCACTCGGCTCGTGGCTGGCCTTCCAGGAGCACGGGCGGGACGTGATGGTGATGGGCGACCTGGTGCTGCTCGAGGCCGAGGTCGCCCCGGTGATGCGCCGCCTGGCCGCGGGCGGCCTCGAGGTCACGGCGCTGCACAACCACCTGCTGCGCGCCCAGCCCGCGACCATGTACCTCCACGTCGGCGGGCACGGCGAGGCTGCGCGGCTCGCCGCCGCGCTCCGGGCCGCGTTGCAGGAAACCGCGACCCCGTTGCAGGGCGCTGCCGCACCGGCCGGAGACGACCGCGTCGAAGGCGTGGACACCGCCGCCTTCGCCCGGGCGCTCGGCCGCGAGGGCCGGGTCGCCGGCGGGGTGTACGGCGTGTCCGTGCCGCGCGCTGAGCCGGTGCGCGACGGCGGCATGGAGGTGCCGGCCGCGATGGGCTCGGCCACCGCGATCAACCTCCAGGCCGCCGGGAACGGCAAGGGCGCGATCACCGGCGACTTCGTGCTGACCGCCGAGGAAGTGGTGCCCGTGCAGCGGGCGCTGGTCGAGAACGGCATCGAGGTCACGGCCATCCACAACCACATGCTGGAGGACCAGCCGCGCATCTTCTTCATGCACTTCTGGGCGGTCAACGACCCCGAGGCGCTGGGCCGGGGCCTGCGCGCGGCGCTCGACCGGACGAACTCGGCGCACGCGTCCCACTGAGCAGTCGAGCAAGGGGAGCTGCACGGATGCCCCGCGGTTGGTGCGCCCTCGGGTTGCTCATAGCGCTCGCGGGGCCGCTCCCCGTCGCGGCGCAACAGGGTCCGAGCAGGGAGCCGCCCATGCGTCTCGAAGCGAAGATCCCGCTCGGCGAGGTGCGTGGCCGCATCGACCACCTCGCCGTGGACATCGCCCGCCGTCGGCTGTTCGTCGCCGAGCTCGGCAACGACAGCCTGGCCGTCATCGACCTCGACGCCCGGGCGGTCGCGCGAAGGATCCAGGGCCTGCGGGAGCCGCAGGGCGTGGCCTACGCGCCCGCGGCGGATATCGTCCTGGTCGCCAACGCTCGGGATGGCACGATCGAGCGTTTCCGCGGCGAGGACCTCGCGCCGCTCGGCCCGGCGTCGCTGGACGCCAATGCCGACAACCTGCGCCCCGAACCCGCGGGCGGCGGCGTCGTCTGGGTCGGACACGGCGGCGCCGGGCACGGGGCGGCCAAGGCCGAGGGCGGCCTCACCGCGCTCGACGCGGCGAGCGGAAAGCCCATGGGCGCGTCCATCCCGCTGCCCGCCCATCCGGAATCCTTCCAGCTCGAGGCGGGCGGGCCGCGCGCCTTCGTCAACCTGCCCGGCGCGGGCGGCGCCGTCGCGGTCCTGGACCGTGCCGCGCGGCGGCAAGTCGCCACCTGGTCCGTGCCGGGCCTCGGGGCCAATTTCCCCATGGCCCTCGACGAGCGCAGCGGGCGCCTGTTCGTGGCCTTCCGCGGCCCGCCGACGCTCGCCGTCCTCGACCTGGGCAACGGCGCGGTGCTCGCCCGGCTGCCGCTCTGCGAAGACGCCGACGACATCTTCCTCGATGCGCGTCGGCACCGCCTCTACGCCGTCTGCGGCGAAGGCTTGGTGGAGGCATTCGAAGATCCAGCTAGTGCGGAGGGGGGCACCGCCCGCTTCCCGCGGCGGCTGGCGCGCGTACCGACGGCCGTGGGTGCGCGCACCGGCCTGTTCGTGCCCGAGCTCGACAGGCTCTTCGTCGCGGTGCGCGCAGCCCCCGGCGAGCCTGCCGCGCTCTGGGTGCTCCGGCCGGACCCGCCCCCGTGACCGATGCTCCCCTGCTCCGGGTCGCCGGGCTGACCAAGCGCTACGGCGACCAGCTCGCCTTGGCGGAGGTCGGCTTCGGGCTCGGGGCCGGGGAGGTCGTAGGGCTCATAGGCCCGAACGGCTCGGGCAAGACCACCGCGCTGGAGTGCCTGGCCGGGCTCCTCCCGGCCAACGCCGGGACGGTCCACTGGATGGGCCAGGAGCTGCCGCCCGGGCAGCGGAAGGCGGCGCTGTTCTACCTGCCCGACGGGATCGCGCCGGACGCCGAGCAGCCGGTCTCCGCCGTCCTGTCCTTCTTCGGCCGGGCTTGGCGACTGCCCGACGCCTGTTTGGCGTACGGGGTCGAGGCGCTCGCGCTCGGGCCGGTGCTGGCGAAGCCGGTCGGCGCGCTCTCGAAGGGCTACCGGCGCCGCCTGCTGCTGGCACTCGGGCTGCTGGCGCCGCAGCCGCTGCTCGCCATGGACGAGCCCTTCGACGGCCTCGACCTGCGGCAGACGCGGGACGTGATGGCCCTGCTCCGGCGGGTGGCGGAAGGCGGCCGCGCGCTCCTCCTGTCCATCCACCAGCTCACCGACGCCGAGCGCGTCTGCGACCGCTTCGTGCTGCTCGCCGCCGGGCGGGTCCGGGGCGAGGGCACGCTGCCCGAGTTGCGCGCCGCCGCCGGCCTGTCCGCGGGCGGGCTCGAGGAGGTTTTCCTTGCGCTCGCCTGAGTCCCTGCCGCGTCGGCGCGCCCCGTTCGGGCCGCTCTTGGCGAGGGAGCTGCGCGACATCGCTGCGGGCCGGGCGCTCTGGGTGATGGCGCTGCTGCTCTGCCCGGTGGTGGGCTACGGCTTCACCGAGGCGGTCGCGCTCTACGCCGAAGCCAGCCGCTCGGCCGAAGGATTCCCGGAGCTCGCGCGCGGCCTCACCCCGCTCGATGGCGTGCTGGTGCCGACGCTCGGCGCCTTCTACGTCGCTGTCACGCTGCTCTTCCCCTTCGTCGCCATCCGCACGCTCGGCGGCGACAAGCAGAACGGCGGCCTGAAGCTGCTGCTGCAGCTGTCCCACCCGCCGGCGGCGCTGGTGCTCGCCAAGCTCGCCGCGGCGATGGCGGGCTGGCTCCTCGCCCTGGTGCCCGCCCTCTCGGCGTTGGTCCTTTGGGCGGCGCTCGGGGGGCACCTGCACGCGCCGGAGACGCTGAACCTCCTGCTGGGGCATCTGCTTTACGGCCTGCTGGTGGCGTCGATCGGCCTGTTCGCCGCGGCGGTGACGGACGGGCCGGCGACCGCCGCCATCGCCGCGCTCGCCTTCGTCCTGGGCGCCTGGGTGCTGGACTTCGCCGCGGCGGGACAGGGCGCCTGGATGCGCCGCCTGGCCGACCTCTCGCCCACGGCGGCGCTGCGCGGCTTCGAAGGCGGGCTGTTCAGCCTTCCGGCCGTGCTCGGCATGCTGGTCGCCGCGGCGGCGCTGGTCGCGCTCGTGGTCGTCTGGCTCCCCCCGGGCCGGACCGTCGCATGGAAGGTCGCGCTCTCGGCAGCCGTCCTGGTCGCCGCAGCCGGACTGGGTCTTTCCGCGTTCCGGGCTGATCTCTACGCCGACCTCAGCGAGAGCCGCCGCAACTCCTTCGCGCCCGGCGACGAGGCGGCGCTGCGGCGCATTGCCGAACCGCTTGCCGTCACCGTCCACCTCTCGCCCGACGACCCGCGCCTGGCCGACTTCGAGCGGCAGGTCCTGGGCAAGCTGCGCCGCCTCGTCCCCCGCCTTTCGGTGACCATCACCGAGCCCCCGAAGGGGCTGCTCACCCCCTCCGGCGACGACCGCTACGGGCTCGTCCTCTACGACTACGGCGGTCGGCACGACGAGAGCCGCTCGACCAGCCCGCGCGAGGTCCTGCCGCTGCTCTACGGGCTCGCCGGCGTGACGCCGGAAACCACCGAGGCGGCTGACTACCCCGGCCATCCCCTGGTCGCGGACGCGCGGCCCGCGTCGCCGTGGTTCTACGCCGGGCTGCCCGCGCTGCTCGCGCTCGCCTGGTGGCGGTCCCGCCGCCCCGCGGCACCGCCCGCATGGTTCCAACCCAAGGGAGGCTCCCCATGAAATCCATGACCCACCCGCCCGCATGGTCCCGCCGAGGACTGCTCACCGGCGCGATCGCGTCGTCCGCGGGCGTCGCGCTCGGGGCGCACCCCGCGAGAGCGGCCGAAGGCCAAGCCTTCGACTTCTCGCAGGAGACCGCGGGGGCCGAGCCCGGCTCCTTCGCCGCCGTGGTCGGCAACTGGGTCGTCACCAACGACGGGAACAACCGCGTGCTCGCCGTGGACGGCCGCCGCTGGCAGGAGGGCCACGCCGCGGCGGGCCTCGCCGACAAGGCGCGCGCCATCTACGGCGAGCGCTACGCCGAGTTCCTCGACAACGTGCAGGCCTACGCCTTCTTCCCCTACGCGGTCGCCAAGGGGGTGGAGGACTTCCGCGGGGGCGAGATCTCCGTCCGCTTCAAGCCGCTCGAGGGGCGCGTCGACCAGGGCGCCGGGATCCTGTTCGACCTGAAGCCGAACGGCGACTACCTGACGGTCCGCGCCAACGCGCTCGAGAACAACCTGGTGCTCTGGAAGGTCGTGCACGGGAAGCGGAGCTCGGTGAAGTGGATCCGCAACACGCCCACCGCTTCGCGCCAGTGGCACGACCTCAAGCTCATCGTGCGCGGGCGCGCCGTCGAGTGCCACCTCGATGGCCGACCCTGGCTCGCGCACGAGCTTCCGACGCCGGTGTCGGGCAAGGTCGGGCTGTGGTCCAAGGCCGACAGCTACGTGCTGTTCGACGACTACCGCGTGATCCAGGCGGCGTGACGGCTTCTGATCGGCCGACGCGATGCCGGACGAACGCGAAGGAACCTTGTCGCGCCGCACCGCTGAGGAGGACAACGATGCGCCGGAACACATCCGCTGCAGCCGCGGCATTTTTCGTTACGGCGGCCGCCGGCCTTGCCCAAGAACCCGACGCGCGCACCTTCAGGCCCGGCGCCATGGCCGAGCGGACCGCCGAAGCGAGCGGCTACTGCGGCCAGCGCGGCGCCGCCTTGGTCGGCGTCGACCATCTGAGCTCCCCGGAGGGGGCCTTCTACAGGGCTCGCTTCGTGTGCGGCGCGCCAGCGGGGTCGGGCATCCCGGTCACCTACGGAGCGGGGGATTTCGGGCGCATCAAGTCCGACCTCGAAGGGTATTGCCGGGAAAGAAAGGCCTCCGGCGTCGCATTCACCACGGAGCCCGCCCTGTCCGGCGACGTCTTGAGGGGCAAGTTCCGGTGCGAATGAGCGACCTCCGCGATGGCGGAGTTTCGGTTCGTGTCCAGCCGCACAAGAGCCGCACCGGCCGGAGTGCCCGAAGATGCCGTCGACGCGAGCCAGGACTTGTCGTCCGCCGGCGCACCGCGGAGTGCCGCCGCGACGCCGCGCCCGTGGCCGACCCAAAGCTGCCGACGCCTGTGCGGGACAGGCTCGGCCGGCGGCCCGAAGGGGGAGGCCACACGCTGTCCGAGGATTCAATGCGTCGCGCCCGCCGCCCGGCGGAACTCCCGACGTGAACTGGTTCTTCTTCCCGCTGGCCTGCGCAACCAGGCGCTCGGCGACGGCCTCCTCGATGTCCTCATGGTGCGGCTGATCGAACGGCTTCGGCCGGAGGCGCAGCGCTCGCCGGAGATGGTCGCCTCCAACGAGCGGAAGGCGGCGCTCGACCGGCAGGCTCGCGGCGTGGCACGCGGCCTTCCTCGGACGCCCCTCGGTCCAAGCCGTCCCGGTCCGGGACGATTCGTGACAGGCGACGGCGCTACTCCGCCCTGACGTTGGCGGAACGCGCGACCTGCCGCCAAGTCTCGGATTCCTCCCGCACCAGCGCGGCGAACTCCTGCGGCGACGTCCAGGCCGCCTCGGCGCCCTGGGCCGCCAAGCCGTCGCGCACCGGCGCGGACTCGCTCGCCGCCTTCGCCGCAGCCGAGAGCCGCGCCCGGATGGCGGCGGGGAGCTGCGCCGGGCCGGCCATGCAGTACCAGCTCTCCGCCAGCAACCGGGGGAAGCCGAACTCCGCGGTGGTCGGCAGGTCGGGCAGCGACGGGCTGCGGGTGCGGGCGGCGAGCGCGAGCGGGGAGAGCGCGCCCGCCCGGATGTGCGGCAGGATGACCGGCAGGTCGGCGAAGAGCAGCTGGACCTGCCCCGCGACCAGGTCCGTCACCGCCGGGGCGGCGCCGCGGTAGGGCACCACTTCCACCTCGGCGCCGGTCTGCGCCTTGAACAGCAACGCGGCCAGGTGCGAGATGCCTGCAGCGCCCGCAGTCCCGATGTTGAGCCTGCCCGGCTGCCGCTTCGCCAGCTCGAGCAGCTCGGGCAGCGTCTTCACGCCGAGGCGGGGATGGGCGACCAGCGCCTCCGGCACGCGCGCGACCACGCTGATCAGCGCGGCGTCGTCCGGCACCTTGTAGGGCATGGCCGGCTGCGTGTGGGGGCCGATGACGAGCGAGCCGCCGTCGACGACACCCAGCGTGTAGCCGTCCGGGGGTTACTGCCCAGGTGCCAGGGCGACAATCAGGCCAGCCGGAGGCGCGCAATCAGCTGCCTGGGATCGCTGGTCAGGGTCTGGAGCAGGTCCCAGCCTTGCTTCCTTGCGGTCGAGAGGAGCGA
>JAABUN010008350.1_pt1 | contig 10632 bp, 8 predicted proteins | sample 5559311 | NCBI WGS metagenome assembly JAABUN01 (sample SAMN10711877, study PRJNA513370) | rock metagenome | isolation source: Antarctica rocks | place: Antarctica: Victoria Land, Siegfried Peak sud
CATCACCGTCCGCATGCCGCGCTCGTCGGGCCTCCCGATGGCCTCCAGGCCCAGGATCAGGCTGACGCCGCGGCCGATCCGCGCGACGTGCTCCTCACCCGGCTGCAGACCGTACAGGTAGTCCAGGGTGTCCAACCGGGACACGTTGCCGTAGGTCTCGCGGGCGCGGAGGAAGTCCTTCGTCGGGCCCGGGAACAGCAGCCGGTTGAGCGTCTCGCGCCGGGTGCTGCCCTCGACGTCCAGCGCGGCGGCGTCCTCGGCTGCCAGCTCGGTCTCCCTGCTGGGTGCCGTCCGTCCCTGCAGCGCACGCGTGCGGAACGGCTCGGGCCAGCCGCCGGGCGGGTCGCCCAGCTCCCCGGACAGGAAGCCGACGACGGAGTCGGGGATGTCGTAGCTCTGCGGGTTCGCCTCGAACTCCGCCGGGTCGGCCCCGACGGCCACCAGGTGCAGGGCGAGGTCGCCGACCACCTTGGACGACGGCGTCACCTTCGTGGGCCGGCCGAGGATCCGGTTGGCCGCGGTGTACATCGCCTCGATCTGCTCGAACTTCTCCCCGAGCCCCAGCGCGATCGCCTGCTGGCGCAGGTTTGACAGCTGCCCGCCGGGGATCTCGTGGTCGTACACCCGGCCGGTGGGGCTGGGCAGCCCCGACTCGAACGGCTGGTAGACCTTCCGCATCGCCTCCCAGTAGGGCTCCAGGTCCATCACGGCACGCAGGTCCAGGTGGGTGGCCCGCTCGGTGTGCTCGAGCGCGGCGACCAGGGCCGACGCGGGCGGCTGGCTCGTGGTGCCGGCCATCGGGGCGCTGGCCGCGTCGACGGCGTCCACCCCGGCGTCGACCGCAGCCATCAGCGTCGCGAGCTGGCCACCGGCGGTGTCGTGGGTGTGCAGGTGCACCGGCAGGTCGAAGTTCTCCCGCAGGGCGGTGACCAGCTTTGTCGCTGCTGGCGGCCGCAGCAGCCCGGCCATGTCCTTGATGGCCAGCACGTGCGCGCCGGCGGTGACCATCTGCTCGGCCAGCCGCAGGTAGTAGTCGAGGGTGTAGAGGTCCTCGGCCGGGTTGTTGAGGTCGCCGGAGTAGCACAGCGCCACCTCCGCGACGGTCGTGCCCGTCTCGCGGACAGCCTCGATGGCCGGCCGCATCTGCTCGACGTCGTTCAGGGCGTCGAAGATGCGGAAGATGTCGATGCCGGTCCGCGCCGCCTCGGCGACGAACGACGTCGTCACCTTGGTGGGGTAGGGCGTGTAGCCGACGGTGTTGCGGCCACGCAGCAGCATCTGGAGGGCCAGCCCCGGCATGTTGAAGCGCAGCGCCTCCAGCCGCTCCCACGGGTCCTCCGACAGGAAGCGCAGAGCGACGTCGTAGGTCGCGCCGCCCCAGCACTCGACGCTCAGCAGCTCCGGGGTCATCCGGCCGACGTAGGGCGCGATGCGCAGCAGGTCCTTGGTCCGGACGCGGGTGGCCAGCAGCGACTGGTGGGCGTCGCGGAACGTGGTGTCGGTGACCTCGACGCCGACGCGGTTGCGGAGGTCGGTCGCGAAGCCCTCCGGGCCCAGCTCCAGCAGTCGCTGCCGCGAGCCGTGCGGGGACGGCTGCGTCAGGTCGACGCCGGCCGGCCGCTTGACCCCCGGGTCCAGCAGCGTCGGCGCCTCCCCGTTCGGCTTGTTGACCGTCGTCTCGGCCAGCCAGCGCAGCAGCCTGGTGCCGCGGTCGGCCGGGGCGTGGGTGGTCAGCAGTTGCGGCCGCTCCTCGATGAAGGCGGTGGAGACGTCGCCGGCGATGAAGTCGGCGTCCTCCAGCACCGCCTGCAGGAACGGGATGTTGGTGCTCACGCCGCGGATGCGGAACTCCGCCAGGGCACGCCGCGCGCGGGCCACGGCGGCCGGGAAGGTGCGGCCGCGGCAGGTGAGCTTGACCAGCATCGAGTCGAAGTAGGCACTGATCTCGACGCCGGTGTCGACGGTGCCGCCGTCCAGCCGGACGCCCGCGCCACCTGCGGAGCGGTAGGCGGTGATCGTGCCGGTGTCGGGCCGGAAGCCGTTGGCCGGGTCCTCGGTGGTGATCCGGCACTGCAGCGCGGCACCGTTGATCCGGATGTCGTCCTGGCCGAGACCGATGTCGGCGAGGGACTCCCCCGAGGCGATCCGCATCTGGGCCTGGACCAGGTCGACGTCGGTGATCTCCTCGGTGACGGTGTGCTCGACCTGGATGCGCGGGTTCATCTCGATGAACACGTGCTGGCCGGCCCGCTCGCCCTCGGTCTCGACGAGGAACTCCACGGTGCCGGCGCAGGAGTAGTTGATCGACTCGGCGAACCGCACCGCGTCGCGGCAGAGCGCCGCGCGCAGCTCGGCGCTGATGTTCGGCGCCGGCGCGATCTCGATCACCTTCTGGTGCCGACGCTGGATGGAGCAGTCGCGCTCGTACAGGTGCAGCGTGGTGCCCCGCCCGTCGGCGAGGATCTGCACCTCGATGTGGCGGGGGCGGCCGACGGCCTGCTCGATGAACGCGGTCGGGTCGCCGAAGGCACCCTCGGCCTCGCGCATGGCGGCCGACACGAGCTCGCGCAGCTGGGCGGGGTCCTCGATCCGGCGCATGCCGCGCCCGCCGCCGCCGGCGACGGCCTTGACGAAGACGGGGAAGCCGATCGCCTCGGCGCCCGCGACCAGCTCGTCGAGGTCGGCCGAGGGCGGGGTGGAGCGCAGCGTCGGGATGCCCGCGGCCCGGGCCGCCTCGAGTGCCCGGACCTTGTTGCCGGCCAGCTGCAACACGTCGGCGGGGGGCCCGATGAACGTGATGCCGGCGGCGTCGCAGGCCCGGGCCAGGTCGGGGTTCTCGCTCAGGAAGCCGTAGCCGGGGTAGACGGCGTCGGCGCCAGACTCCCGAGCGGCCCGGATGATCTCGTCGATGTCCAGGTAGGCGCGGACGGGGTGGCCGCGTTCCCCGATCGTGTAGGCCTCATCCGCCTTGATCCGGTGCACCGCGTTCCGGTCCTCGTAGGGGAAGACCGCAACGGTCTGGGCTCCGAGCTCGTAAGCCGCGCGGAACGCGCGGACAGCGATCTCACCGCGGTTGGCGACCAGGACCTTGGCGAACATGAGCGGAATCTATCGGCCGATCGTTACGGCAGGACGACGCCGCCCACCAGGTGGCTCAGGACCGCACGTCGAGGACGGCAGGGGACAGCGCGAACCGCACCGTCACCTGGCCGGTGACGGTCTGCACGGCGGCTGGAAGTCGAACTCGGGCTGGTCGGCGGACGCCCCCCTGGCCATCGCGATGGCACGCGGCGAGCCGCCGCCGAACCCGCCGTCCAGGTCGGAGACCTCCAGCACGTCGACGACGTGGGCGCCGAGGGCCGCGGCGTAGTCGTCGGCCCGGAGCCGGGCATCGGTGATCGCCGCCAGCCGGGCCTGGCGCTGCAGCGGGTTCTGCGGTCGCAGCGACCACCACGGACCGTCCAGCTGGACGCTGGTCTGGCTGCTGAGCGCGGTGACCAGCGGCGACAGCTGGTCGAAGTCGTGGACGACGAGCGACACGGTGTAGCTGCCCCGGAAGCTGGCCTTGCGGACCTCTGCACGGCTGTTGAAGACCGGGCCGACGTGCAGTCCGGTGGTGCTCGAGCTCTCCAGCGCCGCCCCGTGGGGTTCGACGACCTGGGTGATCAGCGCCGAGGCCGCAGCCAGGTCGGCACGCACCCGGGCGGCGGAGCCGCCGCTGCGGTGGACGGTCACGCTGAGGGTGGCCAGGTCGGGCGGGCCCTGCAGGGAGGCCTCCCCGCGGACGGTGGCGACGGGCTGGGTCATGGCCGCACTCTAGGCCCGGGCGGGCGGCTCAAGCGGCACGGCGCTCGACGCTCAGGTGCGGGGGGTGCCGGTGCGGCACGAGGTGCAGGTGCTGGCGGCGGGCCAGCAGGGCGACGCACAGCAGCACGCCGAGCGTGGACAGCGCGCCGCCACCGATCAACGTCCAACGGGCGCCGAAGGTCTCCCCCACCCAGCCGAGCACGGGCGCCCCGAGCGGGCTGCCGCCCATCAGCACCATCATGTAGAGCGCCATCACCCGCCCGCGCAGCTGCGGGTCGACGTTCATCTGCACCGACGCGTTGGCCGCCGTCAGGGTGAGCAGCGCCGTGAGCCCCAGCACCGGCAGGACCGCCGCGTAGGACCAGTAGGTGGGCATCAGGCCGGCGGCGACCTCGACCACGCCGAAGGTGAGCGCCATCCCGACGACGAAGCGGCCGCGCGGCACGGCCCGCCGCCGCGCCGCCAGCAGAGCGCCGGTCAGCGAGCCGAGGGCCATGATCGTGCCGAGGATGCCGTACTGCTGCGCGCCGAGGTGGAACTCCTGCTGGGCCATCAGGGCCGACGTCATCTGGAAGTTCAGCCCGAAGGTGCCGACGAAGAAGACCGTGCCCAGCACCAGCAGCAGGTCGGGCCGGCGGCGGACATAGGCGACGCCCTCCCGGATCTGCCGCTTGGCCCGGAGCGCCGGTGGGCTGGGGTTCAGCGTCCGGCCGTCGATCAGCACCAGGGCAGCGACGAAGGCGGCGTACGTGACGGCGTTGGAGAGGATCGCCCAACCCGATCCGAAGGCGGCGATCACCAGGCCGGCCAGCGCGGGCCCGACGATCCGGGCGGCGTTGAAGGCGGCGGAGTTGAGACCGATGGCGTTGGCCAGGTGCTGCTGGCCGGCGACCTCGGAGACGAACGCCTGACGGGCCGGGTTGTCGAACGCGGTCCCAATGCCGAAGGCGAAGGCGATCAGGTAGACGTGCCAGGTGACGGCGACGCCGGTCACCGCCAGCACGCCGAGCACGGCGGCGCTGAGCGCCAGCCAGGCCTGGGTGACCTTGAGGACCCGCCGCTTGTCGAAGCGGTCGGCGACCAGGCCGGCGTGCGGCGACAGCAGGAGCATGGGCAGGAACTGCAGCCCGGTGGTGATGCCGACGGCCAGCCCGGAGCCGCCGGAGAGCTCCAGGACCAGCCAGTCCTGGGCCACCCGTTGCATCCAGGTGCCGATGTCGGAGACGAACGAGCCCGAGACGTAGATCCGGTAGTTGCGGTTGGCCAGCGCGGCGAACATGCCGCCCCGGGCGGGGCGTTCGGGCGTCACCGGCGGCTCGGGGTCGGCGGCACCGTGCCCGGGGGTTCTCAGCTCCAGGCTCACGCGTGGTTCATCTTCTCCAGCAGGGGAATGCAGCGACGCAGCACGTCGCGTTCGTCGGGCTCGAGCTCGGCCAGCCGGACGGCGAGCCACTGGTCGCGCCGGCGGCGGTTGGCCAGCAGGATCTGCCGGCCGTCCTCGGTCAGGCTGACCCGGGCCGACCGGCGGTCGTGCGGGTCCGGCGCCCGGGCAAGAAGCCCGCGTTCCTCCAGGCCGTTGACGATCCGGGTCATCGACGGGGGCTGCATCAGCTCCAGCGCGGCCAGCTCGCCCATCGGCAGGTCACCGTGGTTGAGCAGCACGGCCATCGCGGACAGCTGGTTGGAGCTCAGGTCGACGGAGTCCTCGCGCAGCTGGCGGAGTCGGCGGGCCAACCGCAGGACGACCGGTCGAAGCCCGTGGGCCAGACCCTCGGTGCTGCGCAGGTCGGCTGAGGGATCTACGCGGGTCATCACTTGCCTAGGCTAACATTTAGCCAGGCTAAGTTCAATCGCCGGCCGGCTCCTCGAGGTAGACCAGCCCGTTGCCGTCGGGGTCGGTGAACGCGAACATCGCCGGCACCCCGTCCATCCGGACCAGCTCCGGGTTGTGGACCGTCGCTCCCGCCCCGACGAGGCGGGCATGGGCCGCCTCGGCGTCGGTGGTGCCCATCCGCACCGCGACCGGGATCTGCCCGTCCGGCGGCAGCAGCACCAGACCCACCTCGGAGCCGGGCGGCGCCACCTCGACGAGGCGCGCGCCCGGCCACACCTCCACGTCCGTCCGCAGCTCGAAGCCCAGCACCTCGGTGTAGAAGGCCAACGCCTTGTCCTGGTCGGCCACCGGGACCGATACGCTCCACACCCTCGTCGTCATCGCCATACCCGTTCCGACCCTCGGGACCGGCTGAACTCATCGGCACCGCCGGCCCGTGCGGGTCACCCCTCGCCCCGGCCACCCACCGCCTCGGGTGGGAACCGCATCGGGTAAGAACGAGTGCGCCACCCCCCACCGAACGGAGATCTGACCATGCGCGGTGTGTTCCTGCCCGGCAACTCCACCGCGGAGGTCCGCGAGCTGGCCGACCCCGAGCCCGGACCCGGCCAGGTGCTGCTCGCGATGCGCGCCTCGACCATCTGCGGCTCCGACATCCGCGCCATCTACCGCGAGCACGTCCAGGGCGACCCGGCCGAGATGTATCAGGGCGTCGTCGCCGGCCACGAGCCGGCCGGTGAGGTCGTCGCCGTGGGTGCAGGCGCCGTCCGCCTGCAGGTCGGCGACCGGGTGTGCCTCTACCACATCAGCGGCTGCGGGCAGTGCGACAGCTGCGTCCGCGGCTTCCAGATCAGCTGCTCCTCACCCCGGCGCGCGGCCTACGGGTGGCAGCGCGACGGTGGGCATGCGGACCTGATCCTGGCCGAGGAGCGGGACTGCGTCGTCCTCCCCGACTTCGTCACCTACCTCGACGGCGCCTGCGTCGCCTGCGGGTTCGGCACCGCCTACGAGGGTCTGCTCCGCGCGCAGGTGAGCGGACGCGACAGCCTGGCCGTCGTCGGCCTCGGGCCCGTCGGACTGGCCGCCGGCCTGCTGGGGGGCAAGCTCGGCGCCGTCCCCCGCGTTGGTCTGGACCCCAGCCCCGAACGGCGCGAGCTGGCCCTGCGGCTCGGAGCCGTCGACGCGGCGTTCGCCCCCGAGGAGGTGGACGCGGCCCGCGGCCGCCTCGACGGCGGGGCACACGTCGTCATCGACTGCTCGGGCAGCGAACCCGGCCGCGGCACCGCGATCGCCCTGGTCCGCGAGCGCGGGCGCGTCGTCCTGGTCGGCGAGGGCAACGGCCTGAGCGTGCCCGAGGTGAGCCCGACCCTGATCCACCCCTCCATCACGATCCTGGGCTCGTGGGTGACCAGCCTCGAGCACATGCGCGAGCTCGTCGCCCGGCTGCCCGTGTGGAACCTCCACCCCGAGGTGGTCGTCTCCGACACCTTCTCGATCGACGACGCCGAGGCGGCCTACCGGCTCGCCGACGCCGGCCGCTCGGGCAAGATCGCCCTGGTCCCGTAGCGGAGCCGCGCCGTCAGATGGCGGTGTGCTCCCCGACCGCGTGGTAGGTCCGGTCGTGGTAGACCAGCGGGTCCGTCGGCCCGGCCTGGTGGGCCTCCAGCGCGAGCACCGAGACCAGGAAGCTGCGGCCGATGGCGGTCCGCTGGACGATGCGACCGCGGGCCCAGGCCTGGTTGCCGTCCAGCACAGGTTCACCGGTCGCCAGCACCGACCAGCCGCCCTCAGCGAAGCGGTCGATCCCCCGGGTCGCGAAACGGGCCGAGACCTCCACCTGGGCCGCGGCGAGGAAGTTGACGACGAGCGTGTCGGCCTCCGCCAAGGCCGGCCAGGACGAGGACGTGGAGTCGATCGAGAAGGTCAGCACCGGGGGGTCGGCCGAGACCGAGATCACCGAGGTGGCGGTGAAGCCGTAGAGCACGCCGTCGTGGCTGAAGGTGACCACCGCGACGCCAGCCGGGTGGCGCCGGAACACCGACTTGAAGTCGGTGGGGCTGACCTGGCTGGGCCCGTCGGCTCCGGTCCCGGGGACGCTGACCGCGGCGCCGGGCTGCGGCTGGGGGTCCGGGGCGGTGGCGCCGTCACGGCTGGCGGCCGGGAAGGTGGTCATGGCGGTGGAACAGGGAAGGGGCGGAGTTGATTCCCCGCCGCCGTTCCGGGCCCGACGTCCGGGGCCGGGCCGCCGACCAGCGGGCCGTCCCGCGTTCGGTCGCGGTTGTCGGGGGGGCTTCCTAGACTGTCGGCGTGACGACGCAGACCGGCACCGGGGACGGGAGCCGCACCCGCGCCGGGTCGGCCGCCGACGCCCTGCCCGCGGCCGGCTCGGGTCGGACGCTGCTGGCGGGCCTGGTCGTGCTGGTCACCCTCGGCGTGGCCGTCGGGCTGCTGGGGGTCACCGGCGAGCTGGCCGCCGTCGTCGCCGACTTCGACCCGGGTGCGGCGGTCCGCTACGGACTGCCCGCCGCTCGCGCCGTGCACGACCTGGCCGCCGCCCTCACCGTCGGGCTGCTGTTTACCGCGGCCTGGTTCACCGCCCCGGAGCCGGGGTCGCGACGGGACCGGCTGAGCGGCGTCCGCCGCAGCACCGCCAAGGCTGCCACCGGGGCCGGCCTGGTGTGGCTGGCCAGCGCCGTCGTCGTCATCGCCCTGACCGCCGCCGACGTCTCGGGACTGCCGGTCGGCTCCGCCGGCTCGGCCGGCACCGCCTTCTCCTTCGTCACCCAGGTCGAGCTGGGCCGGGCGCTGCTGGCCAGCGCCCTCGTCGTCGCCGTCGTCGTCACGCTGGTGACGCTGGCCACCCGGGTGACGACGCTGGCCTGGGCCTCGGTGCTCAGTCTCGTCGCGCTGTTGCCGCTGGCCCTGGCCGGCCACTCCGCCGGCAGCGCGGACCACGCGAACTCCGTCGACAGCCTGGCCCTGCACCTGCTGGGTGTGTGCCTGTGGGTGGGCGGGCTGGCCGCGCTGGTGCTGACCGGACGGCGCCTCGGCGCCCAGCTGCCGCTCGTCGCCCGCCGCTACTCCACGCTGGCCGTCTGGTGCTTCGTCGTCGTCGCCCTCTCGGGGCTGGTCAACGCGATCCTGCGGCTGGGCTCGTTCGGGCAGCTGGGCACGACGTACGGGCTGCTCGTGGTGGGCAAGGTCGTCGGGCTCGGGCTGCTCGGCGTCGCGGGCTGGCAGCACCGCCGGGTCACCCTGCGCCGGCTGAGCGAGAACGGTCGGGGCTTCGCCCGGCTCGCCGCCGTCGAGCTGGTGGTGATGGGGGCCACCATGGGCCTCGCCGTCGCGCTGTCGCGTTCCAACCCGCCCGTGCCCGAGACCGGGGACGACCCCGTCGCCGCCCTGCTCGGCTACCCGTTGCCCCCGCCGGTCAGCATCGCGAACTACCTGTCGGCGTTCCAGGTCGAGCTGCTGTGGCTGAGCATCGCCGTCGTCATGCTCGGCCTCTACGCGGCCGGCGTCGTCCGGCTGGTCCGCCGTGGTGACCGCTGGCCGGTGCTGCGAACGGTCTTCTGGGCGGCGGGCTGCCTGCTGCTGGTCTTCGTCACCAGCGGTGGCCCCGGCGTCTACGGGCGGGTGCACTTCAGCACGCACATGATCCAGCACATGACGCTGATGGTCCCGGTGCCGCTGCTGCTGGTGTTCGGCGCACCGCTCACCTTGGCCATGCGTTCGCTGACCGCCCGGTCCGACGGCAGCTTCGGACCACGCGAGCTGCTGCTCACGCTGGTGCACTCCCGGGTGCTCGTCGTCCTCGGCCATCCGCTGGTGGCCGCGGGGTTGTTCACCGGCAGCCTCGTCGTCTTCTACTACTCCAACCTTTTCGAGCTGGCCATGTTCACCCACACCGGCCATCTGGCGATGACGGCGCACTTCCTGCTCAGCGGGTACCTGTTCGTCTGGTCGCTGGTGGGCGTCGACCCGGGCCCGCAGCGGCCGGCCTACCCGTTCCGGCTGGTGCTGCTGCTGCTCACCCTGGGCTTCCACGCCTTCTTCGGCATCTCGTTGATGTCCTCGGGCACCCTGCTGGCCCCGACCTGGTGGCAGGCCCTGGGCTACACCGACCAGGCGGCCCTGCTCGAGGACCAGCAGACGGGCGGCGGCATCGCCTGGGGTCTCGGTGACATCCCGTCGCTGCTGCTCGGCCTGGCGCTGGTCGTCGGCTGGGTCCGCAGTGACGCTCAGGAGACCCGGCGTCTGGACCGTCAGGCCGACCGCGACGACGACGCCGAGCTGCGTGAGTACAACGAGCGGCTGAGCGCCCTGACGCGCCACGAGCAGCGATGAGCGAACGGGCGGGTCCGCGCCTGCGGTGCGGGCTCGCGGCACTGGTGGCCGGCCTGCTGCTGGCCGTGCTGGGGGCGGGCCCGGCCGCGGCTCACAACCGGTTCGTCTCCGCCGACCCGGCGGACGGGTCGACCCTGGCCCGCAGCCCGGGGGCGGTCGTCCTGACGTTCGACGAGCCGGCGGTAGCCATGGGCACGCAGGTCGTGGTCACGGGCCCGGACGGCGCCGCGGCGACCGGCCCGGCCCAGCTGCTCGACACCACGGTCCGGCAGCCGCTGGTGGCCGGGGCCCCCGCGGGCGCCTACAACGTCGACTGGCGGGTGACCTCCGACGACGGGCACCCGATCACCGGGCGGTTGTCGTTCACCGCGGAGGCGGCCGGCGTCGGTGACTACGCCGGGCCGGTGCAGCCGACCGCTCCGGTCCGGGACGGCGGAGCTCCCGTCTGGGGCTGGGTGCTGCTGGCGGCCGCGCTGCTCGCGGTTGCCGGCTCGCTCGCCGTGGCCCGACGCCGGCGTAACGACGCGCCGGCCGGGCCATGAGGGCGCCGTAGGATCCCCACGTGACCGAGCCGACGTTCCCGCCCCCGGACGCGCCGCCCGTGCACCACCACCGGCTGGTGCAGGCGCCGGTGGCCGCGGTGG
>JAABUN010008351.1_pt1 | contig 10631 bp, 9 predicted proteins | sample 5559311 | NCBI WGS metagenome assembly JAABUN01 (sample SAMN10711877, study PRJNA513370) | rock metagenome | isolation source: Antarctica rocks | place: Antarctica: Victoria Land, Siegfried Peak sud
AAATACAACGGTTTATTGCAACTAACTATGGGGTCAGAGATAAGGACTTTTTCCTTTATCGGTTAGCTCATTACTTTTCCTAGCACCTCAAATTATTAATTAGCCATCCCGTAGCTTTTATTGATAATATAAGTGAAAGAAGACGAGGCGGTAAATCACCTGCTTATATTTATTCTATAGTAACAAAAGCAGGTAACAAAAAGGAAAGATTATTTAAGATCCCAGAGAGGTATATGAACAAAGAAAAACAATTCATTATAAAAAATAAATTAGAAACGCTAACCGGGTTGAAAGTTGTTACGAGCAGATTTCTATTTTTTTAAACAGCAAAATTTATGAAACAAAAATTTTTACTAAGTGGTATTGGTATTTTTATTTCTATAATGATTTTTAGCCAGGATACTATTACAAAAGCAGATTTAAACACAGCCGCAAAAGTTGCAGCGCTGCAGTTTACCGAACCGGAATTAGACTCTATGCTGGGGAACGTTCGCTTCGAGCGTTCTAATATCATGAACATGCGTAAGTTTCCGCTTGATAACGGAACACCTATGACGTTAGCTCACAGTCCTGTTTTACCGGGAATGACTTTCAACAAAGTTCAACAACCTGTTAACTGGAACATTCCTGCAAATGTTTCACTACCTAAAAACCGGAATGACTTAGCTTTTTATTCTATACTGCAACTCGCCTCATTAATCAGGAATAAAAAGATTACTTCAGCAGAGCTGACCCAATTCTTTATTGATCGCTTAAAGAAATTCAGTGACAGTTTGCAGTGCGTTGTTTCTTACACAGAAGACATCGCTATGCAGCAGGCAAGACAGGCAGACAGAGAAATTGCTCAAGGTAAATACAGGGGTCCGTTGCACGGTATTCCGTATGGATTAAAAGATCTGTTTTCAGTAAAAGGAACAAAGACTACCTGGGGTGCAGAACCTTATAAAAACCAGGTACGCGAAGAAGATGCCTTTGTGTATTCTCAACTTAAAAAAGCCGGGGCTGTATTGATTGCAAAATTTACTTTGGGCGCCCTTGCTTTGGGCGATGTATGGTTTGGCGGCAGAACCAATAATCCATGGGATTTAAAAAGAGGCTCAAGTGGGTCATCGGCAGGTTCGGCTTCGGCCACAGTTGCAGGGTTAGTTCCCTTTGCAATTGGAACAGAAACTTTAGGTTCCATTGTTTCACCATCTTCCACTTGCGGCGCTACAGGATTACGCTCAACATTTGGAAGCGTTAGCCGAAGCGGCGCCATGACCTTATGCTGGAGCCTTGATAAAGCAGGCCCTATTTGCAGAACCGCAGAAGATGCTGCCGTAGTATTTAACTACCTGCATGGTACAGACGGACTGGATGCAAGCGCTGTAAACATGCCCTTTAACTATACCGGTAACTATACCGGGAAAGCCGATTGGAAAAAACTGAAGATCGCTTATGCAAAAAATTACTTTGACAAAGACACTTCAAAGAACGATCTGCAGGTTTTAGAAGTTTTTAGAAAGTTAGGAGTTAATCTCATTCCGGTAGATTTTCCTGATAGCGGAGTTTATTATGGCAACCTGATTAGAACAATACTTTCAGCCGAATGTGCAGCCGCTTTTGATGATTTTACCAGGAGTAACTTAGATGATATGATGACAAGGCAAACAAAAGCCGACTGGCCTAATACGTTTAGGGCTGCAAGGTTTATTCCCGCTGTTGAATATATTAATGCGAACCGGCACCGTTATTTACTTATGCGAAATGTGAACCGGGTGTTTCAACAATTCGATGTCATTATTGTTCCTACTTTTTCTGGAAACCAGCTTTCTATAACCAATCTCACCGGTCATCCTGCGCTTTGTATGCCTAATGGTTTCAACAGGTTTAACCTGCCTACCAGCATTACTTTTTTAGGAAAACTTTATGGCGAAGCTAATTTGCTTGCTGTAGGTAAAGCATACCAGGATGCAACGGGGTGGGATGAAATGCATCCTGAAATGTTTAAGTGATAAACCGTTGCAATTGCATTGTTTGAGTGTTGCTGTATCTCGTGGTTATAGTTTTTTTAATTCCGCTTTTATAAAGCTTTCCAATTCGTGTTTTCCCGGAAGTTCTACCAGGTATTTACTCACGAACATTGCATTATCCATTCCGGCAGTAGCATATTGTACCAGTGCATCATTTTTATTTGTAACAAGTAAAATACCTACAGGCGGATTATCATGAAACTGCATTACTTCTGCTTTATAATAGTTGAGGTAGGTATTTAGTTGCCCTGCATTAATGTGGTTGAACTCTTCGATCTTTAACTCAAGCAATACATGACATTTAAGAATACGGTGATAGAAAACAATGTCAATAAAATAATACTCATCTCCAATTAAAATTTTCTTTTGCCTTGCTTCCAGGCAGAAGCCATGTCCCATTTCAAGCATAAACTCCTGCAAATGGTCAAGCAAAGCTGTTTCGAGGTCAGTTTCTTCTATAACATCTTTTGCATTAAGACCAAGAAATTCAAAAGTGTAAACAGATTTTATTACATCCTGTGGCTGTATGGCCTCTGCTTTTTCTGCTACAAGGGCAGACAGCTTTTGCGGCTTGTTGCTTAAGCCGCTTCGTTCATAATATAAACTGTTGATTTGTCTTTTTAACTCACGAACACTCCAGTTGCCTTTCATACACTCAACTTCGTAAAAAGTACGTTTCAGCGGGTCTGAAATGGGAAGTAGCTGTACAAGGTGAGTAAATGATAACCTGGAAATTAGTTTATCTGCAGGTACTCTTATCTCATCTTTTTCTGTTTCTTGAGATTCGCCAATCAGTGATTGGCTAATTGCCATAAGATAATTTTCGGTGTTGGCTGTTTCGCCAATCAGTGACTGGCGAATTGGAAAATTAGCTGATAAGAAATTAGATACCTCATTACCAATATGAGGATAAGCAAGATAAAATTGCCTGAACACTTTTAAATTACCATTAGACAAACTTTTATTATTTAATTTTTTTGCCAGGTTTTCTACCAGTCTTTCTCCATATTCAGCACGGTCCTCGCCGCGTTGTTCGTATTCATAAATATAAAAACCAATTAACCAGTTACGAATAGTTACATGACGATTAATAGCTTTAACTGCAGATTGCTGCAGGGCGGTATTCGTTTGCTGAATGGTATTTATAAGTAATTCAAAATTCATCGAATGTAAAATATTGCATTGCTACAATATTATTTACAATGCAAGAAGTATTTTCACATAAAAACTAATTGCTAACACTTGTTGTACCGGTTAAATACATTAAATAGCCTCCCCTTAATTCATCATTTACTAATTTGCATACCTTCACATTCGCACATTTAATATGCCTTTTCAACTCGTTTCTCCATACCAGCCCGCCGGCGATCAGCCCTCTGCAATTCAGCAACTTACTAATGGTATTTTGCAGGGCGAAAAATACCAGACATTGCTTGGCGTAACAGGCAGCGGAAAAACTTATACCATTGCCAATGTTATTCAAAATGTGCAGCGGCCAACACTGGTATTAACGCATAACAAAACACTTGTTGCGCAGTTGTATGGAGAGTTCAAACAATTTTTTCCTGATAATGCTGTTGGTTATTTTGTAAGCTATTACGATTACTATCAACCCGAAGCTTATATGCCCGTGAGCGATACGTATATTGAAAAAGATCAAAGCATAAATGAAGAACTGGATAAGCTCAGGCTGCAGGCCACTGCTCAATTGTTAACCGGCCGGCGCGATATTATTGTTGTTGCATCGGTAAGTTGTATTTACGGTATTGGTAACCCTACCGAATTTGAAAATGGAATTGTTCGCATAAAACAGGGACAGGTAATATCCCGTCAAGGCTTTTTACATTCCTTAGTTAATGGGTTGTATAGCCGAAGCCAGGGAGATTTTAGCAGAGGTACTTTCAGGGTTAAAGGCGATACGGTTGATATTAATTTACCTTACATCGATTATGGCTACAGGGTAACTTTTTTTGGGGATGAAATTGAAACAATCGAAACGCTTGAACTTTCTACAGGCAAGCGTATAAGTGCAATAAATGATGCTGCTATTTTTCCTGCTAATTTATACATCGCTCCAAAAGATATGATGCAACAGGTGCTGTACGAAATTCAGGATGAGATGCAGGCACAGGTTGAATATTTTAAAAATATAGGAAAATATATAGAAGCGCAGCGCCTTAGCGAGAGAGTGAATTACGATATTGAAATGATACGTGAACTGGGCTTTTGTAACGGGGTAGAAAATTATTCAAGGTTTTTTGACCGACGCAAGCCCGGCACACGCCCTTTCTGTTTGCTTGATTATTTTCCGAAAGATTTTTTATGTGTGATTGACGAAAGCCATCAAACAATTCCGCAGGTTGCCGGCATGTATGGCGGCGACCGCAGCCGTAAATTAACCCTCGTTGATTTTGGATTCAGATTGCCAAGCGCTTTAGATAACCGCCCGTTAAATTTTCACGAAGTGGAAGGTTTATTGAACCAGACAATATTTGTAAGCGCAACCCCGGCAGATTATGAGTTGGAAAAAACAGGCGGTGTGGTAATAGAACAGGTAGTTCGCCCAACAGGCTTATTAGATCCGCCTATTGAAATTAGGCCAAGCGTAAACCAGATAGATGATCTGCTCGATGAAATTGATAAGCGCGTAAAAAAAGGCGACCGTGTTTTGGTTACCACGCTTACCAAACGGATGGCTGAAGAGATGGACAAATACCTTGCACGCATCAACATAAAAAGCAAGTACATACACAGCGAAGTGGATACCCTTGAAAGAGTTGAAATTCTTCGCCAGCTTAGGCTGGGCGAAATTGATGTGCTGGTTGGTGTAAACCTTTTACGTGAAGGATTGGATTTACCCGAAGTTTCGCTGGTAGCAATTTTAGATGCTGATAAAGAAGGTTTTTTACGTAATGAAAGAAGCCTCACCCAAACTGCCGGTCGTGCTGCCCGTAATGTGGATGGCCTTGTCATTTTTTATGCTGATACGATAACAGAAAGCATGCAACGAACCATTGATGAAACCAGCAGAAGAAGAGAAAAGCAGGTTGCGTATAACATAGAGCATGGCATTACACCTAAAACCATTAAGAAAAGCATTGAGCAGATAATGAAGCAAACATCAGTACTTGATATTAAGGGCGAACCTGTAAATCAATATGCAATAGATGAAGATGGCGAATTAGTTACACGTGCTGCAGAGCAGGTTGCAGAATATAAAACCATCCCGCAAATGGAAAAAGCCATTGCACAAACCAAAAAGCAAATGGAAAAAGCTGCCCGCGATCTCGACTTTATTGAAGCTGCCCGCTTACGCGATGTGATGTTTAAGATGCAGAAAGAATTGGAGGCGATGAAGTAATTGAAGTTAGAGAGTGAGACTAAAAGATATTATGACCGCTAAATGGCGAAGATGTTAAGTGTTGATATAATGCCTCCTTATAAATTCTTCATACACTTCTTTCCATCCCGCAAACATTTCATCAGTTCCTAAAAAATGGTTGTGCCATATTGTAATTAATAAACCATTCACTTTTTTAGTTACCTCGTAGTAATGTTCCATCTCTTCTAATGCCTTGTTAGAAGAATACTTTTGCTCATAAAAAGAATTGGCTTCCATATAGCAAAAAGGGTAAACAGAAAGGGATGTAGGGGTGTTCTTTTCTAAATCAAACCATTTATAAGGCAAACAATAGGAGGCCCTGAAGCCGTTAATACTTCCATAGCCCATTGAATAGTCTTCAGTGATCCCCGCTTCAATCAAACGCCGGTATGTATCAGGAAGTTTCATACGGATATAATGCTGGCGGCTTTTAGATATTTGTTTACCGCAAATGCTTTCTAAACTTAGGATTTCTCTTTTAAGCAACTTATTATCATCGCCACTTTGCCACGAAGGATGAATGCCGGTTTGATAAGTGCGTGCATGCCTTTTAATCAGTTGCGCGTAACTTGAGTTAGCAGGTGAAATATTTTTATCGTAGCCTTTGCTTTTACCTGCTAATAAAAAGAAATACAGAGGTTGCATGTTATAAGTTTTATGCAAATGATCAAGCCAGTCATAGCTGTCAAACGGGTCTTTTTGTTGATGCTGCAAAACCCTCACTCTTTCCTTCACCATTGCCCATTGACCATTCACCATTGACCTTACAAATCCTCCCGCATTCCTAAGCCAGCCTTTGTTTAAATAGCTCCAGGCAATGTCAATATCATAAGTGGGCAGGTAGGCAAAGGCAAAAGGTTTAAGGCGTAAGGAAGGGAACGTTTGCTGCAATATTTTTTTTAACTCCTGTAGCCAAAGGTTTATAAGAGGCAGTTGTAAAAAGCCCTCCTTAAATGCAAGGCTGTTTTCGTGTGCATACCTGCCATAAACATCCAACGAATGTGGTAAGTACTCTTCATAGCGGGAGAGTAAATAAAAAGATGCAGCAAAAATGTCGAAAGGGAAATCTTTACCGGGCGATTTATAAAATGCAGCTTGCTCTTTCCATAAAAAAACCTCAATACTTTGATGCTTTATATCTTTCTCAAATAACAAGGAAACAGGCGCTATCCAAACTTCCCTTTCACTTATAGCTGAGGATGAATAATTGATCTTAGCGTCTTTGAAACCGCAGTAAAATTTTTCATCGTTAGTTATCACAAAGCCTGTAACTCCTGCTGCCTGTAACAAAGTTGAAAAGATATAGTTGACACGCGAAGTTGTTTGTTGTGTATAAACAAGTAATTGCATCAGGACTTATAAATATCCTTAACAGTAAAAGAGATATTTAATTTTGGCAGAGAGATGATTTGCTCATCTTTTGTAAAAGTTTCTGTCATCCATTCTTCATCATCCTGTTTGTGATAGAAGATGACAACCTGCTGCTCGGGCTCAACACACAAATAATATTGCAAGGTTGCAATTTTTTGATACTGTATAAATTTATCTGTTAAATTGAACTTACGTGTTTTATCAGATAATACTTCAACAATAAAAACAGGTTTATCAGAAAAATATTTTTGAACATCAGGATAACAAACAGAAATATCAGGATAAAAATAATTTCCGTCAGGGTTTCTAACTTTAAAACTTTCTATTGTTAATTGCCAGTCCGTTCCCTTTAAGAAAGAGTATAAAAGCATTGAAAATCTTAAAACAATATTATTATGAAATATAGATATCCCGCTCATTTCGTATAGATTTCCATTTATCAATTCATGCCTTAGATCACTCTTCTCCTCAAAAAGAAAATATTCTTCCTCACTAAGTTTTTCCTTTAATTCTATAACATGCATAACAACTGCCTTTTCTCAAATTTACAATTCTTAATTTTTAATACCAATAATAAAATCGCCAACAGATCAACTCTAAAGAACATTTCGAATGTTACCAACATGCAGGAACAGCAGCATGAAGGTTTAAAAGTTGGAGCACTATTTAGATTTCCCTTTACGCTCTTGCCACAACTGGTTAAAAGTTTTAGCGCTAAAGTTGAGGTTGCTTCTATGTACCGTCCAGCCTTTAAAAAGTTTATTAACTACAATGTTCTTTAGTTTTCCATTGGCCATGTTCATCATCTTCCTGTTTAAGCTGGCCATCTTCCATGCCTTCCATGCCATTTTTTCGGTTATTGGAGCCATGCCCGAATCAACGGCTTCGTATCTGTTTTCCAGCAACAGTTCGTGCAGGTTAATTTTTACTGCACAAACCTCGGTACAATTACCACACAGGGACGAGGCATAACTCAAATGCTTGTACTCATCCATATATTTTAAGTGCGGAGTAATTATGCTGCCGATAGGGCCGCTGTAAGTTGCCTCATAAGCATGACCGCCGATATTTTTATAAACGGGACAAGCATTTAAACAAGCGCCACAGCGAATGCAATATAAAGCTTCGCGTGTTTTTGGATTTTTAAGAAGATTGGTACGACCATTATCAAGCAATATTACATACATGTCTTCAGGTCCGTCAGTTTCGGCAGGTTGTTTGGGGCCGGTTACTATGGTATTATAAACTGTAACTTTTTGCCCTGTTCCATAAGTTGCCAACAAGGGCCAGAACAATCCCAAATCGGTTAATGAAGGGATAACCTTTTCGATACCGACGATAACAATATGTGTTTTAGGAAAGGCACAGCTTAAACGGGCATTACCTTCATTTTCGGTAACAGCAATTCCGCCAATATCAGCAACAATAAAGTTTGCACCGGTTACGCCTACTTCGGCCTGAACAAATTTTTCCCGGAGTTTTTGGCGGGCAACCATTGTTAATTCCTCGGGTGTTAGATTGAGAGGTGTGCCTAATTTATCTGCAAACAGTTTGGCAACATCTTCTTTGCTCTTATGCATTGCAGGGGTTACAATGTGGTAAGGCGCTTCGCCATCTAATTGCTGAATGTATTCGCCGAGGTCTGTTTCAACGCTTTCAATTCCCTGCTTTTCTAAAAACTTGTTCAGGTGAATTTCTTCGGTAACCATGCTCTTGCTCTTAACAAGCGTTTTACAGTTTTTCTCTTTACAAATTTTTCCTATTTCCTGTAAAGCCTGGTCGCCCGTTTCTGCCCAAATAACTTTTCCGCCGCGTTTTATAAGCGCACGTTCAAAGTCTTCCAGTTGCTGATCTAATGTTTCAATAGCTCTCCATTTAGCATTCTTTGCCCTTTCGCGAGCCAGCATTACATCGGTAAACTGCAGCTTGCCTGCAGGAACTACTGCATCGTACTTGCTGATGTTGAAATTGATCTTACGCCTATGCTCAAGATCTGATGCTTTAATGGTACTCTTAGCTATAAATGATGTTGCGGTGTCGCTCATGATTAAATTTTTTTGGTTACTTCCAAACTATTTTCGGCCTCTTTTATTTGTTACCAATTTATTTTCTTCGATATGTTGCGCAGTAGCTTCAAGGGTTTGGTAAAACACTTCTCCGTACTTTCTTATAATAGCCTCCTTTAAAAAGATGTAAGTAGGCACTTTCAGTTTTTTACCCAATTTACAAGCTGCAGCACAAAGGTCGGGACGAGGTTCGTAGTTTACATATTCTGTCTTTTTATCTGTGCTTTTTTTTATTCGTATGGGGAACAAATGACAGCTTAGCGGCTTCTTCCAGCTTATCTTTTCATCGTTATAGGCTTGTTCTATCGCACATTTTACAATGCCTTGTTTATCCCTGTAGCCGTAGGCGCAAATTTTTCCGTTTACAGTAGGCGTTACCCATCCAAATTCCCTATCGTAAACATACTTTCCCTGACGTTCAATTTCCTTTATACCTTCAGCGCTCATGTAAGGCTTTATGGCTTCATAAAAATTAATCAGGTTGTTTAGCTCTGCTACCTCTAACGGCGCTCCGGCATCTCCATCTTCGCAACAGCCGCCTTTGCACTTTGTAAGGTCGCAAACAAACTGTTCTTCAATCACCTCATCACTTACCAGTATATTGTCAATCGCTATCATAATCGCTTCACCGTGTTTTAAAAGCTATTTTTTACGAAGATAGTTTTTATATTATCCTTAATGTTTATGGAAGATATTCAAAATTTTGTTGTCGTTTCGAATATAAAAAATTCTAAAACCACTTGTGATAGCTATTGAAAGCATAACGACACTAAGTTACACAACGAGAATATTACTTCCATTTAAACGTATTGATCATGTGCCTGACATCTTCTACTAAAAACTTGTTTACTATACCAAGAGAGTCTTCATTAGGGGTAACATTAAAATACAAAGCGCCGCGAAGAAAATGTTTTGTAGAATCGGTTAGAAAAAACTGGTTTGCGGTAGCTACATTTCCACCTACTTTAAAAAACACTCCATGTATATTATTAGGCGTTGCCATCGCACTATCCTCGATGCTGTAAGCTTTTGAGGTGTGTTTATTGGTCATAGTGTAGGCATCATTTACCAGCTTATCTAATTTATAAGCGCCAATTTTTTTATAGCTAACATATACAGTTCCGTTAAATTCAGGAAAGGTGATGTTTATCCACCAGGGGTTTTCTGTTTCTCCTCCAAAAAAGCTGCTGTCTTTTTCAACTCTTGCATAAACAGGATATTCGAACGAATAAGGATAGCCAGGCTGGTTGAAAAGCTGGTACTGCTTCTTAGGAAAATTAATTCTGAAATAACCTTTGGGCTTTGGCGTATAATCGCTGTTGCAGGAGGGGGAGATGACCATAGACCATAGTCCATAAACCATTGTAAGAAAGAGTCTTACTTTGAAGGATCCGGTAATTTGCAGCCGGCAACAAATTGAGGAGAAAGGTTTTTTCAAAAGAAACATTTGCATCAAATCTACACTTACTCTTTAATTGAAGGTTTTATGGCTACCTTAATTTTTTGCAAACGATTTTTTTCAATTTCCAATACTGTAAATTCAAAATTACCGCTCGATATAATTTCTTCCACTGGAGGTATTTCTCCGGCAAGTTCTAATACGAGGCCTGCAACGGTTTCGCTGTCCCCTTTTACTTCATCAAAAGTCTCCATTGGCAGTTCCATTGCTTTGCATACATCAATGGTTCGGTAATATTTTAAGCGGCCATAGAGCCAATATTTAAGCATTGGCTGTATAGCTTTTTTATTTTATTGCAATTCAGGTCAAGACCTAAGTTTAAAAAAATTGTTTCTGTAAGA
>JAABUN010008352.1_pt1 | contig 10629 bp, 5 predicted proteins | sample 5559311 | NCBI WGS metagenome assembly JAABUN01 (sample SAMN10711877, study PRJNA513370) | rock metagenome | isolation source: Antarctica rocks | place: Antarctica: Victoria Land, Siegfried Peak sud
GAACCGGCAAGATGCTCCAGTAGTCGGCGATATCGTAACCGTCGTCACGGAGCGGTGACTCGTAAAAAGGCAGCAGCCAGAGCGTGTTGACGCCGAGTTCTTCAAGGTAGGGGAGCTTCTCGAGCAGCCCCCGAAAATCGCCGTAACCGTCGCCGTTCGAGTCGTAAAACGAACGTACGTGAATCTGGTAGATAAGCGCGTCTTTGTACCACAGCGGATCGTTGTCAACCTGTGAGGGGGCGGCTTGAACGCCCGTTTGTACGCCCGTGGCTTGTTCTGATTGGAGATCAATATCCATCTAAGTCCTTTAGATCGCGCGCTGCTGCGCCGCGTGCTGGTCGCTGCGGCCCGAAAGCCGGAAGATGTGAGGAAGGGCGGAGGGGCTAAGTTCGACGTAGTTACGGGGTCCCTGCCAGGTATAGTGCTCGCCGGTGAGCAGGTCTTCTGCGTTGTACGGTTCATCTTGCGGCAGCTCGAGCGCACCCAAATCAAGCTCGACAAAGCCCGAATGGGTATAGCTGTCGTCGAAACTGACCACGCACAAGATGCGGTTGTCGCCGTCGCGCTTCGAGTAGGCCAAGAGCTGATCGTTGTCGACGCTGTGCACGAGCAGGCTGCGGTTGTTACGTAGGGCGGGGTTCTCGTGCCGAATCCGGTTGACCTGCGTAATCAGCGGTTTGAGCGAGTCGGGGTCGTCAAAGTTCCAGTTTTTGAGTTCGTACTTCTCGTTATTGAGGTTTTCTTCGCGGAGTTCGTGAGGAACATTATCCATCAGCTCGAAAACGGGACCGTAAATCCCGTAAGACGACGACATGGTAGCGGCCATCACCAGCCGCGCCTGAAAGGTCGCGCGGCTCCGCAGGTACGGCGGCAAGATGTCGTGAGTATTGGGCCAGAAGTTGGGGCGGTAAAAGTCCACCACCTCGGTTTGGCAGAGCTCACGCAGGTACTCGCTGAATTCATACTTGTTGTAGCGCCAGGTGAAGTAGGTGTACGACTGTGAAAACCCCACCTTGACGAGCGCGTACATCTGTTTGGGGCGGGTAAACGCTTCGGAAAGGATCACCAGGTCGGGGTAGTCTTCGCGCAGTGAGGCGATACACCACTCCCAAAACGGCAGCGCCTTGGTATGCGGGTTGTCGACTCGGAAGACGCGTACACCCTTACCGGCCCAAAACCCGAAAACGTCTCTGAGCGCCGTCCAGAGGTTTTGCCAGTCTCTACTCTCGAGGTCGAACGGGTAGATGTCCTGATACTTTTTGGGCGGGTTTTCTGCGTAGCGAATCGACCCGTCGGAGCGTTGCCGAAACCAGTCGGGGTGTTCCTTAACCCACGGATGGTCGGGGGAGGCGTTAAGCGCAACGTCGAGCGCAACCTCGATATGCTTCTCAGCCGCCGCCGCCATAAACCGCTCGAACGCGGGCATCCCGCCGAGTTCCGGGTGAACGCTCGTCAAACCGCCGTCTTCACTGCCAATCGCGTAGGGGCTGCCGGGTTCGCCCTCTTCGGCGACCGGCGCGTTGTCCTTGCCCTTGCGAAAACTTTTGCCGATGGGGTGAATCGGCGTCAGATAGGCGATGTCGAAACCCATCTCTTTGACGTAATCCAGGTGTTCAGCGGCGTCGTCGAGTGTTCCGTGCTCGCCGCCCTTACCGAGTGAGCGCGGAAAAAACGAGTACCACGACGAAAACTGCGCCAGTGGGCGTTCGACGAGAACCCCCAAAGGTTCGCTCTCGGCGGCCCCGTCGCGCGGGTCGTACTCGCGGGCGAGGCGCGTTACGTCGTCGTCCAATGCCGCCTGCGGCTCGCCCGCCTCAAAGCGGGTGATGTACGTTCGCAGCGCCTTTTTGTCGTCCCCATTGGCCTTTTTGTGGGCTTTTTTGAGGATGTCCGCGCCCTCGAGCAGTTCACTCTTCAGCTCTGCTTCGGGGCTGCCGGTCTCGACGCGCCGCTTAAAAACTGCTTGCCAGGTCGCAAACCCGTCGACCCAGGCGCGTACCTGGTAGGTCCACAGGCCGACGGTGCCGACGGTAAAGCTGCCTTCATACACGTCGTTGCCGCTAAACGTGAGGCTTACGCTCTCGTTCGCGTCTCCGGCAGGGCCGTAGAGCAGTTCGGCGGCGACGGTATCGTGACCGTCCGCGACGATATCGGCGCTGACCACGACGTTTTCGCCGGTCACACGTTTGATCGGAAACCGTCCGTCATCGACACTCGGTCTTACGGCTAAAATAAGCGCGCGCGACCACTTTTTAGGCAGGTCTTTGGGGGGGGCTGATGGGGCCATAATGCTCACTATACCCGGCCCATGCGGGGCTGCGAAGGTCTCGTGAGAAGTAGGGCGCGGACCCAGACGAGATGAGCTTCACGGGGTGTTTGGGCGGAAGAAATCTGCTACACGGTGACGGGCGCAGGTCGATAAACCTGGGCTAATGGAGGGTATGGCTACGAGCAGGCTCGAGCCCGGCTCGGGGGCAAGTAGCCGGACCTGAAACCCCCGGTTACAGCTGCCGGTTCGGAGGCGCGTGCTAAGCTTCAGACACGTTTAGACGGGCTGAAAAGCCGCTGTTTCGAGCGCTGCTCAGGTGCCGGAGAGGACGATAATGAACTACTATTTTAGCCGTTCGCGGGGCGTCCCCGCTCTGCCGCTACGCGCGCTTGCCCAAACCCGCTACGGTTTCGCAGATGAGGTGCGCGCTGAGCAGGGTCAACTTCAGGTGGCGGACTACGGCGCGGCGCAGACGCTCGCCCTAAACATCAACCGGGTCCGCAACGCCGAGCAAGCTCCGGAGTCTTCGGTACGCGCGGGTGAACTTTACGCGGCGGCGCTCGTTCAGGAGATGCTTCGGCTGATCGTCGCGGGCTACCTTGCCGCTACGAATGCGGACGCCGTAACCCGCGCCTACACGCAGCTCGAGACCCAGCTCGGACGTAGTGAGTTGGAGGAGACCCTGACGCGCTATGTGGCGCTGTTTCCACCCAAGCTCGTTGCCGAGGGCGTCGTAACGCCGGACGTGTACCTGACCGGCGACGCAGACGACGTTCCGAACCGGCAGGTGGCGCTCGAGGGGTTGCTGCTCTTGCACTTCGCCAACCTCAACCCGGCGCTGGGGCGTCTGCGCGACCTTTTTGACGACGGCGACCTCAAAGAAACTCACTACGCCGCGGTGATGGGAGGGCTCGAGACGTTTTTTGCCGGTGAACCCGACGCAGGCGAGGCCGGACAAAAACTTTTCGCGCTGCTCCGTGCGCCTATCGACGCCTCACCGACGTCGCTCGAGGGACAGCTCGGCGGGTTGCGCGCTCGCCTCGGTGCGCTCGCGTTCGAGTTGCCGGATATGGACGCACTTTTTACCGAGTTGCTCCTCGCGGGCGACACGCTCCGCGAGGAGGGGAGACCGACCTTCGGCGGTGGCCCCGGCCCGGCGCATGTGCTCGACCCGGCGGCGGCGCACCGCGCTCAAAACCGCAGCGGCGGCTTCGTCCCCGACGAGTACGAGGCGTTTTCGCAAGATTCGTCGTGGATGCCGCGCGTGGTCATGCTCGCCAAAAGCACCTTTGTCTGGCTCGGTCAGCTCTCGAAACAGTACGGACGCGAGATCACCCGTTTGGACGAGATTCCCGACGAAGAATTGGACGAACTCGCGCGGCGCGGCTTTACCGGGCTCTGGCTGATCGGGCTCTGGGAACGCTCCAAAGCGAGTAAAACCATCAAGAACCTGCGCGGCAACCCCGACGCGGTAGCGTCGGCGTATTCGCTCTACGACTACGTGATCGCCGAAGACCTGGGCGGTTTTGAGGCGTTTGAAACGCTTAAAGCTCGAGCGTGGGAGCGCGGTATCCGGATGGCCTCGGACATGGTACCCAACCATATCGGTATCGATGGGCGCTGGGTGGTCGAGCATCCGGACTGGTTTTTGAGTTTGGATGGTCCGCCCTACCCGAGCTACAGCTTTGATGGCCCCGACCTGTCACAAGACGACCGGGTGGGTATCTTTCTGGAAGATCATTACTACGACTCGTCAGATGCGGCGGTCGTTTTCAAGCGTCAGGACAAGCAAACTGGTAACGAACGCTACATCTATCACGGCAACGACGGCACCACGATGCCGTGGAACGATACCGCGCAGATCGACTACCTGAATCCCGAAGCGCGCGAGGCGGTCATTCAGACCATCTTGCACGTGGCGCGCCTGTCGCCGATTATCCGCTTCGACGCGGCGATGACGCTCGCCAAAAAGCACGTGCAGCGGCTTTGGTATCCCGAACCCGGCGCGGGCGGGGCCATCGCCTCGCGCGCGCAGCACGGTAGCCTTTCGACCGAAGACTTCGAGCGGGCGATTCCGCAGGAGTTCTGGCGCGAGGTGGTCGATAGGGTCGCGCAAGAGGTACCCGATACGCTTTTGCTAGCCGAAGCGTTCTGGATGATGGAAGGTTACTTCGTCCGGACGCTGGGGATGCACCGCGTGTACAACAGCGCCTTTATGCATATGTTCAAAGACGAGGACAACGCCAAGTACCGCCTTTCGATCAAAAACGTCTTGGAGTTTGAACCTGAAATCTTAAAACGCTTCGTCAACTTTATGAACAACCCCGACGAAGAGACGGCGGTCGCGCAGTTCGGTAAAGACGACAAGTATTTCGGCGTAGCCGTGATGATGGCGACGATGCCGGGGTTGCCGATGTTCGGACACGGGCAGGTCGAGGGCTACACCGAAAAGTACGGGATGGAGTACCGCCGCGCCAAGCTCGATGAAACCCCCGACACCTGGCTTATCGACCGGCACCACCGCGAGGTCTTCCCGCTCCTGCACCGCCGCTACCAGTTCGCCGAGGTTGAAAACTTTCAGCTCTACGACGTTCACACCGCACAAGGGATAGATGAGGACGTGTTCGCCTACTCGAACCTGGTAGAGGGCCAGGCGTCTTTAGTGACGTTTAACAACAAATTCGGTCAGGTCGACGGCTGGATTCGTGAAGCGTCGCCGCAGGCCGGTAAACCGCAGCGCACATTGTTCGAGGGACTTGGGTTACGCGCGGGAGAACGCGACTTCGTAACCTTCCGCGACGAGGTTTCAGAGCTCACCTTTTTGCGCCGTAGCCGTGACCTGGAGCGCGGTCTGGCCTTATCGTTGGGGGCGTACAAGTATCAGGTGTTCGTCGATTTTAGTGAAATTGAGGATAACGACGGGCGTTACGAAAAACTACACGACGCCCTTTCCGGACGCGGCGTACGCGACTTGGGGGCCGAACTCACCGGATTACAGTTGGGGCCGGTTCACGCTGCCTTTAGCGAAGTGCTGAGCGCCGAGGTGATCCGCACCCTGCGCGGCGAACGCGGCGCGCGGCAGCAAAAAATGCTGCAAGACGCTCTTCCCGAACGGCTCGCCGCCTTTGTCAGTGTGGCAGGCGGACAGGGGGCCGCAGAGACGTTCGATCAACGAGTGGTCCACCTCGTCGCCCTGCCGTCGCTGGAAACGCTCGCTCCGGACTCCTCATACCGTGAGGACGTAGAGAAGGAGCTGAGCACCAAATTGTCCGATGAGGGGAGCGGAACGCTCTACGTGGCGCTGGTTTTAGATACGCTTCAGGGCGCGGGTATCGACGCCGAAGCTTTGAGGCTCGAGCCCCTTATCTACGAGACCTTTGCCGGTGCGGGCTTGCCGGACGCGACTCGCGCGCGCCTGCTGAGCGAGCTGCTCAGGCGCTACGCTCCCGTCTATAAAGATGGTGCCGACGCGCTGCTGACGCGCCTCAAAAACGACGACGATGTGCTCCGTTTCGTTCGTCACGACGCTGAAGCCGACGCTTTCGATGTGGCGCGCTACCGTGAGGCGACGGTGCGCCCGTTGGCCTACGCCCTGCTGCTGGCCCCGGAAACCCACGACGACCTCGCCGCGACGATGACCGACCTCAGCGCGGCGGAAGCGCGCGCCGACGGGCGCTGGACAGAGCTCGAGGTAGCGCCTTCGTCCCCAGAGGCTCGAGTCCAAGGCGACAACACACCAACCTCGGACCGCTCTACCGAAACGCGCAGCGCTGCTTCGCGCGGATCTCGTAAGACAGCGGGGCGTAGTAGAGGCACCCGGAAGCGCAGTACGGCGTCGAAAACAACGTCAAAATCGACGAAGACACCAACGAAAACACCGGCGAAGAAAAAAACCGCCAAGGCTCCACCGAAAAAGAAACCAGCGCCGAAGCGCTGAGGTCGCGTGGCTCAGTCTATGAAAACCGCTGTAGCCGTTGCAGGCGGCTTGCAGCGTAACCAACCGGGGGTGTTGGACCCGCGTCAACGTAGCACTATCATCAGTTGCGCGTGGTGCTCGCTGTACCGAATAGCTGCTACGCCCCGGACGCGTGCAGCGGGGGGCTGGAGGCAAATACCTAGCCCCCCCTTGGTTCAGCTCATACGCTTGAAACGTTCCTGCGGGTGCAGCGCCACGTCACGCTCTGAAATGCCGCCTACCGAATCTTCACATGCTGATTAGGCTAGCTGGTACGGGTACTCGAGGCTCGCCCAAACCGCAGATACAGCGCGGGTACGATAAACAAGTTGACTAAAGTTGACGTCACGAGACCGCCCAGAATCACCACCGCCATCGGATGTTCGATCTCATGACCGGCGACGTTGCCCGAGATGACCAGTGGCACCAACGCCAGACCGGTAGTGAGGGCCGTCATCAAAATGGGTGCCAGTCGTTCTCTAGCCCCGCGTAGCACCAGCTGTAAACCGAAGGTCTCGCTTTCTTGGTTTTCAAGGTGCTGAAAGTGGCTGATCATCATGATGCCGTTGCGCGCAGCGATACCCAAAATGGTCAGGAAGCCGACCAGAGAACCGAGCGAGATGACCCCACCACCGATAAACGCTGCCAGCACACCGCCGACGAGCGCAGCGGGTAGAGTGATAAAAGAAACCGTAGCCAAGCGCCAGCTTCCAAAAGCAGTTTGCAACAAGACGAAGATGGTGATGATGGCTGCAATAGCCGTAACTTGCAAGCGGCTTTGGGCAGCCTTAAGTTCAGCGTATTCCCCCAGCAGCACCGGATAGTACTCGAGCGGAAAGTCAATATCCGTCAGCGCCTTTCCGACGTCGGCAACTACCGAGCCGAGGTCGCGCTCGTCAACGTTAGCCTCGATATTGATCCGGCGGTTTAGGTTTTCGCGGTTGATCGTGTTTGCGGTAGGCACGATGTTGATGTCGGCAATTTTGCTCAACGCCACCACGCGGCCATCCGGGGTATCGATGGGGGTATTGTACAGATCCGTCATGCTGTTGCGATGTGCAGGCGTGCTCCACACCTGCACATCGAAGGTTCGGTTCGAGGTGTGGACGTCACCCGCTTCAACGCCTGCGATCATCGTCGAGGTCGCGCGGCGTACGTCACCTGGTTTAAGCCTATACGCCTGGGCTCTAGCCAAATCCACCTTTACGTCGACGTTCGGAATTTCGGTTACAAGTTCTACGTGTAGATCTTCGATCCCGTCGATCTCGCCTAGCGCTTCGTAAACTTCGTCAGCTTTAGCACGTAAGACGGGCAGTTCAGGCCCGAAGATACGAACCACGATGGCGTCACTTGTGCCGGTAAGCACCTCTCTAATTCGTTCTTTAAGGTAAGTCTGCACGTCACGGTAAAGTCCCGGATAACCGTTGACGGCTTCCTGAACCGCTTCGACAGCACTGTCGTAGTCGACTTTCGGATCGACGCTGATCCAGTTCTCACCGAAATAAGCGCCGACCACCTCATCCATCAGCAGTGCTTGTCCGATGTGCGCGCCAAAGTTGCGGACGCCTGGAATCTCTAAAAGCTCTTCGCTGGCTTGCAGGGTGATACGGTCCATTTCTGCGACGTTGGTACCGGGTTTGGTCAACCAGTGCATCAGAAAGTCACGCTCTTTGAAGGAGGGCAAAAGCTCCTGACCAAGCCGTGGTAGCACGAGCATGCCCATTACCGCAATCACGGCTAAAGTGCCGTAGGCCGTGAGGGGTCTATTTAAGATGCCTCTAAGTACAGACGCGTAACCCCTCTGAAAAACAGGGATAAGCGGCGATTCGCGGCGCTCGAGTTCAACGTTGCGTAAGAGTATAAAGCTCATGGCGGGCGTTACCGTAAGGGCTACGAGAAGTGACGCCATGATGGCCAGAGCGTAAGAGGTTGCCAGGGGTTTGAAAAATGAGCCCGACACCCCTCCATAAAGAATACCGGCGCTAACGCCACGACCTCGATCAGTGTGGCAAAAACGATGGCGTTACGCGCCTCGACAGAAGCGTCGAGGATGACCCTGGCAGTCGACTTGGGAGGGTCTGCGGCGCGGTTTAGTCGAAGCCGCCTGACGATATTTTCAACGTCGATGATAGCGTCGTCAACCACAGCGCCAAGGGCGATGATCAGACCTGCCAGGACCATGACGTTGATCGTGCTGCCACGCGCGTAAAGCACCATCACGGCGGCCATAAGCGATAGCGGAATAGCGACCACGCTGATAAGCGCCACCCGCCACTCGTAGAGAAAGGCGATCAGGATGAGAATGACCAAGATGCTACCGATGAGGAGCGCGTTGGTAAGGTTTTTAAGCGATAACTCGACGAAGGTAGCCGGTCTGAAAATCTCGGTGTCGATGTCGATGCCCTGCAACCCCGGACGCATGTCGTCGATGGCGTCCTCTACCCCCCTGGTCACCTCCAAGGTATTACCCCAGGGAAACTTTTCGACGATGAGTAAAAGGCCGACGCCGTGGTTGATAATAGCGTCACCGATAAGCGGCTGATGATCTTCGAGTACCTTGGCCACGTCGCCGATGCGGATGGTGCGGCCCTCTTCGTTGACCTTGAGCGCGACCTTGGCAAGGTCATCGGGGTTTACGACGGGCGATTTTAGATGAATGCTGAGCCGCTGACCTTCGGTTTCGATAAAGCCGCCGGTACCTACAAAAGTACCTTTGGAGTACTTTATCAACCCTACATCAAGGGCGTCCGAGGTGGCCTCGGTAACTTCATCGAGCGTGACGTTGTTTGCGCGCATAAGCTCGGGTTGAACCTGAACCTGAAACATTTGCAGGCGTTCGCCCCAGATCGCTACGTTCGCCACCCCGCGGACCCCCAGGAGGCGTTCACGCATCTTCCAGTAGGCGGTCATCGACATGTCAATGACCGAATACTGCTCTGAAGACATGCCTATCTTCATGACGCGGCTGGTGGCCGAAAGAGGCTGGAGCATAAAGGGTGGCGCGGCCCAGGTAGGTAGCGTCGCAGTAATCAGCGCCAGCCGCTCCGACACCGTCTGCCGCGCCGCAATAAGGTCGGTGCCGGGTTTGAAAATCATCTTGATCGAAGAGAGCTGCTCTACGGATTTTGAACGCATGACGTCAAGTCCCGGCAGACCCTGTAACGTCTCTTCGATGGGTATAGTTACCAACGTTTCGACTTCTTCAGCGGACAACCCTATCGTGATGGTCTGAATCTCTACAAGCGGTGGAGCGAACTCGGGAAACACGTCTACCGGCATACGCTCTAGGCGGCTAAATCCGAAGACCATCAAGGCAACGCCGAGGGCGACGATAATAAACCGAAACCGCAGGCTCGCGCCCACAATAGCGCGCATCATGATAGAACCTCCCCGGGCCTCATTTGCCTATTCCCGTCTCTTCACCGTAAAGTTCAGCGGTTCCTACCGACGCCACCAACGTGCCCGCTTCCGGACCCTCGGTCGCCGTGACCTGATCGCCGCTGATCGCGCGAACCGTGACCGCACGTCTCGTAAAAACACAGGCTTCGGGGCTGACGTACACCCAAATATCACCGTAAAGGTCGTAGATCAGCGCCGAGTAGGGGAAAACGAGCTTGCCCCCGCTTCCGGTTGTTACTTCGCTGGTCTGCACGCCGAGGCGCTGAACCGCTTTTTCAGTCAGGGTCAGGCGGTACGTCCCCGACGTCCCTACCTCTTCGTTGGTGGCGGATTCGGCTTCTTCGGTCGCCTTTTGTTCGTCTACACAAGCGCTCAGTACGGCGAGCACCAGCCCTATAGCGAGGGGTGCGCGCGCCCTAATCATTGGCGGATGGTCCCAAACCCGGTGATCAAGCTTGGGTTCCGCCGAGTTCAAGCTCGTGTTCAGGCTGAGCTCTGGAACGTAACAAAAGCGCAGGCAGTACGAAAAGGTTGGTAAAGGTCGTAGTGGCGAGCCCCCCCAAGATCACCAAGGCCGCCGGACAGATGACCTCGAGCCCGGCGCGGTCGCCGAAAAACACCACCGGCAAGACAGCAGCGCCAAGCGCCACAATGCTGGTTAGAACGGGTACGATTCTTCCCCGTACCGCCCGCATCATGAGGTCTGCGCTCTGACCTTGATCGCGGCCTAGCTGCGTCTGCAACTGCTGGTAATGACTGATCAGCGCGACGCTCTGACGCACTGCCAAGGTGAGAACGGCCAAACTGCCAGCAACGACGCCAACTGTTGCCGCGCCTGTAAGAGGCGCAATCAAGACTGCACCTGAGGTGGCAACCAGCGCACTGACGCAAGCCGCTCCAGCCAAGCGCCAGCTTCTAAAGGCAGCTTGCTGCAATAGGAAGAACCCTATGATAGCGGCGACCAGAAAGCCAAAGAAGTTCGTGCGCGCGGCGAGCCGGTCGGCGT
>JAABUN010008353.1_pt1 | contig 10629 bp, 6 predicted proteins | sample 5559311 | NCBI WGS metagenome assembly JAABUN01 (sample SAMN10711877, study PRJNA513370) | rock metagenome | isolation source: Antarctica rocks | place: Antarctica: Victoria Land, Siegfried Peak sud
GGCTTCCGGTTCCAGCTCGAGGCGGCGTCGTACCTGATCGTGGTCACATTCCTGACCTTCTCGGCGCTCATGTACCTGCTGGCCCGTCAGGGTGCGCTGTACCGGTTCCGGGACCACAAGCGGGTGCCGCGCGGGGAACTGAACCGCCACTTCGCAGACCACCACGAGGGCATCACGGTTCTGGTGCCCTCCTACGCTGAGGAGCCGGCGGTTGTCCGGTCCACCCTGTGGTCCGCCGCCCTGCAGGAGTTCCCCGACCTCCGCGTGGTGCTGCTCCTCGACGACCCTCCACGCCCCACCGACCCCGTGATCCGGATGCGCCTCAATGCCACGCGGGCGCTCAGCTTCGAGATCGAATCCAGCCTGCTCGAGCCGTCCACCCGCGCGAGCGGCGCGCTGGCCGCGTTCGAGAAGGACCTCGCCGAGCGCGACTGCGACACACCGCCGTCGTGCGATGACCTACCGCCGCTCATCGCCGCATACAAGTCCGCCGCCACTTGGCTGGAGGACATGGCCGACGCCGAGAAGGTGGAGGACCACGTCGACGAGTTCTTCGTTGACCTCGTGATCATGGGACTCGCTCGCGAACTGCGCCTGACCATGTACGCGCTCGGCGCCGCGCTGGTGCAGGAGCAGTGCCCCGCGCCAGTGCGCATCCGCGAACTGTACGTGCGGCTGGTGCGGATCTTCACCACGCGGCTCGAGACCTTCGAGCGCAAGGCATACGCCTCCCTCTCCCACGAGGCGAACAAGGCGATGAACCTCAACGCCTACATCTCGCTCATGGGCCAGCGCTGGCGGAAGGAGCACGTGGCTACCGGAACAGTACTGCGACCGTTGGCCGTCGGTGAGGGTGCGGAGGACGACGATGTCCTCGCCGTCCCCGACTCCACCTACCTGCTCACCCTCGACGCCGACTCCCTGCTGCTGCGCGACTATTGCCTTCGGCTCGTGTACCTGCTCGAATCGCCGGGCAACGAACGCGTCGCCGTCACCCAGACGCCGTACTCCTCCTTCCGCGGCGCGCCGACGCGCATCGAACGGGTGGCCGGAGCGACGACGGACATCCAGCACATCCTGCACCAGGGCATGTCCTACTACGGGGCCACATTCTGGGTGGGGGCCAACGCGGTGATCCGGAAGCGGGCGGTCGAGGACATCGTCGAGGTCGAGAACGTGGGCGGCTTCGAGATCAAGACCTACATCCAGGACCGGACGGTCATCGAGGACACCGAATCCAGCGTGGACCTCGGCACGCACGGGTGGACGCTCATGAACTATCCCGAACGCCTCAGTTACAGCGCGACGCCGCCGGATTTCGGCTCCCTCGTGGTGCAGCGACGGCGCTGGGCGAACGGCGGCCTGCTGATCCTGCCGAAGCTGTGGAACCAACTGAGGCGACGCCGCCACCTCCGCGAGCAGGTCCTCATCCGCGAGGTGCTGCTGCGCGTCAACTACATGGCGTCGATCGCGTGGGCGAGCTTCGGGTTGCTGTTCCTCCTCGCGTACCCCTACGACAGCAGGCTCCTGAGCCCGGTGGTGTTCCTCGCCGCCGCTCCGTACTTCCTGGCGATGGGCAGCGATCTCCGCGACTGCGGGCATCGCTTCTCGGACATCTTCCGGATCTACGGGTTCAACCTCGTGCTGCTGCCGGTCAACCTCGCCGGCGTGCTGAAGTCCATCCAGCAAGCCTTCACGGGGGACAAGATCCCCTTCATCCGGACACCGAAGGTGAAGGACCGCACCGCGGCGCCCGGCCTCTACGTGCTCATCCCCTACCTGATCGTGGCGTTCTCGCTGCTCACGCTGGCCAGGGACGTCTTGGGGCAGAACTGGGGGAACGCCGTCTTCGCCGGGCTGAACGCGGTCCTGGCGGCCGGGGCAATCCGCGCCTACATCGGGATCAAGAACTCTGCGGTCGATATGGGGCTCGGGGTCCTGAACTGGTTGTACGTGGCACCGCGGGTGAAGAAGGTCGAGGAATCGAAGGTCATTCCGAAGACGGCGGAGGAGGCGGACTGGGAGTCGATCCTGTACCACGGTGACCGCCGGCTGAACCGGGACCTGCGCTCGGGCAATGACCGGCGTCGTCGTTCCGGGGTGCGGTAGGCAGAAGGCGGTGCCACCCGGCGGGCGCCCGGCGTGAGCTGGGACCCGCGCCCGAGGCGGTATCATTCGGCTCAGGGCCACTCGCTCCTCGTGATGGAGGATCAGGCCTGTTCGTTCCTGTGTCACCTTCTTTTCTGGGGAGTTAATCAGTGGTTGGTCTCGAGTACTCGGATCCTTTTGGGCGTGACGAATCTGCCGTGCTGCATCCTGGCGAGCTCGGCATGAGCCGCCATGACCTGCTCGAGTCGGTGGTCATCAATGCCAACGATGTGGTGCTGGTGGCCGAAGCCGAACCCTTGGACCTGGCCTCCGGCGGTCCCAAGGTCATTTACGTCAACCCCGCGTTCACCCGCATGACCGGGTATGACGCCGATGAGATCGTGGGGCGGACCCCGCGGATCCTCCAATCCCCCAAGACCGACAGGGCCGAGCTCGACAGGCTGCGTGCTGCGCTCAAGGCCTGGCAGCCGGTGGAGGTGGAGCTGTTGAACGTCCGCAAGGACGGCGTGGAGTTCTGGGTGCAGATCAACATCACCCCGGTGACGAATGCCGCCGGGTGGTATACCCACTGGGTAGCCATTCAGCGCGATATCACCGACCGGAAGCAGCGGGAATTCGCGTTGCGGGCGATGCTGGACAGCACCTCGGACCTGATGGTCCTGATCGGCGCGGACCGGGAAGTTGCCGTCGTCAGTCCGACGGCGACGCGATTGCTGGGCGTTCCCGCCGAAGAATTGACGGGGCGGACGCTCACCGAGCTGGTGCACCCCGATGACCTCGTGCTGCTCGATGGACTGTTGACCCCGTCTGCGCTGCCCCGTTTCGGCCGCGACTCCACGATCGAGCTGAGGATTCGGCATGACGATGGGCGGTGGCTGTGGTTCGAGGCGTGCATCGCCGATCTCGGAACCCAGCCCGGCGCCGAAGGGTACGGCTCGGAACAACGTGTTGTTTTGGCCTGTGCCGAGATCACCGAGATCAAGCTGGCGCAGGACGCCCTGGAAGAACTGAACAGGCGGTTCCGAAGCGCCTTCGACGACGCCCCCATCGGGATGGCCATCACATCACTCTCCGGGCGTTTCCTCCAGGTCAACCGGGCGCTTGCGGAACTGCTCGGCCGTCCGCAGGACACGCTGCTGTCCATGGCGGTGCACGACGTGACGCATCCCGACGACGCCCCACATAGCACCCGGCAGCGGCAGTCCCTGCTCAGGGGCACCCGTACGCGGCACCAGCACGAGACTCGATTCCTGCACGCTGACGGTTCCGTTGTCGGTATCCTGCATTCCTCCTCGACTGTCAATGGTGCGGACGGGAGCCCTGCCCTGCTCATCGACCACGTGGAGGACATCACAGACCGGCGGGTGTTCGAAGCGAGACTGCAGCACCAGGCGCTGCACGATCCACTCACTTCTTTGCCGAACCGGGCATTGTTCATGGACAGGCTGCATCAGGCGCTGCACCTCGATGACCACGGGGTGGCGACGACGTCGCGGGTCGCCGTCCTCTTTTGTGACGTGGACCGCTTCAAGGCCATCAATGACACCTATGGCCATCAGGTCGGTGATCTCGTCCTGACGGCGATCGCCCGCCGGCTCGAGGGCGCGGTGGGGCAGGGAGATACGGTGGCCCGGCTCGGCGGGGATGAACTCGTCGTGCTCTGCCCCGACGTCGACGCCGGACGCCCTGCGGTCGTGGCCAACCGGATATTGCAGGCCATGCGCGGACCGATCCTGGTGAACGGACAGGAAGTGAAGGTGACGGGGTCGGTGGGCATCGCACTCTCCGGTCCTGGCCGGACGACGACGGCGGAGCAGATGCTGCGGGACAGCGACGATGCGATGTATCAGGCGAAGGACGCCGGCCGCGACCAGACGATGGTGTACGACGCAGCCCAGGGTGTCCATCTACGCCGACGCCTGCAGCTTGAGAATGAGCTTCCCGCCGCGATCAGCGATGGGCATCTGCGGTTGCACTACCAACCGCAGGTCGACCTCGCGGACGGTTCCGTCATCGGCATCGAGGCCTTGGTCCGGTGGGAGCATCCCCAGCTGGGTATGCTGATGCCGGTGGACTTCATCGATATCGCCGAGGCCGCCGGACTCATGCGTGATCTGGGACGGTGGGTCTTGCGGGAGGCCATAGCGAAAGCTGCCGCCGGTGACGTGGGCACGGAGTCTCCCGCGCCTGTGATGTGGGTGAACGTATCGGCGTCGGAACTGGTCGATCCGAGCTTCGCCGCGACGGTCGAAAACGCGCTCGAGGATCACGGACTGCCGGGGAGTGGGCTCGGCCTGGAGATCACGGAAAGCGTTCTGATGAGCGATCTCAATCGGGTGAACCTGACCCTCGGCCGGTTGCGCTCCCTCGGTGTTCACCTGGCCATCGACGACTTCGGCACCGGGTACTCATCCCTGTCCTACCTCGCCCAGTTCCCCGTCACCACCATCAAGATCGACGCGTCCTTCACTGCCGGTCTTGATAATCCGGATCGGCGCAGGGAATCCTTCGCGGTGGTCACCGCCGTCATCGGCCTGGCGCACGCCCTGCACCTGACCGTCATCGCCGAGGGCATCGAGACGCCCACGCAGGCACTGATCCTGCACGGGCTCGGCTGCGACCAGGGCCAGGGGTACCTGTACGGTCGGCCGACGCCGAACGCGGAACCCGAAGCCGCACGTTAGGCCCCGCAGGCAGCCTGCCTCACGTCCCGCAGTAGGTTGTGTAGGCGCCGAAGTCATCCGGAGGCCCTGCGGCGTAGCGCTCCAGTCCCGGCCGCCCGTCGTACGGCGTGCTGACGACGTCGACCAGCATGTCCAGCGGTCCGAGGTCACCGGCCGTCGCGGCGTCCAGGGCCTCCTCCACGAGATGGTTACGCGGAATGTACACGGGATTCACACGGTCCATCGCGTCGGCGTCGGGCCCGAACGACAGCCAGCGGGCGGCCCAATCGTCAAAGGCGGCGACGTCGAGCACCTTGTCCCGCGCTGGCCGCGCGTCGCCGCGCACTACGGAGCCGAGGCCGCGGAAGAACGACGTGTAATCGACGTGGTTGTCCTGCAGCAGGGTCAGTACGTCGTTGGCCAGTGGTGAGGCGACCTCGTCAGCGACGTGGTCGGGCAGTCCCAGCTTGGCCTTCATCCCGGCCAGCCACGTACCGCTGTACTGGGGCCGGAAGCGCTCGAGTGCGCCGACGGCGAGCTGGATGGCCTGCTCCTGGTCGTCGTCGAGCAGTGGCAGGAGCGTTTCGGCGAGTCGGGCAAGGTTCCACTCGGCGATGAGCGGCTGGTTGGCGTAGGCGTATCGGCCACCGTGATCGATGGAGCTGTAGACGGCGGAGTGGTCGAACACGTCCATGAACGCGCAGGGTCCGTAGTCGATGGTCTCGCCGGAAATGGTCATGTTGTCCGTATTCATCACACCGTGGATGAACCCGACGAGCATCCATCGCGCAACGAGCGACGCCTGCGCGGACACCACCGATTCGAACATGGCCAGGTATGGCCGCTCAGCGGTTGCGGCGGCCGGGTAGTGGCGGCTGATCGCGTGGTCCGCGAGGCGCCTGAGCAGATCCTGGTTGCCGGTGGCCGCCGCGTACTGGAAGCTCCCGACGCGCAGGTGGCTGCTCGCGACGCGCGTCAGGACGGCGCCGGGCAGCATGGTCTCCCGGCGCACCTCACGGCCGGTGCCGACGACGGCGAGGGAGCGCGTCGTCGGAATCCGGAGCGCCTGCATGGCCTCGCTCAGGATGTACTCGCGCAGCATCGGGCCGGCGGCGGCGAGTCCGTCACCGCCACGGGCGAAGGGGGTGCGGCCGGAACCCTTGAGATGGATGTCCCGGAGGTGGCCCCCGACGTCGGTGATCTCGCCGAGCAGCAGCGCGCGGCCGTCCCCGAGCCCCGGATTGAAGCTGCCGAACTGGTGGCCGGAGTAGGCCTGGGCCACCGGCGTCGCACCCCCCGGCACCGAGGTGCCGACCAGGACGGAGAGGCCCTCGGGAGAGCGGAGGAACTCCGGATCGAACCCGAGCTCGACGGCGAGCGGCTCGTTCAGGGCGAGGAGGCCGGGCCTGGGGGCCGCGTCCGCCTGCCAGGGAACCGCCATCTCGGGCAGGTCCCGCGCGAAGCGACCGTCGAAGGTGACCCTGGCATCTGTAGGCACGCTCATTGATCAACCGTACGCCGCGAGCTCCCATCGACGAGAGTCACGGATGGGGGTTGCGCAGGGAGCGTCACAGTCCCCCGAACGCGATGCACCGGTTGGCCGGAACGAGGGCCGCCAACCTACGATGGCCGACATCAGGCGTAACCCAACGGCTCGCAACGGGTCAGGCCACGGAACAGGATCTCGATGCCGAACGATGACGCAGCACGGCACCTTGCCGACCGGCTCCAGCAGGAGGCTGCGGGTGGCCGGGTCATCTGGGACTTCGACGGCGTCGTCGCACACACCGAACCGCTGCATGAGGCGAGTTACCGGGAGTTGGCGGAACGCCGCGGTCACAGCTTCGGCTCAGACTTCTTCGGGGACCTCGTGGGCCACACCGAGCAGTGGATCTGGGAGCGCGTGATTGCTGAGGGCTTCCCAGCGAGCAGGGACGACATCTCAGCGCTGCATCGCGAGCGCGGCGAGGTGGTTGCAGCGTCGGCGCTGAATAACCTCCGACCATCCTGGCTCGCCGCACGCCTCATGCCGGCCTTGACCGATACCGCTACCGAGCAGGTGGTGGTCTCCAACGGTGACCCGGAGCTGATCACCGCGACCCTGGCCGCATGGGAGCTCGACTCCTTCGTACGGGTGGCACGCCGCTATGACGGCCGCGACAAGGAAGCCCTGTTCCGCGACCTGTGCGTACCGCCCTGCGTGGTGCTCGAGGACAGCGACGCCTACCTTGCCCTCGGCGCGGAACTCGGCGCATTTACGGTGGGAGTCCGGCATTCACACAATCCGCGAGCCGTATTGCACGCGGACCTCACCACGAACATCTGAACCGTCCCCATCCTCTCAGCAAGGACCTGACCATGGCCGCACTCCCCAAACCCCTTGTCCTGCTCCGCCCCGCGCCGCAAAAGCGTGACAGGATCTTCACGCCGGAGGCACTGGCAAGGCTTCATGAAAGGTTCACCCTGATCGACCTCGAGGACGCGGCCGACGACGCCCTGTTCGACGAGCACCTCCCGGAAGCCTTCGCCATCGTGGGCCACCCGGACCTCGACGTTGACCGGCTGACGAGGGCGACCAGCCTCAAGGCCCTCATCAACGTCGAGGGCAACTTCTTTCCGAACGTCGACTACGGCACGGCCTTCGCGAACGGCGTGCGCGTGCTGGGCTGCGGGTCGGCCTACTCGCAGGCCGTCGCCGAGTACTCGCTGGGGCTCGCACTCGATCTCGCGCGCGGTATTAGCGGGCAGGACGGCGCGATGCGCAATGGTACCGAGAAGTACGTCAGTGAGTCCGCGGGGGACGCCATCCTCCTGCACCGCGCCGCCGTCGGGTTCCTCGGCTACGGCAACCTCGGGCGCAGCTTCCATCGGTTGCTGCAGCCGTTCCACACCACGGTGCGCATCTACGATCCGTGGCTGCCACCCGCGGTGATCGCAGAGACCGGCGGTATCCCGGCCGATCTCGACGAGACCCTGCGCACGAGCCGGTTCCTCTTCGTCTTCGCGACGGCGACGGCGGACAACGCGCACCTGCTCGATGGCGCCGCCCTGGATCTCCTGCCCGACGGCGCCCGCATCATCCTCGTCAGCCGGGCCGCCGTCGTGGACTATGACGCCCTGCTGGAACGGCTGCAGCAGGGCCGCTTCCTCGCGGCCATCGACGTGTGGCCCACCGAGCCCCTGCCGAAGGACAGCCCGTTCCGCCGGTTGGCCAACACCATCCTGTCCCCGCACCGCGCCGGAGGCATCCCCCAGGCATTTCATTCCATCGGCGACATGGTGGTGGACGACCTCACTCTCATGGCCCGGGGACTCCCGCCCGTCCGGTTGCAGGCGGCGGCCCCGGAGCTCGTGGACCGCTACCGCAACAAGCCGGTCACCTGACCCGGGAGCCCCGTGTCCCGAGGTCGAGAGCCCTATGTCCCCAGGTCGAGCCGGGGTGGCTCGAGCAGTTGCCTGGCGACATCGGAATCGGTGATGAGTACGTTGACCCAGCCGCCGTTGATGGCCCCCCGAATGGCGGCGAGCTTCCGAATGCCCCCCGCGACTCCGATCCGGCGGGGGATCTGGAGCATCGCTTCGGAGCTGATGGAGATCATGCGTACCTCGATCGCGGAATTCATGGGCTTGCCGTCAATGTCGAAGTAGCGCAGGCAGATCTCGCCGACGGCCCCGGACTCCAGCAACTCGTTCTCCTCGGCCGCGGTCAGCGCGTTGCCGCTGGCCCGCCACAGGGGCGAGGCGGGAAAGGTTCCGATGCCTACCAGTGAGGTGTTGACGCGGGACCACGCTTCGGTTGTGCTGGCGACGGCGGGGTCATCGAGGAAGGCCTGGCGGATGCCGTTGTTCGCCACCAGGCCCGGCGCCGCCATGTAGAAGGGGCGTGCCGAAGTGAGTTCGGCAAGGTGTGAAACCAGCCGTGTGGCCTGCACCTGGGCCTGGGGACTCCCTACGCCGCCGATCATCTGAATTACCTCGCTGAGGATCTTCCGCGGGCGGGACCGCATCGCCTCCACGGTCTGCAGCAGAGTTGTGCTCCATGACGAGATGCCGACGACGTCGTTCACCTCGATCGTGGTCTCAAGATAGGTCGCGGCGCAGGACCCTAGCCGCATGCCCAGCGAGGCGTCATCGACCATGTCCGCCACCACCACCTCCTGAAGGCCGTACTTCTCCTCGAGTGCCTTCTCGAGCCCCACGTAGATGCCCGCCGGCTGCACCACCGACGTGCGCACGATGCCCAGTTCGTCGGCGAGCTTGAGGCATCGGGAGACGCGCGCCTGCGAGAGGTTCAGCCTGCCGGAGATCTCACCCTGGGCCAAGCCTTCCTCGTGGTAGAGAACGGCGATCTTGGTCAGCAGTCGGAGCTGGTCCGGTGTAGCGGTGGTGAGCGACGTGGGGTCGTTCGGTGGGGTCATGGAGCGCTACCTTTCCAGGGCGATCGACGGACTCTGAATATATATGCAGGGCTGATTGGCGCGCTTCTTATGGGGTGGTCTGAATGCCTATTCACGGGTCACGGATCGTTATAACTGATTCCGGGACGCGGGGTTTTCCTTGTGATTCGGCTCATAGACTCCGATCATCCATCCAGCTTCAGTGCTGAAGTTTCGTGAGGAATTTCTCGACTGATCCACCTGTCTCAGGGAGACACCATGAAGTCATTGACGACTGCACCATCAGCTGTGAAATCCACCACTCTGCTATCAACCATCGGTCTTGCCCTCGTGCTCTCAGGGTGTGGGCCGGCTGAGTCCAGCACGGTGAGCACCGCCGCTGCCGGCGGTTCGACAACAACCTCCTGTTCCGTCGACGGGGAGCCGTTCAGCACGGATGACGCCGACGACAGCATCGAGTACAGCGAACTCGAAAGCTCACTCGGCGCCGTTCCCGACGCCCCTGAGGGCACGCAGATCGGTTCCATCATGAAGTTCCTGGGCAACCAGTACTGGGTAGCCCTGTCCGAAGGGCAGACGGCCGCCGCCGAGCAGTACGGGGTTGAGGTCGAGGTCCAGGCCGCAGCCACTGAATCCGACCAGGTCGGCCAGCTCAATGCGGCCGAAACCATGCTGCAGAACGACTACACGATGCTCGTCTCACCGCAGTCGGACACCAACTTGTGCCCGGCCGTCGAGAAGGCCGAGCAGCAGGACCTGCTCGTCGTCAACGTCAACGACGCCGTCCTCCCCGGCGCAAAGCAGTGGGTGGGGCCCAACCAGATACAGAACGGCATCACCGCCGCCGAGTTCGTCCTCGAATCCGCCGACGAGGGCGCGCAGGTCGCCGTCATCGAGGGACAGGCCGGCGTCTACGCGGCGAAGCAGCGTACCGCCGGATTCACCACCACCGCCGAGGAAGGCGGCCTGGAGGTCGTCGCCAGTGTTCCCGGCGACTGGGACATCGCGAAGGCGCGTGACGCCGCGACCACTATCATCAGCCAGTACCCCGACCTCAAAGCCATCTATGCCAACAACGACGGCATGGCGCTCGGCGTCGCCGAAGCAGTCAATGCGGCCGGCAAGAAGGGCGAGATAATGGTCATCGGCACCGACGGCGTCGAGGCCGCCTATGATGCGATCCGCGCCGGCGACCTGACTGCGACCGTCGACTCCTACCCGTATCTCACCGGTCAGGTGTCCGTGAACGTCGCCGTCCGCCTCCTTGGCGGACAGGACGTCCCCCGCGCCGTCTACACGCCTCAGGCACTCATCACCACCGAGAACGTCGACGACGCTCCCCCCACCCTCGACTGACGCGCTGCGTTGGCCCCGCCCGCTTCCACAGAAAGCCCCAGCGTGACAATTCCCATCAAGCAACCAGCACCTGCAGCGGAGGCTGCCCGACCGGCAGCAGCACC
>JAABUN010008354.1_pt1 | contig 10627 bp, 7 predicted proteins | sample 5559311 | NCBI WGS metagenome assembly JAABUN01 (sample SAMN10711877, study PRJNA513370) | rock metagenome | isolation source: Antarctica rocks | place: Antarctica: Victoria Land, Siegfried Peak sud
TGGGGCTGAAGAAGGTCCCAAGGGTTCGGCTGTTCGCCGATTAAAGTGGTACGTGAGCTGGGTTCAGAACGTCGCGAGACAGTTCGGTCCCTATCTGGTGTGGGCGCAGCAGAATTGAAGGAATCTGTCCTTAGTACGAGAGGACCGGGATGGATTGACCTCTAGTGTACGTGTTATCGCGCCAGCGGTAGCGCACGGTAGCTATGTCGAGCATGGATAAACGCTGAATGCATCTAAGCGTGAAGCCAGACCTGAGATTAATTCTGCCAGTGAGACTCGTGGTAGACTACCACGTTGATAGGCTGGAGGTGTAAGTGCAGTAATGTATTTAGCTAACCAGTACTAATTGTCCCAAGGCTTGACCATAAAATTTATTGGCAGGCAAAACAATGAAGAAATAGTTAATTTTCTGATTGCCGCTTGTATTATTAATTAATTGCTATATTCAGTTTTTGAATCATTAAACTTTAGATATTTTAAGTTTTCCGGTGATTCTATCGGCAGGGTCACACCCGTTCCCATCTCGAACACGGAAGTTAAGCCTGCTGGAGCCGATGATACTGCATCTTTCAGGTGTGGGAAAGTAGGAAGTTGCCGGATTTATTATAAAAAGTCCGCTTGGTATAATTACTAAGCGGACTTTTTCGATTTTGCAAAAGATTATCAGGGATATTTTGCAAAAATCGATGTATTGAATACTTTATCAACAATCTTATTTACTATAACCGTTTTTTTACTGTAAATAGTTGAGTAACACAACAAAAAGACTTCCAGATAAACCTAATCAATTTAATTGTTTTTACTTTATCTAAAATTCGTAATTCCTGAATACCATACAAATGAAATCAACAACTATTACTTTTGAGATTTTTTTTAAGGCAATTTCATATTCGGTAGTGTTTTGCGGTTTTTTATCTTTATGGGTATCGGGTAGTTTAGGGATTGTTATAGGTAGTGGATTTCTCTTTATACTATCTGTTGCTTGGTTTTTAGAAATATTTAAATGGCAATTTTCTGACCGCATTGGAACCTTTTTGATGTTTTTGATTGTTCCGCTTTTTTTTATCTTGTGGAAGTTTCGTATATCGGTTTTTTCTGAAGATGAGCTAGCTATTATTGTCTTTCTCGGTCGAATGATTTTAGCTTTATCTGCAATCAAACTTCTTCAGAAAAAATCTGATAAAGATTGGATATTTTTGTATCTTATATCGTTTTTTGAAGTTTTATTAGCTGCCGGATTAAGTGTTAGCCCTTTGTATCTTGTTTCATTTATTTTATTTCTACTTACTTGCATTTGTGCAGTTATTAGCTTTGAAATTAGAAAAACCTCACGAACAGTTCAAATCAATTTAGCGAAAGAAAAAAATATAAATCTTCACAACGAGGCGCAAAGCATTTTTGAAAAATATTCGGTATTATGGCTTCCGAAAACTGCTGTTTTGCTTTTATTGTTGATGATTGCTATAGCAACACCGCTGTTTTTTTTATTACCAAGAGTTGCCGGTGCTGATTTCGGTAACAGTTCGGTTGGTCTTTCAGGATTTACCGGTTTTTCTGATTCGGTAGAACTCGGCGCAATGGGTTCGCTCAAACAAAGCGATGCAATTGTAATGCGTGTTAAATTAGAGGATACAAACGGAAAAAAAAACGGCAGCCTGCATTGGCGCGGTATCGCCCTTGATTTTTTTGATAATAAAACCTGGAGCAAATCGAAGAATGTTTTTGCCGAAACATTAAATAAAGGTGATAAAGAATTTTTTCTGCTTGATTACCCGTCGAATAAATCTGATTTAACAGTTCAGACCTTTTATCTCGAACCTATTGATTCATCTGTTGTATTCGCTTTGGCTAAACCGGTAGCGGTTCAGGGCGGCTTTAAAACTTTAATAAAAGATACGGAAGGAGCGTTAAATTTTCCTCGGACCGGCTTTGAGCGGATGACATACAAAGTTTACTCCAATCAAACATTACCGAGCAAATCTATACTGCAAGCCGATAACGAAAGCTATCTGTTAAAAGACAGACGATACTTGGAGTTGCCGGATAACATCGATCAAAGAATAGCGCAACTCACTTTTGAATTAACCCACACGGCGAAAAACCGATATGACAAAGCAAAAATAGTTGAAAGTTATCTGCAAAATAATTTTGGTTATACGTTAGAATTAAAAGCGTCGGGCGAACAGCCTCTGGCGGATTTTCTTTTTAATATTCGTGAGGGTCATTGCGAGTATTTTGCGACGGCGATGGCTGTAATGCTCCGCACACAGGGAATTGCGACTCGTATCGTAAACGGTTTTCAGGAAGGCGATTATAATGAAACGGCAGAGGTTTATGTTGTCAGACAAAAAAATGCGCATTCGTGGGTCGAAGTCTATTTCCCCGGAGAAAACGCCTGGATTCCGTTTGACCCGACACCGTTTGCCGGACAAAACGACGGAACGACATCCCTGGGTGTAGCCGGAAAGTTCAATAATTACATCGAGGCGCTCGAAACATTTTGGATACAGTATTTTGTTTCCTACGATAATCAAGAACAACGCTCACTTTTTCGTTCGGCTAAAAATAGTTTTACCGAGTATCAAACAAAAATCTCAACTTCGATGAATAAACTTCGACAGGTCTTTTCCGACTGGTGGAAAGAAGTTCGCGGTGATAATGGATTGGCGGAGAGCGCAAAAGCAGTCGGATTTAGTTTGATTTATGTAGTTTCAGTAATTTTCGGTGTCTTTGTTCTGATATGGATTTATCGAAAAATCATAAAATTTGAAATCTGGGGAAAAGTGTTTTCGTGGTCTGAATTCAAAAAGAAAACGACTATTGTTGAATTTTATGAAAAAATGCAAAATGTTTTGGCGGCAAAAGGCTTAACGCGCGAGGCGCATCAAACGCCGCTCGAATTCGCATTTGCCTTGAATATGCCGGAGGCAGTGCGTATAACTGAAAAATACAATCGCGTGCGGTTCGGCGAAAAGAATTTATCGGAAAAAGAATCGCGGGAAATTGACGATTGGCTAAAAAATTTACAAAAAAATGAAACATCTCGATAGTTTCATTAAACGACGAGCTATTTTTTTGTCTAAGCAAATTCCCTGTTGATAAAGTGTTTTACTGTTACGGATTAAAACCGTTTTTCCTTAATGAATACAGGAATATGTTACAATAACTGAATAATAAAAATGATAAAAGTAGGATTTGTCAGTCTCGGATGTCCGAAAAATCTCGTTGACAGCGAGGTTATGATGGGACAGCTTAAAGACGGCGGTTACGAAATTACTGCAAATGAATCGGACGCGGACGTTATTGTCGTCAATACGTGCGGTTTTATCGAATCGGCAAAACAGGAGTCAATCGGCGCGATTCTTGACGCGACGCGCTTAAAATCCGAAGGAAAAGCTAAAAGAGTCGTTGTCGCCGGTTGTCTGGTCGAGCGTTACCGCGACGATTTGATAAAAGAATTGCCGGAAGTCGATGCTTTTATCGGCACGAATCAGATTAACGAAATTCTAAAGGCTTCCGACGAAGCGGAAAATTTCAAAGACTTTGCGCTGCCGTCTATCGGCAATAAATCCGCGACATATATCTACAACGAAACAACACCGCGCCTTCGCGCTACCGATTCGCATACAGCTTTTATCAAAATTGCCGAAGGCTGCGACCGACCGTGCGCTTTTTGTTCCATTCCCGGAATGCGCGGCTCGTTTCGCTCGCGTCCTTTCGGTTCGATTTTGAAGGAAGCTGAAAATTTAGCCGAACAAGGCGTAAAAGAAGTTGTTCTGATTGCCCAGGATTCCTCCAGATACGGCGAGGATTTAGGCAAAGTCGATGCACTGGCAAATCTGGTTCGCGCTCTCGGTGAGATAAAAGATTTGGAATGGGTGCGTGTGATGTATGCATATCCGACGCACATTTCCGATGCCTTTTTAAGTGCGATTGCCGAAACGCCGAAAGTCGTAAAATATCTGGATATGCCTTTGCAGCACGCTTCGCGCAATGTTTTAAGGTTAATGAAACGCGGCGGAAACCGCGAAAGTCTGGAAAAACTTATTCGCCGCGTGCGTGAAAAAATTCCCGGAATTACGATTCGCACAACTTTTATTACGGGATTTCCGGGTGAAGCCGAAGAAGATTTTGAAGAATTGATGGCGTTTGTGCGCAACTGCAATTTCGATAACGTCGGCGTTTTTACGTATTCCGACGAAGAAGGAACAGCCGCTTATGATTTACCGGACAAAGTTGACGCGAAAACGGCTAAACAGCGGCGCGCGCGGCTGATGAAAGAGCAGGCAAAAATTTCCAGGCGTAAAAACTTCTCAAAAATCGGCAATGTTTACAGGGTTTTGTTTGAAGGCAATTCGCCGGAATCGGATTTGCTATGGCACGGGCGACTCGAAGGACAGGCGCGGGAAATCGACGGTTATATTTTAATCAATGACGCTCCCGAACAATTGAAGCCGCAAATCGGCGAATTTTATAACGTAAGAATTACCGAAGCTCATAATTATGATTTGATTGGCGAGATTGTCTAAATAAAATGCCGGGCTTTGACGAAACAGCCGAAATTTCGGCAAGAATCGAAACACGTAACATCCGCAAAGAAGCACAAGAGAAGAAAAATTTTCTCGATTATTTTTCTGTCGCGCTGACAACTTTCGGCGTCGGGTTTATTCCGCTCGCGCCGGGAACTTGGGGTTCAGCCGTCGGCGTCTTGATTTACCTTTTATTTGCGCGAATCGAAACAAACGCTTCCGTGTATTTAATTCCAAAAGGCTGGCTGGACGCGCAGATTGCGGCTTGGATTCACGTTTTTAATTTGTTATTTTTCCTGCTTTTCTGCATTTTGGGAATTTGGGCTTCGGGACGCGCCGCAAAAACTTTCAAAGACAAAGACCCGCAAAAAGTCGTCATCGATGAAGTAATCGGACAGCTTATCGTATTTTTTTTCCTGCCTTTCGACATTTCCTGGAAGATGATTTTAGCCGGATTCGTTTTGTTTCGCTTGTTCGACATTTGGAAACCATACCCGATAAGGACTTTGGAAAATCTTCCGACAGGCATCGGCATCTGTGCCGACGATATTCTGGCGGGCGTTTATGCGGGAATTTGTCTGGCACTAATTTACGCGGTCGAAATTTCGTTGTAAGATTCGATTGTTTTCATATCGCGCTCATTCAAAACCCGAAACGCCTGTTTACAAAATCTTTCAGATTCACGGCTTTCTAAAATTTGAAAAGCGTCTTTGTCGGAGCGCGGGAATCCTGCCCGCTCTTGAACGCCCAAGTGTCCGCAAAAGTTTAGATAAAAATCAACATTGAACTTTATCGGGCTTACTTTAGATTGCTCGCGCAATCTTTGCGGGCAGGATGCCCGCGCTCCCGGTGAGAAAGTCCTGAGATTAATATTCATAAGTCAAAAAAATAATTTCAGACGTGATAAGCGTGATAAAATCGGCAGCAATTTAATTGTCGAGCGGGCTGGTTTTTCTGTCTGGCAGATGTTCGACCTTTTTGTTTTCAAAAATCCAGCCTTTACGCCAAAAATACAGAAGCAGTCCGACGGTAATCAACGCCATAAATCCGAGCGTAACATAGAAGCCGTTTTGGGTGTGAAGCTCCGGCATATAGTCGAAATTCATTCCGTAGATTCCGGCAATTACCGAGAGCGGAAGCATAATAGCCGAAAAAATCGTTAGAACTTTAACGACTTCATTCGTGCGGTTCGAGACGACGTTAAACTGAATGTCGAGTAGACCGCCGATTGAATCGCGGTAGCTTTCCGCTAAATCGCCGACTCGCATTAAATGGTCGTAAACGTCGCGGTAAAACGGAAGATGCGCTTCCTCAATCAAGGGAAACTCGCCGTGCGAAAGACGGTAGAGAACATTCAATTGTTTGGAGGAAATGCGCCGCAGCCGCCCGACGCTGCGCTTCAAACCGAGAATTTCTTCCAGTATCGCGTCGTTCGCGCGTGTCGACCGAAATATGCGTTCCTCAATTTCGTTTATCGAATCATCAAAATCATCGACGACCGGAATATACAAATCGACGAGTTCGTCGAGAATTTGATGCAGCAGGTAATCCGCGCCGCGCCCGCAGACAAACGACGAACTGCGAACCTGCTGCTTGACTTTATCGATACTGCGGAAGTTTTCGTGGTGAAAAGTTACGACAAAATTTTTTCCTAAATAAATATCGAGTTCCTGCGTTACGAAATTGCTGGAATTGGTCTGCATCGTTACGCCGTGAACGATTAAAAAAAGATACTCGTCGTAAGATTCGACCTTCGGCTGGTTTCTGGTTTCAACCGCGTCTTCAATCGACAATGGATGAAAATGAAAAACATCGGCGAGAATCCGCGTGTCGGCGTCGGTCGGCGCTTCCATATCGACCCAAACGAGATTATTGGAATCGGAAAGAATCTGCGGCAGATTGTCAGCCGGAAAACCTTCCTCGACAAATTTCGCGCCTTTCGGATAAACAAAGATTTCCATAAAATACTTAATCGGCGTTCAAGTTAAAATTTCGTAAAAATCAGTAATACACAAGATGTTTCTAAAGCATTTCCAGCTTTATTAAACACTGAGCGCGGCAAACTGACAACCGAAAATCGACAAACAGGCAATCGATTTACAATGAAATAGTATAATTTTATTTTCGGCTTGACGGCTGAACGAATATAGCCGAATCTTTTTGAAAAGGTTTTTGTAGTAGTTTTGGATAAAATCATTTTTTCCTTTTTCAACCGGCAATTTTGTAATCTATGACTGAACAAAATGTTACTCTGCGCGTCCGAAACGTAACAAAGCGCTACGGCGAATTTACGGCGGTCGAAAATTTGAGCTTTAATATCGAAGCGGGAAAGGTTTTCGGCTTTCTCGGTCCGAACGGCGCGGGAAAGACGACGACAATCCGAATGATTGTCGGAATTACCGCGCCCGACACGGGCGAAATCGAGCTTTACGGCAAGAAAGTTTCTTCGGCGCTTCAGGACAAAATCGGTTATCTGCCGGAAGAACGCGGGCTTTATAAAAAGATGAAAATCTTTGAACAGCTCAGATATTTTGCGGCGCTCAAAGACATTCCGCAGAAAAAAGCCGACGAACGAATCGATTTCTGGCTCGAACGCTTTAATTTGCAGGCGTGGAAAAAGAAGAAAGCGAATGATTTATCGAAGGGAATGCAGCAGAAAATTCAGTTTATCTCGACCGTTCTGCACGAACCGGATTTGCTGATTCTGGACGAGCCTTTTTCCGGTCTCGACCCGATAAACGTCGAAGCGCTGCTCGAAGTTATCGCGGAACTCAAAGAAAAGGGAAAAACCATAATCTTTTCGACGCATTTGATGGAAACTGCCGAAAAGCTGTGCGACGATATTATTTTAATGAATAAATCGAAAAAAGTCGTCGGCGGCAAACTGCGCGACGTTAAAGCGAGTTTTGGAAAAAACAGAATCGCGCTTCGCGCAAACGGCGGCGACGAAGTTCTGCTCGACAAAACTTTAATCGCAAAAGTTGAACGGCACGCCGACGAGCTGGAAATTCTGCTTGCCGAAAATGCCGACGCGCAGAATCTGCTGCAAAAATTGATTCAAAGCGGCGCGCGGATTACAAAATTTGAATTGGTCGAGCCGAGCTTAAACGATATTTTTATCGAAAAAATCGGCGCGGGAACATCTTCAATATGAGAAAATTTTTAGCCGTAGCAAAGCGCGAATACAGAAAAGTCGTTTATTCCTGGACGTTTCTCGTCGGAACTCTGCTCGCGCCCGTTATCCTGGCGATATTCGCCGTCGTTCCGGCGTTGATTATGTCGGTTAAAAGCGATGTCCAGAAAATCGCCGTCATCGACCAATCGGGAAAAGTCGCGCAGCGTTTAAAGGAAAATCTTTCGCCGGATAAAATACGGGCAAAAGCGAAAGACGCCGCGCAGGATTCACTGAAAAACATCGACGCTTCGCAGGAAGAGAGAATTAAAACCGGAACGCGGCAGCTAGGCGGCAGTTTCGCTTTTATCGATTACGACGCGAATGAAAAATCGGCGGAACAGATACGGCGCGAGCTTAACGGGCGAATTGGTGAAAAAGAACTCGATTCTTATCTGATTATTCCGCAAAACATTGATTCCGCCGATGTCAAAGTCGAATACTATTCGCGGAAAGCGGGCGATTTCGTATCAAATTTGGCGCTCGAAGACGCTCTAAACGAAGCGATTTTGTCGCAGCGTCTGGCTAATGCGAACATCAGCGAAGCGAAACTTAAAGAATTAAGCCGTAGAATCGATTTGGAGGCGACACCCGTCAACGAGAAAGGCGAGGAAAAAGAAGGCGGCGGTTACGGAGCGGCTTTGATAATCGGAATTTTAATTTATGTAACTCTGGCGATTTACGGGCAGGTAATTTTGGGCGCGGTCGTCGAAGAAAAGGAAACGCGCATCGCCGAAATTCTTTTTTCGTCGGCGAAACCGTTTGAGTTGATGCTCGGAAAGCTCGTCGGCGTCGGGCTGGCGGCTTTGTCGCAGTTGTCGATTTGGATTTTTTCAGCGCTGGCGCTGCTCACTTTCGGTTTGGTGCAGCTCAACGCGATGGGAATTCCGCTTTCGACGCCGAATATTACAGTCTCGTCGGTGCTTTATTTCTTTATTTTCTTTCTTCTCGGATTCTTCGTTTTCGCCACGATTTTCGCGCTTATCGGTTCGATGGTAACGACGACGCAGGAAGGCGGACAATTTGCGATGATTCCCGCCGTGCTTCTGCTCGCCGGATTCTACTGCACGTTTCCGGTTGTCCGCGATTCAAATTCGACGTTTGCCTTCTGGGTTTCAATCGCGCCGTTTATCGCGCCGCTGACAATGCCGGTGCGAATCGCCATCGAAACTCCTCCTTTCTGGCAAATCGCACTGTCGATTTTAACAAACGCTTTAGCAATTTTCGGACTCGTCTGGCTGGCGTCGCGCGTTTATCGTGTCGGAATGCTGATGTATGGCAAGCGCGCGACCATTCCCGAAGTCTGGAAATGGATTTGGCAAAGCTGAAAATAATGGCAAAATGAAAATTTGTAAATTTACAGGTTCGTTTTCAATTTTCGATTTTCTGAATGAGCTTTAAATATATTATTTTTCGCAAGCGCTAAAACGTCCCGGATAAGTCCGTCCGGCTCAAGCGGTTTTGTGTGGTATTTTTGAAAACCTGAGTTGTAAGTCGCTTTGTTTCAAAAACTATTGCAAAACTTTTCGCGAGTCCGAATCGTTTTTGACAATTAGAATACTGCTTTCGTCTAAGCATCTGAAAGTCGTCGAAGAAGATTTTTCAATCTCTGATTCGGCTTTTGATTTTGAATCGGATAAAGGCAGCCGCACCGTAAAAGTCGAGCCGCAGCCGATTCCGGCGCTTGTCGCCTGAACACGTCCCGCGTGTTTTTCAGCTAAAATTTTAACAATCGATAATCCGAGCGCGCCGGTATTGAAGGGTTTTTTCTCGTCATTTTGTTGAAACAGCTCGAAGACGCCGGGCAGAAAATCGGGGTCGATACCTTGTCCGTTATCTTCGACAATAATCGCCGCTTCGTTTTCTGTCGCTTCAAGACGGATTTTTATATAACCGCCGGATTTTGTAAGTTTCAATGCGTTAGCGACAAGGATTGTAACCATCTGCTGCAATCGCGGCGAGTCGCCGACAACCAAAATATCTTCTTTGTCTGAAATAAATTCCAAACTAACGTTTTTTGCGTCGGCTAATTGTTTTTGCATTTCGTAGACCTTCTTTAGAATTTCAAAAAGATTAATTTCAAATAGTTCCAGACGAAGTTTGCCGGAGGAAATTCTTGCGGAGTCAACCAGGTCATCGATTAGCTTTGCCTGCGCGCGCGCGCTTTTTTCTATTGTTTCGAGCGCGGTTTTGCGGGCAGCTTCATTAATCTCTTTTGTCAGTAAAATTTTCGTCCATCCGAGAACCGTATTTAGCGGTGAACGAAGCTCGTGAGAAAGAAAGGCAAGAAAAAAATCTCTGTCGCGGTTGGCTTTTTCAATTTCCCGCCCGGCTTTCGGGTCGAGTTTATAGTCAGGCGCTGGAATCTGTCCGATAAGAATCCTTTTATCGTCGCCGGTAACTTCCTGTCCGCAGACAAAAATATATTTTAAATTATTTTCCTTATCAAATACTGGCTGTAGCTGAAGCAGAACTAAAATGTCTTCTTCCGCTCCGGCTTTGAAATCCAAATATACGCTGGAATTTTTTACGGATGCTTCCGCAATAGTCTTTTCAATTATCCCGGCATTTTTGTTCAAATTTTGCCGGAGAACCATTTCGGAAAATTTCTGACCGGATAAAGTGTGAAAATCGACGCCGAATTTTTCAAAAATTTTGCCCTCGAGATGAATTATGAAACCATTTAAGTCGAGAGTTCCAAAGAAAGCAAATAAATTATCAAATATATTATGCGTTTCTGAATCGAGGGGAAAATTCATTTTAGTTCTCCGAAAACTGATTGTTGTAGAAAGTGCTTTATTTAGAAGCTGTTTGAAAACTCGAAATAAAGGATGATTTGACTATCAGGCGGTCATTTTGGGTAAATTATTTTGTGAAAAAACTTTATCCTTCTGATCTAACCGATAGTCAATGGAATCATACCAAA
>JAABUN010008355.1_pt1 | contig 10627 bp, 7 predicted proteins | sample 5559311 | NCBI WGS metagenome assembly JAABUN01 (sample SAMN10711877, study PRJNA513370) | rock metagenome | isolation source: Antarctica rocks | place: Antarctica: Victoria Land, Siegfried Peak sud
CGCTCGTCGACGTGCTGGTGGGCGCCGAACGCGCCGGCCTGCCAGAGCATCGCGTCCACCAGGGTGGTCTTGCCGTGGTCGACGTGGGCGACGATGGCGACGTTGCGGATGTCGTCGCGGGTGCGGGTGGGCATGCGGGGGCACTCGTTCCGGTCGGGGGCTGCGCGATCGCTCGCGCGTTCAGCGCCCGAGTCTACGGGCACAGCCGGGACCTCTACGGGCACGGCCGGGACCGGCCTCCGCAGCGAATGTCGGCCGGCCCCTGACGGCTTCCTCAGGCGCCGTCCACGTCCAGCGCGAAGCGCTCGGAGGCAGCCAGGTCCACCACGGCAGCAGGACCCTTCAGCAGTACGCTGCGGCGCGCCGGCTGGCTCGGCTCGGCCAGGGCGGCCACCCGCTCGGCCTCGCGCAGCACGTCGATGATCTCGTGCCCGATGAGTTCGTGCCGCTCCAGCAGAGCGTCCCTCAACGCCTCGACCAGGTGCCTGTTGCGCTCGAGCAGGGCACTCACCACGCTCTTCTGGGCCCGTAGCAGGGTCTCCATCTCCTCCCGGGCGCCGGCGTCGGACAGCACCCGGGCCACTAGGTTCCCGCTCAGGGCTGAGCCCTCCACTGCCGAGAAGGAGATGAGGGTCTCCCCCATGCCCGCGGCACCGATCATCTGCGCGGCCACGGTCGTGGCGTACTGCAGGTCGCTGCTGGGACCGGTGGAGACGTCGCCGAAGAACAGCTCCTCGGCCACCTGGCCCCCGAAGGCGATCCGGATCAGGGCCGTGAGCTCGGAGCGCGACCGGGTGTACACGTCCTCCGCGTCACCGTGCGCGAGCAGCCCCAGTGCGCTGGCGCGCTTGACGATGGACAGGATCTCCAACCGCCGGTGCGGGGCCTCCAGGTGGGCCGTCACCGCGTGGCCGGCCTCGTGCGTCGCGATGAGGCGCTGCTCGTGGACCGTGTAGCCGACCGGCTGACCCAGACCCACCTCCACGACGAGCCGGGCACGCTCGACGTCCTTCCAGGACATGGCGTTCCCGCCTCTGCGCAGGGCGTTGACCAGAGCCTCGTCCATCAGGTGCTCGATCATCACCGGGCTGTAGCCCTGGGTCACCCCGGCCAGCGCGTCACGGTGCTCGGCGTCGTCCAGCTCGGCCTCGTGCGACTTGCGGGTCAGGAAGTGGTCGATGATGTCCCGACGGCCGGACTTGTCCGGCAGGTCGAAGGTGAGCCGGCGGTCGAACCGGCCTGGGCGCAGCAGTGCCGGGTCCAGGTTGTCCGCGCGGTTCGTCGCGGCGATGAGCAGCACGTCGACAGGCTCCGTGCGCGGTCGCGGGATCTGCCGGCCGACGGGAAGCAGCAGGTTCACGGCGTCGATGCCCTGGCCCAGCAGCTTCGACAGGCCGGTCGGCTGGTCGAACGACTGCATCTGCACCAGCAGCTCGTTGACCACCCCACCCACGCCCTCGCTGCTGACGCTGGCGGAGGTGACGGTCGCTGGTCCCGCCTGGAAGGGGCTGGACGCGGCCGCCGCACCGGGCAACCCGTCCAGCCCGCCGCAGCAGGTCAGGGAGCTGGCCGAGCTGGGCGCGGGTGAGGCGCTGCTCATGCCGCCGCGCACGGTCGCGATGGCGTCGATCTCCTCGATGAAGCCGATCGCCCCGCCTTCCTTGCGCGCGGCCTTGCGCAGGGCCTTGAAGTAGGAGCGGATCTTGCGTGCCGTCGCCCCGTAGTACATCGACTGGAACGAGGTGCCCGAGACGAAGAGGAAGGGCACGCCGGCCTCCGCGGCCATCGCCTTGGCCATGTGGGTCTTGCCCGTCCCGGGAGGGCCCTCGAAGAGCAGACCGCGGCGGGGCGTGCCGCCCATGTCCCTGCGGAACGTGCGTCCGGCCAGGAACAGGTCCAACGAACGGATCACGTCCTCCTTGACCGGTGCGAGCCCCTTCACGTCGCTCATGCGGACGTCGATCTGCTCGGGGCGGACGATCACGTGCGGCGAGCGTCCCGCCACGACGCTCGTGCCGAGCACCACCACGATCATGACCGCGAAGAAGATGCCGACCATGACGTACAGCGGGTCGACGGCGGGCAGCGTCGGCATGGTGAGCGGGTTGCCCGTCAGGAAGCGCCCCCAGAACCACGCCACCGGCGGGCCCAACACGGCCACGATGACCAGGAGCCTGCGCTGGCGCGCGCGTTCACGGTTGCGCCCCACGTCAGCGGGGTCGCGCAGCACCCTGTCAAGCAATCCGTCCGACACCAGTGGCCTCCTACGTCCTGCGGCCTCCGGATGCGGTGGCCTGTGCACCTAGCAAGGACCACCCCCTCGCAGAGCGCAAGCCGCTGTCCCCCGTCCGGCTCCGCGACCGGTGCGCCGCTCGCCCATGGGTGCCCCGTCCGGAGCACCCGGCGTCACCACGGGTCCACAGGTGGCCCATCGGCGCGCAGCCGGTTCAGGAGCGCGTTCCCGCCGCCCGGCCTGCGAGCACCTGCTGCTGCAGCGCCTGCACGACGGGCACGTCGGCCGCCAACCAGGCCACGTCCATCCAGCGCCCCACCGGCAGCCAGCGCAGCTCGTCATGGTCCTGCAACGCCTGCGGCTGCCCGATCAGCACCGTGAGGTAGACCGCCAGCACACCGTTCTGGCCCAGCGGCCACCAACCACCCACCGGGCCATCCAGACGCCGCCCCAACGTGGCCCGGACGCCGAGCTCCTCGTGCAGCTCGCGGTGCAACGCCTGCTCGGGTGTCTCCGCACGCTCCAGCTTCCCGCCCGGAAGCTCCCACCCGCCCGCCAGCCGGCCCGGGGCGCTCCGGCGCGCTGCGAGCAGCAGGGTCGGTGCGTCCAGGTCGTCGACCACGGCGGCACCGACCACCCGCAGGCCTCCCGCGGGCCGGGGCACGTCGGTGGTTGCCATCCGCACAGTGAACACCTGCGCTTGGCCTTCGCGTAGGGGTGGCTTGCCTTCGTTGACGGCCAGACCGGCTGTGGGCGAAAGTCGAACGGTGCCCCGCCTCCTCGCTCCTGCCGAGATCACCCGCCAGCTCCTCGACCTGCCGCAGGACGAGGCACTCTCCAGGGTCCGGGCGGTGCTGGCTGCGGGCGGGTCGTTGACCGACGAGAGCCATGCGCCGAGCTGGTGGGTGCCGGCCGATGCCGAGGGCAACGAGCCGTGCGTGTGCACCGGCGCCCCCGATCCGCTGCCAGGAGCCGACCGTGGCTGAGACGATCGTGCAGCACACCGGTGAGCAGCCGGGGGGCAACCTGGCCGGCATGCTCAACTGGCTGCGGGCCGGTGTGCTGGGCGCCAACGACGGGATCGTGTCGACGGCAGGGCTGGTGGTCGGTGTCGCCGGAGCCAGCACCGACCGGCAGGTGCTGCTGGTGGTGGGCCTGGCCGGGCTGGTCGCAGGTGCCCTGTCCATGGCGGGCGGCGAGTACGTCTCGGTCAGCAGCCAGCGTGACACCGAGAACGCGGTGCTCGCCAAGGAGCGCTGGGAACTCGAGCACCTGCCCGAGCAGGAGCTGGACGAGCTGACGGAGATCTACCGCAGCAAGGGGCTTCCGGCCGATCTGGCCCGCCGCGTCGCGGTGCAGCTGACCGAGAACGACGCGCTGGCCGCCCATGCCGAGGCCGAGCTCGGCATCGACCCGGACGTACGCTCCAACCCCCTGCTGGCCGCCTGGGCCTCGTTCGTCTCGTTCACCCTCGGCGCCCTGCTGCCGCTGCTGGCCATCGCCCTGCCACCCGTCAGCCTGCGTGTGCCTGTCACCGTCGTCGCGGTGACGGTCGCGCTCCTGCTGACCGGTGTCGTCTCGTCCCGGCTGGGACACGCCCCGATGCTGCCTGCAGTCGTGCGCAACGTGCTCGTGGGTCTGCTGGCGATGGGAGTCACCTTCGTCGTCGGAACGCTCGTCGGCGGGACGCTCTAGTCGACGCTGGACGCTGTAGTCGACGCTGTAGCCGGCACGTCGTCCAGCCCGGTCAGGACAACTTCAGCAGCGCCTTGACCTCGGCAAAGTGGCACGCGGCCTTGTGACCGGCTTCGGCGCCGGGGTGCTCAATCAGCAGGGGCTCCTCGGTGGCGCAGATGTCCTGCGCCTTCCAGCACCGCGTCCGGAAGCGGCAGCCCGAGGGCGGGTTCAGGGGGCTCGGGACGTCGCCCGTCAGCATGACGCGCTCACGCTTGCGCTCGATCTGGGGGTCCGCCGATGGTGCCGCGGACATCAGGGCCTGCGTGTACGGGTGCATCGGCCGGTCGTACAGCTCGTCCTTGTTTGCCACCTCGACGATCTTGCCCAGGTACATCACCGCTACCCGGTCGCTGATGTGGCGTACCACGGACAGGTCGTGGGCGATGAACATGTACGCGAGCCCCAGGCGCTTCTGCAGGTCCTCGAACAGGTTGACCACACCTGCCTGCACCGAGACGTCCAGCGCGGAGACCGGCTCGTCCAGCACCAGCATCTTCGGCTCCAGTGCCAGCGCACGGGCGATGCCGACGCGCTGACGCTGCCCGCCGGAGAACTCGTGCGGGTAGCGGTTACCGTGCTCGGCGTTGAGGCCCACCAACTGGAGCAGCTCCGCCACGCGCGCCTTGCCCTGCTTGTCGTTCTCCCACAGGCCGTGCACTCTCAGCGGTTCGCCGACGATGTCGTTCACCGGCATCTTCGGGTTCAGCGAGGCGTACGGGTCCTGGAAGACGATCTGCAGCTCACGGCGTATCGGGCGCATCTGGGAGACCGACTTCGTCGTCAGCTCCTCACCCCGGAACCGGACCGACCCGGACGTGGGCGTGTGCAGCTGGAGCAGCGCCCGGCCGGTGGTGGACTTCCCGCAGCCGGACTCCCCGACCACGCCGAGGGTCTCCCCGTCGTCGATGTGGAACGTGACGCCCGACACGGCCTGCACCTGGCCGACGACTTTGCGCAGCAGGCCACCTCCCTTGACGGGGAAGTTCATGACCAGGTCCTCGACCTCGAGCAGGTGCGCGCCCTCGACCTCGTCGCCCGAAGGGTTCTGGGGCGTGACCTGGCTTTCGCTGGACAGCGTGCTCACAGGGCATCCTCGCTCTCGGCACGGAAGAAGGCTGTGGGGTCCTCGGACTCGGCCATGCGGTCCCAGTGGTGGCAGGCGGCCAGGTGGTCGTGGTGATCGGTCAGGGTCAAGATGGGCTCCACCTCACGGCACTTCTCGGTCGCCAACGGGCACCTCGGGTTGAACGGGCAGCCGCTGGGCAGGTTGATGAGCGAGGGCGGCGCCCCGTTGATCGGGCGCAGGCGCGAGTCGGCGCCGGTCATCGAGGGCATCGAGCCCAGGAGCCCCGCCGTGTAGGGCATCCGCGGTCCGTAGAAGGTGTCGTCGGTGCTGCCGAGCTCGACCGGCCGCCCTGCGTACATCACCAGCACGTTGTGCGCCATGCCGGCCACCACGCCGAGGTCGTGCGTGATGAGGATGATCGCCGCGTTCACGGCGTCCTTCACCTCGATAAGCTTCTCCAGGATCTGCGCCTGCACGGTCACGTCCAGGGCGGTCGTAGGTTCGTCGGCGATGATGATGTCCGGGTCGTTGATCACCGCCATGGCGATCATCGCCCGCTGCCGCATACCGCCGGAGAACTCGTGCGGGTAGTTGCGCAGGCGTTGCGAGGGCTGGGGGATGCCGACGAGGTCGAGCATCTCCTCTGCACGCTTGAGCGCAGCCTTCTTGGAGATCGCCTCGTGCGAGCGCACCGCCTCGGCCAGCTGGTCCCCGATGGAGTACACCGGGTTCAGTGCCGTCATCGGGTCCTGGAAGATCATGGCGATCTTGCGACCGCGCAGGCTGCGCTGCTCGCCCTCAGACATGGTCAGGACGTCCTTGCCGCGGTAGATCGCCTTGCCGGTGACCTTGGCGGTCTTCGGCAGCAGCCCCATCAGCGCCATCGACGACACCGACTTGCCCGAGCCGGACTCGCCGACGATCCCGAGGACCTCCCGCTCGTGCAGGCTGTACGAGACGCCACGGACGGCCCGCACCAGACCGTCCTCGGTCGGGAAGCCCACGGTCAGGTCCTCGACCCGCAGGATCTCCTCGCCCTTGACCGGCGCTGAGTCGCTGCCACCCCAGGCGGAGGAGACGTGCGCGTTCTCCGCCTCCGTGACCTGGGGGTCACGATTGTCGTTGCGGGAGTCGGCCCCGACTGGATACAGGTCGTCAGTCATCAGGCACGCACCCTTGTCTGTCGCGGGTCATAGGCATCACGCAGGCCATCACCGATGAAGTTCACGGCCAGCGCGATCGTGACGATGAACAGCCCGGGCCACCAGAACAGCCAGGGGCGGGTCAGGAACGCGCTCTGGTACTCGCTGATGAGCGCTCCCAGCGACGTGTCCGGGGCCTTGACGCCGAAACCCAGGTAGCTGAGCGCGGTCTCGAGCAGGATCGCCGACGCGATGGCCAGGGTCGCCGACACGATGATGACGCCGAGGACGTTGGGCAGGATGTGACGGAAGATGATGCGCCCGCTGCTGGCCCCCATCGCCCTGGCGGCCTCGACGAACTCTTTCTCGCGCAGAGAGAGGAACTCGCCGCGGACCAGGCGGGCGAGCCCTGTCCAGGTGACCAGACCGAGCACGAGGGCCAGCACGATGATCCCGCCGCCACCGAACCTCTTGCCGAGCACGGCCGCGATGACCAGGACCGGGATAGTGATCATCACGTCGGTGAAGCGCATGAGCACCGACTCGATGCCACCACGGAAGTAGCCGGCGACCGCACCGATGACGGTGCCCACCGCGGTGGAGCTGAAGCCGACGACGAACGCGATGATCAGCGAACGCTGGGCACCGCGCATGGTGAGGGCGAAGTAGTCCTTGCCGATGTTGTCCTGACCGAACGGGTTGGCACCGACCGAGAGACCGTCTCCGTCGAACCAGGGGATCAGGTCCAAGGTCGGTCGTCCTGATTCGATGACGCTGGAGGGGACCAGGTAGGACTTGCCCCACCAACCGGGGATCGGTCCGTAGCCGATCGAGGTGAAGGCCAGCAGGAGCACAAAAGCCAGCGCGACCATCCCGCCGAGCGCACCACGGTGGCGGAAGAACCGCCGCCGGACCAGCTCGCCCTGGCTGCGCGCGGTGATGTTCATGCCGTGAGAGCCGGCCGCGCCGTCCTCGCTCGCCTTGCGCTCGGAGGCGTCTTCCTGCTGTTCCGGCGACGTGCCTGGCAGTTGTTGGCTCATCAGTCCTGTCCTTGTCGGATACCGATGGTGGGTGGGACGGCGCCTCAGATAGGCGGTGCAGCCGACCTGTCAGGCCAGGCGGATCCGGGGGTCGAGGTAGGCGTAGAGGATGTCCGCGACCATGTTGAACAGCACGATCGCGGTGCCTGTGACGAGGAAGAACCCCATGACCGGGTTGGGGTCGACGTCCTTGAGCCCGTCGTTGAACATCGTGCCCATCCCCCTCCAGCCGAACACCTTCTCGGTGATGATGGCCCCGCCGACGATGCCAGCGAAGTCAAAGGCCATCAGTGTGGTCACCGGGATGAGGGCGTTGCGGAACGCGTGACGCATGATCACCGTGCGTTCGGTCAGGCCCTTGGACCGGGCGGTGCGCACGTAGTCCTGGTTCAGGACCTCGAGCATGCTGGCCCGGGTAAACCGGGTGTACGTGGCGAAGGAGATCAGGATAAGCGCCGTCGTGGGCAGGATGATGTGGGTCTGGTTGTCCAACCACGTCTGCCAGAAGTTCCCGCTGAAGTTGGGCGTCTCGGAGCCGATGGTGGAGATCACCCGCCCTCTGACCCTGTCGTTGTAGCTGGGAAAGGCCAGCAGGACGTGGTCCCAGAAAATCAGGGCGCCCGTCAGCAAGCCAGTCAGCACCGCAGCACGCATCGCAGCCGAGCGCTCCAGCCCGCCCAGGAAGTACCCCAGCGCCAGGCAGACTGCGACGGTGATTGCCGCGAGCATCACGATGTGTTCCCAGCCCGGGTTGATGAGCACCGGCTGCGTCACGAAGAAGGAGATGATCCCCACCGCGGCTGCGGCCAACGCCGCGTACAAGACGCTGCGCTTGCCCAGTCCCGCGATGAGCGCTGTCACGGCGAAGGCGATGCCGATAGCGGTGACGGCGATCAGCACGATCCCCAGCGACGGTGTCTCGAACCAGCCCACGAGCGAGAGGTACAGCAGGACGCCGGCCGTGGCTGCAGCCGCCAGCGCGAACACCAGGACGCGCTTGCCGCGGGTTCCGCCGATGAGGGCCATCCAGGCGAGCCCGCTGAGCAGGGCCACCACCACGATCACCAGGATCGGGATCGTCGGGTCGGCGAGCCAGTCGTTGAACACGATGGCGCCGTACTGCTTGAGCAGGACGGCCACCCAGAAGGAGGGCAGCGAGAAGAAGACAAAGGCCGCGAAGGTGATCGAGTAGTCGAAGCCGCTGTACTGGCGCAGCGCCGAGATGATGCCGATCGTGATGCCGACGACGATGGCGACCAGGGACGCGGTCAGCACCAGGCGCAGGGTCGATGACATCGCCTGGCCGAGGATCGTCGAGACGTCCTGCCCGAAGCGGTTCTTACCCAGGTCGCACGAGGCGAAGGGCAGCACGCACCCAGCGATCCCGCGCAGCCACAGCAGGTAGCGCGCCGGGACCGGGACGTCGAGCTTCAGGTCCCGCACGCGCGCGGCGATCTTCTGCTCGCGGTTGGGTGAGTTGTCCTGCCGCAGGTCCGCGATGGGATCACCGGAGTTGGCGGTGAGCACGTACACGATGGCGGTGGCCGCCAGCAGCACGAAGAAGGAGACGATCAGCCTGCGGATGATGAAGACGAGCACGTCTCACCTCTCGGGGGTTCCGTGGCGCCGGGGTTCAGGGGCCTGTGTCGTGCGGCGGACGGGAGCACGGTCCTTGCCACCGTTCGTCTGTGAGGTACGTCGCAGCGAACGATAGTCCTACGAGGGTGCTGCGGTCCCGTTCGCCGCGCGGTCAATTCGTCCGGTGCGGCGAGCCGGGAGCGGCCAGCACAGGGGGCCGGAAGCAGCTGCTCCCGGCCCCCTGCTGAGCATTCGGCGACCTCTCGGTCACCGTCGGCTCGGGGTTGGTCCTTGTTCTACTGCACGTCCCAATCCTGGATGTTCCAGGTGACCGACGACTGCGACGGCTGGAACGTCACGCCACTCACCGTGTTGTCGTACGCCACGAGGCCCGGGAAGTTGAACAGCGGGACGGTGGCGAGGTCCTCCCACAGGAGCGTCTCGATCTGCTTGATGAGCTCGGTCTGCTCGTCCAGGTCCGGGGTCACGTCGAGCTCGGCAAACAGCTTGTCGACCTCAGGGTTGGTGTACGTGCCGAAGTTCTGGCCACCACCCGTGGCGTAGATAGAGCTGTTGCCGGAGACGAGCGGGGACCCCGACCAGGCGTACAGGGCGACGTCGAAGTTGCCGCCGGAGAGGCCGGCCTCGAAGAAGTCCTCCTGCCCGGCGTCGACGACCTTGAAGCCGGCCTGCTCGCACGATGCACGGATCAGGTCGACCTCGTTGGTACGACGGGGGTTCGGGGTCTGGTAACCGATCCGGACCTCGGTGCCCGCGGCGTTGGCGCCGTCGACGAGAGCCTTGGCTTCGGCGATGTTCGCCGTGTCGTAGCGGCCGTCCTGGATGGCGGAGGCGACCTCCTCGTACGAAGGCTGGAAGCCCATGACGAGACGCGACTGCGCGATCTCGGCATTGGCGTTGACCGGCGTGATGAGGTTGTTGACGATCTGGTCGCGAGGCACGCACAACGCGAACGCCTCTCGTAGCGCCTTGTCCTTGAACGCTCCCGTGAAGTTGAAGTCGAGGTGCTCGAAGGTGAACTCATCACCCTGGACGACCGTGATCTGGTCGCCAAGCGCCTCCATCTGGGCGAGGATGTCGGGGTTGGGCTGCGGCTCGGCGACGAGGACGTCACCGTTCTGCAGGGCCTGTGCCTGCTCCTCCTGGCCGATGATCCGGACCACGATGGTCGACGAGATCGGGGGGGTGCCCCAGTACTCCTCGTTGGCGGTCAGGGTGATGGACTGCCCAGCATCCCACGAGTCGATCTTGTACGGGCCGGACGAGGGGATGATGTCCTGGGGCAGCTCGCCCGGGTTGAAGCGCCAGCCCGTGTTCCAGAACTCGGCGACCTTGCCCAGGACCTCGACGTCGTCATCCTTGACCGCCGCGATGATGTCCTCGACACCGGACTCCTGCTCGGCAATGTGGGCGGGCAGGAAGCCGCCGATCCCGGCGATCCAGTCGGAGTAGGTGTCGGTGTAGACGACGGTGAAGTCCTTGTCGCCTTCCTCGCACTCCGGCTTCTCCATCAGCTCCGTGCCGGTGGTGGACGCGGCATCGAAGAGGGTGGTGACGTCCTCGCCCTCACCCGTGTCGTAGGCGCCGGAGAAGGCGGCCCAGTTCAGCATCACGTCGTCGCAGTCGATCGGCTCACCGTCGGACCACACGGCGTCTGGGTTGATCGAGTACTCGACGGTCAGGGGGTCGTCGCTGGTCTTCTCGTAGGTGCCGAACTCCTCGTTCGGCACGACGGAGCCGTCCTCGCCGAACTCGTAGAACCCGGTGAGCACCTGGTTCAGCACGATCGTGTTCTTGACCGCGTTGTCGG
>JAABUN010008356.1_pt1 | contig 10626 bp, 12 predicted proteins | sample 5559311 | NCBI WGS metagenome assembly JAABUN01 (sample SAMN10711877, study PRJNA513370) | rock metagenome | isolation source: Antarctica rocks | place: Antarctica: Victoria Land, Siegfried Peak sud
TATCGAAGATTAAGCAAAGATTACGAAAGGTTGCCGGAAACGAGCGAAGCCTTCATCCAAATAGCCATGATGCGTCTGATGCTGCTTCGCCTTAAACCTTTTTGAGTTTTCAAACAGCTTCTAAGAGACTGTTTGAAAAGTAAGAATAGGACGCAGAAAAATACAGATTCGGCGGATAAAGACGGATTTTTTGAAAAAAGATTTAGTAGTAAAAAATCATATCCGCGCCAATCCGCTTAATCGGCATTTTTCCGCGTCCTATTTCTTCGACTTTTCAAACAGTCTCTAAATTGATTTTTCCTTATGCAGAAACTTCCACGCGAATTTTACACGCGCGACGACACCTTGCAAATCGCCCGCGATTTGCTCGGCAAAATTCTGGTCGTCCCGTCTGAAACCGACGAGCGAGTTTCGGGCGTGATTGTCGAAACCGAAGCGTATATGGGCGCGATTGATAAAGCCGCGCATTCTTACGGCAACCGGCGCACGGCGCGCACCGAGACAATGTTCGCGTCGGGCGGCACGGTTTATATATTTTTTATTTACGGAATGTATTTTCAGTTTAACATCGTCGCCGGCGCGGTCGATACGCCGCACGCGATTTTAATTCGAGCCGTCGAGCCGTTTGAAAATATAGAAATTATGCGGGAACGCCGCCGTTTGAAAAGCAAAAATCCGGCAATCGAAATGCCCGACAAAAATCTCACCGACGGTCCGGGAAAACTCTGCATCGCGCTCGGAATCGACAAAACTTTCAATAATGAAAACTTACTCGGCGATAAAGTCTGGATTGAAACCGGAGAAAATTCGGCGGCGGAAATCGTCTGCGGCAAGCGAATCGGTATCGATTACGCCGAAGAATTTGCGGAAAAACCGTGGCGCTTCTGGATAAAAGATAATCCGTTTGTCAGCCGAAAATGATTTTTTATTATTTTGTCGAAAGATAGATTGTTATAAAAAAGCGGAGTATTTAAAGTTCAAGACTAATTTTCATAAAGTTAAAATGAAAATTAGTCTCGATAAATTTTTGAAATTTGAAAAATAATTCTACGGCGCGAGATATTGATGCAGAATCTGGTCGAGTGTATCGAAATCTAGTGGCTTGTTTATCAAATCGTCGCATCCGGCTTCGATGGCTTTGCGGTAATAAGATTCGCCGTGAGCGGTAACGGCGATAATCGACAGCTTCGATGTGCCGTCAAATTCTCTGATAATGCGCGTCGCCGTCAAACCGTCCATAAACGGCATCGCCATATCCATTAAAATCAGGTCTGGAAATTGATTTTTTACGCTATCGACCGCTTCCTGTCCGTCGGTCGCTTCGACGACTTTGTAGCCGTAACCTTCGAGAAGAAATTTCATAAAGTTGCGAGTGTCTTCGTAATCTTCAACAATAAGAACTCTTTTTGTCATAATATTCACCTCAAAGCCGAAATAGAAAGGTTTGATTCAAGTATAATTTAATACATAAAAGCAATTAAACCGACACTCGGTTTCCGCCTGAGCAATTATAATGCCAGCTGACAAAAATGTTAACGGCAAAACAAAACACCGAAAAATTCAAAAAAAGCATTGTCAAAACATTCCCGCGATAAAAATAATTATTGAATCAGATACTGGCTCAGAATCGGGCGAAGCGAATCGAAATCGAGCGGTTTGTTTATCAAATCGTCGCAGCCGGCTTCGATTGCCTGCCGGTAATATGATTTGCCGTAAGCCGTAACCGCCAGAATCGGCAGGCGCACACCGTTGATAAACCTTCTGATTAAACGGGTTGCGTCGAGTCCGTCCATTATCGGCATCGACATATCCATAAGAATAAGGTCGGGAAGTCGATATTTGACCGATTCGACGGCTTCCTGCCCGTTGGTCGCTTCCATCACCTGATAGCCGCAGTCTTCCAGTAGAAACCTCATTAAATTTCTGGTGTCGTCGTAGTCCTCAACCACAAGAATCGTTTTTGCCATAAATTTTGTCCGAAAGCCGAAACTCGAATCCAACTACAAATTTATAAAATTAACATTCAGAAATCAATAAAATATTTTTCGACCGCGTTTCCGTTTACTGAAATATAAGATTATTTGCCAAAGATTTCGACAATGTAAAAGATGAATTATGTTAGTCAAACTCGATACAATTTAACAAAAACCGTTGGCGGCTAATTTCCGAAGCGGCTTGCAAAAACTTTTTCGATGTGTTGTAAATATAGAAAAGCGATGCAAATTTTCAACAGCCGCAATCATCATCCGCATCATCACGCGATTCATTACCATCGTCGCCGGAACTAATCCCGTTTTTTATTTAATCCGTAAAAATTAGTTTTAGAAGCGTGAAGCTCAAAAAGTTTTCCACGCTGTTTTTGTGTCTAAATGAACAATCAAAAATTAAAAATCGCCGTTCAAAAATCAGGACGCTTAAGCGAAGATTCGGTTAATCTGCTGAAAACCTGCGGCATCAGACTCGCAAACGGTTTAGGAAAACTCAAATCGACCGCCGCGAATTTTCCGCTCGAAATCTTTTTCCTGCGCGACGACGATATTCCCGAATACGTCGCCGACGGCGTTGCCGACATCGGAATCGTCGGCGAAAATGTTTTAGGCGAAAGCGGGAAAAACTGCGAGACGATTGAAAAACTTGGTTTCGGCAAATGTCGTTTGTCGCTCGCCGTGCCGAAATCGTTCGATTATCAAGCGATACAAGACCTCAAAGGCAAACGTATAGCGACCAGTTACCCGCAAATTTTAGGCAGATTTTTAAACGATAATCGCGTTGACGCCGACATTCACACTATCAGCGGTTCGGTTGAAATCGCGCCGTCAATCGGATTGGCTGACGCGGTTTGCGACCTCGTAAGTTCCGGCAGTACACTGTTTACCAACGGTCTGCGCGAAGTCGAAACGGTTTTTGAGTCGGAAGCGGTTTTAATTTCAAGAAAAAATCTCGACGGAAATTTGCAGAATATTTTAAGAAAGCTGCTTTTCCGCATCAACGCCGTCAAAGCCGCCAAACAAAACAAATATATTCTGCTGAACGCGCCGAATGATAAACTAAACGAAATTATCAAACTTCTTCCCGGCATAAAAAGTCCGACGGTTCTGCCGCTTCACGAAAGCGGCTGGAGTTCGGTGCATTCGGTCATCGGCGAAAACGATTTCTGGGAATCGGTCGAAAACCTGCGAGACGCGGGCGCGGAAGGAATTTTGGTATTGTCGATAGACCAGATGATTAGTTAAAAAAGTGAAAAAACTGAAAAAGGAAAAGAAATTTTGCTTTTTGTTATGCGCCGTTCGTCGGCTAAATATATGAAAATAATTCGTTATCCTGAAAGAGAAACGTGGAATGAAATTCTGGCGCGTCCGGTTTTCGAGACGAAAAGTTTGGAGCGGCACGTTCAAAATATTTTGAATCACGTCAAAAAAGACGGCGACCGAGCCGTGCGTCATTTTACGAACGCGCTCGATAAAGTCGAAATCGAAGATTTTCTCGTCTCCGAAGCCGAATTTGAAGCGGCTGAAAATAATGTTTCAACAGAATTGAAAAATGCGATTCAGCTTGCCAAATCGAATATCGAGAAATTTCACCGGGCGCAGACGGAAAATCACGCGGTTATCGAAACGACGACAGGCGTGTTCTGCTGGCGCAAATCCGTCGCCATAGAACGTGTCGGGCTGTATATTCCGGCAGGCAGCGCGCCGCTTTTTTCAACCGTTCTGATGCTCGCCGTTCCCGCTAAAATTGCCGGTTGCCGGGAAATCGTGCTGTGTTCGCCGCCCGATTTAAACGGCAAAATAAATGACGCGATTCTTTACGCTGCGAAACTTTGCGGCGCGACTAAGGTTTTCAAAATCGGCGGCGTTCAGGCAATCAGCGCAATGTCGTTCGGCACGGAAACCGTTCCGCGAGTGTATAAAATTTTCGGTCCGGGCAATCAGTTCGTAACGTGCGCCAAACAGCTCGTCGCTCAATACGGAACAGCAATCGATATGCCCGCCGGACCGTCGGAAGTCGCCGTTTTAGCCGACGAAACGTGCGTTCCGGCATTCGTCGCCGCCGATTTACTGTCGCAAGCCGAACACGGACCGGATAGCCAGGTTTTGCTTGTTTCGACAAATGAAAAAGTCGTCGAAGAAACCAATATCGAACTTGAAAAACAGTTGGCGAAACTTTCGCGCAAAACGATTGCCGCGCACGCGCTCGAAAATTCAAAAGCGATTCTGGTCAAAGATTCTGATGAAGCCGTCGATATTTTGAACGAATACGCCGCCGAACATCTGATTATCGCAGCCGAAAACGCCGACCAAATCGCCGAACGAATAATTAACGCCGGTTCGGTATTCATCGGCAATTACAGTTGCGAGTCGGCAGGCGATTATGCTTCGGGAACAAATCACACGCTGCCGACAAACGGCGCGGCGAAAGCGTTCAGCGGCGTGTCTTTGGACAGTTTCGTCAAGAAAATCACGTTCCAAAAGCTGACCGAAGAAGGCGTCAAAAATCTCGGACGCGCCATCGAATGTATGGCGGAAGCCGAAGGTTTGGACGCGCATAAAAACGCGATTACTATTCGGCTTGAAAAATTAGCCGCGAACAGACACGAACAAACACGAAAAAGAAAATCTGCGTAAAATTTTTATAGTTTGTTTGCGCTTTTTCTTTCGTGCATTTTCGTGTCTGTTCGTGGCAAAAAATCTTATGAGTTTCGATTTAGAAAATTTAGTTCGGGAAAACGTCAAGAATCTGACCGCGTATTCTTCCGCCAGACAGGAATTCAGCGGCGCGGCGCGGATTTTTCTCGACGCTAACGAAAACAGTTTCGGCTCGCCGCTTGCGGACGATTACAATCGTTATCCAGACCCTTTGCAGTCGGAAATCAAACGAAAAATCGCCGAATGGAACGATGTCGCGCCCGACGAAATTTTCGTCGGCAACGGCAGCGACGAAGCGATTGATTTATTGTTTCGCATTTTTTGCCGCCCGCAAATCGATAACGTTTTGATTTGCCCGCCGACTTACGGAATGTATGCGGTTTCGGCGGAAATAAACGACATAAAAATAAAACGCGCGAATTTAACCGAAGATTTCGAGCTGGATTTTTCGGCAATAAATGAAGCGATTGACGCGAATACAAAACTGCTTTTCGTCTGTTCGCCGAACAATCCGACGGGCAATTCTTTCGGGCGCGAAGATATTTTAAATCTGGCGGAAAAATTTCACGGAATCGTCGTCGTCGATGAAGCGTATATTCATTTTTCCGGCGAAAAATCGCTTGTTTCGGAAATACGAAATTTCCCGAATCTGGTTGTTTTGCAGACGTTTTCAAAAGCCTGGGGTTTAGCCGGTTTGCGCGTCGGTCTGGCATTTTCCGACGAAAAAACGATTGCGCTGTTCAACCGCGTAAAGCCGCCGTATAACGTTTCGCAAATCGCCCAGGAAACGATTTTGAAAGCGTTTGAAAACGAGTCGGAAGTTGAAAAAACGGTTGGAAAAATCGTCGCCGAACGCGAAAAGCTGATTGAAAACTTACGGGCATTTTCTTTTACAGCGAAAATTTTTCCGTCCGACGCTAATTTTATTCTGGTGAAAACAACCGACGCGGAAAGAATTTATAAATTTCTTCTTGGTGAAAAAATCGTCGTCCGCAACCGGAATAATGTCGAATTATGTTTCGGCTGTTTGCGAATTACCGTCGGCACACCGGAAGAAAACGAGAGTTTATTAACCGCTCTGGGAAGGTTAGCCACAGAGAAGACAGAGTAAAACCTTTAAAAACTCCGTGTTTCTCTGTGTTCTCTGTGGGGTAGATTGTTTTATGAAAAAAGTTTTATTTATCGACCGCGACGGAACTTTGATTTTCGAGCCGGAAGATTTTCAAATCGACAGCTTCGAGAAACTGAAATTTCTGCCGTTTGTTATTTCTTATTTAGGAAAAATCGCGCGCGAAACCGATTTTGAACTCGTTATGATAACGAACCAGGACGGACTCGGCACGGAAAGTTTTCCCGAAGCGACGTTTTATCCGGCGCATAATTTTATGATGCAAACGCTTGCGGGTGAAGGAATTAACTTTTCCGAAATTTATATTGACCGCAGTTTTGCGAGCGAAAACAAATCGACGCGCAAGCCGAATACCGGACTTTTGGGCAAGTATTTAACGGGCGAATACGATTTGGCAAATTCTTTTGTCGTCGGCGACCGTGAAACTGACGTTCAGCTGGCGAAAAACTTGGGCGCGAAAGCGATTTTTATAAAAAATCCGAATTTCGCCGCACCGGAAAACGACGAAATAATCGCGCTCGCCGCCGACGATTGGCGCGACGTTTACGAATTTTTGAAACTGCCGCCGCGCAAAATTCGCCACACGCGCAAGACCAATGAAACGGAAATTGCGATTGAACTGAATTTGGACGGCGCGGGCAAATCTGAAATCTCGACTGGCATACATTTTTTCGACCATATGCTCGAACAAATTTCGAGACACGGCACGATTGATTTGAAAATCGAGGCAAACGGCGACCTTCATATCGACGAGCATCACACGATTGAAGACACGGCAATCGCGCTCGGCGAAGCGTTTAATCTGGTTCTAAAGGATAAGCGCGGAATGGCGCGTTACGGTTTTACACTGCCAATGGACGAGTGTCTGGCGCAGGTTGCCGTCGATTTCGGCGGACGAAACTGGATTGTCTGGGAAGCGGAATTTAAGCGCGAAATGATTGGTAAAATGCCGACCGAAATGTTTTTTCATTTCTTTAAATCGTTTTCCGATAAAGCCTTGTGCAACCTGAACATAAAAGCCGAAGGCGCAAACGAGCATCACAAAATCGAAGCGATTTTCAAGGCGTTTGCAAAGGCGATAAAAATGGCGGTCAAGCGCGATATAAACGATAAAAATCTGCCAAGCACGAAGGGAAGTTTATGAAAGTCGCAATCGTCAAATACAACGCCGGAAATGTCGAATCGGTCAAAAATGCGCTCAACCGTTCGGGCGTCGAGCCGATTTTGACCGACGACGCGCGGGAACTGCAAACGGCTGACAAAGTTATATTTCCGGGCGTCGGCGAAGCATCGTCGGCGATGAATTATCTGCGCGGGAAAAATCTGGACACGGTTATAAAAAATCTGACGCAGCCGGTTTTGGGCGTGTGTCTCGGAATGCAGCTTTTATGCGAGTTTTCCGAAGAAAACGAAACCGAATGTCTGGGAATTTTGCCGTATAAGGTGAGAAAATTTGAATCCGAAACTTTGAAAATTCCGCAGATGGGCTGGAATAATATTTTCGATTTGAAAACGCCGCTGTTTGAAGGCGTCCGGGAAAATTCGTTTGTCTATTTCGTCCACAGCTTTTACGTCGAAACAGGTGCGGAAACTGTCGCCGCGTGCGATTACGAAACGAAATTCAGCGCGGCTGTTCGATACGAAAATTTTTATGCCGTGCAGTTTCACGCGGAAAAATCGGGCGCAGTCGGCGAGCGGATTTTGGAGAATTTCTTGAAGATTTAAGAAAGAATATTAACAGGGATAAAAGGGATAGACAGGGATAAAAACATTTGCGGAAATTGTATTATCGGCGTTTGTCTTCGCCTTCGATGTTAAAATATCTGTAATTGTCCGCGCGTGTTCGTGAATCGTTTTCTTTCCGACGCCGATAAAAAATATGATTGAAATAATTCCCGCCATTGATTTGATTGACGGAAAATGTGTGCGTTTATCGCAAGGCGATTTTGCGAGAAAGAAAATCTATAACGAAAATCCGCTGGAAGTCGCTAAACAGTTTGAAGCGTTTGGGTTAGAGCGTTTGCACATAGTCGATTTGGACGGCGCGAAAACGGGCGCGATTGTAAATTTGAAAGTTTTGGAAAAGATTGCGGCGAACACGAATCTGACGATTGATTTCGGCGGCGGCATAAAAACTAATAAAGACGTTAGAGCGGTGTTCGACGCGGGCGCGGAAATGGCGAGCGTCGGAAGCGTCGCCGTTAAAGAACCGGAGAAATTTTTCGCGTGGATTGAAAAATGGGGCGGCGAAAAATTTTTGCTCGGCGCGGATGTCAGAGACGGAAAAATTTCCATTAACGGCTGGCAAACCGAAACCGATTTGGAAATTCTGCCGTTTCTGCAAAATTATTCGGCGCGCGGCGCGCGCCAGGTTTTTTGCACCGATATTTCAAAAGACGGTCTGCTGCAAGGTTCGTCGAACGAGCTGTATGCGGAAATTTTGGCGCATTTGCCTGAATTGAAATTGATTGCCAGCGGCGGCGTCAGTCGAATCGAAGACGTTTTTGAATTGGACGAAATCGGCTGCGCGGGCGTGATTATCGGCAAGGCGATTTATGAAGGGAAAATTAAATTGGAAGAATTGGGAAAAACAATAGAACGCGGGTAACGCGGGTTCGGGCGGATTTTCGCGAATTAAATCATTTTTACAAACTGATAAAATATTTTTATAAAATCGGCGTTAATTTGCCGAATCCGCGTTTTATTACTCAACTGAAAATGTTAGCAAAACGAATTATTCCGTGTCTCGACGTAAAAGACGGGCGCACGGTAAAAGGAACGAATTTTATAAACCTGCGCGACGCGGGCGATGCGGTCGAGCTTGCCGGAATTTACAGCGAACAGGGCGCTGATGAGTTGGTTTTTCTCGATATTACGGCGACGAATGAAAAACGCCGGACTTTGAGCGAACTCGTTAAAAAAGTGGCGGCGAAAATCAATATTCCGTTCACCGTCGGCGGCGGAATCAATTCGGTTGAAGACATCGAAGTTTTGTTAAATTCGGGCGCGGATAAAGTTTCGATAAACACTTCGGCGGTTAAAAATCCGCAGATTTTGGCGGACGCGGCGAAGAATTTCGGCTCGCAGTGCGTCGTTCTGGCAATTGACGCGAAATTTGTTGAAAACGAGTGGCTTGTTTTTTTGAACGGCGGGCGCTTCGCAACCGAAATCGGCGCGATTGAATGGGCGAAAAAAGGTGTCGCGCTCGGCGCGGGCGAGATTTTGCTGACTTCGATGGATGCGGACGGAACGAAAAAAGGCTTTGAAATCGAATTGACCCGATTGGTTTCCGAAGCGGTCAATGTTCCGGTAATCGCGTCGGGCGGCGCTGGAACGAAAGAAGATTTTGCCGAAGTTTTCAGCCGGGGAAAAGCTGACGCGGCGCTGGCGGCAAGCATTTTTCACTTTCGGGAAATCGAGATTCCGGCGCTGAAAAAGTATTTGAGACGGCAGAATATCCAAGTAAGAATTTGAATATAAAGCCCGGAAAATTATGAAAATCGATTTTGAAAAATCGCCCGACGGTTTAGTTCCGGCAATCGTGCAGGACGCGCGAACCGAAAAAGTTTTGATGCTCGGCTATATGAGCCGCGAATCGTTCGAGCTGACGAATGAAACCGGAAAAGTTACGTTTTTCAGCCGTTCGCGCCGAAAGTTGTGGACGAAAGGCGAGGAGAGCGGAAACTTTCTGAATGTTAAAAAGATTTTGATTGACTGCGACGGCGACACGCTGTTGATAAAGGCGCATCCGGCGGGCGCGGTTTGTCATACGGGCGCGGATACGTGTTTCGACGAAAAAAACGAATCGGACGATTTTCTTTTCGAGCTTGAAAAAGTCATTAACGAACGCAAAACGAATCCGCGTGAAGATTCTTATACTTCCGCGCTTTTTCAAAAGGGCATCAACAAAATCGCGCAGAAAGTCGGTGAAGAAGCGGTCGAGCTGGTTATCGAAGCAAAGGACGAAAATGACGAATTATTCAAAGGCGAAGCGGCGGATTTGCTGTTTCACCTGCTGGTTTTAATCGGCGCGAAAAATCTCGAATTAAAAGACGTTTTGGAAGTTCTGAAACAAAGAAAACGATAATACTTTACGATAATCGAACTTGTTCCGGTATTGAAGCGATGAATGTTTACCGGCTGAAACATTCAGATTTAAAGAGAAAAGAGACAGTAGAATTCTACTGTCTCTTTTCAATTCCGTCGCCGATTGCAGTTAGTGAACAAACCAATTTGCAGCGGCATAATCGGTCCGGCAGTCCGAAAGCGTAAAATATGGCTGAGCCGCTGTTAATCGTTCTTACATAATAAAGGCTCGAACCGGCGGAAATTGAACGCTTCCCGACACATTAAGCAGTTCGACATAATCGTTTTTGTATGTCGGAGGCGCGGTTGTCGAGTTTGAGCCGCCGCCGCCGTAGACCTGACTGATAACAATCGTGGTCGAAGCCTGCGCGGCTGAAGTGTCGAATACTCCTGTTTTGCTTTTGCCGAATACCAAATCCTTAACCGACGATTCCGCCGATACAAAATTTATAAAAGTCATACTTGTGAATATTGCAAGGATAGTCAAAACGCTTAAAGCAGCCTTTTTATTCATTGTTTTCTCCTAATAAAAAATCAGTTTAATGGTCGCAGATTGAATAACATAAATCCGGCGATTGCCGTAAGATTAAGGGAAGGTTATTCAATTTATTTGTTTGATTGGAATCAATTTGAGCAGAATAAGTAGTCGAACAAGATTAGATTAGACTATGATTGAATTTTGAAAAATTGATTTTCAATCTGCTTCCAACATTTGATAGTCCTAATCTGACCTGATATTTCAAATTCTCCCAATCCAGATAATCC
>JAABUN010008357.1_pt1 | contig 10625 bp, 9 predicted proteins | sample 5559311 | NCBI WGS metagenome assembly JAABUN01 (sample SAMN10711877, study PRJNA513370) | rock metagenome | isolation source: Antarctica rocks | place: Antarctica: Victoria Land, Siegfried Peak sud
CGCCCTGCACTGGTTCGCGCCGCTGCGAACCGACGAGATGGCGCTGGAGTGGCACCACTTCCCCGCCGTCCCGGACCGCCGGCACCGCATCCAGGTCCTGCTCGACGCATACGGGGACCTGCCCGAGCTGGACGTCATCGAGGTGGTCACGCGGCGGATGCTGGCCACCCGTGAGCTGATGCGGTCCCTCGCCGCGCAGGGGCAGGAGCCCCAGCGCACGTGGGTCGCCGACGGCGCCCTCGAGCACGCCGATGAGGAAGTTCGCTGGGTCGAAGAGCGCCGCGACCTGCTCACCTGATCGACCACCAATCGATCTGAAGGCGGCCGACCCGAGGGTGGCCGAGGTGTGCAATGTGCTCGGCGGGCCACTCGTCGAAGCGTCACGTCGAGGTGAACTCGGATCCCGTCAACGTGGTCTGGAGAGGCGTCCACGTCGGAGAGGCTGTCCCGATGGCAGACCGCTGGGGTGATGGGCGTGTCTCGCAGGGACGTAGCAATGCGGTGGACGACGAGGTCGGCGATGGGCAGCCTGTGAGGATGGCGAGGACAGATGATCAATCGGCCGCAGGTCGTGACGAGCGGGTTCCTGTCGTCTGGGGCAGCGGTGCCCGGACTCCGTCAGCAACGGTGCGAGGTGACGTCGTCTTCAAACCCGCGGGCCCGTGGTGCCAGGCGGTGATCGACCTGTTGCACCACCTGGAGCGCGTCGGTTTCACGGGTGCGCCCCACGTAGTCGAGGACGGCCTGGACGAGCACGGGCGCTTGATGGTGCAGTGGGTTGAAGGAACAAGCCCGCACCCGCAGGCGTGGACTGATGAGGGTGCGGCTCGCGTCGGCGTCTTGTTGCGCGAACTGCACGACGCAACGAAGTTCTATGTCCCCCCAGCGAGCGCTCGGTGGCAGGCGACCTGGCTGCGGGACGTCCGCGCCGATGACGTTGTGTTGAGTCACTGTGACACGGGCCCATGGAATGTGGTCGGACGCAACGGATCGCCGCAGGCTCTCATCGACTGGGAGTACGCCGGTCCAGTGGCACGCGACGTGGAGGTTGCACAGACCGCCTGGCTCAACGCGCAACTGCACGACGACGACATAGCCGAGTTGCACGGCTTGCCAGACGCCGATGGCCGTGCGCGCCAGTTGCGCAGCATCCTCGATGGCTACGGGATACCGTCTCATCGACGTGCCAGCTTGGTAGACCTGATGATCGAAGTCGCTGTGCACGGTGCCCGAGCGGAGGCGGTCAGTCATAGCGTCTCTGCGGAGTCGACGGCTGCTGTGGCGGCGGACGGATACCCGGTGATGTGGGGCATTGCGTGGCGGGCTCGGAGTGCGTCGTGGATGCTTCGGCACCAGTCGTTGCTTCGCAGGGCGGTGTAACGGGCTCTAGCTATAGCTAGGTGGGGTTCAGCCGAGCTGATGGTTCACCGCTGTTCAGAACCATCAGGGCCAAGGCGGCCACACGACCCAGAGCGGACGACTGCTTCTTGATCTGCGCGTACCAGTCCGGCGCCGGCGGGTACAGCTCGAACAGGATCTTGTGCGAGCCCGTCCCTTCCCCTGGGCCGAAGACCAGGATCTGCGATCGCCACAGCACGAACTGCCGGCCCTCGGCCTTTGCCAGGTAGCCGTCGTCGATCGCGCCGCTGCGGCAGCCCGAGGCTCTCGAACCGGGCGATGGTCTCGGCCCCCCTGGTCAGGTCAGGATCTGCTAGGTCGACCAGGATCGCGTTCATGTCGGCGGCAAGCTCGACAGTGTGCAGCCGCGGGATCGTTGCAAACGGCACCATCGAAGGGCGATCGGCTTGCGGCGCCCGCGTTGCGGTCGGAGGGTCACTTGCGGGTCTCGATCGACATTCGCCGGCGCTCGATGCTCGATGCTCGATGCTTGACCACCGTCGCAGGGTGGCCCGCGTCAGGCGGGCTTCTCGGGTCCCAGCTCGTTGAGAAGCCTCAGATCGTGGACGTCCTGAGCACGCGGTTCGTAGCCGGTGTGCAGGAGCCGCTGGCGGGCGGCGGTCAGGCAGGGCACCTCGCGACCGGCGAGGGCTGCCGGTCGCAAAGCAGTCCGCCGGGTAGTCGAACCGGGTGCCGTTCAGCCCGGCCTGCACCCCACAGCCATCGGCAGCCAGCCGCACCGGGTGCACATCCACCCAACCTCGCTCAGGTGCGACGACCTCGACCCGGACCGGCAGCCAGTCCGTCTCCACCGCGTAGCCTCGCGCGGCCAGGAGGCCCAGGCACTCCTCGAGCCGCTGGGCGTCGACGAGGAGGTCGAGGTCTCGGTGCGCGCGGGTCTGTCGACCGACGAGCGCGTCGACTCCCCAGCCGCCGGCGACCCACAGCCGCGTCCCCGTCGCCTCCAGCGTGCCGAGGATGGCGAGCACCTCGTCCTGCTCCACCTCAGCCCTCGGCCCGCTGAGCCACGAACACCAACTCACGACCCGGTCGGTCTGGCGCCTCACGCACCTCGCGGACCTCGTAACCGGACGCGGCGAGCGAGGCCGCGATCTCGTCCTCACCGCGGAAGCGCAGGGTCGAGGTCGAGGTGAGAGTCTGGTCACCGAAGACCCGGACCGCCTCGAACCTCACCAGCGGAAGGTTCACCTCGGTCAACTGCACCCAGTGCCTGATCGACCCATGACCCGGCACCTCGGTGACCGTCTCGGACTGCTCCCGCGTCCACTCCTCCCAGCCGCGGCGCTCGGGACGGCGGGTCTCGAACACTAGATGGCCGCCGGGCCGCAGGCAGCGTCGAACAACGGCCAGTGTCCTCGCCCAGTCCCGCTCGTCGACGATCGCCTGGGCGACGTTGGCGGTCATGACAGCGAGGTCGACCATGCCATCCAGATCGCCCTGAAGAGCCGTCGCGTCGCCGTGCACCCAACGCACCCGTTCGGCGCCTGGCTTGCCTCGGGCGGCGTCAAGCGAAGCGCCCGCAGGGTCCAACCCCACGACATCGACGCCCCGCTCGGAGAGCATCAGCACGAACGTCCCGGTGCCACAACCCACGTCCAGCACGCGCTGGGCGCCCAGCACGGTGACGATCCCGGCGTAGACATTCAAGTCGCTTCGGTCGGGACCATCCAGCGCGTCGTAGACGGCAGCGAGGCAGGGATGCTCGAAGAGGTCGTCGGCCACCCGGTCACGCTAGGCGGGACCGGGTGCCTGCGCACCCAAGTTCTCCGGCCGGCGCAGGCCGGAGCAGCCGTGCCGTTAGCCGATCCTGCAACGGGGCACCCAGACCCGCGGCTACACCGCCTTCCGCTACAGCGAAAGCCGCAAAGCATCACCGGGACCCGCCTTGACCTCTGCCCGACCGGCGTGGCTCAGCAAGCCTCGCCCAAGCGACGGAGAGACCCCCACCCCACCGGCATGCCACACCAGCAGGACACAGACACCGGCGCTAACGCGCCGGCTCACAACATGCCTCCGGCGGACCCTGCACAGCCAGAGATGCCCCAACAACCCTCAGCCGGCCGCGGCGTCGGCGTCGACCGCCTCAGCCCGATCCAGGTACTCATCCAACGCATCGCGGAGAAGAGCGCTAGGCCGCCGGCCCTGCCGCTCCGCGAGCCGGTCTAGGCGAAGCGACTGACGCTCAGCAAGGCGAACCTGCCGCGCGGGTGAGTGCTTCCCTGGGACAGCGGCCGGGTCGATCGAAGGCCGACCAGCCGTCGCACGCTCAAGCAGCTCCCGCCCGAACGCGGCAGCCGCCTCCCCGCGCAAAGCCGTAGCCGAGGCCGGGTCGAGCGTCATCTCGTTCTCCGCCCAATCCGCAGCGGCTGCGTAGTCCTTGCCCTTGCTCATCGCTGAGCTCCCATCCTGTCGAGGTGCTTCTGCCGTGCCGGCATCACATGGAAGACGTGGACCCGATCGGGCGGCGTGATCTCCACCATCACCTCGATCAGCAGCCCGCCAAGCGTCCGGGGCGGCCTGATCCACGACCTCGCCGCCACCGCAGTGTTCCGGCGGTTCAGCCTGGCAAAACGGGTCCGGAAACTGATTCTTGCCCGATATCGGGCAAGAATGTTGCGTTTCCGCCGTGTTGATGTCAAATTCAGCGTCCATGAACGAGCCGACACCCGCCGAGCTGATCCGTCACGTGGCAGCCTCGACCGGGCTGCCGGCCGCGACGGCCGCGAGAGTCGTCGCGGACGTCATCGCCTATTTGAGGGAGCCGGCCGAGGAGTACGTCCGCCGCCGGCACGGCGAACTCCAGCGGCTGGACCGCAAGAACGCCGAGATTTGGGCGGTCATCGCCGCTGAGCTTCGAACGCGGCCGTTCGCCGCGGCCGAGCTCTCCGAGCGCCAGCTGCGACGCATCATCTACGGCTGAGCCGCCGCCGACCAGCCTGCTGGCCACGACCACGACCACGACAAGGAGAGTTCGAACACCATGTGCGGAATCGTCGGATATATCGGTGGCCGGGAGGCCGCGCCGTTCCTGCTGGAAGGGCTGCACCGGCTGGAATACCGAGGCTACGACTCGGCCGGCATCGCGGTCGTCCACCGCGGACGGCTGAACGTCACAAAAGTCGCCGGACGCGTCAACGACCTACGCGGACGCGTCAAGCCGCCGGTGCGCGGCACTGTCGGCATCGCCCACACCCGTTGGGCCACGCACGGCCCGGCCACCGAGTCCAACGCCCACCCCCACCTGGACGCCACCGGCCGGATCGCGGTCGTCCACAACGGCATCATCGAGAACTCCGACCCGCTGCGGCACCGCCTGGAAGCCGACGGCGTGGTCTTCGCCTCCGACACCGACACCGAGGCTCTGGCCCACCTGATCGCCGCCGCGCTGACCGACGGCGTCGCCCTGGAGGACGCCGTGCGCTCCGTACTGCTGCGCGTCGTGGGCACCTACGGCCTGGTCGTGCTGGATGTCCGCAACCCCGTCGAGCTGGTCGTCGCCCGCAACGGCAGCCCCATCGTGCTGGGCGTGGGCGACGGGGAGATGTTCATCGCGTCCGACGTCGCGGCCCTGGTACAGCACACACGCCAGGTGGTGTTCCTCGACGACGGCGAACTGGCGACCGTCACCTCGAACGGGTTCCGCACCAGCACCCTGGCCGCCGAGGCGACCGAGAAGTCGCCGACCACGCTGAACGCCGAAGCCGACGACTATCGGCTGGGCGACTACCCGGACTACCTGAGCAAGGAAGTCCACGACCAGCCCGAGGCGCTTCGCAGGGCGCTGCGCGGCCGACTGGACGAGCGCTTCGCCACCGGCCGCCTGGGCGGCATCGACCTGGACGCCCGCGAACTACGCGCCGTGCGCCGCGTTAAGTTCCTCGGCTGCGGCTCGGCCTACTACGCCGGCCAGCTGGGAGCCAACCTGGTGGAGGAGCTGGCCCGGATCCCGGCCGACGCCGAACCGGCCTCCGAGTTCCGCTACCGCAACCCGGTCGTCGACCCGGACACGCTGTACGTCGCGGTCAGCCAGTCCGGCGAGACCCTGGACACCCTCACCGCAATCCAGGAACTGCGTCGCAGGGGCGGCCGCGTCCTGGGCGCCGTCAACGTCGTCGGCAGCGCGATCGCAAGAGAGTGCGGCAGCGGCGTCTTCCTGCACGCCGGACCCGAGGTGTCGGTGTGCTCCACGAAGGCCGTCACTAACATGGGCGCGTCTTTCGCCCTGCTGGCACTGATGCTCGGACGTGTCCGGGACCTGTCGGTGGCCAACGGCAAGCGGATCGTCGACGGCCTGCAGTCCCTGCCGGACCACGTCGCCACGGTCCTGGCGGACGACCGGCACATCGCCACGGTCGCCGAGCGCTACGTCGACGCCCGCCACATGTTCTTCATCGGCCGCACCCGCGCCTGGCCGGCCGCCCGCGAAGGAGCCCAGAAGCTCAAGGAGATCACCTATATCCACGCCGAGGCCTACCAGGCGGCCGAGCTGAAGCACGGCCCCCTGGCCCTGATCGACGCCTCGATGCCCAGTGTCGTGCTCGTTCCGGCCGACGAGCTGCTGGCGAAGAATATCGCGACGATCCAGCAGATCAGGGCCCGAGGTGGCGCGGTCATCGCGGTGACCAACGCCGACCTGCCCGACGGCCTGGCCGACGACGTGATCCGCGTGCCGCGCTGCCAGCCGGAGCTCGACCCGATCCTGCTGGGCGTGCCACTCCAGCTGTTCGCGTACCACCTGGCCGTCAAGCTGGGGCGGGACATCGACAAGCCGCGGAACCTAGCCAAGAGCGTGACGGTCGAGTAGTGGTCGACGGCGCATTCGAGAGGCCGGCACCGGTGCCTCGTCGACTCGTTGATCCGCCAACGGCAAGGCGAAGGTGTCGCCCTCCCAATAGCGCGGGGAGCGTGTACGCCCGCCGCGGGCCGGCGACGACGCCCTCCGGGTCACTGCTGGAAAGTGAAAAGCCTGCCGCGCGCGAAGCGGTTGCGGCTCGGCCCTTGAGGAACATCGGAACGAAAAGTCACGCTAGCGTCCCTGTGAGGGGGGCCGGCCCGGACATATCGACCGAACCTCAATGGGCGTCTCCCACGGCGGCGCGGAACTGACCGGGTGGCTGGGCCCCCCGAGAGCACCCAGCAGCCACCTGAACGGAGCGCGCAGTGAGTGAGGAAGCTGGCGCAACGCTGCGGCTGTGGTGGGGATACGCCCGCCGCATCGGACCGTGGTGGTTGCTCGGCCTTGGTGTGCCCCTGGCGGTCCTGGGCTCGCTCGACCGCGCCCCCTCGTTGCTTTGGAGCGAACCTTGCCTTGGTGGTGACTGTCGTGGCCGTGGCGGGGTTCATCTGGATCGGCTTGGCCCGCGGGATGGGCTACCGCCCCAGCGCGGCCGGCGATCTTGGCACCACCGAGCTGGTGCACTTCTCCTGGCGGGCCCCGCAGGACCTGCTCGACCAGGACGGCCACATACATCTCTGTGACCGCCCCGTCCCTGACGGGAACCACCACCGGGGCCCTGACCGGGCCCTGACCCAGGTCCACAGCTACGACGCCAGGGCCGGCGTGTCCAAGCCGTCAGCACCACCAGTGGCTGCTCGCCAACCTCCACGGCGACATCACCGCCACCACCGTCCTCACACCCCGTCAGCTGCGCACCGTCCGGCGAGCGCGCCCCCCAGGCGCGAACCACACCTTCAACCGCAACGGCGCCCGCACCAACCTCAAGTCCTTCAACGGCACCGCCGGTAACCCGTGCCCCGGCACGACCGGCACCGCCGCGGTCGCCGGTGAGGAGCTACAGCGGGCGCACTCGACGTACAGGAGGGGGATGCCGATCGTGACCACGAGGGTCGGTCGCTGGCCGTCCGTCCGGCCTACGACGCTTCTGTCTTGGACCGCGGCGAGAGCCTTTTGACGTGTCCCGACTGCGGGCACATCTGGTCGGAGCACCCGGGCAGGTGCAGAAGTGCCCGACCTCGCCGGGGCGTGCGGCGAGTGCGAGTACGAGGTCGAGCACGGGCAAGCCCCGAACCGCCGGCAGCCTTGCCGTCGAGCGGTGTCCGGACCAGCATGAGGCCACCACCCACCACCACCGCCACCGCCGCGGCCACGCGCTTGTTTTGAGGACCGGCGGATCAGGCCGCGACTACACCCTGGATTGTGATGAGCCATTAAAGTAACGATCCGTAGTCCTCAGGACGAAAACATCAAAGGTAAGTGACCGAAAGGACGAAGCAGTTGATTAACTATGCGACCAAGGAGGGTTTCACGAAGTTGGCGGCGGCAAGTTCTGCAATGCTTCTCGCAATTAGCAGCCTTTCGCCAGGAAAACTGTCGAAATGGTGACACCGTCGAAATCCCCATTCTTTACAGCGTACACATTTGTTGTTCTCATGGCTGTAAGTAACATCGCGATCGCGCTCCTGAGGCAGCGAGACCCGTGGGAATATCTGATAGCTGGCGCCGTTGGTCTGACGTTCGTAGCCCTGATCCAGGCTGTCGTTCATATACTCCGACAGCGTCGATAGTGAGGAAGTTGGTGACCCTGACCGTTTGGCCTCGCGGATGTTCTGCTTCCAGGTGCCACCAGGCGCCAGCTGCTTCCTGTCGGTCCAGTGCGGGATCTGAGCCGCCGTGCCGTCATGTAGTGAATCTGGCTCTTCGTTCATGACGTGGTGGGGTGTACACGACGTGTGTCATGCACTGGTCGACCGGCAAAAGTTATGGTCGAAGTGACATAATAACTATTATCGGTTAAATAGAGAGCGAGAACTGCAGCGACACCAAGGGACACGAGGTCGATGGTCAAATCGATCTTAGCGTGCGTGGTGGAGGCCCCCTATCCCCAGCCTCGTTGCCTCGCGACTTTCTGCTTATCGGACGGCCTTGCATTGGTTCAAGAAGATCGGGGCTAGTTGGATCGCTTCTTCGTGGGAGGCCGCGTAAGATAGGGGTCCCCAGTGTCCCGAGGAGCGCCATACCTCCAATGATACCAAGGACGCCGGATATTGGAGCGAGTATAATCAGCCTGTTCGATCCCATACCCGATCGCAATCACCCCGAGAGCAGGATGGGGAACAAAAGCCAGATCGTCGTGGCGTCTATCCTAATGGGGCGCCGCGGCCTTCTGACCAGGCGGCCAAACTGCTGACGCCACATCCCGCGACTCCTTTCCGGACTGCGTTCTACTATGCAGCATGCAACGGCCAACTCGGGCCCATGCATCGCACACTGCGTCCATCCTGAACTGACTCGAAACCACGCCAGGTCTACACCGAAAGGCTACGAGGATCGGCCCGATGAGGAGCGGCGCCCGAGAAGCGTACTACCGTTGGGATTGGTCCAATGTTGGTGGAGCTACTCGTCGGTAAAGACGCCGATAGTAGAGGCTTGCCACTGCAGGCACCACAGCGAATCCCAGCAGCGGTAGCGCGTCGGCCATGGGGGTGCCAACCAGTTGGGGGGTCACTAGGGGACTCGATGCGTGCGCGACTTTGACCCTATCGCCCCTCTGAGTCCCCTCTGGAACCCAGTCGACATGCGCTTCTACCTCCTGCGCCGCTTCCGACTGATATGTGACACGCCAGCCTTGGCCGTTTCGCTCTGGTTCAAGGATTGTTCCAGTTGCAAGAATGCCATGCTGGTTTAGATACCAGGTCTTGGAGGCGAGGAAAGTTGCGGCCAACGAGAGTAATACTGCAGCAACGATGGATGAAATGTAGAGGAAGCGTAGTAGTGACGGGCTCCTCCACGGCGCTCCTTCGCTCAAGGTCATTAGTCCCATCTGGGCAAGGGCTCCCACGATTTGAAGGTCTGATTTCTTCCAATCCAGCCGCCGAACCCTGGCGCGAAGCCAATCTCGGCGTCCCGCCGCGTCCAACGCCTTCGGCCGCCAGAGCCCACGGTCGCGTATCCGCCGGGCCCCCAAGCTGCTCCTGCGCCCTCAGCGTACCGGCTCCGTCGCGCGTGCGGTCGCGACGCCCATCCGACGCCTGGGCCTTTAGCCATGAGACCCACGGCTCCGCCGTAGAGAGAGAACTTTCCGCCTTGGAATGACGCGCCTCCACAGATTCCGGCGCAGAAGGAGAAGCTCAATACCGTATGCCGGTAAGTGTAGCGAAGGACTCTCTTGTATACACTCAATGAGGTTGTTGGCCAAGGTCGAATGTACTTGCCCCGGGCGTATCCGTACGACTTCTTCTCCTTCTTCTTCCTTCTCTCTCCGTCTAGATCAGAGGAGTTGACGGGGTCGGAGGGGTAGGCGTAGGTGGTGTCGTTTCCGCCGTAGACGGGGTCGGTGCTGGTGAAGAGTCCGGTGGTGGGGTTGTAGAGGCGTGCTCCCATGAGGGTGAGGCCGGCGGGGGTGTCTGTGGAGCGTTCGGCGGTGCCGTGCCAGCCGTAGCTGGCTGGGGTGACGCCGCCTGCGGGTGTGGGGCCGGTGTTGGTGGTGCGGGGGTTGCCGTATTCGTCGGTGTCGTTCCAGGAGTCGATGCCGACCGCGCTGTCGAGGCTGGTTCCAGTGCTGGGGAGGGTGGTGGTGGCGGTGATGTCGCCGTGCAGGTTGGGAAGCATGACCTGCACGGTGGCGGTGGTGCCGGTGAGCTGTGCGGTCTCGGTTGCGGTGGCTGCCAGGCCGCCGGCGAGGCCAGGCAGGTAGCGGGTGGTGGTGGTCTTGGTGCCGCCGGTGGTGTCGGGGTCGGTAAGGGTGGTCCAACTGGGGTTGTCGGAAGTGTCGGTGTAGGTGCGGGTCAGGGTGCGGGTGGTCTGCTGCCCTGCGGGCTTGGCTGTGTCGGTGCTGGTGGCTTGGACCCGGCGGCCCGCGGTGTCGTAGGTGTGCTGCTGGGTGGTGGTGCCGGTGCTGATCTTCCAGGCGGAGTCGTTGGCCCGGTAGGCCAGGGTCGCGTTGGTTCCGGTGAGGGTGTCGACCCCGGGCAGGGTGGTGACCCTGCCGAGGGCGTCGAAGACGTAGCTGCCGTTGGTGGTGGTCCCTGCGGTGGTGCGGGTGGCGGCGGTGGTGCGGTCGGCGCCGTCGACGGTCCAAGTGCGGGTGCTGGTGGCGGGATCCGTGGCGGCGGGGCAGGTCTGGTTGGCGGCTGCGGCCCGGGTGGTCAGGTTGGTGCGGGCGCCGTTGCGGTTGAAGGTGTAGGCGCGGGTGGTGCACCCGGCCAGGGCGGTGACCTGGTTGGGGTCCTCAAGGTTGATGCCGGGG
>JAABUN010008358.1_pt1 | contig 10625 bp, 11 predicted proteins | sample 5559311 | NCBI WGS metagenome assembly JAABUN01 (sample SAMN10711877, study PRJNA513370) | rock metagenome | isolation source: Antarctica rocks | place: Antarctica: Victoria Land, Siegfried Peak sud
ATGGGCCCGGGGCCCAGGGCGGCGGGATCGTGCCCGAGGGCGGCGATGCCGGAGACGCGACCGCCAACGAGGCCGACGGGGGAACCCGGGTGAGGCCCAAGCGCCAAGCCCCGTCGGCGACCGCGGAGCCGCAGGCGCCGGCGCCCGCGCCGGATCCTGCGCGCACGCCGGCTCCGTCTCCGGCGCCCGCTCCCGCTCCCGCGGTGCCGCCCTCCGGTGGCGCGGGCGGCGCGCCCGCCGTGCCCTCAGCGCCCTAAGGGGTCGCGTGAGAATAAGTGCGTGGGTTTGGGCGCCGGATCGTGGATGCCAGAGGCCGCACACGAGCGCAGGCGGGCGCCAGCCCGTTGAGCATCGTGGGTGGCCTCTGGCGCCGCGAGACGGTGTCCAAACGCCGCAGTTATTCTTGCGCGACCCCTAACCCGACCGCGCTCGTGGCGCTGCGCCCGGGCCGGGCGGCCAGGGTCGCGAGACGAGGCGGCTGCCGGCCACGCTGAAGCGCCACGGCAGCTCGACGGCCTTCGTGATGCCGACGCGCTCGGAGGCGACGAGCGCGGGCGCGGGCCGCTCGGGGGGCCGCGCCAGAATGCGCAGGGGTCCCGTCAGGAGCGAGCTCGCGTTGAGCTCGAGCCCGACCCCGAGCGCCTGCGTGAGCTTGCCCGGGCCGGAGCACAGCTCCTCGACTCCCTCCCGCCCGCGGCGCGCCCGCATCGCCTCCAGGCCCGTCAGCGGCTCAAGCGCACGGATCAGCACGGCGGCGCCGACGTCGCGGCCCTCGCAGACCGCGTTGACGAGGGCATGGATGCCGTAGGAGCGGTAGACGTAGGCCGTGCCAGGCGGGCCGTAGAGCGTCGAGGTCCGGGCGGTCTGACCGACGTAGGCGTGGCAGGCCGCCTCTGAGTGGTGGTAGGCCTCCGTCTCGACGATCAGCCCGGAGCTGTCACCGTGCTGCAGGACGCAGCCCACGAGGTCGCGTGCGACGGTCACGACGGGGCGCCCGTAGAACGGCGGGCCGAGCGCGTCGCTCACGTCGCGAGCAGCGCCCGGGCCAGCGCGAGCTGCTCGCGGACGCGGGGCAGGGCGGTGCCGCCCTCGGAGACCTTGCTCTCCAGCCACGACGACGGTGCGAACACCGAGCGCACGGACGGGTCGAGGTGCGGCGACTGCGCGGCGAGCTCTGCGTCGGAGAGCTCCCCGAGCCCGCGGCCGGACTCGACGGCGAGGCGGACGAGGCCGGCCACGATGCCGTGGCACTCACGGAACGGGACGCCGCGCGTGACCAAGAGGTCCGCGAGGTCGGTCGCGGCGATCAGGTCGTCGGAGGCCGCGGCGGCCATGCGCTCGCGATCGAACGTGGCGCCGTCGAGCATTCCCTGCGCGGCGGCGAGGCAGAGCGCGAGCGTGTCGACGGCGTCGAAGAGGTGCTCCTTGTCCTCCTGCATGTCCTTGTTGTAGGTGAGCGGGAGCGCGTGCAGGACGCCGTGGAGCCCAGCGGCGTGCGCGACCACGCGCGGCGCCTTTCCGCGCAGGAGCTCCGCGGCGTCGGGGTTCTTCTTCTGCGGCATGATCGAGGAGCCGGAGGTCCACCGATCGGCCAGCACGACGAAGCCGAACTCCTGCGAGGACCAGATCACGAGCTCTGAGCCCAGCCGCGAGAGGTGCGTCGCGCAGGTTGCGGCGGCGTGGAGCAGGTCGAGGACGAAGTCGCGGTTGGAGACGGCGTCGACGGAGTTCGCCATGACCCCCGCGAAGCCGAGCTGCTCGGCGACCATACGTCGGTCGGTGTCGAAGTTCACCCCGGCCAGCGCGCCCGCGCCGAGCGGCAGGCGGTCGGCCTGCGCGGCGGCGAAGTCGAGGCGCTGGCGATCACGGTCGAGCATCCAGACGTACGCGAGCAGGTGATGCGAGAGGTAGACGGGCTGCGCGCGCTGGAGGTGGGTGTAGCCGGGCAGCGGCGCGTCGAGGTGCGCCTCGGCGAGCGCGACGAGCGTTCTCATCAGCTCGGTGACCTGCGTCCGCAGGGCTTGGGCGGCCTCTTTGCAGAACAGCGCGACGTCGGTGGCGACCTGGTCGTTGCGCGAGCGCGCGGTGTGGAGCTTGCCGCCGACGGGGCCGACGAGCGCGGTGAGCCGCCGCTCGACGGCCATGTGGACGTCCTCGTCGTCGGGCAGGAAGGCGAAGGAGCCGTCGCGCAGCTCCTCTTCGACCGTGGTCAGGCCGCCCAGCAGCGCGTCGCGCTCCTCCGGGCTGATGATGCCGCGCGCCGCGAGCATCGCCGCGTGCGCGCGCGAGCCCGCGAGGTCCTGCGGCCACAGGCGCTGGTCGAAGGCCACAGAGGAGTTGAGCGCCTGGAAGGCGGCGGCCTGCGGTTCGGCGAAGCGCGACATGGGCGGCGCAGTCTCTCAGCAACGGCGGCCGCAGCGGCGATCAAGAAGCCTAGGCTGGCAAGCGCGCCTCTCAGCATTGCTTGGCCTTCCCCGCCAGCGTTGCTTCCAACGCTGACCTCACACGTTCGACCTGGCCCTGGGTCATCGCCGGGAAGAACGGAAGCGCAATGGAGCGCGCAGCGACGTCCTCGCAGACGGGGAACTCGCCGGGCCGGTGGCCGTAGCGCTCGCGGTAGAAGGACATGAGGTGGATCGCGGGCAGGTAGGGCTTCGACTGCACGCCGCGGGCGCGCAACGCGCGGATCGTCTCGTCGCGGTCGACGCCGGCAGGGACCTGGAAGACCCAGACGAACCAGCCGCGCTGGTCGCCACCGGCGTCCTCGCAGGGCAGGCCGAGGCCGAGCTCGATGGCGAGCGGGGTGAGCGCCTCGCGGTACCAGCCGGCGACCTGCCGGCGGTCGGCGAGCATCCCGGCCAACCGCTCGACCTGGGCGATGCCGATCGCGGCCTGGAGGTCGGTCATGCGGTAGTTGAAGCCGAGGCGATCGTGGTCGAGCCAGCCCATGTCGGGCGCGCGGCCCTGATTGCGCTCGGAGTCGATCCGCGCCTTCGTGGCCGAGTCGCCGGTGAGGACCATCCCGCCCTCGCCGGTCGTGAGCTGCTTGTTGGCGTAGAAGCCGAACGACGTCGCGTGGCCGCGGGCGCCGACGGCGACCCCGTCGGCGTGGCGCGCGCCGAGCGCCTCGCAGGCGTCCTCGACGATCGGCAGGCCCATCCCCTCGAAGGCGGGCAGGTCGGCGGGGTAGCCGAAGATGTGGACCGGCAACAGCGCGGTCGTGCGCTCGGTGATCGCTGCGGCCGTCGACTCCGGATCGAGGTTTAGCGTCCGCGCGTCGATGTCGGCGAACACCGGCGTGGCGCGCTCGAAGGCGATGACGTTCGCGCTGGCCACGAACGAGAACGGCGAGGTGACGACCTCGTCGCCGTCGGTGACGCCCGCGGCGCGAAGGGCGAGGTGCAGGCCGGCGGTCCCGCTGGAGACCGCGGAGCCGTGCGGGGCGCCGACGTAGCCCGCGAAGGCCTCCTCGAAGCCGGGCACACGCGGGCCGAGCGAGAGCTGCCCGGAGCGCAGAACTTCCAGCACCGCCTCCTCCTCCGCGGCGCCGAGGACCGGCTGCGCGAGGGGGATCTCGCTCACGTGCGGGTGCGAGCCGGCTGCTCGGCGTACTCCAGCGACTCCACGAGCGCCTGCCACGACGCGGCGATGACGTTCTCCGCCACCCCGATCGTGCCCCAGCTCGTCCGACCGTCGGAGGCGTCGAGCAGGACGCGCGTGGTCGCCCCGGTGCCGTGGTGCTCGTCGAGGATGCGCACCTTGTAGTTGACGAGCTCGATATCCGCGAGGTGCGGGTGAATCTCGGTGATGACCGCGCGGAGGGCGGCGTCGAGCGCGTTGACCGGCCCGTTTCCCTCCGCGGTGCGCACGTGGCGCTCGCCGCCGACCCAGATCTTGATCGTCGCCTCGCACGCGACGCGCCCGTCGGCGCGCTGCTCGACGATCGTGCGCCAGCTCTCCAGGCGGAAGAGCGGCTCGTACTCCCCGGCCTCCTTGCGCAGCAGCAGCTCGAAGGAGGCGTCGGCCGCCTCGAACTGGTAACCGCGGTGCTCGAGCTCCTTGACGCGGTCGACGACGCGCGCGGCGGCGGCATCGTCGAGCGGCACCCCCGCGGCGGCCGCCTTCTCGGCGACGGTGCTGCGGCCCGCGAGCTCGGAGACGAGCAGCTCCCGCCGGTTTCCGACCACGGCGGGGTCGGCGATCTCGAAGGTCCGCGGCTCGGCGCGCACGCCGGCGATGTGCAGGCCGCCCTTGTGCGCGAAGGCGTTGCGACCCACGAAGGGCTGGCGCGCGTCGGGCGCCCGGTTCAGCAGCTCGTCGACGTGGTGCGCGGTCTGCGTGAGCCGCTGCAGGCGCTCCGAGGCGAGCACCTCGAGGCCCATGCCGAGCTGCAGGGCGCCGATGATCGACACGAGATTTGCGTTACCCGTGCGCTCGCCGATGCCGTTCATGGTTCCCTGCACCTGCGTCGCGCCCGACTGGACCGCCGCCAGGGTGTTCGCCACGCCGAGCTCGAGGTCGTTGTGGCAGTGCACGCCGACGTGCTCAGGACCCAGAGCGGCGACGGCGGCGCCGATCGCCTCGGCGACCTGGGCAGGAAGCGAAGAGCCGTTCGTGTCGCATCCAACCACGCGCTCGGCACCCGCCTCCACCGCGGCGCGCAGGCAGGCCAGCGCGTAGGCGGGGTCGTCGCGGAAGCCGTCGAAGAAGTGCTCGGCGTCGTAGATCACGCGCTTGCCCTGGGCGGCTAGGAAGGCGACGGACTCGGCGATCATGGCGAGGTTCTCCTCGCGGGAGACCCGCACGACCTTCTCGAGGTGCAGCCCCCAGGTCTTGCCGACCAGCGTGCACACCGGGGCAAAGCAGGCCGCGAGCGTGCGCAGGCCCTCGTCGTCGTGGGCGGCGACCCCGCGGCGGCGGGTCATGCCGAAGGCGACGATCTCGGCCGTGTGGAAGTCCTCGTGCTCGAGCAGGGCGAAGAGCTCGAGCTCCTTCGGATTCGACGCGGGGAAGCCCGCCTCGACCAGGCCGATCCCGAGATCGTCGAGGGCGTGGGCGATACGCGCGCGCTCCTGCACGGTGAGCGACATCCCCTCTCCCTGCATGCCGTCGCGCAGGGTGGCGTCATAGAGCTCCACGCGGGTCACTTCAATGCTGCGAAGGCCGGGACGGGATCCAGCCACTCGCGGTAGCGCTCCGTGCGCCCGTGGAGCGCGTCCTCGAATGCCTGCTGGACGGCCCGGGTCACCTCACCAGGCTCGCCCGTTCCCACCGCGTGGTCGTCGATCTCGCGGACGGGGACGAGCTCCGCCGCGGTGCCCGTGAGGTAGACCTCGTCGGCGAGGTAGAGCTCGGCGCGCGTCAGGTTGCGCTCGACGAGCTCGAAGCCGAGGTCCCGCGCGAGCGTGATCGCGGTCTTGCGCGATATGCCATCGAGGATCGAGGCGGAGAGCGACGGCGTGGTGATGACGCCGTCGCGCACGACGAAGACGTTCTCCCCCGAGCCCTCGCACACGTGGCCGTGATCGTCGAGGAGGATCGCCTCCTGGTAGCCGGCCTTGTGGCTCTCGATCTTCGCCAGGACCGAATTGAGGTACTGCCCCGTGGCCTTCGCCGCCGGGATCAGGCTGTCGGGGGAGATGCGCCGCCAGCTCGAGACCTTCGCGCGGATGCCCTCGCGCTTTCCCGCGTCGCCGAGGTAGGCGCCCCACGGCCACGCGGCGATCGTCACGTCGACGGGCGACTCGAGCGGGAAAAGGCCCATCGTGCCGTACCCGCGGAAGGCCAGCGGGCGGATGTAGCACGCGCGCAGGCCGTTGCGGCCGATGAGGTCGAGCGTCGCCTCGCGCAACTGCGCGCGGGTGAACGGCAGCGGCATGTAGTACAGCTCGGCCGACTTGAACAGGCGATCGACGTGCTCGGCGTGCCGGAAGACCGCCGGGCCGATCTCGGTGTCGTAGCAGCGGACCCCCTCGAAGACGCCCGTGCCGTAGTGGAGGCCGTGGGTGAGGACGTGGACCTTCGCGTCCTCCCAGGCGACGAACTCGCCATTCATCCAGATGAGCTCGGCCTGCTCCACGATACGGTCACTCCTCCAGGTGGGCGAGCACTGCGGCGGTCGCCTCGGCGGTGCTCGCGGTGCCACCGAGGTCGCGGGTGCGCAAGCCCTCTGCGAGCGCGCGATCCACGGCCGACTCTAGCGCCTGGGCCTCGGATTCGCGGCTCAACCCGTGGCGCAGCAGGAGCGCCGCGGAGAGGAACGTCGCGAGCGGATTGGCCGCGCCGGTGCCCGCGATGTCGGGCGCCGAGCCGTGCACGGGCTCGAAGACGCCCGGCGTCCCCGCCGCCCCCAGCGAGGCGCTCGGGAGCATGCCGATCGAGCCCGTGAGCATGGCGGCGATGTCGCTCAGGATGTCGCCGAAGAGATTTTCGGTGACGATGACGTCGAAATCCGACGGGTTGGCCACGAGCTGCATCGCGGCGTTGTCGACGAGCAGGTCGTCGAGCGGGACGTCTGAGAACTCCGCGGCGTGGATCTCATGGACCGTCTGGCGCCACTGGCGCGAGGTCTCCATGACGTTGGCCTTGTCGACGGAGGTGACCGTCGTGCGGGCGGCGCGGAAGGCGACGCGCGCGATGCGCTCGACCTCGGCGACGGTGTAGTGGCAGAGGTCCGTGGCGTCGGTGGCCGTGCGCGTCTTCTCCCCGAAGTAGATGCCGCCCGTGAGCTCGCGGACGACGAGCAGATCGGTGCCCTCGATCCCCTCGCGCTTGAGCGGGCTGGCGTCGTAGAGCGTCGCGATCGGTCTGACTGGCCGCAGGTTCGCGAAGAGGCCGAGCTCCTTGCGCATGCCGAGCAGGCCCTGCTCCGGACGCGGGGCGCCGGGGTCGGTCGTGTCCCACTTCGGGCCGCCGACGGCGCCCAGGAGCACGGCGTCGCTGCCCCGCATCGCGGCCAGCACCTCGTCGGTCATCGCGGTGCCGTGCGCGTCGATGCTCGCGCCGCCGAAGGTGTGCTCCTCCACCGTGAGGTCGGAGACGAGGCGGTGCAGGAGCTCGACGGTCGGCGCGACGATCTCCGGGCCGATCCCGTCGCCGGGCAGCGTGACGATGTGGGGCATGGGCGAGGAGGCTATTGGCCGTCCGCGCCGGGTCTGGGTGTCATCGGTCCTGGGCACGATCCGCAGGAGCAGCGACCCGATGCGCTGGTGCATGGCGACGTCGACACGTCCCCACCGCTCGACGAGCCGTGATCGATCCAGGCTTCACGTGCAGCGGCGACTCGCGATAGCGTGTCGTCAGCGGCACGCACACACATAGTCCCCATCCGGCGGAGTTGAACGCGTCGCCCGAGATCACGATGACCGCGCGCCTGCCTGCCTGCTCGTGACCGGCGACTGGATCCAGCTGCACCACCCAGACGTCCGCTGGGACGGCGCCTTCATCCGTCGGTCGGAGGCGACGTCAGATCCGAGCGCTCCCACGCGCCGTCCTCACGCTCGATCTCGGCGAGAGCCGCGGGAGCACGATCACGCAACTCGTCGTACGCGTCGGCATGCAGCGCGAAGAGCTCGTCGTCCTCGGCGCGATCGACCAGGTCGCCGATCAGCTCGGGAGTCGACACGCCTCGCGCCCGCGCGAGGCGTGTGAGGCGCTCTCGCCTGTCGCGGCGAACCCTTACGGTGGTCGTCGCAGCCATCGGTCACGTCAGTGTAGGCGCAGACGCATGCGGGTCGTGCAGCTCAGGTCAGCGACGCGCAGACCACGAGCGCGACCGCGAACTGCGCCGCAGCGGCCACACCGGCGGCCGGGTGCAGCTTCGGATCGGTCGCGATCGAGCCCAGCCGGTCCGGAGTCAACAGGTCGAGTACGAGGAAGCCAGCGGCCTGCGCGAGCACGCCCACGGCCCCGTAGACGGCCGCGTCGTCGAGGCCGTCCCAGCCCGCGCCCGTGAAGAAGATCGCGAACCAGAGGATCAGGCCCAGCGAGACGAGAATGCCGGCGGAGAGCACCGCGGCGTTCGGGTTTCGCTCCATGACGAGCGCGCCCAGCTTGCCCGGCGTGAGTAGGTCGAGGACGACGAAGCCCGCCACAAGCACCGCCAGTCCGACGGCCGAGTAGGCGATTACCTGCGCGACGAGCTCGAGCATCTGGTTCTCCCTTGGACCGGTTCAGCCGGCGATCACGTGCGGCACGAACCGCGACGAGTTGTTGGTGATGTAGCCGTCGGACTCGCGGATGCCGAGGCCGGCGGGCTCCATGTCCACCGTCCAGACGCCGAGGACGGGGCGCGCCCCGCCGTAGGAGCCCAGATCGGCGTAGGCCTGTACGACGAAGCCCTCCTTGCCGTACTCCTGGTCGGGCCCGCGCTCGACGACCTCGCCGTCGAGGACGACCTCGGCGTTCGCGCCCTCCCGGGCCAGCAGGGGCTTGCGGACGTAGGAGGTCATGTCGGCCGGCGCTTCGTCGTCGAAGTACGTCGGTAAGAGGTTCGGATGGTCTGGGAACAGCTCCCAGAGCACCGCGAGGATCGCCTTGTTGGACCAGAGCATCTTCCAGATCGGCTCGATCCACTGCGTCTCGGCCTTCTCCGTGCCCATCCGCCCGAGCGCCTCGTGGGCCAGCGGCTCGTGAACGAGCCACTCCCACGGATAGAGCTTGAACGCGGTCCGCACAGGCTCGCCCTCGAGGTCGACGAAGCCGACGTCGTCGATCATTCCGAGCTGCTCGATCGGCAGCACCGTCGCCTTCAGTCCGGCGGCGCGCGCGGTCTCGGTGAGGTAGCCGACCGTGAGCCAGTCCTCGCCGGAGCGCTCGGCCGACGTGTGCAGGAAGTGGACGTGGCCGTCGGGCAGGCGGTGGCCCTCGCGCAGCTCCGTCCAGCGCTCCACGAGCGCCTCGTGAACCCGGTTCCACTGGTCGCCGCCGTCGCCGTAGACGTCCTGCAGCCAATGCCACTGCACCGCGGTCTCCAGCAGGCAGGTGGGAGTGTCCGCGTTGTACTCCAGCAGCTTGAGCTGCCCGTCGACCAGGGCGAAGTCGAAGCGGCCGTAGAGCATCGGCGGCTCGCTCTCCCACGTCTGGCGGATGCGCATCCCGACCCAGCCCGGGATGCCGAAGCGGTGGAACATGCCCTTGGCCAGGGCGTGGTCGCCGGCCTCCACGAGGAGCTCCATGAGCACCCGCGCGGTGGCCTCCATCTCGTAGACCTCCTCACTGGAGAGCACGTAGTGGTGCTCCTCGTGCCAGTAGGAGGTGGTGGTGCCGTCGGGCAGCTCGGTCTTCCAGTAGACGAGCCCCTGCCCCTCGATCGTCGCCTGCCAATCGGGGCGCGGCGCGCTGGGCACGCGGTCCATCAGCCCCCGCTCGAGAAGCCCGAAGAGCCGCCACCCGAGGAGCCGCCGCCGCCGCGACCGACCCCGCCCGAGCGCGCGGAGGAGCCGAAGCCGCCGCGCCGGGCCAGCGCGCCGCGGTCCGACGCCCGGATGCGGTCGCCTCCTCCGCTGACGCGGCTGCCGAGGCCGTAGCCGCGTCCGCCGCCGGCGAAGAACCAGAAGAAGCCGCCGCCGCCGAAGCCGTCGGACTCGTCGTCGCACCGCTGGTTGTCGACGACGGTGTCCGAGCCGTCGACGCAGTAGGCGGTCTCGTCCTCGCCGCAGCCCGCGAGGAACGCGGCGGCGAGCATCGGGACGACCGTGAGCTTGACCGTCGTGGAGGTTCGCTTGGCCATCAGGAGGGCTCCTTCAGCTCGGGGTGCCCGGCGAGGCACTCGGCCAGCTCGGCCATGGCAGCGTCGACGGTGCCGGGCGCGCCGCCCTGTCGCCAGGCGACGACGGCGTGTGCGGCGTGCCGGGTGAGCAGGTCGTCGTGGCGCTCGTCGTAGACGTAGCGCTGCTTGAGCGCCTGGAGCCGCGCCGCGACGTCGTCGAAGTCGTCGTCGAGGTCGAGGGTCCGCTCGCGCTCGCTCAGGCGCGCCTCGGCGACCCGGCCCGCGAGCGCGGCGGTGAGGATCGCGGTGGCCGCTATCCCCGTGGCGATCACGAAGGTCGCCAGCATGCGGATCTCGGTCGGCCGCTCAAGACGGCGTAGACTGCGAAGAGCAGTGGGTGCTGCGCCAGCCGCTGGAAGAATCGCGCGACGCCGCGCTCGAGGCGCAGGTCGTACCGGCTCGTGCTGGAGGGGGCAGTCGCCATCCGCACGGAATGCTAGAGATCGACGACGGCGACGCGAAGCGAAGGGCTCCAGCCTGTTCGAATCGCTACCGGGGCGCGGGGCTCGTGGCCGCGATGCCGCGCGCGGCAGCGGTCCGCCGGCGCTGGAGGTCGGCGCGCTGCGCGGCGTCTCGGCTGGCGGTGATCGCCGCGGCGTAGGCCGCATCGGCGGCGGTGAGGTCCCCCGCGCGGCGCAGGAGGTCCGCGCGGGCGGCGTGCAGCGGGACGTAGGCGACCAGGCACGCTCCGCGGCGACGGTGTCGAGAAGCGCGCGAACGGACCGTCGAACGTCAGCGTCTCCCCGTCTCCGACGCGGACGGTCGTGGCCGTCTGCGTCGGCTGAAGCCCCTCACCGGCGCGAAGGACGCCGGCGTCGACCATCGACTGGGTGTAGGCGGCCCACGCGGCGAACGC
>JAABUN010008359.1_pt1 | contig 10624 bp, 15 predicted proteins | sample 5559311 | NCBI WGS metagenome assembly JAABUN01 (sample SAMN10711877, study PRJNA513370) | rock metagenome | isolation source: Antarctica rocks | place: Antarctica: Victoria Land, Siegfried Peak sud
GCAACCTCACCAACTACATCGCCCGATCACTCCTCGAGAGCGGCGGATTCAGACCCCAACTACACCCTCGATTGTGAAGAGCCCCGAAAGAGTCGCGGCCAAGAGGCTTCCCACGAAGGGCACGGCTCCGACGACACCTTCGGAGGCGACCTCCACGACCATTCGCTTGGATGATTTCTCTTCTGGGAGATCGGGGAGTTGCCCTTTCACTGCTTCCTCCATGGTCAAGTCGGTGGCTCACACCGTATGGCACAGCGCTGACATCGACCAGTCGGTGAAAGGCGGCGGTATGACGCGACTCCCGATCGCTGATTCGAACGAGCCGGCATGTGCGGAGGTAAAAGAGGGAGGATGAAGTCACGCCCCGTAGGATAGGTTGGAAACCATGACCCAAGGCCGCCCACCGTTCCCGCCCTTTGATGAGGACAGCGCCCGGCAGAAGGTCCAGGCTGCCGAGGATGCCTGGAACACCTGCGACCCCCACCGCGTAAGTCTGGCGTACACACGCGATTCCGTGTGGCGAAACCGCGACACCTTCGTCACCGGCCGCCACCAGATCGTCGAGTTCCTCACCGCCAAGTGGGAGCGCGAACTCGACTACGTCCTGCGCAAGAGCCTGTGGAGCTTCAGCGGCAACCACATCGCCGTCCGCTTCCAGTACGAGTGTCGCGACAGCGCAGGACAGTGGTTTCGCAGTTACGGCAACGAACTGTGGGAGTTCGACGACAACGGACTGATGCGCCGTCGGGAGGCTTCCATCAACGACCTCGCCATCAGCGAGGACGAGCGCCGCCTCTTCGGCCCCCGCAACGACCAGGAGCGTGCCCCCGACTACGAGATCCCGCTTCAGTAGCCATACGCAGCACAGCCAGGAGCGGCGGCCCAGGGGCGGGTGCTCAGCAAGCTGGTGTCGCCGATGCCGAGGATGGCGGTGTCGCCCTCACAGTCGCCTGCTTGCGTCACCAGATGATGGCGCCGAGTCGAACGCCAGGGGCCGTATGCGCGAGGCGCCGGCAAGCGCGGAGTCAGGTGGCGGACCGGCCCTTGCAGCGGTCCGGGTCCGTCGCGGCGAAATGACGCGCCTGGAGGGCTGAAGCGACGCCCCGGGTGAATAGTTGGGGTATGACGGGTGTCAGTGGCGGCCGCCTTCGTTGTCTGTCCGTTCCTCTTCCCTGATCGGCTTACTGCAGTCGTCACCTACGTCGCGCACCAGCGCGACGACGATCCCCTCTGGCCCGCGCACGTACGCCATGCCCAAGATGTTCTCGTGCTGTCCTATGCGGCCTATGCCGCCGACCAGTCCGTATGCGTCCGCAGCCAGGCCGTCGACGGCCGCCTGAAGGTCGTCCTCGAAGACGACGCTGCGCAGACCCAGTTCGTTCGCCATCGCGAAGGGCGATCCGGGCTCGTGATCGGGCCTGACGAAGCTCGAGAGCTCTATCCCGGTTCCTCCGCCAGGCGGCCGCAGCATGACGATCTCCGTGCGCGAGTCCGGGATACCGATGACAGTGTCCAGGAACTCGCCCTCCACGAAAGTGCTTCACTCCACCTCGAGACCCAACCCGACGAAGAACGCCGTCACCACGTCGAGGTCGTCGACGGTGATGCCGACATCGTCGAAACGCCTCACGTGTGCCATCGCTGCCATCCTCCAAAGCACGTCCGGTTGTCTTGATCCAGGGACGAGCCGGCGCCGCATTCTCGACATGCCCGCAGCCGCAGTCTTGGAATCCTCCGAACTTGAACAGTCGTCCGAGGAGTGGCGAGCAGCTCTCGCGGCGCTGTGACGCAGGAAGGCCTGCGCGAGGACAGGAGGCTCGGAGAGGCGCATAGCTACGGCCGGCTAGCGCAAGACGGATGGCGGCTGACGCGCCTCTTCGAGAGATGCAGGTAAGCCCCCGCATTCACGACCGTGGAGCACGGACCAACGCCACAGGACCACGTCTACGACTGAGACCGGATCACCCATCCACTCGGAGATCTCTGAACACAGCCCGTCGACGTCCTTGCGTCCGGCGGCTGCGGCGAACCTGACCATATGCCGGTCTGCCTTAGCGACGGGGACGCCGATGTTCTTCGCGAGATGTCGCCAAGTAACGGGACCGATGTAGGGGAGCGAGCGGAGGAAGGGCTCCAAGTCCCGGAGGGCCTGGCTGAGCCCAGCGTCGCCAAGCGACCTCACGGTTTCGGCGATCTCGAGGATGGCGTCGATCTTCCGTTCGTGCCCGAACACTTCGAGACAGTGACGGCGGACCATGGGCTCGGTCGGTGCAATGCGCTCCAGGTCGAAGCCATGGCACGCCTCCTCCAGCCTTGGAAACAGCCGACGTACAACGGCTTCACTCATGCCGGCGGACAGCACGACCCAAGCGGCCTCCCTTACGAACTGCTGGGCCGTGACCGGCGCCTCTGTGGTCTCAAACTGCCATGCAACTTCGTCTTCAAAACCGCCGTCCAGGACTTGTCGCTTGGCTGTCAGATAGATCCTGACGAGTTCGTCCGTTCCGACTGTGTCGACGGGGCCCATAAGTTCATCCTGCCCTGCCAAGGCGTTTGCCGGTCGGAAGCCAGACCGAGAAACGTTCACGGACGTCGCCGCCGGACAGTTCGGCGCGCACGGAGGGCTCCCATCCCGGGATGCTGACTGAGGACCCGACTGCTTTCCACTTTGCGAAGGTGAGCGGACTTCAGGGGATTGAAGAGAATGTTCGGGATCTCCGGGAGGCGACCGGTGAGGCCCCGGTATTTCTGCGAAAGCAGCGCCTGGACGCCCGCGTCGACCTCTCCGGTTGCCGCGTCGCGGTAGTCGTTCTTGAGCGCGACGAGCGCTCTAACAGCTTCGCCCCGCCGTCGGGACGCGCCCCTGGGGTCGAGCACGAGCTCTACCAGCGTCAGCGAGAACGTCACGACTGCGAGCGAGCCGAGCCACGTCGTCCGACGGGCCGTCAAGCCGAAAAGCTCGACCGACTCATCCCCTCCGGCAAACGCGAAGGCCAGACCGACCACGGACAGAACGAGTACGACGACTATAAGCCCGGTGCCGGCGGCGCCGTACCAGTCACGGAGTGAGGCCTGCATGCTGATTGCTTGATCGACAAGGCGAGCCTCCTTCTCCGTGCCCGATTCACGGGGCGACGGGGACTCGTTCGCCGCGTCATTCATGAAGGATCGCTCGCAGATCAGGGGCGTTCGTCACCTGACCGAGGCGCGAGGCCAGCCGCCGGAATCCATGTCGGACGGTCTCGCGCGCAGCGCTTCCAGCCGGGCCAAGGTGATCGTCAAGATGGACCGACTGGCCGGTGATGTCACCGGTTGGGCGCATCACGGCATCGGCGGTGTGCTCAATCAGATGACGAAGCATTGACATGCGGTCCCGCCGCCCCGCATAGCCCCTAAACGCATCCACAGCGATGGCTTCAACGTGATAACCGGACAGGCGCTGCGTTTCGGGCAGACCCGCCATCGCGGCCTTCGCCAACTTGATTGTCGGAACAACCGCTCCACCGTTCGCGCTGTTCACTTCCGTCAACTTTTCAGCGAACTTGTGTGGACGGATATGACGCCAGGTACTTCCGTCCTCCGATGCGATGGACGTACGGCCGTCCCGTTCAACCGCCGGTAGCAGCTGCACCTGCGAACCATCGCGGTATGTGATCGTTACGGCGAGCGCGCCAGCGTCTACCGCAAGCATGTCGCCAGCCGCGAGACTGCCGGCAAGTGCCTGCCGAAAGCGCTCAACGAGTTCATGCGGAGCGGCGCCCTGATCGTCCAAGACAACCAAGGCATCAACGTCGCTCAGGCCATCAACGTAAGTGTGCTTAGCAACGCTCCCGCCGAAAAGTAGCCGATCGATCTCGAGTGCTCCTTCGGCCAGGGCTTCTGAGATTGCGTCGAGGCGGTCCTGGACAAGCCCGGCGTCCCGATCGTTGTATCCAGCAAGCTCTTGGGCCAGCGTGTCGTTGAGCTCAGCCTCAATCTCCTGACGACGCAGATCCTCGCGGACCCGTCGCCGAACCGCGTCCATCTCGCTCTCGCTTGGCCGCGAGCTCGAACCACCGCTACCACCCATCGGTCATCCCTCCAACCCGAGCCTGGCTCGCAGGTCGTCGTAGATTTCTCGGAGCCTGATGTGCCTGCTCCCGAGGTGCTCGTATCGTGCTGGCTCAGCCGCCCATCGTGCGAGGTTTCTATGCATCGCACCGAGGCTCCCCAGATTCGACATGAGGCGTCGCATGTCGCGTGTCTCCTCACCATCGTCGATGCTGCCGGTCAGCACCGCGAGCTGGTCGGGGTGGACCGACATGTCTTCCACGTAGGCATAACGCAGCCAACTCAGTCCGTCGAAGATTTCCCCGCCGGCCATGAAGTACAGGGGTGTGTAGATCGGATCGAGACTCCCGAAAATGTGGATCGGTGTCTCGCGACAGCCGTTGGTGTCCAGGAGCGTTCGCAGACGGCCAAGTGCGACGAGGCGGTCCAGGACAGTCCGGCCAAGTTCCTTCTCTGTCACGCCGATCACATCGAACACCCTCAGATTTGGGGCTTCGATGGTCAGCGCCGGAATGTCCAAGTAGGGCCTTCGACCTTCGGGCTTGAGGAGGAAGTCGCTCTTGAAGTGGGGCCTTGCCGCGAAGAAGCGCTGCGCGGTCTCACGCTGCGCCCGGTAGGTCGCTCGCGCGCTTTGCGGGTTCGCGAGTTCGATGGGCTCGTCGTAGCTGACCACGAGCAGGTCCCGACCCCGGGGAAGTCGGTCGGCGATCGCCTCGAAGTCCTCACGAGTGAATGTTCGCGGAGTGTAGTCTCCGCGCCGAGTCTCACCGGCTTCGAATTCGTAGCCGTTGAGCTCGTAGCCGCCGCTGTCGATAACCAGCAGTTCAGGCGTGCCGTAAATCGTCTGCCGGCGATTTTCACCCAGGAACAATTCCGCGTCGGGCAATAGCCCGTGGGCTAGGTCATAGGCGGACACAAGCAGGGTGTCAGTCAGGTCCTGCGCAACAGAGCGGAGCGACGTACCCGCTTCAGAGACACCCTCAACCGTTGGGAAGCCCTTGCTCGAGACGCTTGGGACAAGTAGTGGGCCCGGCAGCGGCCTGTCCGTGAGGTGCAGATTTCGACTACGTGCCAGCATCGAGCAGTCTCCTATCGGCGCAAGAGGAGCACGATCCGCACGGAGTGGCCGCTGCTTCACAGCTGTGGGTGAGCTCGAAGGGCACGCCGCTTTCCATCGCGAGCGCGTACACCTGTGACTTCGCGAGGTTGGAAAGCGGAGCGAGAAGCCCGGCTGTGCCCCCGTGCTGCACGTCGAGCAGCGCTTGCCAGGACGCCGCCCACGCGGGAGAGCAGTCGACGTACCCGGTTCCGGAGTGGGTTCCAATCGCAACGAAGCCACCGCCGACAACGCTGAACGCTGCGGCTACGAGTAGATCATTTCGCCCGGGAAGCTCGCCTGAAGCGGGCGGCCGCAAACCCTTGATGCCCGCCTCCATCCATGGACTCCCGAAGTATTTCGCGACGGCCGCGCTAGCTTGCCGCTCGGCCTCAGAGACCGGCTGCCCGTAGTCGACCCAGACGCTGACCGGGTTGCGATCGCTGAGCAGGGCGAGCACGACGGCACTGTCGACACCACCGCTTAGCAGGACGCAGGTGTCTGTGGCCGCGCGCTTCACGTCAGCACAATCTCATGCGGGCGAGCGGCCACGTTGGAGCGACTCCCGCACGCGCTTGGGTAGCCCTCATCGGCCACGTTCATTCCCCCAAATCACTACCTGGAGCCGACTGCTAAGCGACCAGCCCCGGGCCGCGACCGGACCCGCGAGCGCAGACATCCGCGCCAGCAAGGTCCCGCGTTCCGTTCCTTGAGGCATGATCCACACCCGTTCAGGCATCGTCTTGAGCCGGCCTGTGATCTCGTCGACCTCGGCAAGCTCAGCCGGCGACGTGACCACGAACTTCAAGACGGAATGAGGGAGGGCGCAGATTTCCTCCAAGACCGCCCATCGGAACCGGGCTTGAGGTCGCCCTCCAGAGTTCGCCAGCTTCGGACTCACGACGACCAGTCGTACGGCTGTGGCGAGCGGGCCCAAGGGGACCGAACCGCTCGTCTCGAGCTCGACTGCGCCGCCGGCCCGAGTCACGGTCTTCGCTAGGCTGGCCGCCTCGACTGCCTGTAGCGCGGGCTCGCCGCCGGTGATGACGATGAGGGGCGCTCCAAGTGAAAGCGCTTGGGCGGCCACTTCGGACGTCGGTCTGACGACGAGCTCTGACGCGAGATCGTGACGACTGAGGTCCCAGGTATAAGACGTGTCGCACCACACGCACGCAAGGTTGCATCCGCCGAGCCGCACGAACGCCGCTGACCTGCCGGCACTCGGGCCTTCCCCCTGCAGCGTGGGTCCGAAGACCTCGCTGACCAGGAGTTCCCCTCGCCCGGGGCGACTGACGCCGCGCCAGGTGGCGTCAGCGTTCGATGGCAACGGATCCATCCTCCGTCTCCCACAAACGCAACCGAGTCCACGACAACCCCGCGGAATCAAGCCGCTCGCCGATATGGACCGCGACCAACTCCGCGGTCGGATTCTCGAGCAGCTCGTTCAAGTCGATGTGGTCCAAGCCGTTAGGGCCTTCCAGCACGTGTCGGTCCACGATGTAGTCGACCTCGGCGAAATCCATCACAACGCCGCGATTGTCGAGTTCACCAGCTACTTGGACTTCGAGCACATACGAGTGACCATGGGTCCGGCTGCACTTGCCGGGATGCCACGGCAGGGTGTGCGCGGCCTCGAATCGGTACCGGCGAACGATGCTTATCCGCATCCCTGCAGGCTACGGCCACTCGATGGCCTTTCGGGAAGGGCGCGCCTCTGACGTCCGCCGCTCTTCGCGCGATCAGGGCAGCGATCGGTTTACAGCGGTGCTGATCGCCCGACGTCCCCCCGCTGCTCGTGAGTCTCAGGTGAGTGGCCGGGGGGAGTTGCACCCCCGGCTCTCGTAGAACCCGGCGTAAGAGTCTAGTCTAGGTCAAGGCCCCGTCAATCTGGGCGAAGTGACGCGCACGCTGATCGGCGTGTCCGCAACACGCGGGGCACTTGGTTACGAATCTTGTTGATCCGACTCTGCGCCTGACCTTGCCCCCCTCGTGCGCCGAATCGTCGATGGTGACCCCGTCAGACCGTAGTTTGGTCATGTTTTCGGTCCGACAGCCACCCATCAACCAGCCCAGCCATAGTTTCCGCGGACGGGATGTGTCCGCTGCCGTAGTGGTCCTGGGAACTGGGTATGTCTGGTTGCTGCTTTGGTTGGCGGCCTGGGTGGCGGCAGCAGCCTTCGGGGGCCGCCGATCGCCCGTACTCTTGGCTGCTCCGTTTCTGGCGTTTACACACTTGGCGAACCCCTCAATTGCATGGGGCCAGCAGGAGCCGGGTCCGTGGCCTTATTGGGGAGTGACGGGCGCCTTTCTGCTGGTGGGTCTGTTCGCCCCGTCCGCGTTGTGGCTCTGGAAGAGGCGCGCCGGCGCACACGCGCGTGACGACCCGAGCAAGATCCTGGGTGTCGCCACCGGGCCGGAGGTCGCGCGGGTGGCCGGCCGGCGTTGGCTCCTTCACCGAGCTCGGACGCTCCGACCGTCCCTGACGAACCCGCTACCGCACGATGTCGGCTACCGATTGGGACGATCTCGTGGTCTGGAGTGCTTCTGCTCGGTGGAGGACTCGATCGTCATCGTCGGGCCGCCGAGGTCGGGGAAGGGCTTGCACCTGGTCATCCCCAGCATCCTCGACGCGCCCGGGGCGGCGATCACCACGAGTACCCGCCCAGACAACCTGACCGCCACACTGACAGCTCGTGAGGCGATCGGCCCGGTGGTCGTCTTCGACCCCCAGTGCCTGGCACCCGGCATACCGTCCGCCGCCCGGTGGTCCCCGATCCGCGGTTGCGAGAACCCGCAGACAGCTCTGCTGCGGGGCAAGGCCCTGACCACCGGCGCGGCGAGCGGCACGGTGGACTCAAACTTCTGGCAGGCCTCCTCGGAGCAGGCGGTCCGCTGCCTGCTGCACGCGGCGGCATTGGGTGGGCGCACCCCGACCGACCTGTACCGCTGGTCACTTTCCGCCGTCCAGGCTCGCGAGGCCGTGGCGATCCTCGCGACCGACCCCCGCGCTGCCCTGTCCTGGGACCAGGCCCTGGAGTCGATCGTCTCCGCGGACCCTCGCCAGCGGGACTCGGTGTGGGCCATGGTGTCCATCGCGTTCGCGGCCCTGGCGGACCCTCGCGTCCTCGCGGCGCTCTCACCGGCCGAGGGTGAGGAGTTCGACCCCGAGTCCTTCCTGCAGTCCAAGGGAACGGTCTACCTGCTGGGTACCGCGACCGGCGCCGCCGCGACCGGCGGTCTCGTCGGCGCCTTCGTCGAGGACGTCGTCGGCGCCGCCCGCCGGATGGCCGCGGCGTCAGCCGGGGCCCGCCTCGACCCGCCGCTGTCGCTAATCCTCGACGAGGCCGCGAACTACCCACTGCCATCGCTGACGTCCCTGATGTCCGAGGGCGGCGGGACGGGGATCTCGACGATGGTGGTGCTGCAGTCCCTCGCCCAGGCGCGTGCCGTCTGGGGCGAGCACGCCGCCTCCGCCGTGTGGGACGCCGCCATCGTCAAGATCGTCCTCGGCGGGGGCTCGACGGCCCGGGACCTGGACGACCTGTCGCGCCTGATCGGGCAGCGCGAGGAGACCCAGACCTCCACGAGCATCTCGGCGGACGGGCGCCGCTCGACCTCAACCAGCACGACGAGGGTTGCGGTGATGGAGCCCTACCGGCTGCGGACGCTCCCCTTCGGGACCGCCGTCCTGCTGCTGCGCTCGGCCAAGCCGATCATCCTCGCCATGACTTCGTGGGTGGACCGCTGCGACGGCGCGAGGCTTCGGGCGTCGCGGATCGAGTTGGAGGGAGTGATCCAGGGTGCGTACGCCGAGGGCGGGTAGCCGGTGGTCGCGGGGCCGGATCACCCGTCGGGCGCTGTATGCCGCGTACATGGACTCCGCCGCGTGGCAGGAGAAGCGCCGGCATTGGTACCACCACTGGGTCGGCGCCCACGACGTGCCGCCGCACTGCCTCGTCTGCGGCCGGCAGTGGTCCCTTCGAACCGGACACCTGCATCACGTGACCTACATGCGGCTCGGCTTCGAGGAGGTCGAGGACCTCATCCCGCTGTGCGCGGCCCACCACGCCCGGCTGCACGAGGTGTTCGACCGGTCCAGCGCGTGGCGACGGCAGGGACGCGCCGCCGCCAGCCACGGCATCGTCGCAATGCTGAGGCGCCGGCTCGAGGTCCAACCCGCCGAGGCGGCGTCGTGAGCGACCAGATGCCCCTCGGGATCGATGCCGAGCTGTACGGGCGCGCCTTCGGGCAGCTCGACGGACCGGTCCACTGGCCCTCCCTGACCGCCGACGAGCGCGCCGCCCGGTCGCAGGAGCTCGCGGTCTGGGTCACCGACCTCGTCGCCCGCTTCGATGTGGAGCCGCGGGTCATCCCCGCCTGCTGGCAGCGCCACAACGGGATGGTCGAGGCCCTCTCCGCGCTGCGCGACCACGAGCGAGCCTCCTACGCCGACACCGCGTCCGCGACCGGCGCAGTCGACTGGCTACGCGCCCTGCGCGAAGTCGAGGCGCGCCTGCACGAGCTGGCGGCGAGGACCCAGTGCACCGCGCAGGCCCACCGAGACACCCTCCCCCGCTCGTGGCCGTCCCCGTAGGGGATCCGGCCGAGAGCACTGCGGCCAAGCAGGATTGACCGTTTGCGCGCCATACCGAATGGTGCCCCAGAGGAGGGGTTTCCGGTCTGAGCGCGGGACGGGCCCGCGCGAGAGAGGCCACCGTGAACGCTGACACGGACTCGCTGCACTGGGACCCCTCCGGCGAGCGGCGGGTCGCCCTAGGCAGGAACGCGCACCTCGGCGTCGAGCGCCTGGACGAGATCGACTACTGGTACCGCCTCGGCCAGCGAGACGCCTACGCCTACGCGGCCGGAGTCGTCATCGCCCGCGGGGTCGACTCCCGGGCGTTCTTGGTCGCCGAACGCCTGACTGGCGCCCTCACTCAGGGTGTGGCTGACCTTGCCCCGCTGCGGTCCGTCGTTCTCGACCCAACACATCGGGCCGGCGTCGAGGCCGGGCTGGCCTGGATGGGACCGGCCGCCTTCCACGCCCAGTTCCCTCCGGCCGACCTCGACCACGACTTCGGGATGCGATGGGGCGCGAACGGCGACCAACGGCTCTCACTGCGCCTGCCCGCGGGCCGCGACCACGGCCTGCTCTACGCCTACGACCCGACGTGGGACGAGTATGCCGTCCTCTGCCGGAACGCCTCATCCGCCGCGGTGGAAGGCGCGTTCGCCCGCGCACTCCAAAGCGACATCCACATGTCGCCCGCCTCCTTCGCCGCCCTGGTCGTGCAGGAACCACCCACCCCCACTCACGCCAACCGGGCCGCCGGCATGCAGGTGCAGCTGTGAGCGTCACCTCCGGTTCCATCGACGTCGCCGCCGTACGAGCCCACTTCCCGATCGAGCAGGTCGTCCGCTCCGCCGGCGTCGAGCTTCGACCCACCGGCCGCGGCCTCACCGGCTGCTGCCCCTTCC
>JAABUN010008360.1_pt1 | contig 10621 bp, 8 predicted proteins | sample 5559311 | NCBI WGS metagenome assembly JAABUN01 (sample SAMN10711877, study PRJNA513370) | rock metagenome | isolation source: Antarctica rocks | place: Antarctica: Victoria Land, Siegfried Peak sud
GTCAATCACCACGTAGGCCGTTACAATGAAGTCGCTGTCCATGCGCCCCTCCCCTCGCGAATCCGGTGCCTCAGCAACACCATTCTCGACGGGAGCCGCATGGGCGGCAACTAGCAATCAGGGTATCCAAGTAAAACATCTGGATTGACAGCGTCGCTGACGCGCTGTAGTATGGCGTAGACGGTATACATCATGCGGGACACCGGGGGGGGAGGGATGCGGCAGGTGCTCGTCGCCATGCCGGGACCGGCGCACAAGACCCTCGCCGCCTGGGCGACCGACCGGCTGCGGGAGGAGATCCTGGCTGGGCGTCTCGTCCCGGGGCGGCGCCTCTACGAGCACGAGCTCGCCCAGGCGATGAAGATCAGTCGCACCCCGGTTCGCGACGCGCTGCGTGAGCTCGAGCGCGAGCACCTCGTGACCATCTCCCCGAACCGCGAGACCGTCGTCACCGTGCACACCGCCGCCGACGTGCGCGAGATCTACCAGCTGCGGGCGGCGCTCGAGGGGATGGCGGTGCGCCTGGTCATCGGGGTCGCCGCCGAGGCGGTCGCGGCGGAGCTCTTCGGGGTCGTGGGCCGCATGGCCGCGGCGAACGTCGCGGCCGAGTACGCCGCGCTGATCGACCTCGACCTCGACTTCCACGACGCGATCCTGCGTGGCGCGCGGAATGGGCGCCTGGTCGATGCGGCGCGGCGCGTGCGCGGCCAGATCCGGCGCTATCTCAGCGTGCCGCTCCACTATCCCTCGTTCGAGGAATACGGCCTGAGCCTGGCGGAGCACACCGGCCTGGCCGAGGCGGTGCGGGAGGGGCTGGCCGATCGCGCCGAGGCGCTGATGCGCGCGCACATCATCGACCGCGGCGAGCACATCGCGCGGGTTGTCGACGACCTCGCGCGCCCCGCGGGGGCGGCGCGACAGGAGTGGTAGCCACGGGCCGCCCCGTCGAGTGGCGCGGCGCGGCGCGGGGAGAGTGAGGATGGGATCATGGGTGGTGAGCGGCGGGACGACGGCGGGCGGCGATTCGGGCGGCGCGACATGTTACGGGTGGGCACGGTCGCGCTCGGGGGGGGGGCGCTCGCGGCCTTCCTGCAGGCCTGTGGCGGGACGAGCACGACGGCCACGACCGGTGCCACCGGGGGTGGCGCGAGTGTGACGGCCACGACCGGCGGGGCGGTCGCCCCGCCCTCGGCCGCCGGCACGGCGAGGGCCACCGCGCGCGTAGCGACGAGCGTGGCCGGGGGTGCCCCGGCGGTCGGCACCCCGAGCGGCGGGGTTATCGGGGTGATCAACGCCCCGGACGTGAAGAAATACGCCGGCCAGACGATCAACCTCGCGGTGCAGCAGCACACCGCGACCGACGCGATCAAGCAGCTGGCGGGCAGCTTCGAGCAGCAGACCGGGATCAAGGTCAGCTTCGAGCAGATCCCGCAGCAGCAGCTCAATCAGAAGCAGATCACGGACATGTCCACCGGCACCGGGGCCTACGACGTCATCGGCTGGTTCCTGAACCCCGAGTACATCGCGAACAAGTGGATCGTGCCGGTCGACGACCTGCGCAAGAAGACCGCGATCACCGACGAGAAGCTGCTGGCGCTCGACGACTTCTTCCCCAAATTCCTCCAGTATTACCAGTACCAGGACAAGCTCTACGGCCTGCCGTTCTACGGCGAGAGCCTGATGCTCTACTACAACACCGAGGAGTTCGCCCGCGCCGGGATCGCGAAGGCCCCCGACACGCTCGCCGACCTCGAGGAGGCGTGCAAGAAGATCAAGGCCGGCGGGCGGATGGCCGGGCTGTCGCTGCGCGGCTCGCAGGAGGGCAACGCCGCCATCTATCCCTTCCTGGCCTGGCTCTACGGCCACGGGGGCTACTGGTTCAAGCAGAGCGGCGAGATCGGCCTCAACGCGCCGGAGGCGATCGAGGCCGCGGACACCTGGGGCCGCTTCCTGCGCGACTACGGCCCGCCCGACGTCGCCAGCTACTTCTGGAACGAGGTCCAGTTGTCGATGCAGCAGGAGAAGGCCGCGATCGTCTACGACGCCACCAACTTCGGCCCGCGGCTGGAGGATCCGGCGCAGTCGAAGATCGCCGGGAAGATCGGCTACGCGCCGCTGCCGATGGTGGTGGGGCCGAACGGCCCGCGCGGGCCGAAGGCGACCCAGGGGCGCTTCGGCTACTCGGCGGGGACCTACGCCCTGAGCGTGCCGAGCACCTCCAAGAAGCAGGATCCCGCGTGGCTCTTCGTCCAGTGGGCCACCAGCCCGGACGTGATGCTCGAGACGACGCAGCTCGGGCTGCGCGGCGATCCGACCCGGCGGTCGTCGCTCACCAGCCCCCGGTTCATCCAGAAGTACAACTTCGGGAACGGGGCCTGGGACAAGACACTCGCCCAATCCTTCGAACTCGCCATGCCCGACTACTGGCCCCCGATCATCACCGGGACCGAGCTCAGCGACACGCTCGGGCTGGCGTTGTCGCAGATCCTCACCGGACAGCAGCCCGCGTCGCAGGCGCTGAAGGATGCCCACGAGAAGAGCCTGGCGATCCAGAAGAAGGCCGGCCTGCTCAAGTGAGCCCGCGTCGGGTACCGCCCGCGCCAACGGGGGCCGTGGTGGGCCTCCGATCGTCCGCCAGCCGGGGGGCCGGTACCGGCCCCCCTGTGCGCGGATACGGGAGAGTGAACATGGCGATGATACGCCGCCCGCAGGCGCCCGTCCGGGCCCTCCCCGCGCCACCCGCGCGGCGGCTCGGGCCGCACCTGGGGCGCTATACCGGGCTGTTGTACGTGGCCCCGGCCACGCTGTTGCTGCTGCTGATCACGATCGTGCCCCTGGTCTATCTCCTCTACAACAGCCTGACCAGCTGGGATCTCCGCCGGGCCTACCTGGGCAAGGAGTTCATCGGGCTCGAGAACTATCGCGCGATGGTCGCGGACGTGCAATTCCGGGCCGCGATCGGGGTGACGCTCCTGCTGGCGACCGGCGCGGTGGTCGTCGAGCTGGTCCTGGGGCTGCTGCTGGCGCTCCTCTTCAATCGCGAGTTCCCCGGCAAGCGCGTGATGCGCTCGCTCTTCCTGCTGCCGTTGATCACCACCTCGATCGTCGTCGGCCTGACTTGGCGCATGCTCTTCAACACCGACCTGGGGATGATCAACTATGTCCTGCGCACGTTGCACTTGCCGCAGCCGCTCTGGCTCGCCGATCCGCACCTGGCCCTGCTCAGCATCGTCCTCACCGACACCTGGCACGTCACGCCCTTCGTGACGCTGATGTTCGTCGCCGGGCTGCAATCGCTCTCCAACGAGCCGTACGACGCGGCGCGGGTCGACGGGGCCTCGACCTGGCAGCAATTCCGCTTCATCACCCTGCCGTTACTGCGGCCGCTGATCTTCCTGGCGATGATCTTCCAGGTGACCGACGCGATCCGCATGTTCGACCTGATCTTCGTCATGACGGCCGGCGGCCCGGCCAATGCCACCCAGACCCTCAACATGTACGCCTACAAGGTGGGCTTCTCCTTCCTGAACATGGGGTACGGCTCGGCGCTGGCGGTGGTGCTGATGCTCGTCTGCATCGGGATCAGTTTCATCCTCGTCCGCTACTCGGGCCTGGAACTGGAGGCGCGCTGATGCGAGCGCTCCCGGTGCGACGGCGCGGCATCGGCGCGCGCTGCCTCGATCTCCTCACCTACCTGGTCGTCCTGGCCTTCCTCCTGCCGATCCTGTGGCTGGTGTCGACCGCCTTCAAGACGCGCACCGATGCGTTCGCCATGCCGCCGCTGTGGTTCTTCACGCCGACCCTGGCGAACTTCCGCGAGGTGCTGGGGCGGGCCGATTTCATCCGCCAGTACGTGAACAGCATCATCGTCGCCAGCGTGACGACCGTGCTGGCCCTGCTCCTGGGCGTGCCGGCGGCGTATGGGCTGAGCCGGTTCCGCTTCCCGTTGCAGCGGGCGATCGCCTTCTGGATCCTGACGACCCGCCTGCTGCCGGCGATCGGGGTGCTCTTCCCGCTCTACGTCATCTTCAACCGGCTGCACCTGCTGGACACCTACCAGGGGCTGATCATCCTGCACCTCAGCTTCACCCTGGTCTTCGTGATCTGGATGATGCGGGGCTATTTCCTGCAGATCCCGTCCGAATTGGAGGAGGCGGCGATGGTCGACGGCACGAGCCGCCTCGGCGCGCTGACGCGGATCGTCCTGCCCCTGGCCGCGCCGGGGATGGCCGCCGTGGCCGTCTTCACGTTCATCGCCTCGTGGAACGAGTTCTTCTTCGCGCTGATCTTCACGCGCAATCAGGTGAAGACCGCCCCGGTCGCGCTCGTCGGCTTCATGAGCTTCGAGGGGATCAACTGGGGGCCGCTGGCGGCGGCGGGGCTGCTGGTCCTCGCGCCGGTCTTCTTCTTCGCGGTCTTCGTCCTGAAGTACCTGGTTGCCGGCTTGTCGATGGGCGCGGTGAAGGGCTGATGCGCCCGCGCTCGCGGCCGTACGGCGTGGCGGCTGGCTAGCCGCCAACTGGCAGCGATCGAGGATGCGTGGAGGGCCGTATGCAGCGGAGGCCCATGGGCGGTTCGGGCCTGGCTGTCGCCGCGAGCGGCTCCGGCGGCTGGGAATTGGGCGATACCTCCGGCTCGGTCGACGAGCGCGAGATGGCGGCGCTCCTGGACGCCGCCGCCCGGAGGTGGGCGCCGTTCCCGCCCGAGCGTCGGCGAGGTTGGCCAGGAGGTGCTCACGGTGGGGTTGCGAGGGGATGCCACGCCGCGGGCGTGACCGTTATCCCGCAGCGCGCGCTAGTCGCCAGCGCGAGGGGTCGTCCCGGCCAGGGGGCCGGTGAGTTGCCCGAGAGCGAAGGGGAGGATCGAGATGGAACGGATGCGTGATCGCAAACTATCCCGCCGCGCGCTGTTGAGCGCTGGAGCCTGGGGCGTCGGTCTGGCCGGGACGGTGGCGCTCCTGCAGGCCTGCGGTCGGGCGGCCGTGGCGACGGTGCCGCCCGCAGCTTCAACCGGGCCGACCGCGGCCGCGAGCGCCGGGCCGAGTGCGGCGGCGGCACCCACGGCGGTGCCGACCTCGACCGTTGTCCCGGCCACCATCGCGGCCCCGACCGTGAGCAAGAAGTTCAACGGCCAGACGATCAAGATCGCCACCTCGACCGAGTACTACGCCTACGCCATGCGCCAGTTTCGCGACCAGATCGAGCGGGAGGGTAACCTGAAGCTGAGCATCGATGTCGTGCCCGGCACCGACCTCTACACGCGCAACCAGACCGAGTACAACGCGGGGGCAACGAGTTACGACGTGACGATGTTCCTGCCTTTCCAACTGCCCGATTACGCCCCGCACATGGAGCCGATCAAGGCGCTGATGGACAAGGGCGGGCTCGACCTCCAGCTCGATGACGTCCTGCCGACCTTCAAGGATTACTACCTCACCTGGGGCGGCACCCAGGTCGCGATGTCGTTCGACGGCGACATCCACCTGCTCTTCTATAACAAAGAGGCCTTCGAGAACCCCGACATGCTGAACCAGTACAAGTCGAAGACCGGGAAGGAGCTCGCGCCCCCGACCACCTGGGACGATTACGCGACCGTCGCGCAGTTCTTCACCGAGACCCCCTGGCGCAAGGATGGGCAGAAGGGGTTCGGCACCGCCGAGGGCTTCTCGGGTCCGCAGTGGTGGTGGCAGAACCGCTTCAGCGCCTACGGCGGCATCTACTTCGACGACGCCCTGAAGCCGCTGATCAACGGCAAGAACGGGCTCCTGGCGACCGAGAATCTGGTCAAGGTGGCGGCCTTCGCGCCGCCCGGGTCGAACAACTTCGGCTATCAGGAGGCCGAGAACGCGCTGATCAAGGGCGACGCGGCGATGTCGATCAACTGGAGCTCGGCGTTCCGCTCGGCGCAGGACAAGTCGCGCTCGACGACCGTCGGCAAGATCGGGGCGGCGGTGCCCCCCGGCGCGCTCGTCGGCGGGCTGGCGCTGCCGTCGCACCCCTCGCTCGCCACCGGCTGGGTGCTCGGTATCCCGAAGTATGGCAAGAACAAGGACGCCGCCGCCTATGTCGTCTGGTTCCTGAGCCAGCCGGCCGTCCACACGCGCTTCTGCCTCGATCCGGCGACTGGCGTCGACGCCTACCGCACCTCGGCGCTCAAGGATCCGCAGTTCGCCGCGCTCTACGGCCAGCAGTATGTCGACGTGATCAACAAGGGGCTGCAATCCGGCTTCCCCGATCTGCAGGTACCCGGCGCCAACGAGTACTACACGAAGCTGCAGGATGGGCTCACCCAGGCGATCACGAAGGTGAAGCCGGTGCAGGTCGCCCTCGACGGCGTCGCCGCCGAGTGGGACAAGGTGAGCGAGCGGGTGGGCAAGGACAAGCAGAAGCAGGCCTGGGGTACGGCGCTCGCCGCCATGAAAGCCCGCGGCCTGGACTATAAGACCCTGCCATAAACACGGGCCCCCGGCGCGCCATACGCCGGGGACGAGGCATGCGGTACGGTGCCCGATCACGCGACGCGTCGGGAGGAGGGGGACAGATGGCGCAACACTCGGGGACGGTCGGCCTGCCGATCGCCCGACCCGCGCGCCGCACCAGGTTCGGGCGGGCGCGGCGCGCCCGGTACTACTTCGTCATCCCGACGGCGGTGTATCTGTTCGTCGGCACGCTCTTCCTGCTGCTCTACGCGCTGGCGGTGAGTTTCACTCCGTTCGATCTGCAGTTCAACCGCCAGTGGACCTTCGTCGGCCTGCGGAACTACCGCGAGATCCTGGGGGACGAGCAGTTCTGGCGCTCGATCGGCCAGACCGCCTGGATCGCCGTGCCGGCGCTCGTCCTGGAGTCGACGGTGGGGTTCGGGCTGGCCCTCTTCTTGAACCGGGGCTTCCGTGGCCGCGGCCTCGTCATCAGCCTGCTGGCCACGCCGGTCATGATCTCGGCGACCGCGGCCGGCATGTCCTTCCGCCTCCTCTACGCCCCGAAGTACGGGCCGATCAACGACATCCTCTCCAACCTCGCCGGGCGCGACGTCCTGGTCGACTGGCTCGGCTCGGTCGACCTCGCGCGCCCGGCGATCGTCGCGGTCGACGTCTGGCACGCCGCGCCGTTCTTCATGCTCCTGATCCTGGCGGCGCTCCAGGGGATCCCGACCGAGTTGTACGAGGCCGCGCGCGTCGACGGGGCCAGTCCTTGGCAGGCCTTCACCCGGATTACCCTCCCGCTGATCCGCCCCGTGCTGGCGTTGGGGCTGCTGCTCCGCGCCATCGATGTCAGTCGCATCTTCGACCAGATCTACGTGATGACTCAGGGCGGCCCAGGGACCCAGACCCAGACCATCAGCTACTACATCTACACCGAGGGGATCACGCACTTCCGGATCGGCTACGCCGCGGCGATGGCCTGGATCCTGTGCATCGTGACGATCCTCTTCGCGCAGGTTTACCTCCGAGTGACCAAGCAGGCGGGTGAGCGATGAGCAGCGTCGAGCCGATTGCGCGGCCCTACCCCCGCGCGCACCGCCCCTCTGCGGCGCAACGCGTCCGCCGCGTCGCGGGCACCATCCTCTTCTATGGCGTGGTCGTCACGCTGGTGGCCATCTTCCTGTTCCCCAGCCTGTGGATCCTCGCCACATCCTTCAAGACCCCGATCGAATACTTCGCCTATCCCCCGCACTGGCTCCCCGAGCAGCCGACGCTGGCGAACTACCGGCTGATGTTCCGGGAATACGAGATCGGCCGGGTCCTCAAGAACAGCCTGCTGATCGCCACGCTGAACACGGCGGTCGTGCTGGTCCTCGCGATCCCCGTGGCCTACGCCCTGGGCCGCTACCGCCTCGGGGGGGACCGCCTCTCCTTCTGGATTATCAGCCAGCGGATGTTGCCGGCCGTGGCGATCATCCTGCCGCTCTTCCTGGTCGCGCGGACGCTGGGCCTCATCAATACCTACCACGGCCTGCTGCTGGCCTATTCGCTCTTCCTGACCCCGTTCGCCATCTGGATCCTGCTCGGCTTCTTCCAAGACTTCCCCTACGACATCCAGGACGCGGCGCTGATCGACGGCTGCACCGAGCTCGGCAGCCTGGTGCGCATCGTGCTGCCCCTGCAAGCGGGGGGGATCTTCGTCGTCGCCCTGCTGGTCTTCGTCTTCACCTGGAACGACCTGCTGATCGCCCTGGTGCTGACGCGCGCCGAGACCCGCACGATCATGGCTTTCTTCACCGCCGCGCTCGTGTCGCCGACGCAGCAAGACTTCGGCGTCGCCGCCGGGTCGGTGGTGCTCGGGCTGATCCCCGCCTACCTCTTCGCCCTCTTCGGGCAGCGCTACCTCGCGCGCGGGCTGACGATGGGCGGGGTCAAGGGCTAGCGCGGACGTCACGTCGCACGGACGGAGACGGCCCATGCGTGCCCTGCCGCACCGGGCTGCGGCTATGCTCGCGTGCCACGACGGTGCTGTTGCGTTGCGCGGTGGTGGCCGAAAGGGTCGGACCGGACAGGGCCAATCTGTGATCATGGGTATGTCTTCTGTGCGTTGATGCGCCGGATATACCCGCCGTGGCACCGCTTGACGTCCGCAAATCTACGGCAACTTTGAGCACCACCGTATGACGCAACAGCACCGGGTCAACCGCATTGAGTTAAGGAGGAGGACGTTGGGGATGATCGACGAGCGGCGGAACTGGGCGGGCAATCAGGACTACGGCGCGGTCGCGGTCCACCACCCGGCGTCGGTCGCCGAGGTGCAGCGGCTGGTCGCCGCCGCGCCCCGCATCCGGGCGGTCGGCGCGCGCCACTCCTTCAGCGCGGTCGCGGCCACGCCGGGCGCACACCTCGTCCTCGACCGCCTCGACCGGGTGCTCGACATCGATACCGAACGCCGCACCGCGACGATCGAGGGCGGGGTCCGGTATGCGGCGTTGTGTCCGGCGCTGGACCGCGTCGGCCTCGCGCTGCCCAATCTGGCCTCGCTGTCGCAGATCACCGTCGCCGGTGCCTGCGCGACCGCGACCCACGGCTCGGGCGACCGCAACCGGATCCTGGCCGCCGCCGTGGCCGCGCTGGAGTTGGTCACCGCCGACGGCGAGCTGGTCACGCTGACGCGGAAACGGGATAGCGACACGTTCCGGTCCGCGCTCGTCGGGCTCGGGGCATTGGGGGTGGTCGCGCGGCTGACGCTGGATCTCGTCCCGGCGTTCCAGATCCGCCAGACGGTCTACGAGGATCTGCCTCTGGAGCGGCTGGTGGCCGATTTCGACGCGATCATGGGCGGGGCCTACAGCGTCAGCCTCTTCACCGACTGGCGCGGTGAGCATGTCAACATGGCCTGGGTGAAGCGGCGCGACGGCGACGACTCGGAACCCGAGGCGGGCGCGGACTACTTCGGGGCGCGCCCGGCCGCCGACCGACGGACCCTCGGCGCGCAGGCGGCCGGGGAGGGGGTCACCGCGCAGTCGGACGTACCCGGCCCGTGGCACGAGCGGCTGCCGCATTTCCGCGCGGGGACGATACCGGATTCCGGCGCGGAGTTGCAGAGCGAGTTCTTCGTCCCGCGTCGCCACGCCGCCGCCGCCGTGCGCGCGTTCATGGGGCTCGGCGAGCGGCTCGCCCCGGCGCTGGTGCTCTCCGAGATCCGCACCGTCGCCGCCGACGACTGCTGGTTGAGCCCGTACCACGGGCTGGAGAGCGTCGGACTCCACTGCACCTGGCGGCAGGACTGGCCCGCCGTCCGGGGGATACTGCCGTTGATCGAGGAGGCGCTCGCGCCATTCGACGCCCGCCCACACTGGGGCAAGCTGTTCACCCTGGCACCGGAGCGTCTGGACGCGCTCTACCCGCGCCTGCCGGACTTCCGGGCGCTCGCGGGCCGGTTCGACCCGACGGGGAAGTTCCGCAACACGTTCCTGGACCGCTATATCTACGGTGAGGGGTAGGACACCCGTCGTCATACCTCGTCATGACCTCCAGGGTCTTGCCGACATTCGATGATCGCGCCCCGCATGCAGTTATGGTCAAGCGTTGGCGTGTTTCGTGGAAGTATGTACGCGCCCTATGTCGTTGTGGTGCTTGACGATAACTGCATCTCGCACCAGTAACTAATACTAGTGCGCCATTCCTGAAGTACGGTGCAGATACGGCATCGCGTACGTACTGAATATCATGTCGGATTTACGCCTCGTAGTGCCGATCCTTATCTGCACCGTACTTCAGGAATGTCGCACTAGTGAGCCATTCCTGAAGTATAGTACACATAAGAGGGCACGTACGTACTAGATAGCACGACGAAGTTGTGCATAGTAGCGCCGATGCTTATCTGCACCGCAAGTGAGGAACGGCGCACTAGTACTAGTTTGCGGTGCGAAATAGGGTTCGTTTTTGGCGCTGTGGCAAGGTTTCTGCGACCGATCGGTGGCGGAGTGTGCTGATTCGCCCCGGAGGTGCCTGATGCTGCGCGACCGCTACGCCCCGCAGGACCTGTTCGCCCTGGTGCCGGAGGCCGCCCTAGTACACTGCGGCGTGAATAGGCCAGTGGTATGCTCGGTGGCGCGAGTGGCGGCGCGAGTGAGGAGGTGCCGATGCGAGGACCGAAGCCACCCGCCATCGTGTTAACCACCGAGGAGCGCCAGG
>JAABUN010008361.1_pt1 | contig 10620 bp, 10 predicted proteins | sample 5559311 | NCBI WGS metagenome assembly JAABUN01 (sample SAMN10711877, study PRJNA513370) | rock metagenome | isolation source: Antarctica rocks | place: Antarctica: Victoria Land, Siegfried Peak sud
GAGTCACCTGGCCGTTGCTCCGCCCAGGTTGGTTGCGTCGGGGCGCGACCCGGGCAGGCTGGGGTGGTGGAGACGGGAGCACAGGGGTTCGAGGAGATCGGCGACGGGGCTACCACCTGGCGCTTCGACCGGGCGTTCCTGACCTCCAAGTGGTCCTGCATCTGGGGACGGGGGTGCCTCGGCATCCTGGCCGAGCCCGCTCCTGAGCTGAACCAGGGGTGTTGCTCGGTGGGCGCCCACCTCGACGGCGCCGAGGAGGCCGGCTCCACCGCCACCCTGGCGGAGCTCATCGAGCCCGAGCGGTTCCAGTTCCACGCCGAGGCCCAGACGGGCGGGGTGTTCAGCGACCACACGGCGACCAACACCCGCGTGCTCGACGGCGCGTGCATCTTCCTCAACCGGCCTGGGTTCGCCGGCGGCGAGGGTTGTGCCCTGCACCTCCAGGCCGTGGCCGACGGTGAGCGCCCGATCGACTGGAAGCCCTCGGTGTGCTGGCAGCTCCCGATCCGGGTCGACTGGGCCGAGGCCGCCGGCAGCGGTGCCGAGACGGCCACCGTCCGGGCCTGGGACCGGACCGACTGGGGTGAGGACGGCGAGCCGATGCACTGGTGTTGCACGGAGGGCGAGCGGGCCTACGGGGGTGCCCGGCCAGTCGTCGAGTCTCTGGCCGCGGAGCTCACCGAGGTGGTAGGCGCCGAGGTCTACGTGGAGCTCCGCCGCCGCCTGGCACCCTGAACGATCGCTCCACCGAGCCTTCGCCACCATTCGTGGTCGCCGGCCGGGGATGGTCATCGACGGTACCGGCGGTACTTCTCGCGCAGGGTGCGACCAGAGGCGCGGCCGAACGTCTTGGCCGTCATGGGGAACGACTTCAAGAAGCTCGGGTCCCAGAAGCCGCCGGACCGGTCGTCGAAGGAACCACGGGGACCCCGGTCCTGTTCGGCATCGACGGGATGATGCAGGTTCGACGGGCGGTCGGGTGCCACGTGCTCGTCGGTGAGCTGGGTGTCCCAGGCGCCGATGGCGGCGTACTGGTTGCCCAGACCCGGGGCCAACTTGCCGGCGGCGACGAGCAGCTTGTTCCAGGAGCCGAGGATGGTGTCGCGCCGCCCGTCACCGATGACCTTGATGATCCGGGCGGCGGCCACCTCGGGTTCGTAGATCGGCGGCACCGGCTGGGGGTGGCGGTCCAGGGTCGTCTCGCACCAGTCGAACTGGGGCGTGTTCATCGCCGGCAGGTGAACCATGGACATGCGGACGTTGCTGCCCTCGTGGATGAGCTCGGCCCGCACCGACTCGAAGAACCCCCGGCACGCGAACTTGGATGCGCAGTAGGCGGACTGCAACGGGATGCCGATGAAGGCCAAGGCCGAGCCGATGTTGACGATCGTCCCGTGATCCCGTGGCCGCATGACGTCGAGCGCTACCCGGGTGCCCCAGACCTGGCCGAGGAACGTGACCTCGATGGCCCGCTGGAAGTCCGCGGGCTCGACCGCCCAGGTGGGTGCGAACGCCGTGGTCATGGCGTCGTTGATCCACACGTCGATGGGGCCGAGGTGGGCCTCCGCCTCCTGGGCGGCGTGCTGGACCTGCCCGAAGTCGGCCACGTCCGTGGGCAACGCGAGGGCGCGCCGACCCTCGGCCTCCACGTCGGCCACGGCGCCGTCGAGTCCGGCCTGGCCCCGGGCCAGCAGGGCGACGTCCCAGCCATGGCGGGCCAGGGCCACCGCCGTGGCCCGGCCCACCCCGGCCGACGCCCCCGTCACCACCGCCACCTTGGGCTTGCTCATTTCGCTCATCTCGCTCATCTCGCTCATCTCGCTCGTGTTCTCCGACTGATCCTGGCGCACGTGAGGTCTGCCCGGTGAGCGCCGCCCCGGTGCCCGGCGACACCCGCAGGTGGGGCGGTCACCCTGGGAGCGATCGGCTGGTGCTCCGGCGCTGGTGGGGGTAACAAGGGGACCGATGTCACGTCCTATCCTCGCAGCAGACGCGGAACAAGGTACGACCGCAGCGATGACCGACCGGGGAGCCACCCCCTCGGCCGGGCGCAACAGCAGAAGGTGGTCGGTCGCACGAGGGGCGTTGTTGGTGCCCCTGCTCGCCGCCGTCGCCGTGGGGGCGGCGGCCTGGCCCGGCTCGGGAGCGGAGGGACGAGGCCGTCCGGTGCCCGCCCGGGCACGGACCACCTACCTCGCCGATTGCGCCGCCTGCCACGGCGCGGAAGGCAGCGGCACGAGCCGGGGGCCGACCCTCAAGGGCGTGGGCGCGGCGTCGGTGGACTACATGCTGCGCACCGGGCAAATGCCGTTGAGCGATCCCGGCGACGAGCTGGAGCGCCGTGATCCGAAGTACCCGCCGTCACGGCTCGACGACCTGATCGCGTACGTCACCGGGCTCACCGGCGGTGGCCCGCCGATCCCCGACGTGGACCCTGAGGCCGGCGACGTGTCCGCGGGCGCGCAGCTGTACCGGCTGCAGTGCGCCGCCTGCCATTCCTGGGCGGGTACGGGGGGAGCGCTCGAAGGCCGACAGGCGCCGAGCGTCATCCCCGCCACGCCAGTCCAGGTGGCCGAGGCGCTCCGAACGGGGCCGGGCACCATGCCGGTGTTCGGCCAGGCCGCGATCGACCGGGAGCAGCTCGACGACGTGGCCGCCTACGTCGAGTCACTGGAGGACCCTGAGGACCGCGGCGGATCGAACCTCGGCAACCTCGGTCCGGTCGCCGAGGGCGCGGTCGCGATCGTCGTCGGCCTCGGCGGCCTCGTCCTGGTCCTGCACTGGCTCGGAGAGCGCGGATGAGCAACGGCGACCCAGACCTCCCACCGGAGGCCGAACGAGCTGCCCGCTGGTCGGCGGCCCTGCTCGTCCTGGCCATCGCATCGGCCGTGGCCTTCGTGGTCGTCTACACGGTCGACGACTCAATCCAGCTCGAGGGCGTGCTGCTGGCGGTGACGCTCCTGTCGATCGGCATGGCCCTGGCCGTTTGGGCCAAGGCGCTGCTGCCATCGGAACCTCGCGTCGAGGACAGGCCACCGTTGCGCTCCGACCAGGCCCAGCGTGGCGCCGTCGGCCAGGACCTCGATCGGGCCGGCGGCGTCGGCCGCCGGCCTCTGCTGGTGCGCCTGGCCGGCGGCGCGCTCGTCGCCCTCGCTGCCGCCATCATCGCTCCCCTGCGATCCCTCGGTCCTGGTCCCGGCGGCAAGGCCGCGCTGCGAACCCGGTGGCGCTTCAAGGTCCGCGCCGTGACCTCCGACGGCGTTCCCGTCAGGGCTGACGCCGTCCCCCTCGAGGGTCTGGTGACGGTGTTTCCCGAGGGCGCGACCGACTCCGAACAGGGCCAGGTGGTCCTCGTCCGCGTTCGCGAACAGGCGCTGGATCTGCCTGCGGGTCGTGACGGCTGGGCGCCCAACGGGCTGGTGGCCTACTCCAAGGTGTGCACCCATGCCGGGTGCCCCGTCGGCCTCTACCAGGCCGCCGCTCGCACCCTGTTGTGCCCCTGCCACCAGTCGTCCTTCGACGTCACCACCGGCGCCCAACCGTTGAGCGGCCCGGCGGCGTGGCCGCTGCCCCAGCTCCCCATCGAGGTCGACGGCGACGGGTTCGTCCGCTCCACCGGGGACCTGTCGGCGCCTCCCGGTCCGGGGTGGTGGAAGGAGTGACGTTTCGGGTGTTGGCCGACGTCACGCCACCGAACATGCTCGACCCCGCCGGGTCCGAGGCACACCGCCTCGCCGGTGTGTGGTGGCTGCTGCTGATCCTGGCGACCGCGGTCGCCCTGGTGGTCCTGGGTCTGATGGTGGTGGCGCTGTTCCGGCGGGGCGACGCTCCCGACGCCGAGGTCGCGCAGGGGTCGCCCGAGCGCGACAACCGCTTCATCGTCGTCGGCGGTTTGGTCATGCCGGTGATCGTGCTGGCGGTGGTGGCGGTGGCCACCATCACCTCCACCGCCGCGTTGCGCCAGCCTCGCGCCGAGGAGGTCGCCGTCGAGGTGAGGGGCGAGCAGTGGTTCTGGCGGATCCACTACACCGGGACCGACGTGGAGAGCGCCAACGTCATCCGCCTCCCGGTCGACCGGCCCGTCGCCCTCACCTTGCGGTCCGAGGACGTCAACCACAGCTTCTGGGTGCCGAGCCTGGCCGGCAAGGTCGACCTCATCCCCGGCCAGACCAACCAGTTGCGCTTCACCCCCACCAAGGTCGGCCGGTTCCGGGGACAGTGCGCCGAGTTCTGTGGGCTGCAGCACGCCAACATGGCCTTCGAGGTGGAGGTCATGGACGCCCGGGCCTTCGACCGCTGGCTCGCCGGCCGCAAGCAGCCGCCGGACACCCCGGCGAGCGCCGAGGCCCGCGAGGGTCGTCGGGTGTTCGCCTCCAGCAGCTGCGCCGGTTGCCACACAGTCACCGGGGTCAGCGACGGCGACGACGGCCCGGACCTCACCGATTTCGCCAGCCGTCGCGCCCTCGGCGCCGGCGTCACCACCAACACCCCGGCCCACCTCGCCCAGTGGGTGCGCGATGCACCCAGCATCAAGCCCGGTGCCAACATGCCCCCCATCCCGCTGACCGACCAGCAGGTCCGCGCGCTGGTGGCCTACCTGGAGTCGCTGCAGTGACCACCTTCGCCGAACCGTCCCCCGCGACCCCGCCGGGCACCGTCACCTCCGCCGTGGAGGACGGCGACGCCATCGAGGAGATCTGGGAGGACGACCCCGGCGTCCCCGGGTTCTTCGCCACCGTCGATCACAAGCGGATCGGCATGCGCTACATCTACACGTCCTTCGCCTTCTTCTTCGTGGCCGGGGCGATGGCCCTGGTCATGCGGGCCCAACTCGCACAGTCCAACGGCCACGTGCTCGGCCCCGGCGCCTACAACCAGCTCTTCACCGCCCACGGCACGACCATGATCTTCTTGTTCAACACGCCGGTGCTGGCCGGGTTCGGCAACTACCTCCTGCCCCTCATGCTCGGCGGGCGGGACATGGCCTTCCCCCGCCTCAACGCGTTCAGCTACTGGGTGTTCCTCTTCTCGGGGATCTTCATCTACCTCGGCTTCTTGATCGGCCAGGCGCCGAACGGCGGCTGGTTCGCCTACGTGCCCCTCACCGGCGCCAAGTACTCACCCGGCCACAACATCGACTTCTGGGGCCTGGGGGTGATCTTCGTCGGCATCTCCACCACCGTCGGGGCCATCAACTTCCTCGTGACCGCCCTCAAGCTGCGGTGCCCGGGCATGTCGGTTCGGCGGCTGCCCATCTTCGTGTGGTCGATGATCGGCTTCTCGTTGATGGTGCTCTTCGCGGTGCCCGCCCTCACCGTGGCCGCCGCCCTGCTGGAGGGGGACCGGCTGTTCGGCACCCAGTTCTTCGTCCCCGAGAAGGGCGGCAGCGCCCTGCTGTACCAGCACCTGTTCTGGTTCTGGGGCCACCCCGAGGTCTACATCCTCTTCCTGCCGGCCACCGGCATGGTGTCCACCATGTTGCCAGTGCAGGCGAGACGGCGCCTGTCGGGCTACCTGTGGGTGGCGGCCTCGCTGGTCGCCATCGCCTTCATCAGCTTCGGCGTGTGGGTGCACCACATGTTCGCAACCGGCCAACCGGAGCTGGCCATGGCCTACTTCTCCGCGGCCAGCCTGGTGATCGCCATCCCGAGCGGCGTGCTGTTCTTCGCCTGGATCGCCACGCTGTGGGGCGGCAAGGTGCGCTTCGACACGCCCATGTTGTTCTGCATCGGATTCCTGGTCATCTTCCTGCTCGGCGGTCTCACCGGGGTGATGGTGGCGGTCATGCCCTTCGACTGGCAGGTCACCGACAGCTACTTCATCGTCGCCCACTTCCACTACGTGCTGAACGGCGCAGTGGTGTTCCCGATCTTCGGGGCGCTCTACTACTGGCTGCCGAAGATGACCGGGCGGATGCTCGACGAACGCCTCGGCAAGGTCAGCTTCTGGACGATGCTGATCGGGTTCAACGCCTCGTTCTTCCCGATGCACGTGCTCGGCCTGCTGGGCATGCCCCGGCGGATCTACACCTATCACTCTGGTCTCGGTTGGGACGGGCTCAACGCCCTGGTGTCGGTGGGCGGCGCGGTGTTCGGGCTGGGTACCGCGATGACGCTCGTCAACGTGGCCTGGAGCCACTTCCGGGGAGCCCAGGCGCCGCCCAACCCCTGGGAGGCCGACACGTTGGAGTGGGCCACCACCTCGCCGCCCCCGGACCAGAACTTCACGGTCACGCCCGTGGTCCACAGCCGTCACCCCCTGTGGGACGACGATCCGCCGCTCGACGTAGAGACCCCGGGTATCGCCCCCGGCTCCCACCCCGCGTTCGGGCGGGAGGGCGCGCGGGATCACCAGGCGGCGATCAGCGAGGGCATCGAGAGCCGCCCCGACCACGGGACGGACGTCCCGCAGCCGACCTACGTGCCCTTCTGGGTGGCCGCCGGGATGGCGGTGTTCTTCCTCGGTCTGCTGGTCAAGGCCAGCGTGGTGCTGGCGGCGGGGCTCATCGTGGGGGTGGTGGTGTTGTTGATCTGGACGTGGCGCACCGAGGCGGACCTGCGATGACCGCCACCACACCATCGAGGGCCCCCGCCGTCTCGGTCCCCCCGGCACCGACGGCGGCTCCTCGTCACCCCGTCGGGTGGTGGGGGGTGGTCGGGTTCATGGCTACCGAGGCCACGATCTTCGCGACCCTCCTGGCGGCCTACTTCTTCGTGCGGGCCGGGTCTCCGGCGTGGCCCCAGGGCGGCATCGAGGTACCTGAGCTGAAGAAGATCAGCGTCGCCACCGTGGTGTTGCTGTCGAGCAGCATCCCGTTGTTCGTGGCCGAACCCGCCGCCCGCAAGGGCAACATCAGGCGGGTGCGGGCCATGTTGGCGGTCACCTTCGTGATGGGCGCGGCCTTCTCCGTCCACCAGGCCATGGAGTACCAGGAGCTGACGTTCGGCATCCGCGACAACGCCTACGCGTCGCTCTTCTACGTGATCACCGGTCTGCACGGCATCCACGTGCTGGTGGGCCTGCTCATGAGCCTCGTGGTGCAGGCCAAGGCGTGGACCGGACGCATCACCGCCGAACGGACCCTGACCCTCACCGTCTACTCCTACTACTGGCATCTGGTGGATGTGGTGTGGATCTTCGTGTTCTCCTCCCTCTACCTCTCCGCCCATGTCCGGTAGCTCCCGCGCCAGCACCACCGCCGACGACGCCCGGTCCGGACCGAGCGGCCTGCGAACGTGGTTCGCGGTGGGGGGCGGGATCGGTGCCTGGCTCGTCCACCTGATCGCGGTGGCGTCGCTGGCCCGCATCTCCTGCACCGGCAGCGGCACCGGCACATGGGTGGTGCACGGACTCACCGTGGCCCTGGCGCTCGTCACCGTGGGCGCCATGGTGCTGGCGGAGGGGCTGCGGCGAGCCGCGCCCGACGGGGACGATCCTCCGGCAGCCACGGCTGTCGTCACCGCCGAGGGGTTCGCCACCCTCGAGTTCCTCGGCCGGTTCGGCCTGCTGGTGGGGGCGGTCAACTTGTTGCTCATCGTGTTCGAAGGGTCCATGGCCGTCTGGCTCTCGCCGTGCCGCTGACCCCAGAGGCGCTCACCGCACCACTCATCAGCGCCGGCGGCATCGCGTACGTCGCCGGGCTGTCGCGCCTGTGGCGACGCGTCGGTGACGGCGTGGGCGTGAGCCGGGCGCGCGCCGCCGCCTTCATCGCCGGCATCGTGGCCCTCGGTTTCGCGCTGGCCTCGCCCCTCGGCGCCGCCGCCGACCGGACCCTGGCGGCCCACATGACCCAGCACCTCGTCCTCGATTCGCTGGCGGCGCCCCTGCTGGCCTTGGGCGAACCCCTCACCGTGTGGTCCCAGCTCCTGCGCTCACCGGCCCGGCTGCAGGTCCGACGCCTCGGCGCCCGGGCCGGCCGGTCGGCCAGCGGCCCACGGTGGTGGACGTGGGCGCTGGTGCTGGTCGTGGTGCACACCGCAGTCATGGTGGGGTGGCACGTGCCGGTCCTCTTCGACGCTGCCGTGCGCATCGATGCCGTCCACGCCGCCGAGCACCTCACGATGGTGAGCGCCGCGGTGGCGTTGTGGTGGCTGTTGCTCGGCGCCGGCCGGCGGCGCCCTGCCGGGGGTTCCGTCCTGGTGCTGTTCGCCGCCACCTTGCCCCTGGGCCTGCTCGGGTTCGCGCTGGTGCTGGCCGACACCCACTGGTACCCGGCGTACGCCACCTCCCTGTCGGACCAACAGGTCGCCGGCTCGATCCTGTGGGGTGCCGGCGGTGCTGTCGCCGTCTTCCAGGGGGCGGCACTGTTCGGCGCCTGGCTGGCGCTCGGCACCGACGACGACGAACGCCCGGGAGTCACCCGCGCGGCCCGGACTTCGCTCGACCGACCTCTGCACGCTGGATGGGCGAAGGGATCGAGGAGCGGGTGAAGGTCCCTCAAGAGCCCTTGTTGCGCTCGATCCGGATGACCTTGGGGCGGCGGCGGCCCCAGCGGTAGCCGAGGGCACCGGCGGCGACGCTGCCGGCGGCGACCGCGGCGGCGGCCTCGGCTGCCCGGGCCGCTCGTGAACCGGTGCGGTCGCCGTCGTCGTCGTCGCCCGAACCGCTGCCGCCCCGGCCGCCGTCGTCGACCGCTTCGTCCTCGACGGGGCCGACCGGAGCCTCCCCGTGCTCGAAGGCCTCGCTCCTCGACACCGCTGCCAGCAGATCGCGACACGTCCTGGTGGTGAACCACCCCACCAGGACCGGCAGCACGAACAAGGCGATGCGGAACCCGTTGCGGACGAGGTCCACCGACACACCGAGCTGGTCGGCCCAGATGTCCTCGGCGCCGGCTCCGAAGAGGACCACGTAGAACGTCAGCACCGCCGCGCCCAGGCCGGTCCGCCATGGCCGGTCGCGTGGGCGGTCGAGCAGGTGGTGGGCGTCGCGGTCCCGGGTGATGCGGCGCTCGATGAAGGGCCACGCGTAGAGCACGGCGATGGTCATCCCCGGCAACAACACACCGGGGATGAACACCTCCGGGAACCGGTAGCCGAACACGTGGAAGCGCACCGCCGGCATCAGCCGCAGTGCTCCCTCGGTCCAGCCCAGGTACCAGTCGGGTTGGGCCTGGGTGGTCACCGCCCCGGCCTGGCTGGGCCCGTACAGCCAGATCGGGTTGATCTGGGCCAGGCCACCGAGGGCGGCGAGCATGGCGGCCACGAGGAACAGCAGGGCCACGCTGCGGGCCGCGTAGGTGGGCCACAACCGCGACCCGACCACGTTGTCCTCGCGTCGCCCCCGGCCCGGGAAGTGGGTGTGCTTCTGGCGCCACAAGATCCCCAGGTGGGCGCCGAGCAGGGCGGCGATGAGGCCGGGGATGAACAGGACGTGGATGATGTAGAGCCGTCCGGTGGTGACCGGCGTGATGGTCGCTCCCCCAAAGAACAGGCTGGCCAGCCACGGGCCGGCCAAGGGGACCGACACGGCGATGGAGTACGCCACCCGCAGGCCGGTGGCCGACAGCAGGTCGTCGGGCAGGGAGTAGCCGGTGAACCCGTTGGCCAGCGCGAGCACGAACATGGTGAGCCCGATCACCCAGTTCAGCTCGCGGGGCCGGCGAAAGGCGGCCGTGAAGAAGACGCGGCACAGGTGCAACACGATGGCGGCCAGGAACAAGAGGGCAGCCCAATGGTGCATCTGGCGGATGAGCAGGCCGGCACGGACGTCGAGGCTGAGATCGACCGTGGAGCGGTAGGCCTCGGACATCTCAGTGCCCCGCAACGGTGCGTAGCCGCCCCGGTAGGTGACCGTGCGGTCGCTGGCGTCGAAGAAGAAGGTCAGGTACGTGCCCGTCGCCACCAGCAGCACGAAGGCGTACAGGGCCACCTCGCCGATCATGAAAGACCAGTTGTCCGGAAACGCCTTGTCCAGGGCTTTGCGCAGGCCGTGGGACGTGCCCAGCCGGTCGTCCAGGGTGCCTAGGAGCTTCTTCGAGTACACCGGCCGCCGCCCTTCCCTGGCTGTGCCTGGTCATGCCGGACACCCCGACGGGTCCGGCTGGTCATCCGTTGAGCCGAGCGTGGATGGGCCGGTTGGCCCGGTAGAGATTCAGGAACTCCCGGTAGAGGGGAGCGTAGGCGGCCCGACCGTCGGGGTCGGGTTGGAACTCGCGCTCAACCGCCACCGCCCGGTTCAGCTCGTCGAGGGTCTGGCGACCGAGGGCCAACCAGGCCACGAACGCCGCGCCGCGGGCGTTGGCGTGCTGGGGCTCGGCCATGCGCCGCACCACGCGGTCGCACACGTCGGCGTGCATCTGGCACCACATGTCCGAGCGGGCGCCACCGCCGATGAAGTTGAACCCGTCGAGGGGCCGCTTCACGAAGCCCTCCACGCAATCCAGAAGCCACCGGCTGTTGAAGGCGACGCCCTCGAACACCGAACGCACCAGGTCGGCCCTGGTGGTGGTGAGCGACAGGTTGGTCCAGCCGCCGCGGATCGTGTGGTCGTCTACGGGGGTTCGCTCGCCGTTCAGCCACGGGGTGAAGATCACCGAGTGCGAACCGGCGGGCGCGCTGGCAGCCAGGGCGTTGGCCTCGTCGACATCGGCGACCATGGCGGCCTGGTCCCGCAGCCACA
>JAABUN010008363.1_pt1 | contig 10619 bp, 13 predicted proteins | sample 5559311 | NCBI WGS metagenome assembly JAABUN01 (sample SAMN10711877, study PRJNA513370) | rock metagenome | isolation source: Antarctica rocks | place: Antarctica: Victoria Land, Siegfried Peak sud
GATTGGCTTAAGCGTTGACACAGATGTAAAGGACAACTATGGGTTTAGATATCAACCGTTTCTTCGATAATTCTTCTTCAAAAAAGTAGCTTCATCTATTCTCTGTATAGTTTGCAGACACGCCCTAGTTGTGATTAATTATTTATAATATGATAAATTTATTTGCTAACTATTAATTTCACAGAGATAAGAATGTGTTTCAAAAAATTAAACATCGTTTGCTATTATCTTACTTAATAGTTTTAATATCAATATTAGGAGTGTTTGCAGCCGCAGTACGAATTGTTTTTACTCGTAGTTTGATACATCAACTAACAGAAAAATTAACTGCTTTAGGACAAGGTGCGGCGGCTAATGCAGAATTTGAAAATGGTGTAATCAAGATTGAAAGCGATTTTTCTGTAAAAAACTTGCTTGCTCAAGACCAAGCCTTACAATGGTTTAATACTAAGGAAAATTCAATAGAACAACAAGGAAAAAATATATTACCTTTGCCTTTATCTCTCCACGAATCTGTACAGCAACGGCAAGTAGGCAAAACTCGTATCCAAGCAATTACTTTACCAATTATTAGTAGTGACGAACGTAAGTTAATTGGGTATGTACGGGCGAGTCAATCTTTAGAAGAGTTTGATGAAACGCTCCACAAACTCGATTTGGGTTTAGGTGGTGGAATAGCTATTGCTTTACTTTTTAGCAGTATTGGCGGTATTCTTCTAACTCGCCAGACAATGCAGCCAATAGAAGAAAGTTTCCAAAGATTAAAGCAGTTTACGGCTGATGCTTCTCATGAACTTCGCAGTCCTTTAATGGCAGTTAAAAGTAATACTGCGGTAGCGCTGAAGTATCCAGAAGGAATGAGAGAAACAGATGCAGAGAAGTTTCAAGCGATCGCTAGTGCAACTAATCAAATGACTCGTTTAACAGAAGACCTATTGTTTTTAGCGCGTACTGATAGTCTCCCTATTCATAACAAGGAGATTACGGATCTAACCCGAATTTTGCAAAATTTAATTCAGTTATATCAGCCTCACGTTGAAGTCAAACAAATCAGCTTAAACAACCAATTAACTGAGAATATACATTTATTAGGAGATTCAGTTCAACTGACGCGCTTGTTTACTAATTTAATTCAAAATGCTATTAACTACACGCTGCCAGGAGGTGTAATTAATGTCATAGCTAGTTGCGTTGGCTCCTATGTAATTATCAAAGTACAAGATACTGGAATAGGAATTGCTCCAGAGCAGTTAGCAAAAATCTTCGAGCGGTTTTGGCGGGCAGATAGCTCTCGTTCTTATTGGGGTGGTTCTGGCTTAGGATTAGCAATAGCTCAAGCGATCGCTCAATATCACGATGGATTAATTACTGTTACAAGTCAATTAGGAGTAGGTAGTTGTTTTACAGTACGCTTGAATGCCTATACTTCTACTGTTGGAGCGAATAAACGTTAGCTTCTACGCTTCGGAAAATGGCGAATTAAATAGCCGAATACAGCTACATTTATTATAAATACAGTTAATTTAAGTAGCGTAATGCTTTTAGTTAACTCAAATATTTCTGGTGGAATGCTAATCCCTACTAGCACTAACACTAATACCGTCGCCCAAGCTTGTTTGTACCATAAACCAATAGCTTCAACTGCCGTTACAGCAGCATAGAAGCCCAAGGCGATGCTGCTAAATTGCAAAGTTTGTTGTTTAGCATTAATAATCTTCTCCAGCAACCATTCAATAATCTGTAGTTTGCCCTCTAAAAGATAAGACTCTGAAATTACGACAAGGGATTGATGGTTTTTAAGAGCTAAAAGTAGCGCTATGGTTGTAGCAGTAAGTAGCAGAGCCACAAATCCTTTATAGATGACAATTGCAATTAGACCAGGCGATCGCTTATTTTCCACGTAACTACTTGCATTTCCTAAGTTAGTTCGTTATTAAATTACCCTTTAAGATTGATATTTGGTCGAAAATTTTTCCTTCAATATCAATTCCTCTTACTTCAAGGCGGTTTAGATAAATTTCAAAGGTAGCAAAACTCAATTTTGCAGCAGAAAAGGCTGTGCGCGAAGAGCTACTAACTAGACGAGTTTTAGCACCCGCACCGCAAACTATGTAAGTTGTGCCTTGTAAGCGATGAGTGCGCTCGTAATTATGATCGTGACCGCTAATATAAAGTTGTACCCCATAACGGGCAAATAAAGGTGTCAATAACTTACCTAGCTGTTGACTTCCGCCGTGAACTCCAGAAGAGTAGACAGGATGATGCCCAAAAACTATTTTCCAAGGTGCTTGAGTACGAGCTAAATTTTCTTCCAACCAGTTTAGCTGAGTCTTCCAGTCGGCGTTACTGTTAGTATCAATCGCAAAAAACTGTACTGATTCTTTCCCAAAAGTATAGTAACGTCCTTGCATATTGAAGTTAGGATAATTAATCTCATCTGCACCATTATTGGTGCGAATATCGTGATTTCCTAGAGTAGCGTAGAATTTAATGCCCTGTTTTAAAAGGATTTGGTAAGGCTGTTCAAAAACCGAACCTATTTTTTCTATTTCTCCATTGTTGTAAATATTGTCTCCAGCCAGAAGAATAAATGGAAAAGGATTTGCTTGTGCATAGCAGTTCATGGCTTTAGCGACTGCATACTGACCATCATTTCCAAAACCTGTATCGGCTAAAGCCACGAAACGCAATAGAGGCTGCGACAGCTTTGCATCCACCTTGGGGCATAATAGGACTTGGGTGCGTTGAGCATATAAGTATCCATTCCCCAAGGCTAGCCCTAATCCACTGAGACCACTGAATAAAAAATAACGTCGTTTCAAACTTAGCTCTACTAATTGATGTGTAATTTTAAGGAGTTAAAAAGAAGTTACAAGCACTACTAATCCTTGTGTTGTTAAAGTTTTGTTTTTTAATCTGCTGATTCAAGCTGTTTAAGACGAGCTTAAACACTTAATTGTTCGTTGCTACAGATTACTTCCAAATTAGCTACTCTTTGCTCTAGCTCTTTCACACTACTAGATAAAGCAATGCTATTAACAGGGTCAAGGTCATTTCTTCGCCAAATAGTAGTTGTAGTAACAGATACTCCTAATATCACTATTAAAGGTAGGATAACGCCGCTTTCAGTAACAGTTACGAGCGGAATACAAAGTGCTAGCATTCCAGTTGCAATTATCCAGACTCCTAGGGTAGCAGTAAGTTGAAATTTTCTAAGCTTTTTTGAGCTAATTTTAAATTGATATTTCATAATTTACTATAAGACCGAAAGATATTTATCAGTTTACGTTAGGTTTGATTGCTTAATACAATCTCTAAATATTTTGGGTGAGGGACTGCTGAAGATGTACTTCAACAATCCCACAATCCCTAATGTTTAATTAACCTTCGCCCTATTAGTCTTCACTTCATCTTCTAGCTAACAAAGCGACGAAAAGGTGGTTTTAGCCTCCTTGCTGTTCTGCACCGCGCTCGTTTGCTTCACCCTCATTATTAGGAACTTGAATGCTGCTCTTGGGATGAGAAGCTTCATTTTTCTCATCTTCCTGGTTTTCATTCTCACTATAGAGAACTTGACCATTGCCAGCATCAACTTTTACCTCTTGCTGACCAATTTTCACAGCATAAACTAAGTTGCCATCTTCATTTTCCAGTTCGACTTTACTTGCTTGTCCTCCGACAGAAGTTTGGGCTGCTTGTTGTGCTTGTTGAGCAGTAATTTTAGCCAAGGGCTGTAATTTAGCTGCTTCCTGTTGTTCTTCTACGTCATCGTTAGTTTCACCGTCACCATCACTAGCTTCTGTCTGCTGGCTTTCGCTACTAGAATCATTTTTGTCTATGGATTGAGAGAGCTTAAGCTTATTAGTTTCTGGCGCTTCTGTAGCATCATTAGCCTCCCCATCACCATCACTAGCCTGAGCAACTAAAGCGCTACTATGGTGTTGAGGCATGATGGCAACCGCAGATTGCGATTGTTGGGCGTTAACAGTTTTCATTAGCCCACCGAAGCCTAGAGTACCGAGTAAAGCTACTGTTGCAAGAACGATCTTTGCTGAAGTTTTCATGAGTGAAATCTCTGTATTTGGGTTTACAAATTCCACTGTAGATAACAAAAGTCAAGAACTTGGTAAGATTTCTTTCAGCACAAATATTTTTTTATAGGTGGTTTTAGTCTATTTGTTTTAAACAACTGTAAGTAACAGGAAAAATCAGGGAAAATAAATTTAGTAGAACGTGAAACTCTATCTTCTATGGCTTTTGCAGAAAGAGTGCAATCTTTCCAAGTTCTTAACTAATTTTATTTACAGTGAAATCACAAACTAGAAAAAAAGGATTTCACATCATGAAAGCTTTAACCAAGATAATCGTTGCTACTGCTGCTATTGGAGTCTTAGGAGTTGGAGGAATAGCAAAGGCTGTACCTTTAAGTCATTATCATCGCGATACCATCCAGCGAGTTTTCCAGGTCGGCGATCGCCAAATCACTCGTTCTGAAGAGACTCCCGATGCAATGAACGACCACGAATCTGAGGTAAATGATGATAAAGTACCTGCTTCTCTTAGCCAAGTAGGTGAGTATGGTGAGGTTGCCTACGACCTAGCTAAGATAAGTAATTGGACAAAAGCCACAGCTAATCTTACCTCCCTACAAAATGCAGCTAAAAACCTTCGCCAGGATATAGACAACAAACAGACACTTCAATTAGATAAGAGCATTGCTACTCTCAGTCAAGCAGTAAAAACAAAAAACCGTCAAGCCGCAATGCGTGATGCCAACCAAGTTACCCTAAACGCCGCCAAAATTACAGAAGAATTTAAGGGAAAAGTACCCGTTGAAATAACCATGCTTGACTATTACGGTCGTGAGTTAGAAATTTGGGCGGCACAAGGTAATACAACCAAACTGAAAGCTACAGCTAAAGATATTCAACAGACTTGGAAAAAAGTACGCCCAGTAATAGAAGCTCACAAAGGATCTGCTCAGGTACGAAAGTTTAATTACCTAGTTAATAGTGTTGTAGCAGCTAAGTTACCTGCTGATTATGGTCGCCTTTCTACCCCAATCCTAAATGACGTAGACAATCTTGAAAAAGTTTTCCAATAGGTTTGTTTTTGCTTGATTTCCAAGCTATATCTTGCTCTGAAGATTTCTAGCTTGTGGCGGACAAAAATACTCTGATAGCGAAAATTATTAAGAGGTTTAGATAAATGTCAAATAGCGACAATGATAGCAAGCTAATACCTTTCATCCATAGCCTTGATTTGATGGCTCCCTATCCACTTGAAACAGCCCTAGCTTATTCTGGTACATCCCGTTGGCTAGGGTTGTATTGGGAGAGAGAGTTAAACCAATTTTGCTATTCTGATGGTCAAAGTATAGGTACAGGTAATAATCTAGCTTGGCAGTTGTTCCGCACTCATCCTCAAGTTAGTTGTTTACTCACACCCTATCAGTTTGGCGACAACGACCAACCGACTGAACATTACTTATTACTAAATAGAGAGACTCGCAAGTTTTATGTAGGAGAAGGAGCAATTGTTGAAGCTTACTTGCAACAACCACAAATATTAGCCTTGCTAGCAGCCCTAGATGTTAATCGTGTAGTTCCCCCAGTCCCGAAAGATAATCGATTTTACTCAGAGAGTAAAGTTCATCGTCATCGCCCAATAATTGTTGGTAGCTTGCTATTGCTTTTAGGATTTCCGGTTTTTGGGTTTGGTACTGTCTTGATAGCAGAAAAAGTAGATTGGCTAGAACTACCTGAATGGCTTGATTGAATAATGTGGCAACTTTTAATTAAACTTGAGTCCATATTACTCCTATACCAATCAGTCAAACTCTCCAACAATACCGTCCTTATAAATATAGGCTACCGTACACTTCGCCCAATTACAGTGCTGGAGCTACAAGTTTATTGACCGCAAGGACTCAAAAAATGTTTTCACTTGGTTACGGTTAATAAACACAAGCTTCTCTAAACAGGACTACTAAGCAAAAATGTCATTTCTTTGTCAAAAGTCTGACACATCCAAAAACTACAATAATAAGTAGATAATTTTGTAATTCAAACAAGAAGAAAACTAGGAAATAATCATGAGTAATTTAAGCCCGTTTCCAAGCTCAATTGACGGACAATTTATAAAACAAAATCACTGTACAATCGCTATGAACAATTTCGTTATTGCCAAGCAATTTTATGTAAGTGTTTTTGGGCATCATTTAGAATTACTTGCTCCTAAATTTCCCATCCCATCCCACAGCAAATCTTGCACTCATGCACTTAATAACTCTTATAGCTGTTCGCCCCACGATCAAAGCTGGGCGCATCTACCTCCTGAATGGAGACAGATAAGTTTTTCCTTATCTAGTAGCCAGCAACAGCAGGCAGCAAACATAGCATCTAAGCATACTGTTGATTTTTTTTATCGCCAGCGTTGGGAGCAGGACATTTACAATCACTTCAAAGAAGCTAGGAAGCGCTACCCAGAGTTTTTTCCGTGTTTTGAATTAAGAGAATCATTACATGGATTGCAGTATGCAATTTACTTTAAACCCTTAACTCAACACGCTAAAACATTAGTTAGTAATGTTCTACTTTTTCCTCACTATCAGCAATTCAAGTCTATTGAGCAGCTATGGCAAGAAAACGGACAAAGTGAACTTGACACAATTTTTGAGCGTTTTCCGACTCAATTAGCTTTGAAACTACCCAGAAAGTCTTGGAGAGCGCAGTGCAAACAAGTATTTCTAGAATTGGTAGACCGAGGGTTAGAACTCATACACGTTGATTTGCTGTTTGTGCAAAAGAAGGCTGAAACTTAGTTGCGTACTTCGCCTAAATTGCTTTACTTGACTAGCTTGTGCTGAGATTAGAGCAAACTAGCAATAATGTTGATGCTGAGTGCCAAAATAACTGTATTAAAGAAAAAAAGTTAATACTCCATGCACTAAAGCTAATCTTCTCATGCTGCGCGAGGTAACTGGAACATCAGAAACTTGGCAAGTCATGCCAATTACGTAAGAAAAGTAGAGAAAATCCCAATAATCAGGTTCTTTATCTCCTGGAAAATCTAAGCCTTCAGCATTTTGTGATGTAGCACTTGCTTTATCGTCGCGGTAATAAAGGTGGGCGTAATACAAAGCAAACATTGTGTGGGTGAGTAACCAAGACGTAACAACTGTTACAACCGCTAGTAATATGTGTAATCCTAATATCCACTCAGGAACATTTTTACTCCCTTTGGGCATAAATCCAATAGCAAGCAAACTAGCACAAGCGGCGGCAACTACTATGGTAAGGATTGTTAAACGGCTATCATCTTGATGCTGGGCGCTACGACGCATTTTTTTAGGGGTGGCACTATCAATCGTTATGAGAGCCAGAATTAAAAAACAGACAACCCCCACATCCCAAGCAATGATTAACCGGGTTGAGAATAGCATCCAATCTGGGAGTAAAAAATATGTTAATCCAGAAGCCCCCATGAAAGTTAGCAGCCGAGGTCGTGCGTCCAAGTAATTTAACATCTTGATTAGTGTGGAGTTGACAATTTCCCTAACCTACGAGCGATCGCATCAATGTCATTGCCATCATCATAATTTTCTTACTATTTTGGTAATAATAAAGCAAAAAATTGTATTGTACTTGAGTTGTTTGTCCTGTTTAAACTTAGCTCGTTGTTCGGTTACTAATGTTGTATAAACTTTCAGTTTTTTGGTTGCAAAATATCCATCCTCGTATAGCACCCTTAATTGCTACAGTTGGTACTGTGGGTCTGGCAACTTGTTTATTAATTGTCTTTGTCCTATCAAAACTCATTGGAGAAGTTATAGAGCGAGAAGCTTTTGCCTTTGATAAAACTTTGCTGCTATGGCTGCATCAGTTTTCTAACCCAATTCTCGATCGAGTAATGCTAACCATCACTCAACTTGGCAATCCCAGTGTAGTAGTTTTGGTTGCCGCCGTTAGTTTAGCAATACTTTGGTTGCAGCGTTATAAACAAGAAGCTAAGGTATTTGCGATCGCGTGTTTAGGGGGAGCTATTCTCAGTACAGGGATGAAACTAGCTTTTAGTAAGCCTCGTCCCGAACTTTGGCATCGTTTGATTACAGAAAAATCATTTAGCTTTCCTAGCGGTCATGCTCTTGGTTCTGTGGTTTTGTACGGTTTTTTAGCTTACTTGCTAGCAATTGCCTATCCTAAGTTTTCCCAGATTATTTATATTTTGGCAGTAATAGTGATTATAGCGATCGGTTTAAGTCGGCTGTATTTAGGAGTGCATTGGCCAACGGATGTTATGGCTGGCTACGGTATCGGATTTCTATGGTTAAGAATGTGTATCCTTATGCTGCAATTACGGAAGATGCAACGGACATAGCATCTAGTCATAACTTAGAGGATGTCTGAAAAATATCAACTTATACCAGTTTATAAAACAATGTACGTAGGTAAAAGTTTGGATCAAAGTTTCCTCAGTTTCCGGTAAGTCCTTACGATCTTTACCCAAAAGTCAATACCACCCCTATCATCTGTAAGTTCGCTATTTACTATTGACAAACAATTGTTTCGAGAGCTTTCCTACATTTCGGACATTCTCTTACAGAGAGTTAAATAGGCTGTACAGCAAGACAGTTAGGATAATCAAGGTAATGATTGAATAGGTGCGATCGCCTATCTGGGCAAACGCGATCGCCGAGAAAGCTACTCTAAGTATAGGAGTCGCAATTAAGATTAATAACCCAAATTGAATCAAGGCACGCCGTCGTAGAGAAAAAGCATCGGTAAAAATTCCAGACAGAGTTCGTAGCTCCGCAAAGTAATTTGTAAGGGTGGATCATTTGCATTTTTAAGCTTTGAATACTCTAAGGAAGGAAGCAACCCAATTAACTCTTTATTGACTTTTTCTCTACGCAAATGTAATTTTAGAGCAAAGGCAAAAGCAGTTACCAGGCGCAAAGCCGCTTCTTTCTCTGCATAACTTGCTAGAGTTTTATCTTCAATGATGATCAAAATACCATTAGTCAAGTTCCGAGATGTATTGACTAATGAACCCCAAAGCTTACGACCTTCCCAAAAACGATCGTAAGCCGTATTTATCCGAAATACTAATAGCAGACTCAAAATAAGATTGAAGCTCAAAACAATGTTAGGCAAGCCACTACCTATTTTTGGTAATGGAATGTGTAACTCATGATATTCAAGTAAAGCTATTAAAAAACCATATAAGCTAAAAAACAACATCCAAGGCAAGATAGCTTTAAATATAGATCCTTGCAGCCTTAGTAATATTTCTAGCCAGTGAGTCGTTTCACCTGTATAATCTCGAAACTTTACTTTCCAAGACCTTAAACCTAAATTCTTTCTAATAGTTCGCGCCTGATAGTGTGGCTTGTCAGCGTGTTTTGGTAGTGTCATTTTTTAATTCCAAAAGAAAAATTGAGTTTTATTAGTTTCTTAACTAATAAATATTTACATAAAGATATACAGCAAGTCCTGTGCTTATTCATTCATATTCCTTAAGGTTGCCAGTGCTGAAGGAGAAATTCGTGTCAAATAACGAAAAGTCCAATACTTAAAAATCGTGTCCATAATTACCGGAACTGTAGCAATAAACATAAATATTAGGTTTCTGTTGGCAGGAACTCCTAAGTGACTTGCAACTCCTTCAAGAATTATCTCCCAACCGTGGGGCGAGTGAAATCCTACAAATAAATCTGTAAACAAAATGATGATGAAAGCTTTGGTGCTATCGCTCATTCCGCCTATCATGTCATCCATAAATAACTTTAAGATGACGACCTCTTTTTTACTAGCTGCTAGGACTAATCCAAAGGCGGCGATCGCTATGAGGTCAGCGAACACATTATCAATAGCGCCATTACTTTTGTGTCTAAAATCTTCAGCAATTTCTGCGGCTTTAGATTTTAATTTTTCTTCAATTGCTTTTGGCGCAAAGGGAGCAGCTACGTTAAAGAAGTTCTCAAACTTTAAACCTTCTTCAAAGCTTCGTAATTCTTGCAAAGCTTCTTCTTTCATTTCGTAATTAAGGAAGATTTTTGCTTGGCTTTCACCTCTAAATTGAGCTACAACTGGCTCTAGCTCTACTAAGTAGGGTTTGGCTAACTGCTGCACTAAAAACGGGGAAGAGGAGTTTATTAGAGGCAGGCAGAATTATTTTCTCTAATAGAATTATTTCAACTTACCATTTCTTGCAACACAACAATTTGTATAACCCTTAGTGCTTAAATTTCAAAATGCAGCAAAAGATAATGAGCGCAGCTTCCACTGTTTTGTTAAAATGTGCAAGTCCTTGATCAAACCAGTCTTTAAATCCACCACCCAACCATGAACTTCAGGCGCTTTTTGCTGTTGAAGTGCCTGACGCATGATAGAAGTTTGGTAGAGATTTTTTACCTGCATTATCACATTCAATTCTGACAAGCTATTCAGGCATTCTTCTTGAGTTGGCAAAGCATCAATTTCCTCTTACTTTTATAGAACCCATTTGGGATCTATTTAACCAGTTGCCAATCTTTGAAGCATCAGTCGAACAAAACAAAGATTAACTTTGGTGGTGGCATGAGCGAGAGTTCTTTCAAAATTCTTGACCAAACTTTT
>JAABUN010008364.1_pt1 | contig 10618 bp, 9 predicted proteins | sample 5559311 | NCBI WGS metagenome assembly JAABUN01 (sample SAMN10711877, study PRJNA513370) | rock metagenome | isolation source: Antarctica rocks | place: Antarctica: Victoria Land, Siegfried Peak sud
GGACCGAGCGGGGGGGACGACCGCGGGGCTCATCGACGCAGCTCCAGGACCGTCTTGCCGATCCGGATCGGGCGGCCGAGCGGCACCGGCGTCGGGCGCACGACCTTGTCCGAGCCCAGGTAGGTGCCGTTCGTCGAGCCGAGGTCCTCGACCAGCCAGGTGCCGTCGCCGGGCACGAGCCGGGCGTGACGGCTGCTGGCGTAGTCGTCGGTGATGACGAGCGTCGAGTCGTCGGCCCGGCCGAGTGTCACAGGTGTCTCGCCGAGCTTGATGGTGGTGCCCGCGAGCGCCCCCCCGGTCACCACGAGCTTCCTGGCCGCGCTGCGGCCGGTCGGCTGGCCGGACGGTCGCGCCGGCGAGCGCGGCGCGGCCGCGGCGCTGACCCCCGGCGGGGGCGTGACGCGATTGGCGGCCAGGTCCCGTCGGACCGTGCGGAACGCGCTGATGACGAACAGCCACAGGACAAGCAGCAGGCCGTACTTCACCGCGGCGACGACGAGGGCGCTGCCCATCAGCGCCGTTCCTCTGCGGAGCGGAAGGTCAGCCCCGTTGCGCCGATGTCGATGCGGTCGCCGTCCTGGAGCTCGGCCTCGCGCACCCGGCGGCCATTGACGAGCGTGCCGTTGGTGGAGTCGAGGTCGACGACCCGGACCCCGTCACCGCCCACGCGCAGCTCAGCGTGGGCGCGGGACACCCCGGTGTCGGGCAGCCGCAGGTCGGCGTCGGCGCCGCGGCCGATGACCATGACGGGGCGGCTGAGCAGCACGACGCGCTCCGGCGACCCGGCCTGCGCGGGGAGCACGACACGGGGGCGGCCGACGCCGGTGGTGTGGTGCTCCCCGGCGCGGTCGGTCCCCCGGTCGGTGAGCACGGTGCTGCGGACCCGGAAGACCCCGGTGCCGAGGGACTCGACGCGCTCGAAGTCGACACCGACGTCACCGACGAAGGACCAGCCCTGGTCGGCCGCGTGCTCCTTCACCATGCTGGCCAGCTCGGCGCGCAGCGGCGCGTCCCACTCGGCGAACCGCTCGAGGTCGGTCGGGCCGAGCTCGACGGTGTAGGCGTTGGGGACGAGAACACGGCCCTGACCCACGATCTGCTTCTTGTCGGCTGCCTCGCGCTGGAGGGCGGCAGCCACCTCGACCGGCTGCACCACCCCGCCGAACACGCGGGCGAAGGCACCTTCGACGAGGCCTTCGAGCCGACGCTCGAAGCGCTGGAGCACTCCCACGCCGGGTCTCCTTCCCTGTCGACTGGTGATCGTATCCGCTCGCCGCTGCGGACCCGGACCGGCGCCACGCTGGTGCTAGCCTGCGGGTCGCACTCGCGCGAGTGGCGGAATGGCAGACGCGCACGGTTCAGGTCCGTGTGTCCGAAAGGACGTGGGGGTTCAACTCCCCCCTCGCGCACGTTTTCTAGGGAGAACTCCCTAGGAGGAGAGCCGGAGCCGGCCACCCCACCAGGTACCCGGCCCGGCTCTTCCGCGTTCCCCGGCTCGGCCTGCGGCCAGCACGCTGGCGACCGGTCCGACGGCCCGACTGGCCTGCCAGCATCTCCGGCGGAAAGATCTTGCTCGCCGACGTCCGAATGCACTGACAAGCTCGACGCGTCCGGCACCAGTCTTCAGATGAGCGCCGGACTGAGCACCACCAGGCAGACCCAGCACGTCGTCCGCAACATCCGTGGACGGGCGCACGTCGCGCCTGGCCACCACGAGCAGTGGGAGCCGGCCGAGGCGCCGATCACCCCGCTGCGGCGGTCCGTGCGACCGGTCCGCGACGGGGCCCACCGTGTCGGCGCGATCGTTCCGCTAGACAGCCAGCACCGGGCGAGCCTGGGCAAGGCGGCAACTGCCCTGGGCTGGGACAGCTCGACCAGTCTCGTCCTGATCGTGGACCGCGACCGCGCGGTCATCCGCGCGGGCAAGCTCACCGACGCCCGGTTCGTGCCGGTGCAGCTCGACCGGGCCGGACGCCTTCAGCTGCCGCCCGTCGCGTGCGGCGCGCTGCGACTGCTCCCCGGCGACCAGGTCGTCGCCGTCGCCATGCCGGACGAGCGCGAACTCGCACTCCATGCCGCCTCCGACGTCCTCCAGGACCTGACTGGCGTGCTCACCGTCATCCCCGCAGAGCCCGAGGCCGCCGAGCCGCAGGTCGCGGGCAGCCGGGGCAGCTCGATTCGGAGGGCCTTCCAGCCCGAGCCCTGAGCCGCCAGCCGGCGCCTGCGCCCAGCGCCACCCCCGACACCTTCCTCGTTGCCACACACCCGCGGCGCTGCCGCCACACCCCTAGGAGCCCCCCATGACCACCCCCCAGCCGGCCCAGCCCAACCCCGGCCACGAGCTCGACCCGACCGTCCCGGAAGCCGTCAGGCTGGTCAGCGGCCTGCTGGCCGACGGCGTCCTGTCCGTCGAGCTCCTGCGACAGCCGTCTTCGTGCCCGGCGCCTCCCGCTGGAGCCAGCGGGGGGCTCCAGGCCCTCGCCGCGTCGATCCGGGTCGTCCGGGAACTGGTCGAGGCCGGCCTGCTCGACCCGGCGGGTCTCTGCCTCCCCGGCTCGACCCCCGCGGCCCGAACGCCGGGGCCCGAGGACAAGATCTACGCCGGACAGGGTGACCGCTTCGCCGACGAGATCCTGCCCAGCGAGCTCGAGACGGCCCTCGGCTACGTGGGGTGCGCGCTCCTGACGGCGTCGCGACGGGCTGCGGTCCGCGAGAGCGTCGAGCGCGTCACCCGGACCAGCGACGGCTCCGGCGCCAAGTACAACGCCGTCGGCGCCTGGCGCCGGATGTTCAAGGTCGCCGTCAAGGACCGCCACCTCGGCAAGACGTTCGACCCGTCGCAGGAGGTCGCCAAGCCCAAGCGCTCCGAGGGAACCCGCCAGGCGCTGGAGCAGCAGCAGCTCGACGACGCCATCCGCCTCATCGAGACCACCGGCGACGACCCGGAGCTCGACCGGCTCATCGTCGACACCATCCTGATCGCCGGAGCCCGCCGCGAGGGCATCCTCAACCTGACCCTCGGCGGGCTGAACCGGGTCGAGATGACCGTGCGGCTGGACGAGAAGTTCGGCAAGGTCGTGCACCAGCCGGTCCCCGACTGGCTCGTGGCCGACCTGCACGCCTTCGCCGTCGGCCGAGGGGCGGTCCGGCCGGGGGACCAGCTGTCCGCAAGCGCGCGGGCGGCAAGCGCACCGGCGGCCCGATCACCGGCCGGCGCTTCGACAACATCTTCCAGCGCCTGCAGGCCGCCTTCACCTGGGCCGACATCGAGCAGGTGTCGGCTCACACGCTCCGCCACCACAGCATCAGCGTCGTCGAGCGGGCCTCGTCCAAGGCAATCTCGCTGCGCTTCGCCCGGCACGAGCCCGAGGACGCCAACGACCGCTACAGGAAGGCGACCGACAAGGAGGTCGCCCAGGTCATCGTTCGGCTGTACGGCGGTGACCACCCGTGGATTCATCGCGACCGGCGCCACCGGCGCGACTAGTAGCAGGTAGCAGTAGCAGGACTGCGGTCGGAGCGGCTAAGACCACAGTTATCGCGGGGCGGTGGCGACTGCCGAGGTCCTACGAGAGGGTCAGACAGGGGCGCGGCCTAGCCACCCGCTACGCCAAGCGCGCCGTCGCCTCCGCGGCGGCGCGATCTTGCGCAGCATCATCATGTGGCTCCGCGGACCATTGGGAGACACGCCCTAACCCGCCCGGCGGCAACTTGGACCATACCCCCGGTTCCCGAGGTCGCCTCGACGCATCAGCGTCCTGCTTGGTGCGGGCGCTCTCGCCATTCGTGTGTCAGTGCCGCGGCCGGCACTGGGCGGCCCAGGGAGTGGCCCTGCGCGAAGTCGCATCCCATGGTTTCGAGACGCCGCAACTGTGCGGTTGTCTCGACGCCCTCGGCGACGCATGTCATGTCGAACTCGTGTGCCAGACCGATCACCGCGGACACCAGAGCGCTGTCGCGGGGGCTGTCGGTCAGGGTGGCGACGAAGGACCGGTCCACCTTCAGTTGCCGCACCGGAAGGTAGCGCAGGTACGACAGGGACGAGTAGCCGGTGCCGAAGTCGTCGATGGAAAGCGACACTCCCATCTCGGCCAGTGCTTCGACGGCGTCGGTCATGGCCGATCGCTCAGACATGAGCGTCGTCTCGGTGATCTCCAGGGTGAGGTCGACGGGCTCGAGCCCGTTGTCCGCCACCAGCCGTTCGACCGTTCCGACGAGGCGCGCATCGAGGAGTTGCCGGGGTGAGAGGTTGACCGAAACGGTGAAGCCTGGCGCCACCAGTCCGTCATCTCGCCACGCGCTCAGCTGACCTAGAGCGGCCTTCAACACCCACGCGCCGAGCGGCACGATGAAGCCGGTGTCCTCGGCGAGCGGTATGAAATCGTCGGGTGCCACCCACCCGTGGCCGGGGCGGTTCCACCTCAGCAGCGCCTCCACCCCCTGCAGCGCGCCGTCGGTCACCCTCACGATCGGCTGGTAGTGCAGCTCCAGCTCGCCGCGGGCGAAGCCCTTCCGCAGTGCCTGCTCAGTGTCGAGGCGGTGCAGCGCCTGGTAGCGCATCCCGGCCTCGAAGCGGGAGCTGCGGTTGCGCCCCTGGTCCTTGGCCAGGTACATGGCGGTGTCCGCCTCACGCAGCAGGTCCGCGGGGCGGTGGTGCTCCTGGGCTGTGGTGATACCGACGGATGCGGTGACCCGGAGCTCGCGTCCGTCGACGGTGACCGGCGCCTGGAAGGCGTTCACGATGCGCTGCGCGAGCTGGGCGGCCGCGGCGCTGTCCGTGTCCTCGCAGAGCACGACGAACTCGTCGCCGCCGAGCCGGGCCACCGTGTCTGTCCCCCGCGCCACGGCAGTCATCCGAGAGGCGGCACTGACGATGAGCTGGTCGCCGACGTCATGTCCGAAGGAGTCGTTGACGAGCTTGAAGCGGTCGAGGTCGATGAAGAGCAGCGCCACGGGCACGCCCCGGGCGTGTCGTCGCAGCGCGTGCTCCAGCCGGTCGACGAGCAGCCGTCGGTTGGGCAATCCGGTCAGCGCGTCGTGCAGTCCGAGGTGGGCGAGCCGGGCCTCGGCGCCCCGCAGCAGGACGTTGTCGACGTCGCGCCGCAACTCCCCGGCCTGCACGACCTCGAGGTCGCTCCAGGGGAGCGAGCGACCGGAGACGCTCTGCTTCCAGAGCCGGAAGGAGTCGCGGGGGCTCAAGGGAGTTACTCGGTTGTCCGGTGACTGGTCGCCGAGCCAGTCGACCGTCTGGGCCACCTCGCGCCGGAACCAGGCCAGGTAGTCCCCGTCAAGCCCGAAGGCGACGACCACCAGGCCGGCGACCGTGGGAAGCAGCTCGGCCAGGTCCGGTCGATCCGTCGACAGCGCATCGGTGACGAGCAAGGCGCCTGCGGTGTCTGTCGCGCCAAGAAGCGCGATCGCCGCCTCGATCTGATGGGGCGCAGGAGCGTGCCCGATCGAGGTGATCCGCTCGTCGAGTCGGACCGTCGCGCCGTCGGCGTCGACGAGGTCGAGGACCGTGAAGTCGCCCGTCACGAGCCCCGCCGCCACATCCTCGTTACTGATCATCTGCTCCACCAGATGCGCACGCACCTGCTGGAGCTGCAGCTGACGGGTGAGCCGACGGTTCTCACCCATTGCGTGGATCTGGAGCGTCAGCTGCTGCGCGAGGACCTCGCAGCTGCGCCGCATCAGGTACGGAACGTGACGGGACGCACCGTGGTTGCAGGAGATCATCCCGATGAGCTCGCCGTCCTGCACGAGCGAGAAGGACATGCTGGCGCCGACCCTCATGTTGCGCAGGAACTGCAGGTGGTGCGGCGAGACGCTGCGCAGCTCGGCCAGGCTCAGGTCCAGCGGGCCCCCCGCCGGGGAGCCCGAACTCGTGAGCAGCGGCGCCGCGACATCAACGCTCGTGACGATGAGCCGTGACGGCTGGAGGACGTAGAGACGCCGTGCCTGCGCCGGGATGTCCGAGCTCGGGTAGTGCAGGCCGAGAAACGGTGCCAGCGACTCAGCACGGCTCTCCGCAACCACCTCGCCGTGGCCGTCAGGGTGAAAGTGATACACCATCACTCGGTCGAACCCGGTGAGTGCGCGCACCTCGTGCGCCGCGCTGGTGCGCAGCTGTTCGACCGTGCTGCTGCTGTAGATCCGCTGGATCGCCGCGTGCAGGGCGGGGAGCAGGCGATCGTCGACGGGCACGGCCGGCTCGAACTCGATGATCGCCAGCTCACCGCTGAGATGCGCTATCACGTCGAAGGCCTTGCCCCCCACCTGCGCCCGGACGGGGTTGAGGACGTCGGCCGAGGGGTCAACCGGGGACTGGAGCAGCGCGAGCGCGACCGTCCGTTCCAGGAGGAGGTCGAGCGAGCGTCCCAGGATCTCCGCTGGCTCGATGCCGAGCACCTGCCTCGAGTTGGCGCTGACCTGCACGACCTGGCCGCTGACCGGTTCGACGGCGAGCAGGACACCGTGCGGCTGAACTGATCCCGGGACGTGAATCGGCTCCTGAGCGCATTCGTCCAGACGTGCCTGCTCGTCCGGTGGCAGCAGATCTTCGGCGCGAGTCACGCCGTCGAGCCGCCGGCCGGTGCCAGGCCACCCACGTGCTTGCCGAAGGCAGCGAACGTCTCCCGCGCGCCGAGGACCACCTGGTGTCCCTGCCGGGCGTCGAAACGACGCAGTGCCTCCCGCACCGCCTGCCACGGCTCCGGGTGCCCGCGGTCCTGCCCCGAGAAGAAGGTCAGAGGCACGTTCCCGACGGCGTTGCGCAGAGCGGGCGCGAGAACGCGCCCGCCCAGAGAGGACCCCTCCAGCACGTACAGGCAGCCGAGTGCCTCGCCGAAAGTCCGCAAGGCGGGAAGCCAAACAGGACGAGTCACGAGAGGCTCGTCCAGGACCGCCAGGTCGTCCGCGAGCAGGTGCGCTCGCCGATGCCGCGAGAGCTCGACGCCGAGTTCGGTCCAGCGCGGCGCCCAGGTCGCTGACGCGAGCCGCTGCTCCAGCGGTGAGTGCAGCTGCCAGAAGCGGCCGAGCACCTCCACATAGTCTTCACGGGTCCGTACCGATGCCGGAAGATCAATCGCGTCCTCGACCCTGCGATGCAGCTCTGACGTCGCCGCCCGCAGGCGGCGCGGCAGGTCCATCACGCCTGCATCGCCGCTCTCGATGACGTCCCTCCCGTTCAGCTTTGGACGGCGTGAAAGGCAACACTGCGCTGTTGACCGCCCGCGTCTGACCTTATCCCGGGGCCACCGATGCAGTAGGCGCTCGACGGCGCGGCACGGGGATCCCATGAGGGCCCGCTTCGACAGGACCAACCTTGGGGACGCTAGCGACCGGTCAGTCCGCCACGGCCTGGGCCGTCGCCACCAGTTCCCCGACCGAGCCGCTCCAGGGCTGGGCGACCAGGCTGCGCGCGACTTGACCGGCCTCGCCTTCCAGCGTGTAGGTGACGGCACGGCAGTGAGCCTCACGCAGTTGCTCTTGCCTGTGTCCCGGCTCGTAGTGCCGTCCGAGGTCCTTGGCGTACAGCCAGTGGATGGCGGCCAGCCAGTCGGCGTGCAGGACTGCGTCGGCGCGCTCATGGCGGAGCCGAATGTCCGGCTCAATGCGGAGCCACACGTCGATCATCCCGGGGAGCAGCAGCTCGGCTGCCCACACCTCAAGACCGCGCACCATGCTGACGCGGAAGTCCCGGTGCCTCGAGGTGACGTGCTTGACGTGCGCGCCGGCTGGGTCGCCGTCGGGCCTGAATCCGCCGTCGATCATGACGGGGATGTCGCGCTTGCCGGCTGCCTGCGGCACTGGGACCGTCACGTCGAAGACCGTCTCGCCGCTACGCACGTGGTAACGAACCTGTCCCCACCCAGGGTCGCCAATCTCCACGACCTCGCGGCTGTTCTCGGTCTGGCCGCTGGCGAGTTCGGTGCGCCTCGCCTTGTCTCGTGCCGGGTTTGATGGACACCATCAAGCCACGGAGGATCAAAGATGGCGGCACCACGGAAGTACCCGGACGAGCTGCGTGAGCGGGCCGTGCGGGTCCAGGCGGCCCTTTGAGCACCAAGAGCGTGGCCGAAGGGGGAACTCCCTCCCTTCGGTGGACGAGTCCCCCCTCGCGCACACAGGGGTTGCCGGTCAGACCTGGAGCCCACGCAGGCACGACCCGGAGCTGAGCCGGGCAGCACGAAGGCCGCCCCCGATCGGGTGCGGCCTTCGTCGTCCTGGCGGGGCCGAGGTCGGCGGGCTGCGGGCTGCGGCGACCCCACAGGGCCACGCGGACCTGCGCCGTGGCCTCGTCCTCATGGCGACCGTGCTGGTGGCGGCGATCGTCGTCTACCTGCTCTGACCAGGCAGCCCCGAAGCGCGCGCGCGACGATGCACCGCTGGCGCCTCGACCGGCGACACCCGGGCAGGGGACCTACCGTTGTGAGCATGGACAAGTCAGTGACGACAGGACGGGCGGCACGGCTGCTCGCCGTCCTCGCGGTCCTGCTCGGCCTGCTCGCGATGCACGGCGTCGCGGGCGCGCACCACGCCGCTGCTGAGACCCCGGCCGCCGACCACGCGGCGGCGACCGTCAGCGAGCAGCCTCCCGCCGAGACGGCGCACCTTCACGACCGCCCGGCCGGGCAGCACGAGACAGCCGTGCGGCTCGTCACGGCCGGGCAGCACGCTGCAGCGGCCCCGCGCGAGCCCGCGGGGCCGCTGTGCCACGGCGACTGTCGGAGCGTCGCGGCGCTGTGCCTCGCCGTCCTCGTCGGAGCGGCGGTCGCGCTGCTCCTCGCCCGGAGGCGGGCCTCCCCGCCGCTCTTCGCGCCCTCCCGGCGGCGGGCCACCGCGCCCGCGCCTTCGGTCCGCCACGTGCGCGGCCCCGACCCCGTACGGGAGCTCTGCGTCAGCAGGACGTAGGCCGACCGCCCCGCGCCCCCACGTCGGGCGCAGCCGGCACGGCCGCACGTCCCCTCGATCCCCGACTCCGAACGGAGCACCACCATGCACAAGCGACACCTCACCGCGTCCGCGTTGCTCGCGTCGGCGCTCGTCCTGGCCGCCTGCGGCAACGGCGGCAGCGACACCGCCGGCAGCACCGGCAGCACCGGCAACGGCGGAAGCAGCGCCGCGGCCGAGACGGCGCAGGGCAACGACGCCGACATCGCCTTCCTCACGGGCATGACGCCCCACCACGAGCAGGCCGTCGAGATGAGCGAGATGGTCCTCGCGGCGGACCCGCCCGCCGACGTCGCCGCCATCGCCACGCAGATCAAGGACGCGCAGTCGCCCGAGATCAAGCAGATGAAGACGATGCTCGCCGACCTCGGCGAGGAGGCCGACGGCATGGCCCACGGCGGCGGCCACGGCGGCGGCATGGCCGGCCACGGCGGCATGATGAGCGACTCCGACATGGACGCGCTGATGGACGCGACTGGCGCGGACGCGGCCCGGCTCTACCTCGAGGGCATGGTGAAGCACCACCAGGGAGCCATCGAGGCCAGCGACACTGAGATCGCCGACGGGCAGTACGAGCCCGCCGTCGAGCTGGCGGAGACGATCAAGGTGGCGCAGGCCGCGGAGATCACCGAGATGCGGGCCCTGCTCGACACCCTCTAGCCCACGGTTAGAGCAGCTCGAGGATCGTGGCGTTGGCCTGGCCGCCGCCCTCGCACATCGTCTGCAGGCCGTACCGGATGCCGTTGTCCTTCATATGGTGCACCAGCGTCGTCATGAGCCGGGCGCCGGAGCCGCCCAGCGGGTGGCCGAGGGCGATGGCGCCGCCGTTGGGGTTGACCGTCTTGTCGTCGGCGCCGATGTCCTTGAGCCAGGCGAGCGGCACGGACGCGAACGCCTCGTTGACCTCGTAGGCACCGATGTCGGACGCCTTCAGGCCCGACTTCTCGAACGCCTTCAGCGTCGCCGGCATCGGTGCGTGGAGCATCGGCATCGGCGCGACGCCCGCGAGCACCGCCGTGTGGATGCGGGCGAGCGGGGTGAGCCCGAGGCTCGCGGCCTTCTCGCTCGTCATGATGAGCAGCGCGGCCGAGCCGTCCGAGATCTGGGAGGAGTTGGCGGCCGTGATCTTGCCGTCCTCCTTGAAGGCCGGCTTGAGCCCGGCCAGCTTCTCCATCGTGCCGCCGGGGCGGATGCCCTCGTCCGCGCTCACGACCGTGCCCTCAGGGGTGGTGACCGGCGCGATCTGGGCCTCGAAGCGGCCCTCCTCGGTCGCCGCCTGAGCCCGCTCGTGGGAGCGGAGCGCGAACTCGTCCAGCTGCTCGCGCGAGAAGCCCCAGGTGTCGGCGATGTCCTCCGCGCCGATGCCCTGGTTGGGGAAGTCGCTGCCGTAGCGGGCGATGTAGTCGGCGCCGAGCGGGCTGGCGGTGAACGACGAGCCCATCGGGGTGCGGCTCATGACCTCCACGCCGCCGGCGACGGCGATGTCGTACTGCCCGCTGATCACGCCCGCGGCGGCGAAGTGGACCGCCTGCTGGGACGAGCCGCACTGGCGGTCGACGGTCGTGCCCGGCACCGACTCCGGCCAGCCGGCCGAGAGGACGGCCGTACGCGCGATGTCGAAGGTCTGCTCGCCGATCTGCATGACGCAGCCCCAGATGACGTCGTC
>JAABUN010008365.1_pt1 | contig 10611 bp, 8 predicted proteins | sample 5559311 | NCBI WGS metagenome assembly JAABUN01 (sample SAMN10711877, study PRJNA513370) | rock metagenome | isolation source: Antarctica rocks | place: Antarctica: Victoria Land, Siegfried Peak sud
GGCGATCAGGCCCGCTGCCAGGAGGAAGGTCCCCTGGATAGCGTAGACGAGCGATTCTTTGACATTGCTCAGGAGGACTTGCAGGAGCGCCAAGCCGCCGGGCTGCTGCCCGAACTGCGCCTGAAGCTGCGGCAGTATCTGGATCAGTTGCAGCGGATTGTCGAAGGCGGCCAGCGCCTGCGGCGGCACGTTCGCCGGTACCGACGCGGCGAAGTTAGCGTGATAGCGACCGAGCATCATCGAGGTGAAGATCGCGGTGCCGACCGTACCACCGATCTGGCGGAAGAACTGAGTCGCCGCAGTCGCGGTGCCGAGGTAGCGCCGTTCGACGGCATTCTGGACCACCAGGGTGTAAATCGGCATCGTCAGGCCGAGGCCGAGGCCGACGACGATCATGTTGCGGATGACGACGCCACGGGTGGTGTCACTCTGCATGCCGCCCATCAGCAGCAAGCCGATCGCCATGATCGCGAGGCCGGTGATTGCCAGCGCCTTGTAGCGGCCCAGGCGGGAGATGAGTTGGCCGCTGATGATACTCCCCGCGATCAGGGTCAGCATCAGCGGTGTGAGTAGCGAGCCGGACTCGGTGGCCGAGACACCGATGACCCCCTGCATGAAGAGCGGGATGAAGATGATCGCGCCGAACATCCCCATCCCGGTCATGAACAGCGCCACCGCCGAGACCGAGAAGATCGGGTTCTTGAAGAGTTTCAGGTCGAGAATTGGCTCTGCAGCACGGGATTCCAAGAAGAGGAAGGCCCCGAGCATGACCACGGCGAAGGCGAGTAGCCCCATGACCCGCGCCGAGCCCCAACCGTACTGATTGACCCACTCCAGCGCCAGCAGCAGCGGCCCAAGGGTAGCGATCAAGGTTGCAACACCGCCCCAGTCGATCGCGCGCTTGCCACCCTCGGGCTTGAAATATGGGAAGGCGAAGAACAGCGCGCCGATGGCGAGGATCCCGATCGGCAAGTTGACGTAAAACACCCAACGCCAGGAGAAGTTATCGGTGATCCAGCCGCCGAGTGCGGGGCCGAAGACCGAGGAGAGGCCGAAGACGCCGGAGAAGATACCGGTGACCTTGCCGCGCTCGGATGGTGGGAAGATGTCGCCGATGACCGCGAAGACGATACCGGTGATCATCCCGCCGCCGACCCCTTGGAGGCCACGGAAGAAGATCAGTTGGTTCATCCCATCGAACGGCAGGGGCAAGTCGCCAGCCGCGCCACAGAGGGCCGAGGCGGCGACGAAGATGATCGCGCCACTGAGGAGGAACCATTTGCGGCCATACATGTCCGAGAGCTTGCCGACGATCGGCACGACGATCGTCGAGGTGAGCAGGTAGGTCGTCGTGACCCAGGCATAGCGCTCGAAACCGTTGAGTTGCGAGATGATCCGGGGCATCGCCGTGCCGACGATTGTCTGGTCGAGCGATGACAACAGGAGCGTGAGAATCAGGCCGCTGAGGGTGCCGATGAGCTGCCCGCGGGTCAGCGCGTGAAACCCCGCCCCTTGCTTCTCGGGTGCGTGTGCCACTTCCATATGAACGTTGTCCTCCTGGCGGCGCGAGCAGCGTCGTCTCGAAATTACTTCCCGATGACGTTCTCGGGAGTCGCTCGAATTGTTCGGGCGGCATGAAATATTCTATACCGATAAAATGCTTTCGTCAAGCCCCTTGACACGGGTATCTCGGGTCGGTAGAATAGTTCTATTGTATCGAAGTATTGTGGGAATAATCGAAGATGGATGCCAGTAAACAAGCCCTCATGGAACGCCTGACCGCCGCCGCCGACCGGATGTCGGAGAAGATGCGGCAGTCCACGATGCACGAATCGATGCAGGACTGGTCGGAGTTGGATCTGACGATGCCGCAACTCCGCACGTTGGGCTTTCTGGCGCGTGACGCCTGCCGGATGGGGGAAGTGGCCGCCTACCTCGGCAGTAGCGTCTCCTCGGCGACGAGTCTGGTCGAACGGCTCGAAGGGAAGGGACTCGTCAGGCGTATCCACAATCCGATCGATCGGCGGGTGGTGATGTGCCACCTCGCGCCGCGCGGCCGTGAGGTGGTCGATCGCTTCTGGCGGATGCAGCGCCTCAAACTGGAGTCGGTCGCCGATCTGCTGAATATCGCAGAATTGGCGCGCGTCACCGAGGCGGTGGAACTCCTCGCGGGCGCATTCGAGCGTCGCGCCAGCGAACCGGTCGCTGCCTCCGCAGAATTGAACACCGTCGCTGTCTCCGACTGAACCGCTCGGCGGTGAATGTCAAGGTAGCGTCAATTTCAGGCGGGCCGACCTGCAAAGGTCGGCCCGCCTTTTTTGTTGCGGTAACTTTTGACACTGTTCCTTGGTCGCTTGCCCTGGGCGCACGATAGCGGTATTTTCCTGGTATAACACCTACAGACGATGCATAATGCCGCTCCTTTTGGCCTGAAGTGCCGGGGCAGATGCGCCTGTTATCGTCTATGGCCGCGCGTGATCGGGCAGCTGTATGGTAACATACATCGCTGATGGGACATTTCTGCTGCTTTTTTTCTATGGTGGGGGATAACAGCGATGGAACACACGAGGCGTTATCGGGTCGGTGAGTTGGCGCATCTTTGCGACGTGAATCCGCGCACGATCGATTATTATACGACCGCCGGATTGCTGATCCCGATCTCCCGCTCGCAGGGGGGGCATCGCTTCTACGATGAGGACTCCGTGCGGCGCTTGCGGTCGATCAAGACCTTGCAAAGCCAGGGGCTTTCGCTCGAAATTATTCGGCAGCGCCTGGAAGAATCCTGCGATGAGGCCGAGTTGTTGCCGCGTGTCGAGCATCTGCGCGAAGAATTGCGGCGACTGGAAGACGAGATCACCGCACTGACACCGCAACTCGCCACCGTGCCACGGGGTGATGAGCGGATGCGGATGGCGCTACAGGCGTCGGTCGCGGCCTCGGCCACCTATGCCCTGACCCTCGCGCAAGACCTGATGAATCTGCTGAATCGTGGTTTGCTCGGCGGGTAGCGCCGCTACCGGTCGGCACGATCACTCGATGAGTTGAAACGACGCTGTACGTGTGGGCAGACAGCGCCATCGTATCGAGTCAATCATTCGGGAGTACGATCAGGACGACCGCGCTGTTAGCGCTTCTGGCCGGACTGTTGGCCGTGATCAGGTCGCATGGTCGATGGGCCGGGCGGGACGGTCAGCGCCTTCGGCTTCGTCCTGGCGATGAATTTCGGGGCTTACTGGTTCCGTGACAAGATCGCGCTGAAGATGTTCAGCACCCGCCCGCCCACGGCAGAGCGGGCCACCCGCCTGAAAGCGCTGGCGGCCCCCCATCGTGCCGGAGTCGGTGCCGATTAGTCGTAACGCCAATCTTCTTTTTCCTCTGGTCATGTGGCGGGTCACCCGAGAACGGTGGCCCGCCGTTGTTTTGCCCGCTGGTGCCGTGCGCTGCCGCCGTCTTGCGTCATCCCGCGCGCTAGGTACAATGAGCCGCACCTCGGGGCCGTATGCGCGGCTAATCCGGGCGGTGACGAAAGGGAGGATGCGATGCAAGTCACGGGGACACATCATATTGCACTGTTCACCAGCGATCTCGCGCGTCTGCGCGCTTTCTACGTCGAGACATTGGGATTGCCACAGGTCGGCGCGTTCCCCGGTGGGAAGGTGATTTTCATCGACGCCGGCAGCACCGCGATCGAGCTTCTCGCCCGCGACACCTGGACCGATAGCGATACCGGCAACTGGCAGCACCTTGCCTTCGAGGTGGCGAGTGTCGATGACGCTTATGCGGAACTGACCGCGAAAGGGATTGCGTTCCATATTACGCCGAAGAATGTCCCGGAAGATGCGCCACTGGCCCGGATCGCTTTCTTCCGCGATCCCGATGGCAACAACCTCGAACTCTTCCAGCCGATCGGCAGTCGTTACCCTCAGGGCGGCGCATAGCCCCGATCGGGCGCGATAGCGAGCGTTGTGTCAGCCCCCCGCGCCCTGCATACACTGTGCTGCGAGGCGCGTGCGGGGCTTTTCAGGTAGGGTGTGGCCGCCAATGCCCTGGTGGGATGATTGGTGGCGGCGTGGGCTACGGTGTGGAGTGAACGATGACCGCAGCGCGGCGACCGAATATCCTGGTGATCACCTGCCACGACCTCGGGCGGTTTCTCGGGTCGTATGGGATCGAGACGGTGCAGACACCGGCGCTCGATGCGCTCGCCGCTGACGGCGTGCGTTTCACCGCCGCGTTCTGCACCGCGCCGCAATGCAGCCCCTCCCGCGCCTCGCTCTTCACCGGGCGTTACCCGCACAGTAACGGCGTGCTGGGCCTGACCCACGCCGAATTTGCCTGGGATCTCGGCCCGGACGAGCGGCATCTGGGGCAGGTGTTGCGCGAGGCGGATTACACCACCGCGATGATGGGGGTCCACCACGAGTCGCACGTCGGTACCCCGGCGGAGATCGCGGCGCGTTGCGGGATGGATACGATCGCGCTGGGGGGGCATGGTGAGGCGGTGAGCGCCGCCGCCCTGGCCTGGCTCGGTGTGGTGGGGGGCAGCGAGCAGCCGTTCTACCTGCAACTCGGCTATCACGAGCCGCATCGGGTCGGCGCGACCGGCCGCGAAGCGTCGGATACGCTGGGCTTCATCGGTGATTACATCGCGCCCGATGCCTCGCGCGGTGTCACTATCCCCGCGTATCTCCGCGATACCGGCTCGGCTCGCGAAGAACTGGCCGAACTGCAAGGGGCGGTGCGCGCCCTCGATACAGCGGTGGGCAAGGTTCTGGACGGGCTGCGCGACCTCGGGCTTGCGGAGGAAACGATCGTCCTCTTCACCACCGATCATGGTATCGCGTTGCCGCGCGCGAAGTGCTCGCTCTATGACCCTGGCCTGGAGACGGCACTGCTCCTGCGCTATCCGGCGCGCGGCTGGCAGGGCGGGCGCGAGATCGTGGCGTTGACGAGCAACATCGATCTTTTCCCCACGTTGCTCGACGCGGTTGGTCTGCCGGTGTCGGCGCGCGTGCAAGGGCGCAGCCTGTTGGCGGCGCTCGACGGTCAGCCGTTCACGCCGCGTGAGGCGATTTTCGGCGAGATGACCTATCACGACTATTACGATCCGCGGCGCTGCATCCGCACCGCGCGCCACAAGCTGATCGTCAACTTCACCGCCGCCCCGGCCTTCATGGATCCGAGCCAGTCGTGGCGTCGCCGCACCGCCACAGTCGTGCCGCCCGCCCCCGCGTTGGCCTATCATCCGCTGCTCGAACTCTATGATCTCGCTGCCGATCCGCACGAATGGCAGAATCTGGCCGACGATCCCGCCCACGCCGAGATCCGGCGCGATCTGCTCGGCCAACTCCAACGGTGGATGGCCGTTACCGCCGATCCGCTGCTCGTCGGCGCGGTGACGCCGCCACTCCACCGCCAGGCGTTGGCCGCGTTGGCAGGGGCGGGTAGATAAGCGCGTCTATTCGGTCTGCGTCCTTACCGACTGCGCCCTTACCGATGAGCGTCGCGTGCCTGAATGTTGCGAATGTGTCTTGGATCTCGTATCTTACAGGTCTTAGTGTCGCCTATCGGCTGGTCGTATGCTGCTGTTGGCTCCATGCTAGACGGGTCACCGTAAGCTATGATTGTCTGTGTTACGAGCCCTGCGCTGTATCCGAAGCTGGCGAGTGATTGCGCCTCGCTAGCTTGACGCTTCTGTTGGTTCGCTGATCGGTTGCACGGCGCTACGATTGAGAATGGAGCGCGCGAGATGGATCCCAAACCACCCGAGAAGCCCTCCCCGAAATTCGGGCCGAATGGCGCGAAGGAGGATGAGCACGCCCCGGCGGTCGGTTATCAGGCTGGCGACCATGCCCCCCCGAACCCGAAGGCGGGGCGTGATGAGGATCAGTCGCGCCTGCGGGGGAGCCATCCCGGTGATCGCTACGTCCGGGTGATCCATCACGCGCCAATCAATAGGCCGGGCCAGCGCCCGACCGCGCCGAAAGATCGACCAGTCCCGCGTCGCCCTTCCGGCCCGATCAAACGCTGGCTGCTCCAGGGCCAGGTTAAAGAGATCGACGCGCCTTACGAGCGGGCACATACCGATCACACCCATCCCTGGTGGAAAGTAATGTGCCTGACCGGCGTCGATTATTTCTCCACCCTGGGCTATCAGCCGGGTATCGCGGCGCTGGCGGCGGGCGCGCTGGCCCCGATCGCCACCCTCGTCCTGATCCTGATCACCCTCTTCGGCGCATTGCCGATGTACGCGCGGGTCGCCCGCGAGAGCCCGCACGGCGACGGCTCGATCTCGATGCTCGAACGGCTGCTGCCCTGGTGGCAAGGGAAGCTCTTCGTCCTGGCGCTCCTCGGCTTCGTGGCGACCGGCTTCGTGATCACGATCACCCTCTCTGCCGCCGACGCCGCCGCCCATCTCGCTGAAAACCCGTTCACCCATTTCCTCCATGGTTATGAGATCCTGGTCACGTTGGCGCTGATCGCGCTGTTGGCGGCGGTCTTCCTCAAAGGTTTCAGCGAGGCGATCGGGATCGCGGTCGGCATCGTGGCGGTCTATCTCGCCCTCAATCTCGTCGTCATCGGCGTCGCCTTCTCCGCCATCATCGAGAATCCGCAACTGCTCGGCAACTGGCGGGACGCCCTCTTCCGGTCGCATTCCAATCCGCTGCTGATGGTCGGGGCCGCCTTGCTGCTCTTCCCCAAGCTGGCGCTCGGCCTCTCGGGATTCGAAACCGGCGTCGTCGTGATGCCCCTGGTGCGCGGCGAGCCGGGCGATACCGAGGCCGTGCCTGAGGGGCGGATTCGCAACGCCCGGAAGCTGCTGGCGACGGCGGCGCTGATCATGAGCGTCCTCCTGAGTGGCAGCAGCATCGTGACGACGGTACTGATTCCGGCTGCCGCTTTTCAGGAAGGCGGGCCGGCCAATGGGCGGGCGCTGGCGTACCTGGCGCACGAGCAGTTGGGCGATATTTTCGGCACGGTCTACGACGCCAGCACCGTCGCGATCCTCTGGTTCGCCGGGGCGTCAGCGCTGGCCGGGCTGCTGAATATCGTGCCACGCTACCTGCCGCGTTACGGGATGGCCCCCGACTGGGCGCGGGCGACCCGCCCGCTCGTCCTGCTCTTCGCGGCGATCTGCTTCGTGGTGACCCTCGTCTTCCGCGCCGATGTCGACGCGCAGGCGGGGGCGTATGCCACCGGCGTGCTGGCGTTGATGACCTCGGCGACGGTCGCCGTGACCCTTTCATCGGTGCGCCGCAAACGGATAGGCGAGATCGTCGGCTTCGGGCTGGTGGCGGTGATCTTCGTCTACACCACGGCGGTGGTCCTGGTTGGCGAGCCGGATGGGATCAAGATCGCGGGGATTTTCATCGCCGGGATCGTCGTGACCTCGCTGATCTCGCGCGTCTGGCGCACGACCGAGTTGCGCGTGGCGGAGATCACCGTCGACGAGGCCGCGCGCCGTTTCATCGCCGAAGCGGCGCGCGACGAGGAGATCCACCTGATCGCCAACCACCCCGATGAACGGAACGCCCGCGAGTACCTGTTGAAGGAACGCGAGCAGCGCGCGGATAACAATATCCCCCACGGCGCGACGGTCCTCTTCCTGGAAGTCGCCGTGCGCGATGCCTCCGAGTTCGCGCCAACGTTGCACATCCGGGGGGAAGATGTCGGCGGCTACCGGGTCTTACGGGCGGAGGGCGCATCGGTGCCGAACAGCATCGCCGCCTTCCTCCTCTGGCTGCGCGACACCACCGGCAAGCGCCCGCACGCCTACTTCGGCTGGATCGAGGGCAATCCGCTCAAGTTCCTCGCGCGCTACGTCCTTTTCGGCGAGGGCGACATCGCCCCGCTCACCCACGAAGTCCTCCGCAAGGCCGAGCGTGACCCTGCCCGCCGCCCCGCCGTCCACGTCGGGTGACGCGCGGTGCCTTCCTGGTCGTTGACATAATTGATGACTGTGTGGGCGACTGCGGGGCGGGCATGGCCTGACGCCACGGCTCCACCCGGCGGCAATGCTGGCAAGCGGGCGATCAAGCTGCGGCATACGGAGTGCATACTACTTGAGCGCGCGTGCGAAAACACGGGAAGTGGTCGCGTGAAGGAGGGGGACGGGTGCGCTGGTGGCCGTCACGCTGCTGGTGGCTCGGCCACCAGTGGTACTTCACGGGGTATCGCTTAACAGGAGCCGGTGAGGTGCCGCGCTTCCGGTGCCAGCGATGCGGCTCAACCATCGGTGGGCGGTTGCGGCTGCGTACGCTCGCCGAGCGGCGACGGGAAAGCTGAAGGATGCCACGGGCGGAGCGGGCCCTGCCTCTCGCCAATCGCGCGTCGACATTGACCGAGGTCAACACCGTCCTGGAGCAACTGCGCTATGTCCCGCACGTCATCATCACCGACACGCTCGCCAGCGACGGCGCGGCGAAGCGCGAGGTGCTGCAGAGCGTTGAGCATCGGTAGCGCAAGCGGCGCAACAACCGTGCGGAGAACGCGCACCAGCCCACGCGCAAGCGGGAGCGACGGATGCGGCGCTCCAGGCGTCCGGGCCATGCTCAACGCTTCCTCGCCGCCTACGGCCCGATCGCTGGACACTGCCGCCCGCGCCGCCACCGCTTCGCCGCCGTCACCTACCGCGCAACCCGAGATGAGCGTTTCGCTACGCGGCGGGCGATCACCGGCACCCCGGCGATGGACTGGGCGGCGACGTCGGCTCGCCTCACCGCGCTTCCAAGCGCCAGCGAGTCGCCTGCCCCGACTTTAGTTGACAATGCCGAAATGGGTATAGGCAGAGCGCGACAAAAACGAAATGACGCATACGTTTATGCGCGGTTCCGAATCTGGGCGTCGACGAATCCGCGTGCCAAAAACCGCGCGGCGCGCATGAACTCGATCGGATCCTCCTGGGCGTCTGTCTCGTGTTCGCGTCAAGGGTTGGGCTCCGCGCCGATTGACGCCGCTCCCGACCTACAGAACGGATAGCTGCGGTTATACTTATCGACATGAACGTGAAGGGTGGGATGTTCGCGAACCGGTTCGGGCGACAGCACGGGATGGGCCGATCACGAGCGGCATCTCCCCTGGGTTTCGCGCGCACGCTGACGTCCTATCTGCTGGCGGTGGGTAGCGTCGTCGCGTGTACCGGGCTGCTCGCCCTGCTGCGGCTCCCCCTGCCGCGCGCGCACTTGGCGATCCTCTACCTGCTGCCGGTGCTGGCGCTGGCGAGCCTGCGGGGCCGCGGGCCGGCCCTCGCCGCCGCGGTGCTCAGCTTCCTGACCTATAATTTCTCCTTCGTCGATCCGGTTTTCACCCTGCGGATCCGCGACGCGGGCGAGTGGCCGACCTTGCTGGTCTTCCTCTTCACGGCGCTGGTCGCCGGGCAGCTGGCGGCCGCGCTCCGCGCGCGGGCCGAGGAGGCGCGCGCGCGCGCCGGGCTGCTGGCCGACCTCTACGCGCTGACCCAGGCCCTGATCACCGATCGGGAGTCGGCGGCGATGCTGGCGCTGATCGCCGAGCAGGTCGTCGCCACCTTCCGGGTCCGCGAGTGCGCGATCCTGCTGCCCGACGCCGCCGGGCAGTTGCAGACCCACGCCCGCGCCGTGGCGCTGCCGGTCGGCGCGGCCGACGGCGCGGCGGGGGCGGGATCGTCGGGGATCCGCGACCACGCGGCGACGGGTGTCCCCGGGCACGGCACCGCCCTCTTCGTGCCGCTGCTGGCCGGGACGCGCCGGGTCGGCTCGATGCGGGTCGTTCATGATGACGGCACCGCCCCGGACGAGGAACGTCGGCGCCTGCTGCACACGTTCGCGGCCGGGGCGGCGCTGGCGATCGAACGGGGCCAGCTGGCGGAGGCGACGGCGCGAGCCGCCGCCCTGGCCCGCAGCGACGCGCTGAAGTCGACCCTCCTCTCCGCCGTCAGCCACGAGCTCCGCACGCCGCTCGCCGCGATCAAGGGTTCGGTCAGCAGCCTCTTGGAGGACGAGGCGGCCGTCAGCTGGGACCCGGCGCAGCGGCGCGACTTCCTGCTGACGATCGACGAGGAGACCGATCGGCTGACCCGGCTCGTGGCGAACCTCCTCGACCTGTCGCGGATCGAGGCTGGGATCCTGCGGCCGCATCGCGAGCCCTACGCGCTCGACGAACTGCTCTGGGGCACCGTCGAGCGCCTGGGGCCGGAGGCCGCCGCGCGCGTCCGCGTCGCGGTGCCGGACGATCTCCCGCTCGTGCCGCTCGATCCCGTCCTCATGGAGCGCGTCGTCGGCAACTTGCTCGAGAACGCGCTCAAATACAGCCCGCCCGGCGCCCCGATCGCCCTGACGGCGCGGCGGCAGGGGGACGCGATCGAACTCGGGGTCGTCGACGACGGGCCCGGCATACCTATGGCGGAGCGCGAGCGGATCTTCGAGCGGTTCTACCGTGCCGCCTCGACCCGGACGGCGACGGGACTCGGCCTGGGGCTGACGCTGAGCGCGGCCTTGGTCGAGGCGCACGGCGGTCGCATCCGGGTCGAGGATGCGCCGGGCGGGGGGGCCTGTTTCGTGATCGCGTTGCCGCTCCCCGCAGTCGAGGCGTCCCAGACAGCGTATGCTGCTATCGTGGGGCACACACCGTGAA
>JAABUN010008366.1_pt1 | contig 10610 bp, 7 predicted proteins | sample 5559311 | NCBI WGS metagenome assembly JAABUN01 (sample SAMN10711877, study PRJNA513370) | rock metagenome | isolation source: Antarctica rocks | place: Antarctica: Victoria Land, Siegfried Peak sud
CGCAGAGGAGAGGGAGACCAGGCACAAGTAATAAATCTGACTAAAGCACTAACAATTCATCGTTTTATTAAATATAAACTCTAATCGTTTGCAGGAGGTTTTTGTCAGTTATTCAGCTTATGTTGATATGGAAGAAATACAGCTTGGGTCTTAGTTAAAAGCACCACTCCTTCTCCTTTGCAAGGAGAAGGAGAAGGAGGAACCCTTAGTCCCTCTCCTCGCAGAGGAGAGGGAGACCAGGCACAAGTAATAAATCTGACTAAAGCACTAACAATTCATCGTTTTATTAAATATAAACTCTAATCGTTTGCAGGAGGTTTTTGTCAGTTATTCAGCTTATGTTGATGTGGAAGAAATACAGCTTGGGTCTTAGTTAAAAGCACCGCTCCTTCTCCTTTGCAAGGAGAAGGAGAAGGAGGATGAGGTCATTATCTTAACTTTGAAAAAAAAAATTTATGAACCATATCCTCTTCACTGTTTTCCTTTTCACAGCATTCACTTCAAATGCCCAGCAACATTCATTGCAAAAGCTTTGGCAAACCGACACTGTTATAGCTGTTCCCGAATCTGTTTTGCCCGATGTTAAAAGTTCAACCCTTTATGTTTCCCTTATTGACGGGCAACCCTGGGAAGCAGATGGCAAAGGCGGCGTTGGAAAGATGAGCATGGATGGTAAAAAATATAACGCAACCTGGGTAACCGGTCTTAATGCGCCAAAGGGCATGGGAAAGGTTGGCAATAAATTGTATGTAGCCGATATTAGTGAGGTTGCCGTTATTAATATTGAAAAAGGAACGATTGAAAAGAAAATAAAAATTGACAGTGCACAAGGATTGAATGACATAACCGTAACCGGCAACGGAACTGTTTATGTTTCTGATTCTAAAACGGCAAATATCTGGCAGCTTAAAAATGATAAGCCTGTTTTATACTTACAAAATATGGCAGGTGTAAATGGATTGAAGGCAGTAAATAATGACTTATATATATTATCAGGCAAATCGTTTGTGAAAGCAGACGCCAATAAAAAGATAACAAAAGTTGCAGAACTTGAGCAGGCCGGAGATGGTTTAGAACCAATAGGCAACGGAGATTTTATTGCCACTTCCTGGGGCGGATGGATCTATTACGTTCGTGCCAATGGCCAGGTTGAAACCTTACTTGATACTCACCTTGAAAAAAAGAACACTGCCGATGTTGGATACGATCCTGCTAAAAGAATTGTATATGTGCCTACGTTTAATGGCAAGCAGGTAGTAGCTTATCAATTGAAATAGATTTGTCAACTTCAGAATGTTTCGCCTTTTACTGATAAATTCAAATTATTGATTAATTGTAGCTATTTATTTATTTATTTAAAAATGTCGTATTGAAAAATATTAGCACATGCAGGCTTATTCTTCTGTTTTTTGTTTTCATAAACAATCTTTCATCCTCTGCACAGGCAAACGAAGATCAGGTTGATAAAAATAAGGTATCAGAGTATTTTCAAAACCAGCAATACGTTGAAGCGATCCAGTATTTAGAAAGTAAAAACATAGCATCCTCTGCCGGTGTTAACCTCATAAATTCTTTGGGCTATGCTTATTTTATGAGCGAAAACTACAAAGTAGCGGAAGAACAATATCGGCATGTTTTAAGTTTAGATTCGCTAAACTTTACTGCAAACCGTTATATGGCATTAATCCGGGAGTATAATAAGAATTACAATGACGTTCTTTTTTATTATAAACGTTTATTGAAACAACAGCCTGACAACGCGTGGCTATACAACTTGTATGGCGATGCTTTTTCATTAAATAAACAACCCGACTCTGCGTCATTATATTATTCGAAAGCATATAACCTGCAGCCGCAAAACGTAAAAATTGTATCTGCTTACGCTAATAATCTGTTAGATAAAGAATCATATTTAACAGCAGATAGTGTATTGAATGTCTTCTTATTAAAAGACTCAGTAAACTTACCTGTTATGAGATTGAGTATAAGGTCAAGCCTGGCTCAACATAAAATGACTAAAGCAGCAGCCTTTACAGATAGATGGATTAGAACAGGGGAAATTGATCCAAGGACTTCAGCTAACCTGGCATTAGCAAATTACAGCATTAAGAATTATGGAGCATGTTATACATTATGCGATACTTTATTAAAACAAGGCATTGAAACAGAATCGTTATTGTATTATGCTTCGCTGGCAATGAACAAATTGAACGATTATAATAAGAGCAACGATTTATTAAGACGTTGTTTAGCTTTAGCTATCTCAAAAAACACCAATATTTATTACTTTTCCCGTGCAGAAAACTTCGAATCTCTAAAACAGTATAAAAAAGCTATAACAGCATACGACACTGCTTATTTTCTTTTTCAGGATCCTTTAGCTCTATATAATATAGGTCGTATTTATGATAAGGGACTAAATAATAAAAAGCTTGCAGAGAATTTTTATAAAAAATATGTGGTGGTTGCAAAACCTAAAACCGAAGATGAAAAAAAGGCTTATGCTTATGTAAAAGAAATGCTTGCATTGCCTAAAAATAATTCTCAATAATCTTTCTTTCATTTAAAGAGTTCTTTTTATCAGGTTACATTTGTTATTAAACTTCTCATTAAATGAGATCATTCTTAGCGCTATTTCTTTTACTAACTTCAGCTTGCTTTGCTCAAACTGATAAATATATTCTACTGAAAGCTGATCGTGTTTTTAATGGAGAAAATATGCATACTGGATGGAGTGTTTTAGTAAAGAATAACAAGATCGAAGAAGTTGGAACTATTCAAAATTATCCTGCAAATACACAAGTCATAAACCTCGCGGGAACAACATTATTACCGGGCTTGATAGAAGGGCATTCTCATCTTTTCCTGCATCCATACAACGAAACAAGCTGGAACGACCAGGTACTGAAAGAAAGCCGGGCAGAACGAACTGCGAGAGCCGTTAATCATGCACGGGCAACACTAATGGCAGGCTTTACAACTGTAAGAGATTTAGGAACCGAAGGCGCAATGTATGACGACGCTGGTTTGAAAAAAGCTATTGAAAAAGGCGTTGTACCGGGACCAAGAATGATTGTTGCCACACGTGCCATTGTTGCCAAAGGAACCTACGGACCAAAATCAGAATCACCCGATGTTGAATTACAGCAAGGAGCCGCCGAAGTTGCAGGCATTGAAGACCTAACCAACGAAGTAAGAACACAAATTGGCAAAGGCGCTGATGTTATAAAAATATATGCAGACTATCGCTGGGGTAAAGATGGTGAAGCCTTACCAACCTTTAGTGCAGAAGCTATTGCATGGGCAGTTGCCATTGCAAAAAGCGGCGGTCGTGAAGTGGTTGTACACTCATCAACACCCGAAGGCATGCGCAGGAGTATTATGGCAGGTGTTTCAACCATTGAGCATGGAGATGATGGTACAGCAGAAGTATTTAAGCTGATGAAAGAAAAGAATGTTGCACTGTGTCCCACCCTTGCAGCCGGAGATGCAATTGCACAATATGGAGGTTGGAAAAAAGGCGTAGATGCCGAACCTGAAAAAATCAGTAATAAGCGAAAAACTTTTAACCTCGCATTACAAAACGGAGTAACCATTTGTATGGGCGGAGATGTAGGCGTGTTTGCTCATGGAGATAATGCAAGAGAAATGGAACTGATGGTTGATTATGGAATGAAGCCAATAGATGTATTACGTTCGGCAACCAAAGTAAATGCTGATGTATTTGGTTATGCAAACAAAATAGGCCGGTTACAAAAAGGATTATTTGCAGATATTATAGCAGTTGAAGGAAATCCAACAGATGCTATTAGTAACGTTCGTAAAGTAGTTTTTGTAATGAAGAATGGTGTGATTTATAAGACTTCTTTAGGTGATAGTAAGTAGTGACCGTTGTGCTGAAATGAATTATGGATGACGGAAAAATTAAAGGTCAGGCTGAGGTATTCCTTTTTGCGTAAAGTTTTTTAGCCCTCTATAGATGTTTTCATCGAGGAGTATAATTCAGCTAATATTTTACCAGTCATTTTTCGTACATAGGTAATTGCAAAACATTTATTCTTGACAGAAATGGAATAGTACTAAAACCACCGGCTGCGCCGGTGGTTTTTATTTTAACATTTGCTCCAAAGAATCTAAGAATATATCGCTTAACCCGATAACAAAAGTTTAACCCTCTATTTTTTCCTTTGCAAGTTTTAAAGCTATCTTCAGTTGATCTTTTGTTGTAAGGTTAGTATTATCAAGAACCACTGCATCCTTAGCCTTTCGTAAAGGGCTGAATTCGCGGTTACTGTCAATGTAATCCCGCATCTCAAGGTTTGCTTTTACTTCATCAATAGTTATATTAGGGTTTTTTTCAAGCATCTCTCTAAACCTTCTTTCAACCCGTATAGACGGATCGGCAGTTAAAAAAATCTTCAGTTCGGCTTTGGGGAAAACCGTTGAACCAATATCACGTCCATCCATTACAATACCTTTTCCCTTGCCCATTTTTCGTTGTTCTGCTATGGCAAACTCGCGTACTTCTTTTACAGCAGCCACTTCACTCACATTTTCAGCTACCAGCATATCGCGTATCAGCCATTCTACATTCTCATCATTTAAATGCATTTCGCAACTGGCATTTTCTTTTTTATAGCTAAAATCAAGCGTAATGTTTGCAATGGCATTTATTACTTCAGAAGAATTAGTCCAGTCAATATGGTTTCTTAAAAAGTATAAAGTTATAGCACGGTACATAGCGCCACTGTCTATAAACACATAATCAAGTTCGGCAGCTAAAGCTTTTGCAAGCGTACTTTTTCCGCAGGATGAATAGCCGTCTATAGTAATTATGATCTTTTTCATGCAGCGGTTGCAATAATTGCTACTGCAAATGTGTAAACAAATAGCTGAAAAAAAAAGTATTAGAGAGGGTATTTGCTTTTTTACGTGATAGTGATTTATGGCAAATGCCTTTTAAAGCTTTTTGCCTGAATACAATTAATGTAAGTTACAAAACAAAAAGAGCCACCCTTTCTGGTAGCTCTTTTTAAAAATATTCCGGATATTACTATGCTTTACTTTCCTCTTTCTCTTCTACACCTTTGAGGCTAAAAACAATTTTTGCGTTGTCTTTATCTAAATCTGCCACTAATACATCCCCGTTCTTAACATTCATGCTTAAAATTTCTTCCGCTAAAGGATCTTCAAGATACTTTTGAATAGCACGGTGCAATGGTCTTGCTCCAAACTGAACGTCGTATCCTTTATCAGCTATAAAGTCTTTAGCTTCTGTAGTTATCTCAAGGCTGAAGCCGAGTGTTGACAAACGTTTCATCACTCCTTTCATCAGTATGTCAATGATCTCAAAAATGTTTTCTTTACTAAGAGAATTGAATATCACTACATCATCAATCCTGTTTAAAAATTCGGGCGAGAAAGTACGTTTCAAAGCTTTCTCAATTACCGCTTTGTTATTTTCCTCAGCATTCTGAACACGGCTTGCAGTTGCAAATCCCACTCCTTCACCAAAATCCTTCAACTGGCGTGCGCCGATGTTTGAGGTCATGATGATCAGCGTATTTTTAAAATCAATTCTTCTGCCTAATCCATCTGTTAACTGTCCGTCATCTAATACCTGCAGAAGAATATTGTAAATATCGGGATGGGCTTTTTCAATCTCATCCAACAAAACAACACTGTAAGGTTTACGGCGAACTTTCTCAGTTAACTGACCGCCTTCTTCGTAACCAACATAGCCCGGAGGGGCACCAACAAGGCGACTTACAGTAAACTTCTCCATGTATTCACTCATGTCAATGCGGATGAGCGCATCTTCACTATCAAACATGTAACGGGCTAAGGCACGTGCAAGCTCAGTTTTACCAACACCGGTAGGACCTAAGAAAATAAAAGTACCAATGGGTTTTTTAGGGTCTTTCAATCCCACACGATTACGTTGGATTGCTTTGGTAACTTTTTCAATTGCCTGCGGCTGACCCACAACCATTGCCTTCATATCCTCACCCATTCTGCGAAGCTTCTGTGTTTCTGCTTCAACCATACGTTTAACAGGGATGCCTGTCATCATGCTTACCACTTCGGCTATTGCTTCTTCATTTATGGGGTAACGCTTGTTCTTGCTTTCTTCTTCCCAATTTGTTTTAGCTTTTTCCAAAGCTTCGCCTAAACGTTTCTCTGTATCCCGTAAAGCTGCAGCTTCTTCAAAGCGTTGACTTTTTACCACCTTATTTTTCTCAAGCTTAATATCTTCGATCTTCTTCTCTAATTCTAAAATTTCCTGGGGCACATTAATGTTCTTTAGGTGAACACGTGCACCAACTTCATCCAATACATCAATGGCTTTGTCGGGCAATAAACGATCGGTCATATACCTGTCGCTAAGTTTAACACAAGCATCAATGGCATCTTCAGAATAAGATACACTGTGGTAATCCTCGTACTTACTTTGGATGTTGGTTAAAATCTGAATAGTCTCATCTACAGTTGGAGGATCTACCATTACCTTTTGGAAACGGCGGTCTAATGCACCATCTTTTTCAATGTACATCCTGTACTCATCCAAAGTAGAAGCGCCGATGCATTGCAGTTCTCCCCTTGCAAGAGCGGGTTTAAAAATGTTGCTGGCATCTAATGAGCCACTTGCACCACCAGCCCCAACAATGGTGTGGATCTCATCAATAAACAGGATGACATCCCTGTTCTTTTCCAGTTCGTTCATAATGGCTTTCATCCTTTCCTCGAACTGGCCACGATATTTGGTACCTGCCACAAGAGCAGCAAGATCAAGACTTATCACTCTTTTGTCGAACAATACACGGCTCACCTTACGTTGAACGATTCGCAAAGCCAAACCTTCTACAATTGCAGTTTTACCTACGCCAGGCTCACCAATTAAAATTGGGTTGTTCTTTTTACGGCGACTTAATATCTGGCTCACCCGCTCGATTTCTTTTTCGCGGCCAACTATCGGGTCTAAAGAACCACTTTCAGCTAACTTGGTAATGTCTCTGCCAAAATTATCTAAAACCGGTGTTTTGCTTTTTGCATTGCTTTGTTGCTTGCTCTTCTGTTGAGAAGAATAGCCTCTTCTTTCATCATCAAAATCATCGTCGTTGTCTTCGGTGTATTCGCTTCTGGGGTCGCTGCTGCGCACCATACCTAATTCATTTCTAAAAATATCGTAGTCCACGTCAAACTGATTTAAGATTTGAGTTGCAATATTCTCTTTATTTTTTAAAATGGAAAGCATAAGATGCTCAGTTTCTACAAGCGGGCTTTTTAAAGCCTTAGCTTCTAAAACGGTTACACGTATTACTTTTTCGGCTTGCTTTGTTAATGGAAGGCTGTTGATGTTTGCAATGTTCTTACCTGTTTTATCTTTAACTGCCAGCTCAACTTCTTTGCGAAGCTCGTACAGGTCCACATTTAAAGTTTTTAAAATGCGGATAGCTGTATTTTCTCCTTCCCGTATTAAGCCGAGCAGCAAGTGCTCAGTACCAATAAAATCATTACCCAACCTTAAAGCTTCCTCCCTGCTGAACGAAATGATCTCCTTTACCTGGGCTGAAAAATTATTATCCATATAGTTTAAATTGCGTTGATACAATAATAACGAATATTTTTGAAGCCTGATTGCGAGTATTTATGCACACTTGTTAATCAAACTTTAAACATAAAGCTATGAAGGTCAAAATTGATACCAAAGAAAAATTTCATGTTATAACGTTAACCGACCCTCATTTGTCTGCCAATATAACAGCCGAACTTACCCAATTAGTTACGGAATTTCTACATCAAAAGATTAGCAATGTAGTTTTGAAGTTGAACAACATTACCTCTATTGAAGACGAGGCTGCACGCCAAATTGCTGCTTTGCAACAGAACATTTATGAAAATAATGCTTCGTTTGTTATTTGCGAACTGCAACCGGAAGTTGACGAAAAACTTGACCAACTCGAATTATCGGAAATGATGAATATAACACCAACCGAGAGCGAAGCCTGGGATATAGTTCAGATGGAAGAAATTGAAAGGGAACTATTAAGTGATGAGAGTGTTGGATTTCCCAGTCATGGAGAGGAAGTTTGAATGATTTTTAAAAATTAAACTGGATGTCGCAAGGGCTGTTTTCTCGTATTTAAAAGATTGTATGCAACAGGAATTATATTTTCCAATCTCTGCTTCTGTATAGAACGAGAAAATATAAATCGGAGATGTACGATAAATAATCATTGGGTTTATGGTAACCACTGGAAAAGATTTTATTGCTCACTTACAAGAACATTGCGCCGCCCAAAAAGCTCGTAAATTTTTATTAGCTGTTAGCGGCGGTGTTGATAGTGTAGTATTGTGCGATCTGTGTTATAAAGCCGGTCTTGATTTTATTATTGCACATTGCAATTTTCAATTGAGAGGGGAGGAGAGTGGGCGGGATGAATTGTTTGTAAAAAGTTTGGGTGAAGCGTATGGAAAGGAAGTGTTTGTAAAGAAGTTTGAAACGGCCGCTTATGCATCAGATAAAAAAGTTTCTACACAGGTAGCAGCACGTGATCTTCGTTATGAGTGGTTTAGAATACTTGCGTTTGATGAAAAGAGAGCAGACCTCATTGTAACTGCTCATCATGCTGATGATAATATTGAGACAGTTGTAATGAACTTTTTCAGAGGCACAGGCTTAAAGGGCCTGATAGGGATGGATATTGAGTACTTAGAAATATTTCGCCCGCTTTTACCGTTTCGTAAACGGGAGATCATAGAATATGCGAAGCAGAATAACCTGAAGTTTGTCGAAGACTCTTCAAATGCTTCTAATAAATATACGCGCAACTATTTTAGGAACGAGTTGCTTCCTGCTGTTCAAAAAGTGTTTCCGCAGGCTGAAGAAAACATCCTTAAAAATATTGAACGTTTAAGAGAGGTTGAACAGGTTTATGATCAGGCGATCAAGCAACATAAAAAAAGATTGATCGAACCGAAAGGGAATGAAGAACACATCCCCATACTAAAACTTACAAAAACACCTTCTTATAAAATTATTCTTTGGGAAATTATTAAAGAAAAACATTTTACTGCAGGTCAGTTAGATGAAGTGATTAAGTTACTGGACAGCGATAACGGCAGCTATATCGAGTCAGAATTTTACAGGATCATTAAAAACCGGAAATGGATTATTATAGCTCCTAAAAATGCTGACGAAGCAAGTAATCATTTTATAATTGATGCCGATACAAAAAAAATACAATTTAATAATCAACAGTTGATATTTGAAACAATCAACGCTCCGCATTTTAAAATTTCTCCTTTAGCAAATATTGCCTGTTTAGATGCTAAGGGTTTAGTGTATCCTTTACTGTTGCGTAAATCGAAACAAGGCGATTATTTTTATCCTTTAGGTATGAGGAAGAAAAAGAAACTCAGCCGTTTTTTAATTGATCAAAAGTTGTCGAAAACTGAAAAGGAAAAGGTTTGGGTGCTGGAGTCAAATAAAAAGATTTTATGGGTAGTTGGATATAGAATTGACGACCGTTTTAAAATACAACCTGGCACTCAAAAAGTTTTGAAAATATTAATAGTATCTTACGCTACTGCAATACTATACTTACTATCACTGCTACCTGCCCTCTCTCTCCTCCCTTTAGGGCCGGGGCTTCGGGGCTCACTCAACTATTATTCTCCTTGTTTCAATTGTTTCTAAAGTAACTATTTTTAAAAAGTACACACCTTTACTAAGTGATTGTACATTGATGAATGTATTGTTTACGCCTGCTGCCAGCTTTATAAAATTTGTTATTAATGTCTTTCCTGAAATATCAGTAACTAAAATGTTAGCATCTTCTGTTTTACTGCTTTCTATCTGCATATTTAATCTTCCTTTTGCAGGAAGAGGATAAACACTTACATAAAAACTACCGCTGTTATTCACTATCCTTACGTTACTATATGCAGAATGCCCGTCTTTATCAATCATCTTAAGGCGATAATAGTTAACACCAGTAAAAGGCTTATCATCAGTAAAAGTATATTTACTTAAACCTGTATTCATGCTGCCAATGCTGCTATAATCTTTACCGTTCTGGCTTCTTTCTATTTCAAACCTGTCAACGTTTATTTCTTGTGCGGTCTGCCATTGCAAAAGGTTGTTTTTCCCATCTTTTATTGCAGAAAAGCTTAGTAATTTTAAAGGCAGTACAGTCATACTGTAGCGAGCTAATGCAATACTATATTTATTATTACTGCTGCCCGCCTGACCAGCTAAAACTATTTTACCATCCACTTGTAGGGCCGAAGCAAAAGCCTGATCCCGAAAACCTGCAAAATCAGTTGTATCAATGCCATTGTTACCAAAAGTACTATCAAGCTTGCCATTTGTTTGATATCTTGTTACCACAAAATTTTCAGTCCTGTAAAAAGTGTATCCCGAAACTATAAGCTTTCCGCCTGCTTCTACAATTAAATCAGTAGCAATGGCCGGCATAGTATCGATGGGTGTGAATACTTTACCACCTATACCAAAAGAACCGTCTAATGAACCGTTAGGAAGATATCTTGCTAACTCAAACCTTCCTCCACCTGAATTGCCAGCTAATACGATTGAACCATCTGCC
>JAABUN010008367.1_pt1 | contig 10610 bp, 8 predicted proteins | sample 5559311 | NCBI WGS metagenome assembly JAABUN01 (sample SAMN10711877, study PRJNA513370) | rock metagenome | isolation source: Antarctica rocks | place: Antarctica: Victoria Land, Siegfried Peak sud
CCAGAAGCCTGATGCGGGGACGAGCAGGATCCCCCAGACGGCGATTCCCAGTAGTAGCCACGGCAGGACACGCGGCAGTGTCCCGACCCGTTGCTCGACCCAGATGACGATGGCGCTCAGCACGACCCGCGACAGCCCGGTGGTCAGATACCAGAAGCCGGCACTGCGCAAGGCCACGGAGCCGGGGTCGGCCTCGACCGAGGCGATGACACCGGCGTCGAGGATGCTTCGGAGGGCGTCGCCGTAGAACAACGGCGCTCCGGCAAGATGCAGAGCCGCGATGACGGCCAACACCATGCCGGTCCACGGCCGGCAACGGCTTCGGTCCCGTGCCCCGGGATTGCGGTGGGTAGTTACGGGGGTCATGATCATGACTCCTCGGTCAAGGGTAAGCCAGGGTACGGGCCCGGCAGATCTGACTCTGAAACGTAACATACGGTATGGTACGTTTCCGGGATGCGACGCGAACGCTGGCTGGAGGAGGGGCTCGCGATGCTGAGCGAGCTGGGGATCAACGGGGTGCGCATTGACCGGCTGGCCGAGCGGCTGGAGCTGAGCAAGGGATCGTTCTACCACCACTTCGCAGGTATGGCGGGGTACCGGCTTGCGCTGCTTGACCACTTTGAGCGCCGGTTCACCACCTGCTACATCGACGCGGTGGAGGCCGAGGTCTGGCCGAGCTCTCGTGCCAAGCTGGACCAGCTGATGCGGTTGGTCTCGGCCGATGTGAGCGCGGCGGGAGATGTGGGCTTGGAGATCGGGATGCGGGCCTGGGCGGCGGTCGACGATGATGCCCGGGCCACCCTCGAGCGAGTCGACGGGCGCCGCATCGACTACCTCGCCGGACTGCTGGCCGACCTCAACCCGGGCAGCGGCGACAGCCTGCTGCTCAGTCGGGCGCTGTACCTCACTCTGGTCGGGGCGCGGCACGTCGTCCCTCCCGTGCCGCTGGCCGAGGTGGCCGACATCTTCGACCGGCTGATCGGCGTGATGGAGAACGACACCTCCGTAAGACCCGGACGGAGGCGGCGGGCTTGAGGCGTCGACTGGCTGAACGTGGTCTCCCTCCCGTTCAAGAGCCGCATCACACGTGTCAATGGAAGGATCGGGCCCATCGCCAGTGACGCGGAGACCGTTCTTTCGTGGCGGGGTGCGGCTGGACTGTCGGTTGTCGTGGTCGGAGCCGGCATTGGCGGACTGACGGCGGCTTTGTTGCTGTCCCGGATCGGCGCTGCGGTAACGGTCCTGGAGCGAGAAAGGCAGCCCGATGAACTGGGCAGCTGGCCTGTTGCAGCCCAACGGCCTCGCGGTATTGGACGGTCTCGGGCTGACATCACAGGTGGCCTCACTCGGTCGCCGGTCGTTCCGGGCGGATATCAGGAACGCCAACGCACGTCTGCTCAGCGGCCAGACCTTTCCGGACCTCGGCGAGGGCTTCGACTCATGCGTGGGAATACTGCGCCAAGACCTGCACCGAGTGTTGCTCGCCGCGATCCGGACCGAGCCGAGTATCGAGCTACGCGCCGGGGCGAAGGTCTGTGCGGCGGGACCTGACGGCGTCGTTGAGATAGAACCAGGGGTGCAACTCGCTCCGGCGGAGGTGGTGGTAGGCGCGGACGGTGTTGGGTCGGGGGTCCGGTCCGGCGGTAACTTCGGCGCCCGGGTGAGTGATCGGCGCACCGTTTACGTGCGGGGCTTAGTACCAGCAGACGGCTCGGAAACGTTCGTGGAGTACTGGACCTCGCTCGGGGCCTTCGGATCGGCGCCGGTCGCCGCGGGGGTCACCTACTTCTACCTGGGGGGCTACCGGCGGGGCCCGGCGGAGGCGGTGGCCGGTCATGATCTGGTGTCGCTGCGTGAGAGCTGGCGTCGGGCGCTGCCAGCGGCTGGCGCAGTGCTGGACCGGGTCGCCTCTTTCGACGACTTGATCATCAGCGGGGTCCGGAGCGTCCGCTGCCGAACGTGGGTGGACGGCCGACTTGTGCTGCTCGGGGACGCTGCGCACGCTATGGCACCGAACGCGGGCCAAGGCGCCAACAGCGCGATGGTCGATGCGGTGGCTTTGGCCTCGGAGTTGGCGGCCGCCAGCTCCGTGACCGCCGGCCTCCGCGGGTACGAAGTCCGGCGTCGACCGGCGGTGGGCCGGGTGCAGCGGGTGGCCGATGTCTTGGCCGTCGTCAGCGGACTTCATGATGGACCCCTGGCCGTCGGTCGCGACATCGCCTTGAGGACAGCAAACAGAGTCCCCGGAGTGACCCATCGACAGTGGCGCAGCGCCCAGCAAGAACATCCGTTGGCCATCTGTGCATGCATACGGCGGATGCGTCGGCCGCAAGACGAGGGCCGGTCAGGTCCGGCGGGAGCGACGCCACTCCTACCGTGACGCCCTACACCGACTGCTGCGGTCGCCGAAGACCGGTCAGGAGAGGGCGCTTCGTCGTTGCGGCCGTTGTCTTTGTGGGTTGCCGGGCCACCAGAATCGCGATCCGGTCAGCGCGGCAAGGGCCGGTACGAGGAGGGTCCGGACGAGGAGGGTATCCAGAAGGACGCCGACGCCGACGATGACGCCGAGCTGGGTGAGAGCGATCACCGGAAGCACGCCAAGGACAGCGAAGACGGCGGCGAGGAGAATCCCGGCGCTGGTGATGACGCCGCCGGTGACCGACAAGGCGTTGACCATGGCGTCCGCGGTGGGAAGGGTTTGTGCTTCTTCGCGGGCGCGGGTGGTGAGGAAGATGTTGTAGTCGACGCCAAGCGCGACCAGAAACAGGAAGCTCAGCAGCGGGATGCCGAGGTCAAGCGCTGAGAAGGACGTGAACCGGTCGAAGATCACCCAGCTCAACCCGATACTGGCGCCGAACGACAAGACGACGGTGACGATCAACAACACGGCGGCCACGAGCGAGCGCAGCACCAGAAGCAGAATCACCACCACAACCCCCAGGATGAGGGGACCGATCAGCTTTTGGTCCGCTGCCGCCGCCTGCCGGCCGTCGATGTCCAATGCCTCGCTGCCACCGACCAGAGCTTGACCGTCCGACGCCGCAGCCACACTTTGGCGCAGCGCGCGGATGGTGGCGAAACTTGCGGACGTCCCGGGTGCCGCCTCGATCACAGCGTCGAGCTGCACGATCTGGTCGGTGGCCTCACCTGGGGTGACACTGCTGACGCCGGCGACGGTTTGAGCTGCTGCCGTCACCCGAGTCAGGTCCTCAGGGGGGACGAGGATGACGGCCGGGTCAGTGACACCGGCCGAGAACGCCTTGGCTAGGTTCTCTTGACCGATCACCGACTCGGGTTTGGTGGTGAACTGCTCAGTCTGTGCCAGCCCGACCTTGATACCGAGCGTGCCCGACGCCAGGACCGTCAGCAGAACCACCGCCCCTCCCGCCACGACGGCCGGTCGTCGGACCACGGCCCGGCCCGCTTGAGCCCACACTCCGGACCGAGCCGGGTCGGGTTGCCTGAGGTGCGGGACGAACGGCCAGAACAGCCGCCGCCCGAACAGCACCAGTGCGGCCGGTAACACCAGCAAGGCGTACACCACCGCGGTGACGATTCCGATCGCGCCCGCATAGCCGAGGCTCCGGTTCCCCGGCGTCTGGGCGAAGCCCAACGTGAGTAGGGCCAACGTGACGGTGCCTGAGCTGGCCAGGATGGCTGGCGCGGCCTGCCTGAGGGCGGCGGCCATCGCCGTGTGCCGGTCGTCATAGTTTCTCAGTTCTTCTCGGTAGCGGGCGATGAGCAACAGGGCGTAGTTCGTTCCGGCGCCGAACACGAGCACCGACACGATCCCGGTAGTCGCATCGTCCACGCTGAGGTTGGTCACCTTCGTGGCCAACGCGATCGCTTGCGCGGCGACCCTGTCCGCAACCCCAACCACGGTCAAGGGAACTAGCCACAGCCACGGGCTGCGATAGGTGATCAGCAGTAGAAGCGCGACCACGCTGGCAGTGGTGATCAGCAACGTGATGTTGGCCCCTTCGAACGCGGCTGCGATATCGACGGCAAACGCGGGACCGCCCGTCACCTGGGCCGTCAGACTGATCGGTAGCGTGTCCCTGACGGTGGTCCGCACATCCTGCACACGCGAACGTGAGTCCTCGTCGGAGAGATTGGCTGCCAGTGGAACGACGAGCAGGGCGGTAGTGCCGTCTTTGGAGACGTCAGGTGGCGGCACCTGCCCGCCCTGGGCGTAGCGGCCCAACTGCTTCGTCAACGCGATGATACGGTCCTGATCGGCGTCGGTCAGCTGGCCCGTCCCTGCATTGACTACCACGAAAACCGGTTCCACCTGACTACTGGGTAGCGTCTGCTGCAAATCCACCACCCGGGTGGAGTCAGCAGCTGCCGGCAGTCCCGCCGTTGGTGACGTGGAGACCGTCGCGGTTCCTACGGCGAACAGTGCGATCGCCGAGACGGCGACGGCAACTGCCATGGTGGTCCACTTCGCGGGTCGGCTAGCTGGGCGTGCCACGATGTCGATCGCCGAGAAAGTCTTTAGCTTATCGAAAGGTTCCATGGTCGAAAGAGTAGGATGTGCTGCAGCATCAGACAAGAGGAGGGTTTAGCCGTGTCCGACGCTGGGATCCACCAAGCGGTGTCGGACGCTCTGCGGACGTTCTCTGTGGAGATGGAGCAGTACATTCACGCCGCGTGTGAAGCCGCAGCGCTACACCGCACTGACCTCAGCGCTTTGTCCCATGCCATGGACGCCACCCATACTGGAGCCCGCCTCACCCCAGGGGAGTTGGCTAGCCGGATGAGCCTCAGCCCGTCCGCCACCACTTCCCTACTCGACCGTCTGGAGACAGCCGGACACATCGTCCGCAGCCGCGACAGCGCCGACCGACGAGTGGTCACGGTCACCATCACCGAAAAGGCCGAGCAGACCGGCTACCGGGCCTTTGTTCCTCTCGCGCGAGCCTTCGAGGGCGTGATGACCCCCTACACGGAAACGGAGCTAGCTACGATTTTGGGGTTTTTGGAGCAGATTGGTGCGGCCATCCGCGACACCCGGCCCGCATCAGCGTCGAGATCCCACCGCGAGGTGTTATGAGGTCCTTGGCTCCACGGAGGTAAGGCGTCCGCCAGGACGGCACACGGCGGAGCAGTGCGGGCGGGTTAGGGATCGAGTTCTAGTGCTGGCCCTCCCCCTCGCCGCCGTAAGCCGTCCGGCGACCGGCTCCACAAGGCACAGGCCCTGTTGCGACTCTATGTCGATCACTGCCATCGAACACTCAGCATGGGCCCGGCTCATCTTTCTAGGCGCCCTCGGCTACGGCTGTGGACGTGGCGACGCGCCAACAAGAACCTCGGCGGAGCACGAATAATTATCCCTTTTCGGCGCCTTCGTTGGCTCCTCGGACGAAGTGGCGCTGGAAGGCGAAGAAGAGGAGGGCCACCGGGATGGTGGTCAGCAGCGCGGCGCCCATTTTGAGCGGGAACTGCGAGCCCGCTCCCAGTTCGCCGCTGGTCAAGCTGGCGAGGCCGGTCACCATGGTCTTGTATTGAGGGCTTTGGGTGGTGACCAGGAAATGGCTGAACTCGTTCCACGATCCCTGGAACGACAGGATCGTCAAGGTGATCAGGGCTGGGCGCGCCATGGGCAGCACCACGGACCAGAAGGTACGGAAGACGCTGGCGCCGTCGACGCGGGCCGCCTCTTCGATCGAGATGGGTACGGAGTCGAAGAACTGTTTCATGATGAAGATTCCGGCGGCGTCGACCAGCAGCGGCAAGATCATGGCCTGGTAGGTGTCGAAGATGCCGAGGTAGGTCACGATCAAGAACTTGGGTACCAGTAGCGCGACGCCGGGAACACTCATCACGGCCAGCATCGCGGCGAACAGGAAGGCCCGACCCCGGAAGCGTAGCCGTGACAGGGCATAGCCGGCGAGGCTGTCGAAGAAGACGCGGGAGGCGGTCACGACCAACGTCACGAGCACCGAGTTGCCGAGCCAGGTGCCGATGGGGACGGGTGAGTCGGAGGTGAGGCCGAACATTCGTCGCCAGGCGGTGGCGTCGAAGGGGTTGGGAATGAGCGACAGCGGATTGGCGGTGGCCTGTTCGTCAGATTTGATCGAGGTGGCGATCTGGATCAGGAACGGGTACAGATAGATGATCGCGAACACGATCAGTACGGCGTAGCCGGCGAACTTCTTCAGGTTTCGCGGCCCTGCCCGCCCGTCGGACCCGTTGCTTTGGACGCCACTCTGCTCTGTGGTCGTGGCTGAGGTGGTGGTGGCTGTGCTCATGAATCCTCGCCGTCTGTGCTCGAAGTGGTGAGTTTCGCCGATCCGATGGGCACGCGCGCCTGCTGCTGTCCCGCCAGCGCCGCCGCCGTGGCCTTGCGGACCCGGCGGGGCACTCGATCCTCGTCCATGTAGCGGCGCTGCAACCGGGTCAGCACCACGATGATGACGAACACAATGAACGCCATCGCCGCCCCGGTGCCGAACGCGTTAGACCTGAAGCTCTGGTTGTAGGACAGGAAGGCGGGGGTCATGGTCGTTCCGTCCGGCGCCCCCTTGCCCATCACATAGATCTGGTCAAACACCTGCCACGTCCCAATGAGCCCGAGCGTGACCACGAGGAACAACGCGGGACGCAGCATCGGGATGGTCACTAGCCGCAACTTCTGCCACGGGGATACCCCGTCAATCGCCGCCGCTTCATCCACTTCCACCGGCAGGTCCTGCAAAGCGGCCAAGAACATAAGCATGAAGGTGCCGCTCGTGGTCCACACGGCCAGGATGATGATGACGCACATCGCCACGGACGGCCCTGACAGCCATTCCCACAGCGAGCGGCCGAAGATCTGCCCCTGCGCCCACGAGGGATTGTCGAGGCCGAACACCCCGAGGAACAGGTGCAGCAATCCCCGGGAGTCACTGAACCACTGCGGGCCGTTGATGCCGAAGAGCTTCAACAGCCCGTTGACGGCGCCGGTATTTGAGAACAGGAACAAGAACACCGTCGAGATGGCGATCGAACTTGTCACCGACGGGAAGTAGAACGCGGTGCGAAAGAAGCCCTTGCCCTTCAGCAGCTTGTTGTTCACGACGAGCGCCAGGAACAGCGAAGTCGCCGTCTGCAGCGGGACGACGAAAAGCACATAGAAGAACGTGTTGCCCAGCGACTGCATGAAAGTGGACCGCGTGAGCCCCTCTTGCAGGAAAAGCGAGGTGTAGTTCTTCGCGCCAACGAACGCCGCGTTAGGACCGCCGCCGAACGGGTCGACGTTTCCCGTCCAGTTGGTCAGACTGACCCAAAACGCCATCACGATGGGAATGAACAAGAACACACCCAAAATGATGATCATGGGTGCCGTGAAGATCCAGCCCGCCAGGCTGTCCCCTCGACGGATGATGCTCTTCTTACGGCTCATGTCGTCTCCTTACTCTAGTCCTTGGACCGCGGGGTACCTGGCGCCCGCCCCCGCCGGCCCTCCTAAGAGGGTCCGTCGGCTACCCGCCGAGGGCAGCGGTGCCGTTCTTCTGCAGCGCAGCGAGTATCGCGGCAGGGTCGCCCTTCTTACCCAAGGTGGCGAGCTTGGAGTTGAAGTCGGTCATCACCGGGTCGAAACCGGGCAGGTTGACCGGGCCTTGTCCGTATTCGCCGCCAGCGGCGAAGGCGGCGTCGTCGGGATAGGTTTCGGCGAACTTCTTCGCGCCTTCGACGGTCGAAGGCATCACTCCGTACGCCTTGGCGAAAGCCATCTGCTGATCAACGCTGATCAGCGACTTGACCAGATCGACGGCCTGGCTCTGCTGGGTGCTCTTGGCGGCTATGCCCCAGCAGTTGCTGAACAGCAACGTGCCTTTTCCACCGGGACCGGCCGGAAGCTCCACGACCTTGGTTTTGATCTTGGGGAAGTCCTTCGTCAGGGCACCACGAATCCAGTTGCCCTCGATGGTCATGGCCCCGATACCTTTGCCGAGCGCTTCCCCGCCCCATCCGGCCGCCGGGCTGGTGTCGGTATTGAACTTGAGTGACCCCTCCGACATCATCTTCTTCACCTGCTGAAGGCCGGCGAGGGCCTCCGGGCTGTCGGCCGTTACCTTGGTGCCATCCTCGGACACCACCCAGCCACCCGCCTGCTTGATGAAGGCGCCGGACCGGTTGATGTCATTGCCGATCACCAGCCCCGTGACCTTTCCAGTCGTGAGCTTCTTAGCGACTGTCTCGAGGCCGGCCCAATCCTTCGGAACATCCGCGTCGGTCAGTCCGGCCTTGGTCCACATATCGGTGTTGATGATGAGGGCCAAGGTCGAATAGTCCTTCGGGGCGCATTGCAGCTGATCCTTGTAGGTGAAGGTCTGGGTGAGGGCCGGCAGGAAGTTCGCATCCTTGACCTGGTCGCCATAGGCGAAGAGGTTGCCCACTTTGGCGAAGTCACCGATCCGCGAGGCGTCGGTGTAGAACACGTCCGGTGGGTTGCCACCGGCGAACCCTTGGCCCAGCTGCTGGGGAAGGTCCGAGGCCACGATCACCTCAGCGGTATTGCCGGACTTCGTCGCCCAGGCCTTGGCGGCTTCCTTGACGGCGTTCGTCTCAGCGTCACCCGAACTACCGATCATGATCTTCAGATTGGCCTTGCCGCTGGCCTGGGAGGGGCCGCTGGAACTGCCGAAACCTCCTCCCCCACCGCATGCCGTGAGGACCATCAATCCAGCGGTGCAAGCGGTCAGCGCCATCAACTTACGACGTGATCGGTACGAGCTCATCTACTACCTCCAGGTGATGCGCGGACCGGCCGCGCGGTTTGGTTATTCCTGAGATGGGACGCTGTGGTACGCGCGCGCGCTGCGAGCTGCTGCGGGCCACGACGGCGGGATCAAGAACGAGTCCTGGTCCGCGGCCCGCTTTCCCGTTCCCAGCTGCCATCGCCATGTCGAGGACGGCCGCGGCGATCGCGGTCAGAGGCTGCCGGACACTGCTGATGCCCAAAGCCTGAGCGATATCGGTGTCGTCGAAACCCAGCAGGCCAAAGTCCATACCAACCGCAAGCTGCCGGTCATGCAGCACGGTGTACACGCCAAGCGCGAGAGTGTCTGAGGCACAAACAACGGCGCCGCCCACACCCAGACGCTCGACCAGCGGCGCCACAGCTATCGCCGCGGCGTTAACGTCTTGGAGACTGTAGGCCTGCAAGGTGGCATCCGCGACTCCAGACTCAGCACTGGCGGCCAGCCAACCCGCCCGGCGCTCGTCGCCCACGGGAGATCCCTCCGGCCAGCCGAGGAAACCAATGCGCTGGTAGCCCTGGCTGACGAGATGGCGTACCGCGCTGCTGGTGCCCGCTGCCCCGTCCACGTCGGCCCAAGCCGTATGAGAGGGGTCGTCCCAGATGCGCCCGAAGGAGGCAAACGGGACGCCTTGCCGGCGTAGCCATTCCGGACGCGGGTCGTCGTGTCCGGTATTGGTCAGGAGAAACCCGTCCACCATGTGGGCGGCGATCAGGTGCTCGTACTCCGCGATGAGGTCTGGTTTGTGGTCGACTGCGAAGGTGATCAAGTGCGTGTCATGACGCCGCGCTGCGATGGCCACCTCGACCAAAAAAGGGTCGAGCACGTTGCCCAAGGTCCGATCTTCGCCCGCATTCAACTGGATACCGAGGGCGTGCGCCCGGCGCCGACGAAGCGAGCGCGCCGCCTGACTCGGGCGAAACTGCAACCGCTCGATCTCCCGGTTCACCCGATTCAACGTGTCCGGAGCGACTCGATGAGGACTGTTGACGGCGTTGCTGACCGTCTGGCGCGACACGCCAGCGGCGGCCGCCACGTCGATGATGGTGGCCCGAGGCTCGCCCCGACCGCCGATCACCTCGCCCCCTCAATGCCAGTTTGAACGTTCATAGTGCCAGCATGTTCCCCCAGTAGCGGGCGTCCTGTCAAGGGTCAATCGGTGCCGTTAGGGTCATCGACGAGCCACCCCTTTGGGGGGCAATCGCGGTGTCGACCGCCACCTACCGTGAATGACGCGTCGCGATGGAGCGACGACGTCCAATTGGCGCAGCGGGCAGCCGAAGCGAAAGGATGTGACCGTTTGGCCCTGGCAGCGTTGGTGCCTTGTTATCTGTGGAAAGTGATGTTTCACCCAGCACTGGAGGCCGCATGACCACCAAATCCGCACCGCCGGATCTGTTCCAACCGTTGCTGCACGACCTGGTGACGACCTTCGCCGCGCCGACCCAAGTCCTCTCCGACCGCACCGGCGATATCGTCAACTCAGCCTCCGGACCGGGCGCACAGGGCATCATCCACGCCGACGTGCGCGTGGTGAGCTACCTGCGGGTACACGTCGACGGCCGTTCCGGAGAGCACATCGCCACCGCGATGGGATCAAGCTCCGCCCGGTTCACCAGCCTGCTCCGTCAGGTAGCATCCGCGGTAACCAGCGAGGCCGATCCGCAGCTCCGTCTGGACCGGCAACGAACCGTGGCCGCCGGTCTGGTCGGCGAGCAGCTGACGGTGACCTCGGTCCTTGCCCGCGACGTACAGCTTGTGTTACAGGTCAGCTTCGGCAGCGACTTCGCCGCCGTGGAGGACATCAAGGCAGGCGCTGGAAGCCAGCCGAAGCCCTTCGCGGTCCGCGGTGAGGACTAC
>JAABUN010008368.1_pt1 | contig 10610 bp, 15 predicted proteins | sample 5559311 | NCBI WGS metagenome assembly JAABUN01 (sample SAMN10711877, study PRJNA513370) | rock metagenome | isolation source: Antarctica rocks | place: Antarctica: Victoria Land, Siegfried Peak sud
CGGGCCGGGAGTCGAACAGAGAGCCGTGTGCAGCCTCAGGGATGACCTCGCCTCAGGTCGCTGGGCAGAACGCAACCGCGACCTTGTCGATCTCGACGCCGCAGACCTTGGCCTTCGACTGCTCATCGCGTGAGGCTGGACATCGCGCTACGACTTCGTCGCTGAAGCCACTGGCGCTGTAGAGGTGCCGTTCCGATCGGCCAGCCGGCAGCGCGGGAACCGGGCGGCATTGCCAGTTCGCGGTGCCTGCTCCAAGGCGGTCATGTGTGAACGCCTTCTCTACCGTGCCTGAGGCGACGATGGCGCAGCGGATCAGCCGGGCGTTGCTACCGTCGAGCGCATGACGATCCAACGCATGGAGAACGTGGGCATCGTGGTCGAGGACCTCGCGGCCGCGACGGCGTTCTTCGTCTAGCTCGGACTCAAGGTGCTGGGTGAGGGCCCGGTCGAGGGCGATTGGGTGGACCGTGTGGTGGGGCTCGAGGGCGTCCGCGTGGACGTCGCGATGTTGGAGACTGTGGACGGCCATGGACAGCTCGAGCTGATGAAGTTCCACGCCCCAACGGCCCGGGACGGCGACCGGCACGCGCCGGCGAACACCCTAGGTATCCGCCGTGTCGCATTTGCCGTCGACGACATCGACGCCGCCGTCGCCGGGTTGCAAGCCCGTGGCGCGGAGCTCGTTGGCGAGGTGGAGCGCTACGAAGACAGCTATCGGCTCTGCTACGTCCGCGGCCCGGAGGGGATCATCGTCATGCTTGCGGAGCAGATCGGCTGAGGGCTCCGGGCCGGCCGTCAACCGCCTCGCCAGCGTCCGGACGGTCTGCCCGCCGGCCGGGGGAACCGATCGGTAGTGCCAGTTCTGCCACGTCCGCTCATCGGCATGAGCGGACGCTTCGGTAGCTCGGACCGAGTGGACATAAGACCGGCTCTGCTCCGGAGACACTGCCTCGGCCGGGGCAACACGCTCAGGCCGCCCTTCAGCACCGTCCCGTAAGACCCGCCCGGTGAAATGCCCGATCGGTGCCTCTTGCGGGACGCGGGCCGGAAGGCCGCCCCGCCCTCGAAGCCTCTCCGGGACGACAGCGCGACCTCGAGCCTGAAAGACGATGCGCACACGCGCATTTCCATGACACCGCTTGAAGAGGCCGACTTCGGCACGAGCGTGCGCCCGCCATACGGGGCGGTGCGCCGAGAGGTCAGTCCGAAGGTGGTGCCTGGCACCGACGGGATCGATGCCCCCCAGCCCCGGTGGCCGGACTGGGTCCCCGGGGTTGGGGGGCGGGCAGTTGGCACGCGCCTGTGCCGGCCGGACGCGCCCGCCGCGCTTGCTCATGCAAGCGAGCGAGCAAGCACTAGTCCACGATTGCCGTGCCATTCGCGTGCCACTAGCAGTGGCACGCGGGCGCACTTCCACGGATCGCCGTAGATGACCGCAGGCCGCTGACCTGCACAGACGCACGCGCCTGGACACGTGCAGACGCCGTTCTCGGGTCTTCAAAACTGGTGTGGCCGAGGATCTCGGTCAGGCGGGTTCGATTCCCGTCCGCCTCGCCAACTCTCCTGACTCACGTGTCGGCGGAGGTGCTGGTCAGGTGGTGAGGATCGGACGGCGGTCTGCGGCAAGCCGTTCGAGCAGCGTCACAGCGTGCGCCGGTCCCGGCAGGGCGGCGTACTCGTCCCGGACGCGCTCGGCCGCCTGCCGGTAGCCCGGGTCCGCCAGCACGCCTGACACAGCCTGCGCTATGGACTCCGGCGTGGCCGCCAGCGCGTCGAGCACCCGGGCAACTCCGAGCGCTGCAACGGGCTGCGTTCATCGGTTGGTCGGCACCCATGGGCGCCACCACCAAGGGCAGGCCGTGCGCGAGCGCGCCGATCACGCTGCCCGAGCCGCCGTGGGACACGACCAGGCTGCAGTGGGGCAGGACCGACGACTGAGGGAGGTACCGCTCGATGTGGACGTTGCCCGGTTGGGGACCGAACTCCGCGGGATCGATCTCTTGTCCCACGGTGACGAGCAGGGTGAGGGGCAGGTCACACAGCCCCGCAAGCATCCGGGCGAAGAGGTCTCCGGACTCCAGGTTGAACACGGTGCCGAGCGTTGCGTAGACGGTCGGTGCGCCCTGTGCACCGGCGGCCCACGGCGGGACCGTTTCGTTCTCCGCAGGCCCGGGTCCGAACGAGCGCAGCCCGTGCGCCGTGGCGGGCAGTGGGACGGGGTCACGGAAGCTGGGCGGGACCGGCGACAGGACCAGGTACCGGCTGAGCATCCTCAGGTCTGGATCGGGCGGCAGGTCGTGCTCGGCGCGCAGTCTGTCGAGCGGTTCGGCAATCAGCCCGGGTCGGACGAAGGAGCCCGCCGCGATCACGACCACGGTCGCGTACGGGAGCCCGAGGCGTTCGGCGACGATCATGGCGCCGAAATCCGTCTCGTCGCAGACGAGGAGGTCGGGTCGCCACTCCGCGCAGAGTGCCAGCAATGCCATCCTCCGATCGCGCGCCAGCCAGCCGGCGAAGCCGTCGCGAAGGTCGCGGTCCTCCCGTTCGGGGTCGAGTTGGCGCAACGGGAGCGGTTTCGGTGGACCACGATCCGCGCCGGTGGCAACGAACGTGAAACCCGCGGCCTCAACTGTGCCGGCCATCCGGGGCCGACCGGTGACGGCCACCAGGTGGCCGGCGGCCTGGGCGGCTGTGGCCAGCGGGGCGAGCGGATCGAAGTGGCCGTTGCCACCCGCGAAGCTGAAGAGAACCCGCACCGCGATGACCTCCCACGTGCTCGGGGATGCTGCCAATCTAGGGCGGCTCAGAAGCGATGCGCGCAAGCTCAGCCTCCGTCGCTCGGCCCCCAGATCCCGCTCGCGAACCCACCGCAGCCGGCCGCTGCCAGGATGGCCGCATGGCTGAGGTAGCGACCGCCCACACCGCATGGTTGAGGCCTGAGGAGCTGCAGGCGATCCGGGTGCTGCTCGACGAGGCCTTCGACGGGGATGTCACCGACGACGACTACGAGCACGCTCTCGGCGGCATGCATGCCCTTGTCTGGGAGGGTCCGGAGCTGATCGGGCACGGCTCGGTGGTCATGCGGCGGCTGCTGCACGGCGGGCGGGCGCTGCGCACCGGATACGTGGAGGGAGTCGCTGTCCGCGCGGACCGACGCCGTCGCGGCCACGGCGTGGCGCTGATGGCAACATTGGAGCGGGTGATCCGCGGGGCGTACGAGATTGGAGCACTGGGCGCGTCCGACGAGGCCGCGGACTTCTACGCCGGACGCGGCTGGGACCTGTGGACCGGCACGGCCTCGGTGATCGCGCCCGGCGGGATCGAGCGCACCGCGGCGGAAGAGGGGTGCATCTATGTGCTGCCGGTGAGCGCGGAGTTGACCCCGGACGGCGATCTCGCCTGCGACTGGCGGGGCGGCGACGTCTGGTAGACCGGCGGCCTGGTGATCGCACCGAGCTTAATGCGCCAACATCACTGCCGCGTCGACCTGCGGCGGACGCAGCAGTCGGGAGCAGACGACCGAGGCGAGCATCCAGATCGCCGCATACGCGAAGCCGACCGTGGCCGAGAACGCTGCCCACAGTAGGCCGACTACCACCGAGGAGGCCAGGTCGCCCAAGGACTGGACGAGCCCGAGGACGCCGAAGCCGTTCCCGCGCAGCCGGTCGGGAAGCGTCTGTGCAACCAGGGTCGACTCAGCGGTCTCACCGAGCCCGATGCCGACGCCGGCGAGCAAGAAGCCGAGCAGGAGGATGGGCCAGGCGTGCTGATCCACCGCGAAGAGTCCGTAGCCGAGCACGTACGCCGAGCCAGCCGCGGCGAAGACCACGCGCGGACCGAGTCGGTCGACCAGGTGCCCACCGCCGAGCGCGGCAACGGTGGCGGCGGCGTTGTGGGCGGCGTACAGCAGGATGGCGATCGAAGCGGCGGCTGCCAGGCTTCGGCCGTCGGTGTGCAACAGGCCGGTTGCGCGCAGGATCAGGAACGTGGTGGCTATGTTGCCGAACTCGAACAGAGCCGCCGGGGCCAACGCGCGCACCAAGCCGGCCCGGCGGAGTTCGCCCAGGTTGAGTGACAGCGTCCGACGACCAACGCTGCTCGCGACCGTGCGCCGTGCCTCACGGGCGGCCACCGTTATCGCGAGCGCGGCGAACAGGCCCGGTACGACCGCGAACCAGATGGCGTGCCGGACCCCGACCACGGACACCAGGGCGGCGGCGAGCAATGGGCCGACGATTGCGCCGGCGTTGTCGCCGGTGCGTTCGACTCCGAACGCCCGTCCGTAGGCTCCGCTCGGGACGAGCGAGGTCAGCAGCGTGTCCCGGGCGGGGGACCGGATACCGCGCGAGGCCCAGGCCAGCGCGCGAAGGGCAGCCACCTGCCACACCGTGACAGCGAAGCCGATCGCGCCGGTGGCAAGTGCCGTCCCCAGATAGCCGCCGGTCGCCAGTCGGGCCCGGCGGACGGGGTCGTTGGACAGTGGCCCGCCGGCCAGCTTGCTCAGCCCGACGAGTGCGTCCGACGTGCCTTCGATCGCCCCGAGCGCACCGGGACCGGCGTGCAGCGTGGCGGTCAGGAAGCTCGGCAGCACCGAGGTGGCGATCTCGTGCCCGGCGTCGGAGCAGAAGCTCGCCGCGCCGACGCTGACCACGCCGCGCGAGAGCCAGCCCTGGGCACCGGTGTCCGCCTGCGCCGGCTCCGAGTCGATCTCGGTCACAACAGGGCCAGCCCGAAGCCGGCCGCTCCGGCCGCGAGCCCGACGGCCAGGCTGCCGACGATGTTGCCGACTGACTCCAGGAGCGCCCCGGCCTCGGCGAGCGCGAGCGACTCATAGGCGTACGTCGACCAGGTGGTGAACCCGGAGCAGAAGCCGGCGGAGAGCACGACCGTGAGGTGCGTCGGCAGCCCGTGGTGGACCGCCAGCCCGGTGATCAGCCCGAGCAGCAGGGAGCCAAACACGTTCACCGAGAACGTGCCGAAGGGGAACACCGAGTCGTGTTGGTGCTGGACGACCTGGTCGGTGACGTACCGGGCGACCGCTCCGAGCCCGGCGACCAGGCCAACCACGATTCCCAGGATCACCGGGTCGCTCCGCCGCTCTTGCCGGGACGACCCACGTATCGGACGACGTCGACGTCGTCCAGGATCACCAGCCCTTCGGTGATGAGCTCGTCGAGCTGCGGCAGGAACTCCTCGATGCGTTCCGCCACGTCCACGATGATGATCGCCAGCGGCAGGTCGTCGGAGAGGCTGAGCACTCGAGACGTGTGGATGTGGCTGGAGGCGCCGTAGCCCTCGATGCCTCGCAGCACGCTGGCGCCGGCCAGCCCGGCACGGTGCGCCCGCCGTACGATCTCGCTGTACAGCGGCTTGTGGTGCCAGAGGTCCGTCTCACCGATGAAGATGGTCAGCCGGCGGGCCGGTCCCTGTAGTCGCATCATCGCCTCCGTGGTGTGCGGACGTCCCTGTGACGGTGTCGGGTAGCGCCGATCACACGGCCCAATAGCAGTCCGAACGAGGCGGCGCCCAGGGCGGCGAGCACGGTCGCGCCCAGGTAGATCAGCGCCGTCCGAGCGTGCCCGTGAGCGGCCAGCTGGTCCGCCGCGACCGTGACCGCGGAAAACGTCGTGAAGGCGCCGAGGAACCCGGTGCCCAGCAGGGGTCGGACGTAGCGATGCGGCGCCCACACCTCGACGAGTACGACGAGGAGCAGCGCCAGCGCGAACGCGCCCGCGGTGTTGACCACAAAGGTCGCCCACGGAAAGGCGTGGGTCGGTGTCGGCCAGGCCTGTGTGACGACGTAACGGGCCAGCCCGCCGCCGACTCCACCGGCAAAGATCACCGCCAGGATGCGCGCCTCCAGCCGCGGCCACCGCCGCGGGCGGGTGCGCTCGAAGGGGCCGGCACCGGCCGCCGAACGGTGCCTCGCGTCCTCGGCGGCATCGACGTCCGGGTCCATCGGCAGCTCATCGGCGGTCCCGAGCTCGGCGCTCGTATGCTCGATCACCGGCGACCGATGGAGCCGGCGCGGAGACGGACCGAGCCCGCCCGGGAACGCAGTCCCCCGTCCAGCTCACCGGCCAGCTCCGCCACCTCGGGGTCGACCTCGGGACGGAAGAACTGCTGCGCGATGTGGGTCGGGACGAAGGCGCTGAGGATCACCACGGTGACCAGCTGGCTGTACTGGGCCTGGGTGATGAGGTGGTTCGTCAGCCCGTACAGGGCGGAGATTGAACCGAACGTCAGACCGGTGGCCATCAGCAGGGTCGTGTAGGTCCGATCACGCGTGGCCAGGCCGCGCGAACAGCCGGCGCCGACGAACGGTACGGCGAAACTGACAACCCCGATCCCGAGGCTGGCCCGCCAGTGCCGCCGCAGGCTGTCGGGGTCGATCTCCGCGCCGGCCAGGAAGGTCAGCACGGCCGAGCCGACTGTGGCGAGAAACGTCGTGAACTCGGTCTGCTGCACGACATTGGCGTGGCCGGGGATGTTGTCCACCACCGCGCCGACCACGATCTCGATGAGCGCGACGGAGATGCCGACCCGGATGCTGATGAGGCTGGCCAGCAGCGCCATGCCCATCCACGCAGCCGCGACCCAGTAGGCGTTCATTCCGGGCTCCTCTACCGGTCGCGGCGAATCCGCCTTCGAGGGGTAGAGGCCATCGGCCAGGGCTGGCAGTTCTAGGAGCAGGCCTCACTGCACCGACCACGACGGTAACAGAAGCACCCTGGCCGCACGTGCAGCCGCGCTACCGCTTCGTCTCAAGGAGAAGGGCGCCACTCCGCCGGCGACAGTCGGACGGCGAGCGGCCAATCCAGCTGGCCGGGGACAGTGGCGAGAACGCCGGCCGGGCCGCTCGTGTCGGCCGCTTGACGGGCTATCGGTGGCTGCAGCGGCGGTTCGTCACCCTGCGCTCAGCGAGCGTTGGGGTCGTACCAGTTCAGCACCCGAAGCGCGCGGAGCGTGTTCCAGCGACTGGGCTGCCCGTCGCCGTCCTCCATTGAGAAGTGCACCGCGCCGGGATGGGTGTCCTCCAGCACCCAGGTGCCGTCGGGCTGCTGCTTGGAGCGCAGCGTCGCGACCGCCTCGGCGACTCTCGGATCCGGGGCGTCCCCGACGGCGCGGAAGTAGTCCAGGCCCCACAGCACGTCGTAGTGCCACCAGGTCGGGAACGAGAACCGCAGCCAGTCCGGGTCGACCACCTCGCCCGTGCTCAGCCGCCGGAACAGCCGGCGCTCGAGCAGGTACTCCTGTCCCCGGCGACGCGCCGCGACGGTCTGAGCCGAACCGCCGGTCGCGCGCTCGTGCTCGAGCAAACCCTCGAGTACGCAGATCGTCGTCGCGAACGACGAGCGCACCGACCCGTTCTCGGTCTCGCAGTTCCAGCCGCCGTCCGCGAGTTGCTCACCGAGCAGTCGGTCGACGATGCCGTCGACATCGACTCCGAAGTAGGCGCCGATCGCCACCGTCCTGCCGTTGATGCACGGCTCGACCTCGCCGGCGAAGAACGCCTGCCCGGCGTGCTCCCATCGACAGTTCTCGCTAACCAGCGCGACCGTCTCGCGGACCGGCTGGGCGTTCGGGTCCACGCCGAACTCGCGCAGCAGCGTCAAGGTGGGAAAGGTCGCGGTCCAGGGCTGCCCCTGGGAGAAGTCGCCGCGGAAGTCCGCCGGGAAACACGCGCCGCCCGCCCACTGGCCGTCGTCGCCGCGCAGCGCGAGCAACCGGACCCCCCAGCCCTCGGTGACAATGCGCGCGCGCTCCGCGGCCACCGCCTCAGGCGGCGCGTCGCGCAGATCGCGCAGCACCTGCCAGCGCAGCGCAGGATCGGAGTCGAGCAACCAGTCCTGGACAGTCATGCGCCGAAAATAGACCCGGTCGCCCCAGCCGCAGACCGACCTCGCTCACGGACTTGTGAGACGCGCGCCGTAGCCCTAGGCGGGCACGAAGGGCCTGGGCGACGATCACGCTCGCCGTTGAACGTCACTGCTGGACCCCTCGTGCAGCCGATAACCGAACGCGAGCGCCTCGCACGTCGACAGAGCTGAGCATCGGCCCAGGCAACGTGCCATCTCCGTCACCGCGGGCCGCGCCAGCCTGAAGCGAACACGAATACTAGCTAGGCCGGCCACTGCACCGCCCGACGAGCCCGTGGCCACTTCTCGTGGCCCCCTGCTTCCTGGCCCGCTTCTAGCTTCATACCGGGTTATACTCGGTACATGAAGACTGCCATCTCCATCCCGGACGAGACTTTCGAGCGAGCCAGTCAGCATGCGAGCGCTCTGGGCATGAGTCGGTCTGAGTTCTTCACCAGAGCCGTGCGGCGCTTCCTGGAGCAGCTCGACGCAGACTCCCTGACGCACCAGATCGACGCGGCGGTAGCGGTGATGAGAGACGACGACTCCGCGCAGACGGCGGTTGCGGCAAGCCGGCGCCGGCTGTACCGGGACGAGGATGGCTGGTGATCCAGCGTGGCGGCATCTACTGGGTCGACCTGAGTGCGCCCGTCGGCAGTCGACCTGCCAAGCGGCGGCCGGTGCTCGCGGTGCAGTCCAACCACTACAACGCCAGCCGGCTCGCGACTGTCCTGGCCGCGGTCATCACGTCGAACACCGACCTCGCCGCGATGCCTGGGAACGTGTTCCTCCCCGCGGTGGCCACGAGTCTGCCGCGCGACTCCGTCGTCAACGTGACCGCGTTGGTCACCCTGGACAAGTCTGACTTCGAGGACCCAGCCGGCCACGTACCCGCCGCTCTGATGCACGAGGTCGACGTCGGACTACGCCGGGTCCTTGGGCTCCAGCCAGAACGCTGAGAGGCTGCCGAGTGCATGAGCCTCCCGGCCCGAACCCCACCCGGGGGGGGCCATTACCGCAGCCCCTCAACCAGGAGGGCGCCACTCCGCGGGTGCCAGCCGGACGGCGAGCGGCCAGTCCAGGCTGACCGTCTCGTCGGCCGTCGCAGTGGCCTGCTCGACGTACGCCGTCCCCATGAGCCGGTAGGTGACGACGGACGGCGCTTCGACGCCCGCCAGCTCGACCCGCCAGTACGCCGGTACGCCGGCCGCGGCGTAGAGCGTGGGCTTGGTCACCCGGTCCGTTGTCGCCGACGAGGGTGAGACGACCTCGACCGCGAGCAGCAGGTCGGCGGGCACCAGCAGGCTCCGCCCGCTTTATACGGCCGCGGTGTGCGCGACGAGCACGTCCGGTATGAGTACGCCGTTGGGCAGTTGGACGCCGACGCCCTGGAGGACCTCGAGCTCCGGCCCCGCGGCGGCACGCAGCACCCGCTGGAGCCGGCCGGCGATGGCCTGGTGCGAGACGGTCGCCAGCGGCGACACGAGCAGGCTCCCGTCGATGATCTCGTAGCGCTGACCGTCATCCGGCAGTGTCGCCAGGTCTGCCAACGTCCACGGTCCCAGCGGCCTCGCCAACGCCTCGGTCACCTGCGCGCTCCCTCATCGAGATCCAGTGTGCCACTTCAGGCCCTGACGACTCCGCGCGTAGCCGGGCGGAAACGAGCATCAGCGAAGGTGACGTCGATCCACTGTGCCAGGTCGTGAACGTCGAACTCGCCCGCTGCCGCCCTCAGCACCGCGCCCTCGGCGTCGTCGACGGCGTAGGCGAGGTCCCTGCCGTTGAGGAGGCACAACACGCGGGTAGCCGCCCATGCCAGCCGCTTGTTCCCGTCCACCAGAGCGTGATTGCGGGCCAGCAAGTGCATGAGCGCCGCGGCCTTCTGCGCGACCGTCGTATAGGCGTCCTGGCTAAACGCTGGCTTGCGGGCGGCCCGCAGCGGCTGCCAGGAGACCGAGATCGCGAACCGCCACCTCTGCCAGGGCACCGGCCGCGACTTGGAGCAGATCCTCGACTGTCAGGTGGTCGATGGCCGGCTCGCCCGGACTCACCGGCTGAGACGGTCGAGGAGCTCCTGATCTTCAACATGCACGAGTTCGATGGCCGCCCGCAGTCGCCCGGGCCGATTACCCGCGTACTCGGCGATCGCCGCCCGGGCGACCTCCTGCATCGACCGCCCCTCCTGCGCGGCCTTGCGGCGCAGGGCATCGGTCTCGGCGTCCGTCAGCCGCAGGTTCATCGCCATTCCCGGGACGGCACCACGCCGGTACCGCTCATCGAGGCACCGTGGGCAGCCCGACGAATCGGACGGCGACGGGGCCCCAGAAATTCGCTTGCTGGGCCGGGCGGCTCGCGCAACGGTGACGGCACATTTGAGCGCGAAGGGCAGGTAGGCGCCATGGTGATGGTGTTCCGTGGCAGGGCGCCGCTGGGCGCCACATCCCCGCTACGTAGGCCAGCACTTCTTGGCCAGCGACCAGCTTGGCTACGAAGTCGTGCGGATTGCACGCGTCACAGCCACCGATGTCGTCGTTGATGTCGGCGCCGGATACGGGCGGCTGACGGCGCCGCTGTCGACCGTGGCGGCCCGGGTGCTCGCCGTCGAGGTCGACGCCCGTCTTGTCCGTCGGCTTCGGGTCCGATTCGCCGGCGCGCCCTCCGTCACGGTCGTCCATGCGGATGTCAGGCACCTTGGCTGGCCGCGGGAGCCGTTCCGCGTCGTGGCGAACCTGTTCTTCGGCGTAACCACGG